>Ga0073925_1000014_pt1 | contig 64093 bp, 41 predicted proteins | sample GWRWT4_21May14_FD_70952 | JGI IMG/M metagenome (GOLD analysis project Ga0073925, IMG submission 70952) | Sand microcosm microbial communities from a hyporheic zone in Columbia River, Washington, USA - GW-RW T4_21-May-14 | ecosystem: Engineered > Artificial ecosystem > Sand microcosm >...
GTGGCCCAGTTCTTCATGCTCTACGCGGCACTCGGGGTCCTTTCGAATCTGATGCTGCGTTTCATGCTGCGACGCCGCGGCATCCGCGCCGTGCCGGGCCCGATCCCCGACGAGCTGGAAAAGCGCCTGCGCCGCCACCTGATCCTCACCGGAATCATGATGTTGCTCGTGGTCGGCACCAACCGCGCGGTCGAGATGTCGTTGCTGAAGATCTATGCCGGGGCCGAAGCCGTCGGCTATTTCGCGATCGCCGGCGCGCTGACCAAGGGCGCGGTCGAGTTGCTCGCCGGTGGCATGGCCGCGGTGCTGCTACCGGCCATGGCGCGCCGGTTCGGCGAAGGCGGGCGGGCCGCCCTCGGCGGCATGCTGATCGAATCGACGCGCCTGTACTGGTTCGTCGGGCTGGCCATCGCGGGCCTCGGCTTGGTCGTCTCCGAAGGCCTGGTCCACCTGCTGTACGGTGCCCGCTATGAAGGGGCCATCCCCGCGCTCACATGGAACCTGGTGCTTGCGGGACTCATGGTGGTCAGCGGCGCGGCGGCCGCGGTTCTGACCGCCAGCGATCGCCAGAGCGACCGCATCCGCGTGGTCCTGACGGCGCTGGTGGTCAACGTCATCGCCGGCCTGGTGCTGATTCCACGCTACGGCCTGTACGGCGCGATCGGCAGTTTCGGGCTGACGCAGATCTGCGACACCTGCCTGGGATGGTTCTACGCGTTCCGCCGCGTCCAGGTTCGATTGCCGGCCGGGCCGATGGCGCGCCAGGCACTGGCGGCTTGTGTTGCAGCCGCGCTCGGTTACGCCGTGGCGCAGACGCTTCACCTGAAGCTCGCCTTCGTGGGCGGAGCCGCCGTCTTCCTGCTCACCTATCTGGCGCTCTGCGTCGTGCTGAAGACCCTGCGCACCTCTGAATTCGAGGTCATCGCACACCTGGTCGGCCGGCTCGGGCGGCCCGGCCGGGCAGCGTCCGCAGGGATCACCCGACTGCGCCGCTTCGCGATGGGGGATTGACCCGCGACAGCGGGTCACGCCATCGTCGCCGCGGCATCGACCACATCAAGAAGCGAGGACCGTGAATGGACTGGAAGATCAAAGGCTGCATTCAGGGCATTCTGTCGAGAGTGCCGTTCGGAACGGCCGTCAACGACGCGCTGCAGAAGGTGTCGGGGGGCCGTGTCGATGAAGGGGCCCACATCGACATCAAGTTTCGCAACGACTGGCTGGTCCTGATGGACATGCTCCGCGACCTGGACTTCACCGTGCGCGACAAGGAACTCATGGAAGTGGGCACGGGCTGGTTGCCGGTGCTGCCGCTGTGTTTCGCACTGGCGGGGGCACGCCGTGTCCACACCTTCGATCTGAACCGGCACATGCGTCACAGCGCCGTGCCCGCTGCGTTGAAACGACTGGAACTGCACCTCGGCGAGGTCGCACAGGCCTGCCAGCAGCCCGAGGCCGAAGTGCGCCAGCGCCACGCCTGGCTGTCGGCCGCGGCCGATGGCGCCCGGATCCTGGAGCGGGCCGGCATCGTCTATCACGCACCGGCCGATGCCACCGTCACCGGCCTGCCCGACAGCTCGGTGTCGCTGGTCTTCTCGAACAGCGTGCTCGAACATGTTCCGGCGGAAATTCTCGGCCCGATGATGCGCGAGTCGAACCGCATCATGACGCCCGACGGCCTGGTGCTCCACAGCGTCAACTGTGGCGACCACTACGCCTACTTCGACCGCGCGATCACGCCGATCCACTACCTGCGCTTCGACACGCAGCAGTGGCGGCGCTGGAACAACGACATGCTGTTCCAGAACCGCCTGCGCCCGAGCGACTTCACGGCGGCTGCCGAACGGGAGGGCCTTGTCCTGGTTCGACGGATCCAGACGGTTCGTGCCGACCTCCTTGCGGGCATCGCGCAGACGCCGATCGCGCCCGAATTCCGGCGCTATACCGACGAGGAGCTCTGCACGACCTCGGTGACCTTTGCGGCCCGCTGCCCCCGGTTCCAGGGTGACCTTTCGTTCAGGGCCGGCTCCTGACGGTGCGTGCCCCCGGGGCGAGCTCGGCGGGCCGAAGTGCCAGGCCGTGGAAGCCGGCGTTTCAGCACGGAAGACCGCCCGAAGGAGGGGTTCACAGCGCGACAGCCGGTGATACCATTTCTGCGCTGCACCGGTCCGTGGTGCGGACCACGGCGCCGAGCGGCCACTGCCCAGGCCCGCCATTCCCGCGCACGAGAATGCGCTGCGCCCACACCCAACTCGATGTCCATCCACTACTCGATTGAAGAAGCCGACTTGTCGATTGCGGCACCGGGCATTCAATCCTTGTGGGTCAAGAACCTGGTGGGCCACGACCCGCAGAGCGCGCAGACCAAGCTGCAGCATGGCTACCTGGAGAACCCGGCCGGGCGCGGCACGGTGATCCTGCTCAAGGCGGACGGGCAGGCAGAGCCGCAAGGGGCTCAGGGCCTGCACCCACGCCTGTTTCACCACGGAGAGCGCCCCGTTCGCGCGATCGGCCTGGCCGACTACGTGGTCAACGCGGAGCACCGCTCGCTCGGTCCGGCCCTGAAGCTGATGCGAAGCGGTGTTGAGATCGGCGCACAACGATTCGACCTGGTGTACGGGCTCCCCAATGCCAAGGCCGCCCCGGTCTGCGCCCGTGCCGGACTCAAACGCCTGGGCATGGTGCGGCGCTACGCCAAGCCGATGGCGAGCCGCGAGCACCTGGCTCGGCACCTGCCCCGTTGGCTGGTGCGTTGGTGTGCGCCGTTTGTCGACCTCGGGATGGCTTGTCGCGACGCCCTTCGCAACTTGCGCGTGCCGGCTCGCCTGGCCTGCTCTGCCGCGCACTGGGAGGACCCGGCGTTCGACGCGTTGTGGTCCCTTCGCCCCACCGGCACGCTGCTCTCCGAGCGCTCCGGCCGGATGCTGCAGTGGCGGTTCGGCGTCGAAGGCCGGGGCGCCTGGCAGGTCTGCCTGGCGCGCGACCACGCCGCAAGGGTGTGTGGTTATGTGGTGTGGCGAAACGTGCACGGCTTCATCGAGGTGGGCGACTTCTTCGCCCGCGAGCAGGACTCGCTGGTCAAGCCGCTGATGCTCGCGTTCGCGGGGTTCGTGCGACACACGAAGGCACAAAGCATCTCGGTCGAGTTCTTTGGCTCTTCCAGAGTCGCCGCGCAACTTCAGGAGGCCGGCCTGGTCGCACGGCCCGGGCAAGCACCCCTCTTTGCCGGAGCCGCCACTCCCGCAGCTTTTCTGTCTCCCGAGGCCTGGTACCTGACCGGCTTCGACAACGACGCGGACTGACTCACCATGTGCGGAATTGCTGGTCTCTACGCTTTCGCTGCCGGGCGGCCGCCGGCCAAAAACGAGCTGGCACGCATGATCGGCGCGCTGCACCACCGCGGCCCCGACGGCTCGTCGACCTTCGTCGACGGCCCGGCCGGCCTGGCCCACGCCCGCCTGTCGATCATCGACCTGGCCGGCGGCTGGCAACCGATCGCCAACGAAGACGAAACGGTGTGGGTCGTCTTCAACGGCGAGATCTTCAACTTCGTCGAGCTGCGCCGAGACCTCGAACGCCGTGGCCACCGCTTCCGCACCCAGTCCGACACCGAGGTCATCGTTCACCTCTACGAAGACCTGGGCGAAGCGTTCGTCGACGAGCTGAACGGCCAGTTCGCGATCGCGCTGTGGGATCAGAAACAACAACGCCTGGTGCTGGCGCGCGACCGCACCGGCATCCGCCCGTTGTTCTACACGCAGGTGGCCGGCCGGCTGGCCTTCGCGTCGGAGGTGAAGTCGCTGTTCGAGTTGCCGGAGGTGCCACGGCGCATCGATCCGGCGGGCCTGGCCTCGATCTTCAGCTACTGGTCGGTGCTGCCGCCGAACTCGGCATTCGAGGGCATCAGCAGCCTGCCGCCGGGGCACCGCATGGTCGTCACGCCGCAGGGCATGCACATCGAGCGCTACTGGGACTGGCAGTTCCCCAGCACGATGCCGCCCGCGCGAAGCGAGGCCGACTGCGCCGAGGAATTGCGCGAACTGCTGATCGACTCGGTGCGGCTGCAACTGCGCTCCGATGTTCCGGTCGGCGCCTACCTCAGCGGTGGCCTCGACTCGTCGATCATCACGACGATCATCAAGAACCACACCGACACGCCGTTGCGCAGCTTTTCGCTGACCTTCGAGAACGCCGAGTTCGACGAGAGCGTCTACCAGAACGCGCTGGCGCGTTTTCTCGGCACCGACCACTCGTCACTCGCCTGCCGCCGCGGTGACATCGGCGGTGCCTTTGCACGCGCGGTCTGGCACACCGAATCGCCGCTCGTGCGCACCGCGCCCGTGCCGATGATGCTGCTGGCCGACAGCGTGCGCGCCGCCGGCTACCGCGTGGTGCTGACCGGCGAAGGCGCCGACGAAGTCTTCGCCGGCTACGACCTGTTCAAGGAAGCCAAGATCCGGCGCTTCATGGCACGCCAGCCTGATTCGAAGTGGCGCGGGCGCATCCTCGAGCGTCTTTACCCTTACCTCGAAAATTCGCCCGGCGCGGGGCGCGCGTTCACCCAGCGCTTCTTCGCCGAAGGCCTCGACCAGATCGACGAGCCCTGGTTCGCGCACATGCCGCGCATGGCCAGTGCGCGCCGGGCGCTGCAATTCCTCAAGCCCGAGGTGCACGCCCGCGCTGCGTCCTGGAACCCGCAATCGGCGCTGCGCGCCACCTTGCCCGAGGGCATCGACGGCTGGCTGCCGCAGGGGCGTGACCAGTACGTCGAGGCGCACACGCTGATGTCGGGTTACCTGCTGTCGTCGCAGGGTGACCGCATGGCGATGGCCGCGTCGATCGAGGCGCGTTTCCCGTTCCTCGACCACCGCGTCATCGAGTTCGCCAACCGCCTGCCACCGCAGTACAAGCTGCGCGGGCTGAGCGAGAAATACATTCTGAAGAAAGCGATGGGGCCCGAGCTGCCACCGGTGATCACGCAGCGCACCAAGCAGCCCTACCGCTCGCCCGACAGCTCCAGCTTCTTCGACAACGGCAAGCCGCTGGACTACGTGGCCGAACTGCTCAGCACCCGCAGCCTCGACGATGCGGGCCTGTTCGACGCCAGCGCCGTCGCCAAGCTGATGGAAAAGTGCCGCGCCGGCAAGGCCACCGGGTTCGCCGACAACATGGCCTTCGTCGGCGTCGTGTCGACGATGCTGCTGCACGCGCAGTTCGTCGCACCGGCGTCTGGCCCGCAGCGCCTGGCGCTCGGCTGACCGATGCTGCTGCACCACGCCTTCGAAGCCACCTGCACGCGCGTGCCGGCCAGGACAGCTGTCGTGTGCGGTGACGAGCGGGTCAGCTATGCCGAGTTGTCGAAGCAGGCCGAGTCACTCGCCGCTTTGCTGCACGCGCATGGCGTGGTTCGTGGCGACCGGGTCGTACTGCTGCTCGAGAGCAGTGTCGAGTTCGCGGTGGCGGTGCATGCCGTGCTCAAGCTCGGCGCGGTGTTCGTGCCGGTCTCGCCGTTGACGAAGACCGACAAGCTCGCCTACATGCTGGGCGATACGCGCGCCCGCGCCTTGCTCACCGATGCCCGGCTCGAGCCGGCGTGGCGCGACGCGGTGGCGCGATCGCCGGCGCTCGTCGTCAACGTCGTGCGGGGTCTCGCCCAAGCGCAGGATGCGAATCAGCCCTGGCCGGTGGCGCCGGCAGCCTCCCCTGCGCCAGCGGCCTGCTGCATCGACCAGGATCTGGCCGCGATCATCTACACCTCGGGCACCACCGGCGAGCCCAAGGGCGTCATGCTCACGCACCGCAACATGCTCAGCGCCTGGGCCTCGGTGCAGGCGTATCTGGGGCTGCGCGACGACGACGTCATCGGCCTGGCGCTCTCGCCTTCGTTCAGCTACGGCCTCTACCATGTGCTGATGGGCCTGGGCATCGGCGCGACGCTGGTGCTCGAAGGCTCGGCCGCCTTCCCGGTGAGGCTGGTCGAACGGCTGGCGCAGGAGCGTGTCACCGTGTTCCCCGGCGTGCCGACGCTGTACTCGGCCATCCTGGCGCTGAGCAACCTGTCGAGCTTCGACCTGTCTTCTCTGCGCATCGTCACCAATGCCGCGGCCGCGCTGTCGGACCCGCATGTTCAGCAGATTCAGGCGCTGCTGCCGAACGCCCGGCTGTACTCGATGTACGGCATGACCGAGTGCAAACGCATCAGCTACCTGCCCCCCGAGCAACTGACGCAGCGCCCCTCCAGTGTCGGCCGCGGCCTCGTGAACCAGGAAGTCTGGCTCGTCGACGAAGCAGGCCAGCGGCTGGCAAACCCGGCCACCGGCGAGCTCGTGGTGCGGGGCAGCCACGTGATGCGCGGTTACTGGGAGAAGCCGGCGGAAACGGCCCGCAGTCTCAAACCCGGACCGCTCGCCGGCGAATCGGTGCTGCACACCGGCGACATCTTCCGCACCGATGCCGAAGGCTGGCTCTACTTCGTGGGGCGCAGCGACGACATCATCAAGAGCCGCGGCGAGAAGGTCGCGCCGCGCGAAGTCGAGAACGCCATCTACGCGATCGAGGGCGTGCTCGACTGCGCCGTCATCGGCATTCCCGACGAGCGCCTGGGTCAGGCGGTGAAGGCCTTCGTCACGCTCAAACCCGGCGCCACGCTGACCGAGCGCGAGGTCATACGCCACTGCCTAGCCCGGCTCGAAAACTACATGGCCCCCAAGATCGTGGAGTTCTTGGCCGATCTTCCGCGCACGGATTCCGGCAAGATTCGCAAGTTGGGCCTTCGTTGACACAACAGCCCGGGCCTGGAACGGCACAAACACACCACAATCCCGAAACCAAAAAATCCGAACCAGGACAGGAACATGGCAGACCTCAAGACAGAACTGCGGCAATACGTTCAGGACAACTTCATCATGGGTGCCGTGGCCACGGCGTTCAGCGACTCCGACTCGTTCATGGAACTCCACATCCTCGACTCGACCGGCTTTCTGGAGCTGATTTCGTACCTCGAGGAAACCTACGGGATCGCGGTCAAGGACGAAGAAATGGTGCCCGAGAACCTCGACTCGCTGAACAGCGTGGCGGCCTTCGTCACCCGCAAGCGCGGCGCCTGAACCCTGGACGAGCCATCTGGAGAACCCATGAGCCAAGTGAAGCTGGGACCGCAGGTCCTCGACATCGACTACAGCGCCGAAGCGGCCCGCATCGCCGGCTGGATGGTCGACACCCTCGTCAACAAGCTGCACCGGCGCGGCGTCGTGATCGCCATGTCGGGCGGCATCGACAGCTCGGCCTGCGCGGCGCTCGCCGTGCACGCGCTGGGGCCAAAGAAGGTCTTCGGCATCCTGCTGCCCGAGCGCGATTCGAGTTCCTTCAGCCTCGACCGCGGGCGCCAGCTCGCCGAGCACCTGGGCATCGAATACAAGGTGCACGACATCGCCCCCGCGCTCGAGGGCCTGCGTTGTTATGAAGAACGCGACGAAGCGATCAAGCGTGTCTTCCCGGCCTACGGCGAAGGCTGGAAGAACAAGATCGTGATCGCCGGCGGCACCGAACGGGGCATCAACTTCTTCAAGCTGGTGGTGCAGTCGCCCGCCGGTGAACTGCACGAGGCGCGCCTGCCGGTGCGCGAGTACCTGCAGATCGTGGCGGCCACCAACTTCAAGCAGCGCGTGCGCAAGACCATGGACTACTTCCATGCCGACCGCCTCAACTACGCGGTGATCGGCACACCGAACCGGCTGGAATACGACCAGGGCTTCTTCGTCAAGAACGGCGACGGCTCGGCCGACCTGAAGCCGATCGCGCACCTGTACAAGACGCAGGTCTACGCGATGGCACGCCACCTCGGCCTGCCCGACGAGATCTGCAGTGCGGTGCCGACCACCGACACCTACACCCTCGCACAAGGCCAGGACGAGTTTTACTTCGCCCTGCCGTACCAGCAGATGGACGTCGCGCTATGGGCTCACAACCATGGCCGCAGCGCGGCCGAACTGGGCGAGGCGCTGGGCATCACCGAGGCGCAGGCCCGGCTCGTGTACTTGGACATCGAGGCCAAACGGCGGGCGACCTACTACCTTCATGCCGCGCCGATCCTGGTGGAACCGGTGGTCGAACTGGCCGGCCTGTAACCGGCGCCGAAGTGACCTGAACGGCTCAGCCAAGTCTTGCCTCGGCACGATGAGCGCAAGCAGCGTGAAGAAGATCGTCAGGGGCGCATTGCGGCGCATCGTCCAGCGGACCCGGATTCGGGTCCTGCGAGCCAGCTGCGACGTCGCTGACGTGGCCCCCCCGGCAGGGTACACGCTGGTTCGAACCACCGGGAACAATGGGCTCGCGGACCCGCAACTGATCGAAGCCGCCATGCGTGGCGCCGGTGAACCAGACGGCCTGGTGGCCCGCAGACTCGACCACGGCGACCAGTTCTTCGGTTGGCGAATCGACGGCGAAATCGTCAGCTTCGGGTGGGCCTGTGACCGCGACCGGAGCGTCGGGCCGATCCGGCTGTGCGAGGCTTCGGGGCGGATGTTCCTGTTCAATTTCCACACGGCAGTGGCGCATCGGGGGCACGGTCTCTACCCCGCCCTGTTGATCGCCGTGCAAAACGTACTCGGTAGCGAAGGTTGTACAGAAGTGATCATTGACGTCAATGTGTCGAACACGATTTCGGCGAGGGCCATCGAGCAGGCCCGTTTCGTTCCCGTAGGCCAGGTCTGCTTCACCACGATCTTCGGTCGCTGGCGGCACGTGCCAGCGCAGCCCGCGCTCGACCTCTCCGGCCCGCTTTCGTGTTGACCGACGCGGGGAAACGGGCAGACGCAGCACTCGATGATCGATCCACCACCCGGGTGATCGGGAGCCAGGTGGAGTGGAGCGCCATTCGCGACGACTGGGAGGCGCTGTATGCCGTCAGCCCGACGGCATCGATCGCGCTCGACTACGAGTGGCTCGAGTCCTGGTGGCAGACCTACAGCCCGGGGATGCGGGCGCCGGAACTGTGCGTGATCACCGTGTGGCGTGGCGCCCGGTTGATCGGCGCCATCCCCTTGTACTTGCGCCAGGAAATGAGGTGGCCGATCGGCTTGCGTCGCCTCGGCTTCCTGTCGACCGGAGAAGCCGAGTTCGAGGAAACCTGCGCCGACTATCTGAACGTGCTCTTTATGCCCGACGAGGAAGCGGTGTGCGTCAGCGCCGTGTGGCAGGTGATCCGACAGCTGGACTGGGATCACCTGGAGTTGCTCGACCTCCCGGCCGACACACCACTGCTGAATTCCCCGGAGTTTCCCGGCAACGCCCGGCTCATCGAACGAGGCGGCTGCCCGATCGCCGATCTGGACCAGGGGTTCGAGGGCTACCTGGGCAAGCTGTCTCCCAATCGCCGCCAAAACGCGCGCCGGCTGATGCGCGAAGCAGAAAAGGCCGGCGCGACCTTCGAGTTGGTGGGCGCTGCCGATGCCGCCGAAACGTTCGACGATCTGGTCCGGCTTCACCAGGCGCGCTGGGAGGCGGAAGGAAAACCGGGCGTTTTCGGGGCCCCACGGTTCCGCGAGTTCCACCGCAGCCTGGTCCGGCAATGGCTGCCCGGCGGGCGGGCGGTGCTGGCGCGACTGTCGCTCGGGGCGGAACCAGCGGCAGTCCTCTACGGATTCGTCCTCGGGACCAAGTTCGACTTCTACCAGTCGGGCGTGCAGCGCGACTCTGACGGGCTCCTGAAGAGTCCGGGGAACCTCGCGCACCTTCTGCTGATGAAATCGCTGGCCGCACGTGGCATCACTGCCTACGACTTCCTGCGCGGCTCCGCGTCGCACAAGGAACGGCAGGCGACACGGCGAACGGCGTTGACCGGGGTAGAAGTCTGGCGTCCGACCTTTCGCTCGGCCCTCTACAAGTCTGCGACCCTGGCCGGGCGCATCTTGCGCAGGGGGATCCAGATCGCCAGACTGCGACTGACCATGCGACCGCGCGCGTGATCCCGAAGGCGGCCGCTTGCAGCGCCGACCCGCTTCAACTCATCGACCGAAGAGTTCCGGCAATTGCAGGGCCGCGACGAACATGTGGCGCGAGGTGTAGCGCTCCACCGGGATGCGCTTCAACATGAAGCGCTTGCAGGTCGACAGCCTGTTGACACCCGCCTGGTAGGTGAATGCGATCTTGTACCCCGCCTGCTCGGTGGCCGCGAGCACGGATTCGTTGACGGCGTGCGGCCCGCCCACCGGGTAGGCCAGCACGATCACCGGGCGGCCGGTCTCTGCTTCGATCTTCGCTTTCGACTCGTCCAGTTCGCGCCGCAACAGCACCGGGTCGGAAATCGTCGACAGGATCGGGTGCGACACCGTGTGCGAACCGAACTCCATGCCGGCACGCGACATCTCGCGCACCTGATCCCATGTCATGGGTGCACTTTGCGCCAGCGCCTCGGCCGACATCTGGATGCTGCTCAGTTGCCGAAGCTGCTCGATGGCCTGCAGCCGATCTGCTTCAGGCGTGCGCTTGAACTTGCGCAGCAGTTCGAGTGCGGCGGCACGGCGGGACTCCCGCGTTTCGCCGAGATCCAGAGTCAGGTCGATCGCGTCGAGACGGATCCGCGTCGCGGACGTCTGCAGCAACGCGTGAACGACCCAGTCGAACCAAAACGGGCTCTGGCTGTCGATGTAGCCCGTCGAGACGAAGAACAGCGCCGGCACGCCGTGCTTGCGCAGGACGGGGAACGCCACGTCGTAGTTGTCGCGGAACCCGTCGTCGAAGGTCACCATGACGGCGCGCTTCGGCAAGGGCGTGCCGGAACTGATGGCATCGGCGACCTGCTGGGACGACACCGGCCGGAAGTGCCTCGCGATGTACGCCATCTGCCAGTCGAACTCTTCCTGGCGCGCACTCACCAATTCGGCGTCGAACGAATACCCGGCTTCGTCGAGATGGGGCAGCACCCGGTGGTACGCGAGCACGCGCAAGTCGCTCACGGCGGCAGACCGGGCCGCACCGAGAACACGCGTCAAGCCGAGCGTGCCGATGACGGCGCTCAGCACCTTGCGTTTGCCAGACCCTTGCGCCGAGCGTACTGCGGAGAACCGCTTCTCGGCTGCATTGATAAGTGCCACGATCGATTGCCCTCTCTTGCCCAAACGCCCGAAGACTTCTGCGACTGCGTCGTAGTCGGGCCGGGTCCAGGCCCGCAATACGACGGTCGAGACGATATAGGTCACGATGAACAGGAAGCCCGCGCCGACAAAGGCGAAGCGGTTCAGCACGACCAGATCGACCACCTCTGCCAGCGCGCTGGCGAGCAGCGCGGCCGCAAGCACCCGGATCATCGGTGCGACGGGCATGGTCACGCCATCGGTTCGCCGGGCGAAGCTCCAACTAAAGCACACCGCCGCGAGTTTTGTGATAGCGAGCGAAGCCAGTGCCCCCGGCAAGCCGAACGCCGGCACCAGCGCGACCCCCGCCACCACGTTGACGCCCAGCGTCATCGCCGCGATCTTGATGCGGTCACCCTGTTGATCGCTGGAAGTCTGGAACGCATTGAACGCGGACGAGATGAGCACGAAGCCGGCCACCATCAGGTTCACCATCACCGCGGGAATCGCGGCCTCGTACTGCGCCCCGTACAGCAGGCGCACCGCGCCCGGCGCCACGGTGGCCCCGAGCCCGGCGATCGCCACGCCGATGAACCAGTAGAAGCGGATGGCCTCGGGCAACATCCGCACGACCGATCCGGAACCGCCGATGCCGAACGCACGCGACATGGCCGGCAGCAACACCGAGGTCAACGCACCGGCGAGCAGGTAGGTCGCGCCCTTGGTCAGGGCGCCGGCAATCGCGAAGAAGCCGACGGCTTCGGAAGCCGCATAGGTCTTGAGCAGCAGCACCTCGATGGTCCGGTCGCCCAGCAGGCCCACGCCCACCAGCACCCCGGACAGCAGCAGGTGGCGCTTCAGCCGCGCGGCCAGCAACGGCTCGAGCGGTTCGGGCTTCGGCAGGATCCCGAACCGCCGCAACAGCATGCGTGCCGCCAGGTTCTGCAGCAGCCCGCACACCGCATAGATCGCGAAGTACCCGACCAGTGAACCACCGATCCAGGCCAGCGCCGAGACCAGCAGCAGGTTCGTCATGGCCGACAGCACGAGCGCGACACTTTCGACCTCGAAGCGTTCGTGGCCCTTGCCGACCGCGGCCATCATCATGTAGCCGGCGCGTGCCCAGGCCCCGATCACGAGCAGCGGGATCATCAGCACGAACGACTCGCGCCACTCTTCGGGCGGATGCACGATCGATACCGTGGCAAAGACGACGAGCACGATCGCCGTGCTGATGCCGTGCCAGCGGTAGAGCCGGGAACTCAAGGCCGAAGCCACGTCCATCCGCTCGGCGCCGCGCACCTCGGCCACGAACTTGATCGACGACATCGTCAATGCGTTGTTGCTCAGCGTGATCAGCGTGCCGCAGGCCCAGACCGCGAACGCGTAGTGGCCGAACTCGGCGCTGCCGAGCGAGCGCGCGATGACCACGCCGAGAATGAGACCGAAAGCCAGCTCCGCGTAACTTGCGATCGACAGCATCGCCACGTTGCGCAGCAACGTGAGGCGGCCCTTCAACTGGGTTTCCAGTGGGCAGAGAACATCGGTGGCTTCGGCAGCACGTGGTCGCGGTAGAGATTCGGGTTGCCCGACAGACCGGCTTCGGCCGCCTTGATGATGTTGAACACCTCGCGCGAGTTGACGTAGTGCAGCGCGTACTTCGTGCCGTCGTTGTACTTCGACTCGAGGTGGCTGAACATCGCGTCGACCGGCTCGCCGAGCAGGGCCTCGATGTCGCGGTCCTGCGTGCCGTGGGTGTGGACCTTGATGAAGATCCAGTCGGGCCGGCCTTGCACGTGGATGTGCTGGCGCACCCACAGGTCGACGCGGTCGCGGGTGGGCGGGTACGCGGCGCGCACGTCGGAATTCTCGATGCGCGGCATCAGGCCCCAGCGGCGGTTCTTCCAGTTGAGCGCGAGCGGCCCTTGCATGATCAGCAGGTCGCCCGATGCGGCGCGGCCGACCTGGACGTCGACCCCGTCGTCGTGCGACTTGGGGCGATCGCAGTCGTCGGTGGCGTAGTAGATGCTGTTGATCTTGCGCGTCTGGGTGTCGCTGGGCGCCGAGGGCAAGGTGAAGTCGGCATAACAGCCGAGTTCGCCGAGCACCTTCAGTTCGTTGTTGACGCCGCACCAGCGGCCATCGCCACGCGAGTTGTCGAGGCACCAGTTGCCGTGGATGAAGGCGAACACCGGCTGCCCCGTTTTCGGGTCGACCGGCAGCGCACCATGGCGCTCGTGCAGGACCTTGACGAAGCGGGTGATCTTCTCGCGCAGCCCGGCGTCGGTGTCGTGGTCGTGGTGCAGGTGCACCTCGATCTCGCCGAAGCCCTCGCGGCACAGCTCGGCGATGCTGTCGAGGTGCTCGACGCGATACTCTTCTTCCGGGTAGAAGAAGGTGTGCTGCGGGTGCACGCCATCGGCGTCGCGGTGCCGCCCGGCCATCAGCTTGTAGCCCTCGCGCCAGCGTGCCACGCGGCTCACCTCGACCTCGTAGGTCGGCCGGCCCCACTGCGGCTCGTAGTGGTCGACGAAGGAGAACATCACGTGCACCGGGCCGTTGGTGACCTGAGGCGTGCGCCGGCCGAGGTAGGACCCCAGCCACTGGTGCATGTTCTTGCGCCGGCATTCCAGCACCACAACGGCGAGCGCCGCCAGCAGCACGAGCCCGGCCAACAGGATGAAGATCTGGACAGGCGTCATGGGCAGGTCGTTCCGGGAAAGGGAGTCATGGGGTGGATCACCGGGCGCTGCGCGCCCAGACGCCCGAGGTGCCGCTGGTTGCGAAGCGCCAGAAGCCGACCAGCAGCCCGAGGTTCATGCTGACGAAGAACAGCGGCAGGCGCAGCCAGCGTGGTGTGTCGCCCTGGCGCGAGGCGCGCCAGCCGAACCAGGCCGCGGCGTAGAACAGGACCTGGCCGAGCAGCAGCAGCGCGTAGCCGCCCTGCCTGGCCAGCAACAGGTTGCTGACGAAGGCCAGCACCATGAAGTGCGGCACGAACCAGCGCAGGCACTTGTGCGACAGGAACGTGAACGCGACAGCGCCGTGGCGCGGCCCGAGCAGCCCCGCGAAGCGCTTGAGCGCCTGGTAGTTGCCCATGCCGATGCGCACGCGGCGGCGGAACTCGTCGCCGATGCGCTCGGGAATCGTTTCGGTGGCCACGGCCTCCGGGTCGTAGACACACTGCTGGCCGGTCTCGATGACCTGCATCGAGATCCAGAAGTCGTCGACGATGGTGTTGGCCGGGATCGCCACGAAGCCTTCGCGGCGCAGCGCATAAACCCCGCCGTTGGCGCCGAGCAGTGCGCCGATCCGGCTCTCGAAGAACTTGAGCATGCGCTCGTAGCGCCAGTAGATGTGGTCCTGGTTGTCGCCGGTGGCGCCGTCGGTCACGAGGCGCAGTTCGCCACACACGCAGCCGACCTCCGGGCGCTCGAAGTGCCGCACGAGCTTGTCCACGGCATCGGGCTTGAAGAAAGTGTTCGCGTCGGTCAGCACCAGGATGTCTTCGGTCGCCAGCGCGGCCAGGTCGTTGATGACCGACGCCTTGCCGCGGCGCGCCGTGAAGTCGGCGAAGGTGAGGCGCTCGCTGTCGAAGCTGCGCACGATCTCGGCGGTGCGGTCGTCCGACGCATCGGAGCCGATGTAGATGCGCAGCCGCTCGGCCGGGTAGGTCTGTTCGAGCAGGTTGCGCACGCGCTCGCCGATATGGCGCTCTTCGTTGAATGCCGCGACCAGCACCGCCACACGGGGCAGTTCGCCTTGCGACGCCACGACGCGGCGCGATCCGCTGCCCGACACATGACGCCAGTCGGAACGAAACTGCTTGAAGGAGCTGAGCAGGATCAGCACGATCGGGTAACCCGCGTACGCATAGACGATGCACGCCGCGCTGAACCAGAAGACGAACACGAGGGCCGTCATGGCGTGCCCGGGGCTCCGGCCTGGGGGTGCCCGGGTTCGCCGAGCAGCTGCAATACACGTGCGATGTTGGTCTCCCAGTCAAATCTTTTCGCATGGGCGGCGATGCGGGCGCGGTCCCACTCGCGCGCCAGCGCGGCTTCGAGCGCCTGCGCCAGCGCCGGAGTATCGCGCGGCGCCACCAGCAGGCCGGCGAACGACGGCACCACCTCGGGAATGCCCCCGACCTTGCTCGCGACGACCGGCACGCCGCAAGCCATGGCTTCGAGCACGACGTTGGGAACCCCTTCGTTGTGGCTCGGCAGGCACAGCAGGTCGCTGGCCGCGAACCAGGCCGGCAGCAGGCCGTGGTCGATCTTGCCGAGCAGCCGCACCCGCTCGCCCAGGCCACGCTCGGCCACACGCGCCAGCATCGGCGCCCGCGCCTCGCCACCGCCGATGAAAACGAGCGTGGCACGCGGCTGGGTGTCGGCGATGCGAATGAACGCTTCGAGCAGGTCGACACAACCCTTGCTCGGCTTCAGGTTGCCGATGAACAGCAGCAGGCGTTCGCCGGCATCGACACCGAGCGCGCGGCGCGCGGCCACCGGGTCGGCAGGGTGGAAGACCGCCGCATCGACGCCGTTGTAGACCACGTGGGCGCGGTGGGCATCGACACCGGCCTCGACCAGTTGATCGCGCAGCGCGCCGCTCACGCACATCAGCGCACGGCAGCGCCGCGCCGCCGCCAGGATCTGCCAACGTTTCGAGGGCACGTGAAGGTAGTCGTTGACATCGGTGCCGTGGAACTTCATCAGCACCGGTGTCGACGTGAGCGATGCGACCGCGGCCGCGGCCACGGCGTCGGGGAAGCCCCAGCTGCCGATCATCGCGTGCCAGCGCCTGAAGAACAGCGTGCCCGGGCGCTGCAGCAGCAGCGACAGGAAGAAGAACAGCGCATGCAGCCCCTGCGCAAAACCGGGCAGGTACCAGAACACGAAGTAGTCGACGAAGGGCCAGCGCTGGCGGCCGTCGCGGCGCGCCGACCAGTAGGCCGCGGGGCGCCGGATCGCGTCGGTCCACGGCACCGCGACCAGCACCGACAAGTCGACGCGCCGGGCCAGCCGCTCGAACTGCTGCTGGTTGAACACACCCCGCGACGGATCCCAGGGGTAGCCGAACAGGTTGGTGATGACGAGAACCTTCACGCACCGGCTCCCGGGTTCGCGGCACGCCGCCGCAGCGCCGCAGGCGACGGGTCTTCGTACAACGCCAGATAGGCCTGCCCCATCGCGTCGACGGTGCCGTGGCGCAATGCCCACTGCCGGCCCGCCGCGCCCATGCGCTCGCGCAGCGCGGTGTCGTCGGCGAGACTGGCCAATGCGGTGGCCAGCGCGTCGGCGCTGCGCGCCGGCACGAGACGTCCGTTGCGCCCGTCGACGACGATGTCGGCATTGCCACCGACCTGGGTGGCCACGATGGGCAAGGCCGCGGCCGCGGCCTCGACCAGCGCCAGCGAATAACCCTCGGAGGTCGACGACAGTACGAACACGTCGAAGGCCGGCAGGAGCTGCGCCACGTCCTGGCGCATGCCGAGAAAGTGCACGCCGTCGTCGATCTTCAAAGCCCGGGCCTGGGCTTCGAGCGCAGGGCGCGTTTCGCCGTCGCCGACCACGACCAGTTCGACCGCGCGCCCCGAACCTCGCAGCTGCTGCACGGCCAGCAGCAGCGTGGCGTGGTCCTTCACCGGGCTGAGCCGGCCGACCGTGCCGAGCAGCAAGGCGTTCTCCGGCCGCCCGAGCCGGGCCAACAAGGCGGCCTTGACGGCCAGCGTGCGCGCCGCGATGCCGTCCATCACCACGCCGTTGGGCACCACCACCGCCTTGGCGAGCGGGATGACACCGGCTTGCACGAAGCGCTCCTGCCCTGCACGGCACACCGAAGCCGCCACGTCGGTGCCCAGCAGCGCGGCGCGGTAAAGGCGGTCGAGGCGGCGTGCGCTCTGCACCGTGCCCATGCCGTGCCGGGTGTTGATCACGCAGGCGATGCCCAGGCCGATGGCCGCGGAGGCCGCGTAGTAATGGGCGACTGCGTTGTGGGTGTGCAGCACGTCGGCGCGTGCGCCGCGCAAGGCCGTGCGCAGGGCACGCAGCGCGCGAACATCGAGCCCGCGCGTCTTGTCGAGCGCGAGCACGTCGATCCCGAGCGCGCGGGCTTCGGCCGCCAGCGCCCCCTCGTGGAACAGGCAGATGATCCGGGCCACGTCGCCACGCCGGCGCTGCCACGAGGCCAGCGACAGCACGACACGCTCGAGGCCGCCCACGGCCAGGCTCTCGACCACGTGGACGACGTTCATGCGGGCACGCCGGGCGGCATCAAGAGAAGCCCAGCAGGACACGGGTGAGAAGCCATAAAAAGACGATGCTTCCGATGTCGAAGAGAAAGAGTTTGCCGATCATGTCGGTGGCCCGAACCGGGGCGAACGAGGGCCAGCGCGCGCGGGCCATCTGGTACACGGCCACGATCATGGCGACCAGCAGGAACAGGAACACGACGTAGCTGCGGCTCAGGAAGAAGGCCGTGACCAGCGAGCCGATCATCGAGTACGCGAGCGCGCGGGCGGCGAGTTGCAGGTCGGCCCAGCTCATGGTGGGGTCGACGTTCGTGACCGGCAGCGGTGGTGGAAGGCCGTAGGTCCCGGGGGCCATGACCGGTGGCGCCGGCTCCTCGGGCGGACTGGCGCGAAGAATCCGCACGAGCATCAGCCCCGAGACGACCAGGATTGACAGCCAGAAGAAGTAACCGACGATGCCCAGTTCGGCGATGGCGAGCACGAACGAGTTGTGGGCCGTGAGTGGATGGTGTTCCGTGAACAGGCCCTTGCCGACGCCGAACAGCGGGTGCGTGCGGAACATGTCGAAACCTTCGTACCAGGCGTCGATGCGGCCGGCCGCCGAGTCTTCGTCAGCCGAGATCTCCGACACCCGGCTCGGCGCCAGCAGCAGCAAGGGCACGAGCAACATCGGCGCGACGATCACGCTGCGCAGCCAGCCGAAGCGCTGGATCGCATAGAAACCGACCATCGCCAGCAAGCCCAGCATGCTGCCGCGCGAATTGCAGAGGTAGATCGCGTAGAGCACGGTGCCCGTCGAGGCGTAGCAGGCGATGCGCACCAGGAAGGAACCGCTGACCTTGGCCACGTAGAGCGTGAGCGGCAGCGTCATCAGGAACGCCATCGACAGGTCGTTGGGGTCGCCCAGGAAGCCGAGGTAGGTGATGCGCTCCTCGATCATCTTGGCACCGGTCCAGCCGACGCCCAGTTCGCTGGCGAACTGCTCCGAGCCATGGATCGCGATCACGGTGCTCACGGCGGTCAGCACGATCGAGAAGTCGCGCAGGCGCTTCAGCGAGTCGACCGAGGTGGCGGTCACGTAAAACAGCATGAGGGTCGGGATGAAGTCGGTGACGACATCGATCGCGCCCGTGACCCAGCCGGTCAGCAGCACCGAAAACGACATGACCGCCAGCAGGCCGAGCAGCAGCCGGTGTTGCGACGCTTCGAAGTTCTTGGGCTGCGCCATCAGCCAGAAGGCGAACGCAGTCAGCAGCGACACCGGCACCAGCGGCGTGCCCATCAGCGCCGGCACGTACTCCTGCGGCCGGATGTACAGCACCACGATGTACAGGAGCAGAAAGAAGAACGGGCGCGCCGGGTTCAGCATGCGGTCGTGCCAAGGACGAAACGCAGGGTGGCGACAGGCGTCACGTGAGCGCGGGGAAGTGAAGCCCGGCCTTCTTCCAGGCCGGCAGCAGCACGTCGAGCGCATAGCCCGCGCAGCCGCCGTCGTCGTGAAAGAGGATCACGTCGCCCGCGACCGGCGGTGTGGATTCGAGTCGGCTCACCACGCCCTGCGGCGGCAGTTTGTAGTCGAGGCTGTCGACCGTCCACAGGACCAGCGGCTGCCGGCGCCACACGCTGAACGCCAGGATCGACGGCGTCACGCGCCCGTTGGGCGGGCGAAAGGCGTGGCGCCGGCGCCCGCCGAAGCGCTGCAGCACGGCGTCGGCACGGTCGATCTCGGCCCATTGCGCCGCGGCGCCCAGCGTGCGCATCTTCGGATGTGTCATCGAGTGGTTGCCGATGGCATGGCCTTCGGCCAGCAGCCTGTGAACCACCCCGGGCGACTGCTCTGCGGCGCGCCCGATCAGGAAGAACGTGCCTTTCGCGCCATGCCGGGCGAGCAGGTCGAGCAGCCGGTTCGTGTGCTCGGGGTGCGGGCCGTCGTCGAAGGTGAGGTAAACGGCCGAACCGGCGGCGGCTCCGCGTGTGCGGACGAGGTTGCCCGAGAGAAAAGACGCTGCTGACCAAATCCTGTTCATGCTCGACAAAAACGACCCGAAAGTGAAGCCTGCGATTGTCCCAACGAATCGTGTCGCGCAGCCCGCCGGGCACCACCCAAGCTAGGGGTTTGTTCTATTTATCCCCCGGGGCCGTGCGCTTGTGCGCAAGCACGCCCATCGCGATCTCGAAAGACGCCTGCGCCCGGTGCTCCCAGCTCATCTCGCGCACGGCGGCCATCCGCAGGCCGGCACGGTCCGGGATCTCGTCGCGCAACGCCGCTTCGACGGCCGCCAGAAAGTCTTCGCGGCCTTCCGCCACGCTCAGAACCGCACTGAACCGGTCAACCTCGGGCGTGGGCACCGAAACGACCGGCTTGCCGGTGGCCAGGTACTCGCGCAGTTTCAGCGGGTTGGCGTTGCGCACCTGCTGGTTCATGCGGTAGGGAATGATCGCCACGTCGAAGGCCTTGGCCCAGCCGGGCAAGGTCTCGTAGGGCTGCGGCCCGACCAGCGTCACGTTGGGCAGGCGTTGCAAGGCGCTCACATCGACCGACGCATGCCCGACCAGCAGAAAATTCCATTGCGGGCGTTGCTGCGCCAGCCATTCGATCAGGCCCACGTCGGTCCAGGCAGCGATCAGCCCGAAGTAGCCGATGACCGGGTGACCGAGCGCGGCGGCCACCGCCGGCACGGGCGTGGCCGTGGCCTGCGCGAGCGCGAACAGATCGACATCGACACCGTGTGGCGAGAAGCTCGTGGCCGGGTTGAGCGCCTGCTTGGCGGCCACCAGTGCCGGCGGCGCCACGAACACATGGTCGGCACGTGTGGTAAGCATGGTGTCGCAGGCACGGATGCGCTCGGCATCGACGCCCGGGTGCGCGGCGTAGTCATCGATGCAGTAGTAGATGGCAAGTTCGTGCGACACCGCGTCGAGCATGAAACTCGGATGCGGCACCACGAACCACAGCACCGCGCGCTCGATGCCCGCGTGGCGCATCGCGCGGCGCACGGCCCAGGCGCCGAACCAGCGGTTCAGCCGGTCCACGCCGGGCAGGCCGCGCCACGGCAGTTGCGGCACGGTGCAATGCCAGAGATCGGGAAACACGCGCGTCGGCCGCCGCATGGCCTGGGAGAGCTTGTTCCAGACGCGGCGGATGTCGCGCCCCGAGGCCGACGGCGCACGCATGCCGGGTGAGTCGACGTACAGCAGCGGCGCGCGCCCGGCCAGGCGGCGCGCCATGTGGTGGCTGCTGGTGCGGTTCTCGGCGAACCATTCGTTGCCGAAGTAGACGATGCCCAGGGCGCCGGCGCCCGGCCCGTGGTCGGTGGAGGGGGTGGTCATGTGCGGGGGCCGATGGCGCCGGCGGGTGCGGCGCGTTCGTGGGCGGATAGCATCATCTTGAAGCTGTGGTGGTCGGGGCCGATCTCGGTCAGCACCGAAGCGTCGACCACCTGCACGGGTGAGCCCGCCTGGTTGACGCCGGCCTGCGCCAGTGCGGGCAGGTCCAGCGAATGGTGCAGGTGGATTCCGGGCAGGTGAATCTCGGGCCGCTGAGACAAGCGCACACCAGCGAACGGCTGGGTGCGCCGGGCGCCGTCGGTCGCGGCGCGGATTTGTTTTGTGCGAGCGCGCAAGGGTCGCGGGCCGGCGTCGAGCTCATAGGCATCACGAACCAGCACCTGGGCGTAGACACTGTGCCTGCGGGCCACGCCGAACAGGCCGAAGCGGTTGTAGAAAGCCTCGACCAGCAAGCCCGGCGACATGCGGCGCGCGATCTTGGCGAGCGCGTTGCCGGTCGGCAGGCCGAACACGGCGCGCTGTTCGATGCCGTAGTCGAGCCGCCTGAATGCGAACGCGGCCGGCCGCAGGGTGTAGAGCGCGGTCGCCGCGGTGTCGTAGACGGCCGGGAAGAACAGGCCCTCACGGGTGCGTGTGATGGCCGGCGGCGGCTGCCCGTCGAGTTGCCCGACGTAGCAGAACACGTGGTCCGAGACGACGCCGCGCGACGCCCGAGGCACCAGCGAACGCGCGAGCAGTTTCGGGGTGTGCAACACGCCGGCCGCGACCCAGGCGCGTGCCGCACGGCGCGCGCCGCTCGCCGAGTCGACCGTCACGCCACGCTCGTCGAAGCGCAGGTCGTCTGCGGCTTCCGCGATCAGGGTCAGGCGCCCACCATGCCGGGCCACGAGTTGCTGCAGTTCCCGCGTCGGCCGCACCGGCCGCCAGGGCACGAACAGAAACGGCGAACCGAGCCGGCTGCGCGCGTCGGTGTTGGGGTAGAAGCGCCGCAGCATCGTGTCGAAGCTGGCGTCGCTGGCCGCGGCGAAGTTGTTGCGCCAGCCGGTCGGGATCACCCCGTGCCAGTGGCTGCCCAGGCCGCCCTCGCCGAGGTACGCGCACGGCACGGTCCGGCGTTCGTCGTAGTACAGGAAGCTCGGCTGCGCCGGGCCGCAAAGCACGGCGATGCGGCGTTCCGGACGCTCGAGCAGCCCGAGCACCGTGCCCAGCGCCGCCAGGCCGGAGCCGATCACGATGTCGTCGAAATCCATTGGCGGTTGCTGAGGTAGACATAACCGTACCAGCGCGCGCCGAGCGCACGCAAGAGGAGGTCGAGTGGCCGAAGCAGGCACGGGAAGCGGCCTGACCACTGCAGCAGTTGGCCGTAGACCTCATGAGCGACGCGCTCGATTGCGCTCGTGAACGGCCGCCGAACGACGCGGAACAGTCGCTTGCGCCGGCCGGCGTCTTCGGGCCACTCGGGCGCGGAGAAAAAAGTGGCCAACTCAGCAAACGAGGTGGCCACGTCGGCGCCGCCGGGCAGCTCCGACGGCTCTTCGTACATCAGGCCGATCGTCAGCACGCGGGAGTTGGGCAGGGTCAGCGCGTCGAGCTCGGCGCGCAACTTCACCCGCGGATACTCATAACAACTCGTGATCTGGCTGACGATCACCGACGACGACGAGACGTACACGAGCTCGCCGGCACCGGCGTGGCGCAAGCGGTCGAGCAAGGCGGCATTCTCGGCCGGCAGGCGCGAGTACGAGAGCACCCAGACCCGGTCGCGCGGCGTGAACGCGAAGCCGGCGACCTCACGGTGACCGATCGCCAGCGGTGGTGTCCGCGCAGCACCGATGTGCCGGGACAGGCCGTGCCAGACCTTCGAGTGGCTGCCGATGACAACGTCGCGGACCGCAGCCGCCGGGGACACGCTGCCGTCACGCAACGGCTGGCCCCGCCCTGCGCGCTGCGCCGACCCGACCCGTGGACAAACAACGATTCATCAACGAGCCTCCTGTCTGTTCCGCGATCCGGCACCGCTTGGCGGCGGGCACACCGCCCTCGCCTGCGCCGATCGCGCTGGATCATATCTGCGCCATCGCACGCTTCCGCAGCGAAAGCCGTGACCCGCTTCGCGCCAGGGTCGGTAGTCGGGCAGCTTTGGCACAATTCGCGCCGTTGTGAATTCAAGGAGTTGCAGCATGCCCACGCGCAGACGCCTCGTGATCGGAGTCGCAGCAGCCGCCGCGGTCGCCGGTGCCTCGGCCTGGCTGGCACCGAAGATACTGCGGCGCATGGACATGCAGGGCTTGCGACCGGTCACGCTCGCCACGGGGCTGGAGTTCCCGTGGGCACTCGCCTTCCTGCCCGACGGCCGCATGCTCGTCACCGAGCGGCCGGGGCGCTTGCGTCTCGTCGGCGCCGATGGGGCGTTGAGCGAGCCGCTGGCCGGGCTGCTGCCGGTGCTCGCGAGCGGCGAAGGCGGCCTGCTCGACTTGGCGCTCGACCCCGACTTCGCAAACAACCGCGCGATCTACTGGACCTTCTCCGAGCCTGCACCGGCCGGCCCGGCCGATGCCAGTGGCACGGCGGTGGCCAAGGGCCGCCTCGTCGACGACCGGATCGTCGACGCGAAGGTCATCTTCCGCCAGACCGACAAGTCGACCGACGCGTCGCACTTCGGCTCGCGCCTGCTGTTCGCGCCCGACGGCAACCTGTACGTGACGCTCGGCGACCGGGGCAACCGCGCCGCCGTGCAACGCCTCGATTCGACCGTCGGCAAGATCGTGCGCATCGACCGCGACGGCGGCGTGCCGAGCGGCAACCCTTTCGCCTCGACCGCCGGCGCGCTGCCGCAGATCTGGTCGGTGGGGCACCGCAACGTGCAGGGCATCGCGATCCATCCGACGACCGGTGAACTGTGGGCCGGCGAACACGGCCCGCAGGGCGGCGATGAACTGAACGTGATCGTCGCCGGCCGCAACTACGGCTGGCCCGTCATCACCTACGGGACCGAATACGCCGACAGCGCGAAGATCGGCGAAGGCACGGCGAAAGACGGCATGGAGCAACCGGTCACGTGGTGGGGGCCGATCTCGAACGCGCCCTGCGGCATGACCTTCCTGACCAGCGACCGCTACCCCGGCTGGAAGGGCGATCTCTTCATGGCGACGCTTCGCGGCCAGGCGCTGCTGCGCGTCAGGCTCGACGGCCACAAGGTCGTGGAGCAGCAGCGCCTCGTGACCGGCCTGCTGCACAAGATCCGCGATGTGCGCCAGGGGCCGGACGGCTGGCTGTACATCCTCTCCAGCGGCCCGCAGGCGCGGGTCATCCGGGTCGAGAAGTAGCCGGAGCGCCCGGCCACGGGTTGTTGCAACTGAGTCGGCCGGAAACGCATGGGCCCCCCGTACCGGGGTCGGCGCGCTCGGTCTGCGGGAATATGATCATGGGCGTTGCCCCGGTGTGTCAAACGACACGACACGCCCCTGTTTCGACCTTTCCAGTGAATCGAGTGAAACCATGCTGATCGATCTTGCCAGGCGATGTGGTGCCTCGTTGCTGCTTGTCTTGTTTGCGAGTTGCGGCGGTGGCGGCGGGTCGGATTCGACACCGCAGTCGGTGGATCTGAGCGTCGTCGTGAGTGGCTCGGGAACGGTCAACTCCGCGCCCGCCGGCATTGCCTGCGGCGCCGACTGCAGCGAGTCGTACGACACCGGCACCACGGTCACGCTGACAGCTGCGCCGGCCACGGGTTTCCAGGTCACCGGATGGAGCGCCGCGGGCTGCCCCGGCACCGGCAGCTGCGTCATCGCCTTGAACGCCAGCACGAGCGTGACCGCGACCTTCGCACCTGTCATCTCAGGGCAGTTCGCGCTCAACGTGATCGTGCAGGGCACCGGGGCCGGCTCGGTCACGTCGAGCCCGGCCGGCATCGACTGCGGCAACGACTGCTCCGAAACCTATCCCCAAGGCACCTCGGTCACTCTGACCGCCACGCCGCAGAGCGGCTCCAGCTTCTCGGGCTGGAGCGGCGGCGTCTGCACCGGCACCAGCACCTGCACAGTGGCCATGAGCGCCACGCGGACGGCCACCGCCACGTTCGCGGCGAACCCAGCGCCCACCCACCTGCTGACCACCGTGGTCAGCGGCTCGGGCAGTTTGGGCTCCTTGCCCGCCGGCATCACCTGCCCGAGCGACTGCACCGAGGCCTTCAGCGCCGGCACGAACGTCACGCTGACCGCCACACCCGCCACGGGCTTCCAGTTCACCGGCTGGAGTGGCGCGGGCTGCACCGGCACCGGCAACTGCGTCGTCGCCATGAATGCCGCGGCCAGCGTGACGGCGACGTTCACGCCCGTTGCCACGGGCCAGTTCGCGCTGACTGTCATCGCGCAAGGCTCGGGTTCGGTCACGTCGACCCCAGCCGGCATCAATTGCGGCAGCGATTGCACCGAGACCTATCTGCAAGGCACTCTGGTGACGCTGACGGCGACGCCACAGAGCAGCGCCACCTTCTCGGGCTGGAGTGGCGCCTGTTCGGGCACTGGTACCTGCACCGTGACGATGAGCGCGACCCGGACGGTCACAGCCACCTTCACGCAGATCACACGCATGCTCACGGTGACCAAGGCCGGCACGGGTGCAGGCACCGTCACGTCGGCACCGGCGGGCATCAGCTGTGGCGGCGATTGCACCCAGGCCTACGCACAAAGCACGAGCGTCACGCTGACGGCCGTGGCGAGCACCGGCTCTAGCTTTGCGGGCTGGAGCGGCGCGGGCTGCACCGGCACCAGTACCTGCACAGTGAGCATGACGGCGGCCACCACGGTCACCGCCACCTTCACGGCCAACGCGACACCCACTTACGCACTGACGGTCGTAGTCAACGGCTCGGGCGGTGTGGGCTCGTCGCCCGTTGGCATCACCTGCCCGACCGACTGCACCGAGTCCTTCCTGCAAGGCACGGTCGTCACGCTGGCGGCCACACCGACCAGCGGACAGCAGTTCACCGGCTGGACCGGTGCGTGCACCGGCACGTCAACCTGCAGCGTGACGATGAATGCCGCGGCCACGGTGACCGCCACCTTCGCCGCCAGCACCACGCTCGGCCTGACGTCGCGGCCCGAGAACACCTCCTGCCGATCCTTCGACCCGCCGACCACGAGCACGGCCAGCCTGACACTGCAACGGACCTTCAGTTCGCTGTCATTCAGCGCGCCGATCGCGATGCTGCAGGCGCCGAACGACGCCACACGCTGGTTCGTGGTCGAAAAAGGCGGCGTCGTGCGTGTGTTCGCCAACAACGCGGGAGTGACTTCGTCATCGGTGTTCATCGACATTTCGTCGCTCGTCGTTACCGCGGGTGAAGAAGAGGCGGGTCTGCTCGGCATGGCCTTCGATCCGAACTTCGGCACCGGCACCGGCAAGAACCAGAACTTCTATCTCTTCTACAGCGCCGCGCCGAACTCGGGCTACCGGCTGCGTTCGACGGTGGCACGCTTCACCGCCAACGCCGGCGCCACTGCGGCCACCACCGCCAGCCGCGTCGTGCTGCTGGGCCTGGACAAGCTCGAGAGCAACCACAACGGCGGCAACATCGCCTTCGGCCCCGACGGCTTCCTGTACATCGGCTTCGGCGATGGAGGCGGTGACCCGAACCCGCAGGCGCAGGACGACAAGTTCCTGTTCGGCAAGATGCTGCGCATCAACCCCAACGGCACGACCGGCGGCGTGACCTACTCGATTCCGGGCGACAACCCGAACGCCGGCGGTGCACTGTGCAACGCCACCGGCCGCGGCGCGGCCAACTGCCCCGAGGTGTGGGCGCGCGGCCTGCGTAACCCGTGGCGCTGGAGCTTCGACAAGGCCAACGGCACGCTGTGGGTCGCCGACGTGGGCTGGGGCAGCTTCGAAGAAGTCAACATCGTCACGCGCAACGGCAACTACGGCTGGCCGATCACCGAAGGCGCGGCCTGCGTGACCGGCGGCTGCAACCGGACCGGGCTGACCGACCCCATCTACGCCGTGCCGCGCAGCGACGCGCAGTCCATCACCGGCGGCTACGCGTACCGCGGCACGCAGACCACCGACCTGGCCGGCCAGTACATCTTCGGTGACTTCGCCAGCAAGATGTTCGGCGCGGTGATCGCGGGTTCGGGCGGCTCGTACACCGCGCGCTACCTGATCAATCCGTACGCGTCGACATCGATCAACGTCTCGTCGTTCGGCGAAGGCAGCGACGGCGAACTGTTCGCGCTCGACTACGCCGGCGGCGGCATCCACCGGCTGGCGTTCTCGAACGGCAGCGGCGGCGGCAGCCCGGTCGTGCCGACCCTGTTGTCGGCCACCGGCTGCGTGAACAGCGGCAACCCGCGCCTGCCCGCGGCGGGCATGGTGGGCTATGACCTCAACGCGCCGTTCTGGTCAGACAACGCCGAGAAGGAACGCTTCTTCGCGATGCCCAGCACCACGGCTTCGTTCACGCCAGGCACCGACGGCGACTGGAGCACGCCGCTGCGCAGCGTCATCGTCAAGAGCTTCCGCCTCGGCGGCGTGATGATCGAAACTCGCCTGCTCATGCGCCAGTCGAACGGCGACTGGGCCGGCTACTCCTACGAGTGGAATGACGCGCAGACCGATGCCACGCTGGTGGCGGTCGGCGGCAAGGAAAAGCCGCTGACCAGCCAGGTGTGGTCGTACCCGAGCCGCGCCCAGTGCCTGCAATGTCACACCTCGGCGGCCGGCTTCAGCCTGGGACTCGAAACACAGCAGCTCAACAAGAACTTCACTTACTCGCAGACCGGCATCAACGCGCACCAGCTGAGCACGCTCAGTGCACCGGCAATCGCCATGCTGACCCCGCAGATCACCAACCCTGCGGCCCAGGCGAAGCTGTCCAACCCGTTCGGCAGCGACAGCATCGAGCTGCGCGCTCGCGCCTACCTGCACACCAACTGCGCGATGTGCCACCGACCGGGCGGCTCCACCGGTGTGGGCCTAAATCTGCTGGCGTCGACAGCCCTGGCCCAGACCGGCACCTGCAACCTCGACCCGACCAAGGGCACGCTGGGTCTGGCGAACGCAAAGATCATCGCACCCGGCCTGCCCGACAGTTCGGTCTTGCTGGCGCGGGCGAACAGCCGCGACCCGCTGGTGCAGATGCCGCCGATCGGCAGCCACGTGGTCGATGCGAACGGCGTGGCCCTGCTGCGCCAGTGGGTCATCGGGCTGACGACCTGCAATTGATCGGGGCGGGCCGCCACGGCCCGCAGGTCAGCCCGGAACGGCGACCCGGCTCGGGCCGAGCTCGGCCTGCAGGTCTTCGGCGGTGGAAGTCACGATGGCCGCGTCGATGAGCCGCTGCGACGCGAGAAAACCCGCCAGCAGCGAACGCGAGCACAGCAGGTTGATGCGGCGCGGGATGCCGCCCGAGAACTCGAAGATCTTCGCGTAGGCGCCGTCGTCGAAGATCGGTGTCTCGTCCCACCCCGCATGGCGCAGCCGGTGTTGCACGTAGGCCCGCGTTTCGTCTTGCGTGAGCGGCCCGAGGTGGCACGACGCGATCACGCGCTGGCGCAGTTGCTCCATCGACGCCGAGCCCAGCATGTGGCGCAACTCGGGCTGCCCGACCAGGAAGCTTTGCAGCAGCGCGTGGTTGCCGAGCTGGAAGTTCGACAGCATTCGGAGCTCTTCGATCTCGCGCCGGCCGAGGTTCTGCGCTTCGTCGACGACCAGCAGGGCACGGCGGCCTTCTGCGGCGACCACGGTGAAGAAGGCCTCGAGCGTCGACACCAGCTGGGCCTTGGACGTCCCTTGAACCGGCACCCCGAACGCGTTGCAGATCGACGCGAGCAGCTCGCCTTCGTTGAGCTGGGTGTTCACGACCTGCGCGGCAACCACCTGCTCCGGATCGAGCCCCTGCAACAAGGTTCGAACGAGGGTGGTCTTGCCGGCACCGATCTCTCCGGTGACGACGATGAAACCCTCCTGCTGGTAAACGCCGAACTTCAGGTACGCGAGCGCATGACCGTGCCCGCGGCTTTCGAAGTAGAAGCTGGGGTCGGGGCTGAGTTGAAAAGGGGCGGCCTGCAGGCCGTAGAAAGGTTCGAACATCGGCGCGTCAGAAGCGGTGATTCAGGCCGACAAGGGCCGCAATCGCGGTGTATGAGTCGCGCCCGACCAACGTGGTGTCGAACTTGGTGTACTGAATCCCCGCCGACACCGTGGAGCGTGGCGACATCGATCGGATGATCGAGAATCGATGGGTCTGCTGGTCGGTCACGTCCCCCTGCCGTAGCGCCAGCCCGCGGATTCTCGACAGCGTGGAGGTCAGGTCAGCCGACATCTGGGGCGTCAAGCGGCGGTTGAACGAGAGTGTCGCACCGGTCTGCTGGTTGTCGAACCCGACCGGCGCCATGCCGGTGATCACACTGTCGGGCCGCGCCAGCTGACGCAGCGTCTGACGGTAGACCGACAGCGTGACCGTGTTACGCGCCCCGAGCAGGACCCAGGTACCGCTCGCACGATTCTGCAGTTGGGCGTAGTTGGCCATGATGGCGATCGCGCCCGCCACGTTCGTGTTCAGCCCGCGCGTGGCCACCAGGTTGCTGACAAAAGCGCTTCGCTCCGCCGGGTTCGGGTAGCGCGTGGTGAGGATCGAACCGAGGAACGCGCTCAGGTCGCCGCCTGACTGTACAACGCCCACCGACGTGGTCGAGGTCACCGGCGCGCGGTTCCACAGCAGGGCGAAGGTCATGAAAGGGGTGCGGTGGCGCAGGCTCAGGTCCCAGCCGGTTCCGAAGAAACGCCGTTCGACCTCGGCCGCAAATTGGGTGCGCTCGCCCGGATTCCAACGCACATGAGCGCCATAGACACTGTCGGTCTGGTCTTCGAGCAGAAACTTGCTTCGCTCGACGCCGAAACTGGGGCCCAGGGCCAGCTCACCATCGATCCGCACATCGCCGGAGACCTTGAACGATTCCAGGGACCAGTTGCTCTCTCTGCGGTCGGTGAAACGGGTTTCGTCTTTCAACACCGCCACGTAACCGCCGAACGGCGCACTCTTGTATTCGGCGCGCAGCTGCGAGGTCGAGAAGCGTTGGTTCGTGAACAGCTCGGAGTCGGAGCGGAACACCGCTTCTTCGTGCCGCGCAAGCACCGACGCTTGCGGTGAAAACTCGTAGTTCAGGTACGGGCTGATACGGTAGATCGACGACGTGCGTCGATTCGCTGTCGTGTTGTTTTCGGCCCTGGACGAGTAGGGATCGACTTCGACTTGGCGCACGTCGACCGACGAATCCAGAAAGAAAAGCCGCTCCGCCAAGGTCGCATTCAGGTCCGCACGGATGACGGGAGACACCCTGTTCGGCAGGCTGTTCCGCGCGTAGCTGACCAGGTTGGCGCCAATGCGTGCATTGAGCCTCAGCGCCGCACTTTCGCCCAGGATCGAAAAGGTCGGCTGCACCGTGGTGACGAGATCCTTGCGACCATTCGACGACAGGTCGGCGTTGTTCGTCGCCGTCAGGTTCGCCTGCATGGTGGCCTGTGTGGTCCAGGTCTGGGCTTGCCCGGAAGCGGGAGCCAGGGCCGCGCCCAGCAGCCACCAGAACGCGCGCGCGCGCCCGGCGGAGGTAAGCGCCCGGGTGCAGTCAGACAGCGACGGAGCGATCACACGCATCATTCGTAGTAATAACCATAGCGCCGACCATCGCTGGGCGCGTCGCACTTGTTGAGCACCGACATCACGACCGGGCAGTTGCGCAGGGCGGCGAAGGCCTGCTGCACCGCGCCCCGCTCGGTCCGGGACGCTTCAACCACCACCACGACCTGCCCCACCTTGGAAGAGAGCACCGGCGACTCGGTCGTGAGCAGGATGGGCGGAGCGTCGAAGATGACGACGTGGTCGGCGTATTCCGCAGCCAGGAAGGTCATGAGACGGTCCATCGGGGCGCTTGCGAAGAGCTCGGTCGAGCGTTCATTGCGTTCCCCAGCGCCCATGAGCGACAGACCGGGCACGTTGGTCGCCACCAGGGCATCCTGGAGCCGGACATCGTCGCGCCCGAGCAGGTCCAGCAGGCCCGGGGGTTTGGCGTCGATGCCGAGCCGGGTGAAGACGCTGGGCCGGATCACGTCGGCGTCGATCAGCACGACGGCCTTGTCGACCTCCATCGCCATGCTCATCGCCAGGTTGATCGAACAGAAGGTCTTGCCTTCGCCCGGCAAGGCGCTCGTGACCATGATCAGAGACTCGCGGAACGCGGACGCCTCGGTGCCCGCCCGCGCGTTCTTCAACAACGGCCGCTTCAGGTGACGGAACTGCTCGGCCATTTCCGAGCGCACCTGGTCGGGCACGAGGTAACCCGCCGCGCGCAACATCTCGAGGTCGATCGACACCTTCGTGGCCGGCTCGGTGCGCGCGCGCGGGGGGGTGTCGGCCGCCGCCGCGACGTGCGCGCTGCGTGCGTTGCGCAGCTCGGACACCGCAGCGGGGGCCATCGCCACACCCGCACGTGCCGCGACCGCTTGTTTCGCCGCGTCTTGAAGCGTAGCCGCTTGAGCCGGCTCGCCGGCCTTGCCCGCTCTGGCACTCGACCAGGGAACTGTCACGCCCGCCCGTTCTAGCTGTTCAAGGCGCTTTGCAGCTTGCTCGATGATGCTCATGCTTTGTCCTCAGCGTGCCAGCGAGCGAACCACAAACCAGCTCACCCAACCGATCTGAAAGGTAAGCAGAAGAGCGGTTGCACCAGCGAGGCGAATGCGATCTTTTCTGGCCCCTTGCTGCCAGGCCAATGTCTTGGACAAAGAAACAGATCCCAGGACGGGGCGCCCGGAAATCTGCTCCAGCGCCTTGGCATCGTCCAGCGTCGGCCGCAACAGATCGAGCACCAGCGCGACCCCGATGCCGGCCAGCAGCGCCAGCAGTACCGCACCACCCGCCAGGTGCAGGCGCCCCGGGAAAACCGGCGTTGGCGAGACCCGCGGCGGCTCGACCACCCTGAACTCCGCCAGTTGCGACGATTCGTCGAGCTTGACGCCCAGCGACGCCGATTCCCGGCGGGCCACCAACTGATCGAAGTTCCTGCGCATCACGTCGTAATCACGGTTGAGCTGCGCGAGCTCGGCCTCGACCTGCGGCATGCGGCCCGCCAACGCCCTCACCTGGGCCAGGCGCTCCGTTTGGGCCGCGAGCTGCGACCGAAGCGATGCGACCTGGGCCTCGCTCTCAGCGAGCGACACCCGGATCCGCTGGTAGACCGGGCTGGTCGCCGCGGTTCCTCTTGTCTGCCCGCGACCATCGCGCGCCTTGGCTTCCGCCTCCTGGCGTTTCAGCCTTTCAAGCTGCGCCACCAACCGCCTGGCGTTGATCACGTCGGGGTGCTCGTCGGTGAACCGGCGCAGGAGATCATCGAGTTGTCTGAGCTGCGACTCGAGCCTGGCGTCGATCTCCGACACCACGGGTGGCGTCACGACCGCGGGCGCCTCGGCGGGGAGCTGCGGGTCTTCGGCGGTTAGCTCGCGCCGGTAGGAGTCGCGTGACTGCTCGGCCGCACGCAAGTCGTTGCGCAGTCTCGTCACGTCGTCGGAGAGCGTCGACATGCGCGCGAAATAGTCTTGATTCGAGACCCCCGACACACCGAAGTTGCGGAGCTTGAATTCCTTGAGCCGATTCTCGGCTTCGACGAGCTTGGCTTCATTGGTGCGGATCTGCTCTTCGATGAACTGCCCTGCATCGGCGGAATCGTGCTTCTTGCCGTCTGTTCCTGCCCTGACAAAGAGCGCGACTGCAGCTTCGACGATCTTGCGCGCTTGTTCCGGATTGGCGTCGCGATAAGAGATCGTGTACAGGTTTCCGCGCTCGGCCGCTACGACCTTGATCTGATCCATGAAGCGGTTCAGGGTCGCTTCGCGGTCCTTCGCACTCTTGAAAGTCAGCCCCAGCTCGGGCTGGTCGACGAGCCGCGCGACATTCGGCCGCGAAATGAGGGTTCGCGCCAGCATGCGGACTTGCTGATCGATGTCGGGCTGGAAGGCCAGATCTCTCATCAGCGGCTTCAATACCGTCTGGGTGTCGACGTAGATCCGCGAAGACGCTTCGAACCGCTCCGGGGCGACCGAAATGCCCAGCGCACAGACGATCGCGATGCCCCACGCCACCGACACGGCGATCCAACGGCGCCGCCAGGTGGATCGAACGACCCACCTCGCCTTGCCCACCAGCGCGTTGACTCCATCATTCATAGCTCGATCTCAGTCTCATCGGCCCGCGCACGACTGATCGCTCAGACCTGCGTGTCCATCGGCTGTTCCTTCGGCGCCCGCCGAGGCGTGCGACAAGCACGGCAAGCAACGACCGGCCCACGGCGGGATCCCGGAACGCGTGAGCTGGCGCCGGGTGGAAGGCTTCAGAACCAACTCTGCGGCACCATGACGATGTCACCAGGCATGACGGCCACGTTGGCCGAAATGTCGCCTCTTTTCAGCAGGTCCTTCAGCCGCAGGCTGTACTGCTTGCCGCCGCTTGAACCGCGAATGAGAACCGCACCGTTCCCATCGGCGAAATCGGTCATGCCACCGACCTGGATCATCACGTCGAGCAAGGTCATGTCCTGACGGTAAGCCACCGACTGCGGACGGGCCGCCTCGCCCACGATGCGGATCTGCTCGGAATAGACGCCCTGGAAGCCGGTCACCACCACACTCACGACCGGATCGACCACGAGCTTGGAGAGCGCAGCGCGCGCCGCCAGAGACAGCTCGGACGGGCTCTTGCCGGCAGCCTGGAGTTCACCGATCAAAGGCATCGAGATGAACCCGTCTGGCCTGACCGTCACCGGGCCGGACAGCTCGGGATTGCGCCACACCACAACGTTGAGCGTGTCGAGCGGGCCGATCTTGTACCGAAGGTTCGGTGAGTCGGCGGCCTGTGGCGCCGGCGGATAGGCGCCGGTCGTGGAGCAGCCTGCGACGATGGAAACGCACACCGCACCGAGCACGACGCACCAGCGGAGTTTCCCCAATTTTCCGAGCGATCTACCCATGACGCATCCTCCTGAACAGGTTTCAATGCTCGCATACTTTCCACGAAAAAAAGCAGCAGCGACACCCCACGAAGTCGCAGTTCGCGACACGAATTCAACCATTGATCACGTCGGTGAGTGCCCATGTCGGGGTGACAGGGCCCCGTACGCGGCTTGGCAGATGAGCTTTGACTGACAGCGCCACCTGGCCTCGACGCCGCTCGGCGTGCCACTCCCTGAACCAAGGCGAGTCGGAGCAGCGCAGTACCTGGATCACCTGCCAGTCAGTCCGACCGGCAATACCCGGCCGCAGAATTCGGCCGGGAATGAGCAGCCGACCGGCGTCAGTGCGCGCCTTCGCGAAACAACACCACGCTGACCGTCTCGACGAGCACGAGCAAGTCAAGGAACAGCGAGTTGTTCTTCACGTAGTACAGATCGAACTGATGCTTCCTGCGTGCGTCTTCAACCGACGCGCCATAGCTGTAGCGCACCTGCGCCCAGCCTGTCACACCCGGCTTGACACTGTGCCGGATGTCATAGAACGGAATCTGTTCCTTGAGTTGCGCGACGAAGCTGGGGCGCTCGGGGCGCGGGCCGACGAGGCTCATCTCGCCTTTGAGCACGCTCACCAGTTGCGGCAGCTCGTCGATGCGCATCTTGCGGATGAAAGCCCCGACGCGCGTCACACGTGTGTCGTTCTTCGTGGCCCAGCGGGCCACACCGTCTTTCTCGGCATCGGTGCTCATGCTGCGGAACTTCAGGCACATGAACGAACGCCCCCCCAGACCGACACGTTCCTGGCGATAGATGATCGGGCCGCGGCTTTCCAGCTTGATGGCAATCGCAGTCAAGACGATCACGGGCGACGCGATGACCAGAAGGATCGACGACGAGATCAGGTCGAAAATCCGCTTGACGAGCGTGCGCAAGCCGCCCTGCACGAAACCGTGCCCGTAAACGAGCCAGCTCGCCTTGAGGCTGTCGGTCGGAACCTCGCCCTTGGCGCGCTCGAAGAATCCGGCCAGATCGAGAACAGGGATACCCCGGATGCGGCAGGCCAGCAGCTGATCCATCGGCACGCCCCCGCCGCGTTGCTCGCGCACTGCGACGATGACCTCGTCGACGCGGTACTTCTGCACCACCTCGTCGATCGACAGGCCTTTGGCGAACACCGGAGCAGCAAGCGCCTGCGAGCCGGCCGGAGCGTTGTCGGTCGACGTCGGATAGAAACCCACGATGGTGCGCCGCGCCGACCCTGTTGCGCCCAGGTCGGTTGCAACGCTTTGAGCTTCTTCGCCGGTGCCAACGATCAACACCCTGCGCGCGCCGACCGAAGCGCGGCGCGCCACATGAACCACGCTGCGAACCGCGATCACCCCGAAAGCCATCATGGGCAAGGCGTAGGCGGCGAGCGGCAGTGCGTAGTCGAGGCTTCCGTCAGCACGCAGCGCGAAGTAGGCGATGCATGAACCCATGGACAGCGCCACGAGCGCACGGCCGAAGCTCGCCCGCAGGCTGACGGTGATGGCACCGCGGCGATACAGTCCGACAAACGAGAACAGCAGCGACATGACCGCGGCGAACACGGCAGCCGGCAGCATCACTTGCGACATGGGCACCACGTGGCCAGCGCCACCCGGCAGCAACGCGACGGCAAGCAGGACAGCGACGAAGCACAAAACGCTGTCCGCCAGCAGTTCCAGCAAGGTGGCAATCGGTACGTAGTGCTCGAAAACTTTCACAATCGGGGCTTTCTTGAGTGGCCGCATGTTTGCAGCCGTGTAGCGCATGTCAGAAACTTGTAACAGGCACGCCAATTGGCTTGGCCTGCGATTGACAAAGTCTATGCAGCGGCCGATGCGGGCGCATCCCCCTCAGTTGGGGGTTGGACTTCATGGCGTGCCAACTTGTTGTGATTTCACTGCGCAAATGCTTGAAAAGAATGGGCGACATGACGGAAGTCATCAAGCGCTGGCAGAGCGGCGAGGGTCACTGTATCGAAGGCAGTCGCAACCGCTTGTCAGCTGCGTGTTGCAACAGGGCCGGCACCGCCACCGTCGGGCCGCGATCCTTTCGCGGCCCGGGTGTCGGAGGTTGGCATACTGTTGGCCGATGCCCATGCTCACGCCCCTCCGTTACGAACTGATCGAGACCGCTGGCTTGGAGCCACCGAGCCCAGACGCACCTCCCTCGACCACGGGGCGAGGGTAGATCACGAATGTACGAATCGCACTTCGGGATCACCGGCCCGCCGTTTCAGCTCACCCCCGACCCGAACTTCTACTTCGACAGCAAAGGGCACCATCGCGCCCTCATCGAGTTCCGGCGCGGACTGGCCGAAGGCTCGGGTTTCGTCGTTGTCAGCGGCGAGATCGGCGCGGGCAAGACAACACTAGTGCGCACCTTGCTGGCCGAGCTCGACCCCACCAGCGTCGCGGTGGCCCAGGTCCTGAGCACCCAACTCCAGGCCGACGAGTTGCTGGGGGCGATCCTGTTCGCTTTCGGCGTCACCGGAGATCACGGCGCCCAGACCGACCTGGTTTCGACGGTTCGACAGTTTCTCGTGTCACTGGCGCGCGAGCAGCGCCGCGCCGTCCTGATCGTCGACGAGGCCCAGAACCTGCACCTGGCGGCGTTCGAACAACTGGTCACCCTGATCACGCCGGAGTCCAGCGAAGAAGCCGCGCTGCAGATCTGCCTCGTCGGGCAGCCGGAGTTGCGCGACATCGTCGCATCGCGGGATCTCAGGCACTTGGGTGAGCGCATCGTCGTCTCGTGCCACCTGGGCCCGATCGACCAAGCCGAAACCGGCAGCTACATCGAACACCGGTTGCGCAAGGTCGGCTGGGCCGGCAACCCGGGGTTCGATGCCGCGGCATTCGACGAAATATTCCGCTGGACGCAGGGCGTTCCCCGGAAGATCAATCTGCTCTGCAACCGCCTGATGCTGTCGCGGTTTCTCACGCAACAGACGCAGATCGACGCCGCCACAGTGGCTCAGACAGCGCGCGACCTGCGCGTCGAGGTCGCGGACCCCGACGGCAGCATCGACCCGCCCTCGATCGCGACCGCCCCTGCGGCAGCGGGTCGAGACACGCCTGCCGAAGGCGATTCGGAGAGCCAGAGCGCCGCAGACCGGCCGAAGCCGGTGTTCGAGCACTCGCGCCCGCCGGAACCTAACCCGGCGCGCCAGCAGGGCCCCTTGTTGTGCGTGGTGGGGGGCCACAGCGACCACATCAAAATGGCGCCTTTGATGAACGCCATGGCGGCCCGCGCAGACCTTCCCGCGACCAAGCTGGTGCGTGTCTACCGGAACGACGCACTCGAACTCAACCGCGACCTGTTCAACGGGCTGGCGGGCGCCAGCAGCGTCATCAACCTCGATGTGACCGGCGGTACCTACGCAGAGCAGGCCGCCGAGCTCATGAAAAAGTTCGAATTCGTGATCGACCACAGCCAGCCGCGCGCCGTGATCGTGATCGACGGCAGCGACGCCGCGCTGGCCTGCGGCCTGGTCGCTCGACGCAAAGACCTGCCGGTCGTGCACATCGGGGCGGGCGTGCGCGCCCGGGAAGGTTCGGCCGCCACCGACATGACCCGCAAGCTGACCGACGACCTCGCCGACGTGCTCTATACCTCCGAAGTCGAAGCGGCGACCACATTGGCGACCGAAGGCGTTTCGGCCGCGCGCATCCAGTGCGTCGGGACGCTGCTGGTCGACTCGTTGCAGGCTGCGCTGCGCAAGTTGATCGCTTCACCTCACTCCGGCGTGCCCGCCGGCATGCCCGAGGCATTCGTCGCCGACCGCAATGGCTACGCGCTCGTGGTTCTGAACAAGCGGGTCAACGTCGGTGAAAGCCAGAACTTGTCCGAACTCGTCTCGATCCTGAAAGACGTGAGCCGGGACGTGCCCTTGGTCTGGCCGGTACACGTGCGCGTCGAAGAGCAACTGAAGAAGCTACGGCTCGACACCGTGATCGCGCGTGAGCGCATCGCGTGCCTTCCGGTGCAGGCCTATGCCCCTTATGTCGAGCTGCTGCGCAATGCCACCTGTGTTCTGACCGACTCGTGGAACCTGCAGGAAGAAGCGTCGGCCCTGGGCATCCCGTGCCTGATGTTGGGTTTGTACCCACAGCGCATGGAGACGCCGGCGATCGGCAGCACAGTGTCAGTGGGCAACAGCCGCGCGCTGGCGACGCGGGCGGTCTGGGACTGCCTCTTCAATGGCGGCAAGCGCGGGCAGGTCCCACCGCTGTGGGACGGGCGTGCTGCCGAGCGCATTGCTGGGCACCTTGCCGAGTGGCTGCCGCACGCCAAGAACCCGGCTGTTGAAAACGTCTGAGTGTGAAGACACGCACCAATGAAAAACGGGCCCGAGGGCCCGTTTTTGCTTGTTGGCGGAGTGGACGGGACTCGAACCCGCGACCCCCGGCGTGACAGGCCGGTATTGGCGGAAAGCGGCGGACAGCCACGAACACGAACTCCTTACAAATCAACAACTTACCGAAGTTCACTGTTCGCCCTGGTTCGCCGCAATCCGACTCAACCCGCAAACCGGTTTACCCCTTGGTTTACCCCTTGGCCACGCGCCCGCGTCACCGTGCGGTTGGGAAGTCAACAGAAGTTGTCGCGCCCTGCTAGGCCCGAGGGACGCACTTGCCTGCGGCGCCCGCTGCTCACGGCCCGGTCGAGGCACGCAAAGAGCCCGACGGACGCTCGCGATACTGGTCGGTCATGCCGTCGCCACGTGCGACGCGCTTCAGCTCGAAGTGGCGGTCGAACTTGCTGATGACTTGGCCGAGAGAGCGGCAGCCGAAGACCTTCGGCGAGAAGTCCGGTCGTTGTCGCTTGATGGTGTTGCCTGCATGCGACGTCAGCGTCCAGCCTTCGCCTTCGGCAAACTCCGATGCTGCCGCCTTGAGCAGGGCGATGATGTCGCGCTCTTCGGGCGACTCGCCTCCCGGGTCAGAAGCAGGTGTCGTGCTCGCAACCGGAACGGCGCCGAGGTACTCGGTCAGGATGAAATCGTCGCAGGCATTGCGGAACGAAACCGGTGTCTTCTCCTCGCCGAAACCGAAGACGTACTTGCCGCCGCGCCTGAGGCGTGACGCGAGGCCGGTGAAGTCACTGTCGCTGCTGACGATCGCGAACGCGTCGAAATCTTCGCTGTGGAACATGTCCATCGCGTCTATGACCATGGCGATGTCCGTCGCGTTCTTGCCCGAGGTCCGAGCGAACTGGTGGTGGGGTCGGATCGCCAGCCGATCGAGCACGTCCGGCCAGTTCTTCAAGCGCTCGGATGTCCAGTCGCCGTAGGCGTTCTTTGCAATCACGTGACCATGCTTGAGGAGTTCGTCAAGAATGGCCCCGAGCTTCGAGTGCTGCGCGTTCTCGGCATCGACCAAGACCGCGATGGTCTTCAGACTTTCGATGTCCTTCATTAGGTTGCTTCCGTCCTCCGCCGCTCAAAGCTCAGCCTGCTAACCTGGATGTACCCGTCGCCTGCAATCGCACAAGTGATATCCATGAATCCGGATCTCCACCAGTTGCCCAGCCATCCACTGGCACAAGATCCGCAGCCAGGTACACGAATGTGGGCCGGATGCTCATTCCGCAGACGAACTCGACCAACACGCGCTCACCACGCAGTTCAAGTACCGTGAACTGCTCTTCTCGTTCATCCTCGTTCAGCGGGGCAATGAACCTGACCAACTGACCGACAGCGAGCCGACTCTGTGTGAGAGACATCGGAACATTGTAGGCAGCGCAACTCGCCATCCGACAGAGCTGCCGGTCGAGTGCTCCGCTCGGCATGGCATCGTCTGCGCGGATCATCGAGTGCCACCTGTAGCGCGCACTCGCCAGTACAGCAGATCGAGCTTGTCCGTGTCTCGAGTCTCGCACTCCCAGATCACCAGCGGCATCCATCCCAGCTCTACAAGCAGGGCGGCCTTGGCCGTGTCACGGCGCACATTTGCCTCGAACTTGCGCCTCCAGAAATCGCTGTTGGAGCCAGGGCTGGTGGTGAACCGACATCCGACATGACGGTGCCAGAAGCACCCGTGCACGAAGACTGCGATGCGGCTACCGGCGCAGACGATGTCCGGGCGCCCGGGAAGCCGCTTGTCGTGCAGGCGAAATCTCAGGCCGCAGGCGTGCAGGTATCGCCGGACAGTCATCTCCGGCACAGTGTCGGCAGGGCCTATCCCGGCCATCATGCGCGAACGGGTCTGCCTGTCGACGATGTCGGCCATGAGCGACTTCAGGAATCGGCTGCCTGCCTGCTTGCCGTAATCACATCTGGTCCTTGGATACGTAGTCGTCTTCGCGCTTCGGCGGACGATAGGGTTGAACATCCGGCACATCGATAGCGCGGACGATCCTGCCCAGCGTTGTCTCGCCGTTGCCAGCCAGGCTCAGCCCGTAAGCGACCGAGAGCCGATCAAAGTCGTCAGAGTGCCAGCCGGTGTCGACCAGATCCTGCGGTACCGGAAGGCGCATCACCTCGACGCTCACATGCCACCCAGACGTACCGTTGATAGCTTCGCCGATGCCGCCATAGAAGTTCATTCTGGAACCGCCACCGCACAGCAGCAGCGGCACACGCGCGAGTTGCGACGCCGGAATGCCCTTGCCGACCTTCGCGTCGTTGATGCTGCCCGCGACCTGAGTCCTGTAGCGCCCCGTCCTGAACTCCTCGTCGATGCCCTTGCCGACCAGTTCGATCTCGTAGCCAGGGAGATAGTCGCGCACTGACTCCGGAATGGGTCGTAGTCTGTCAGTAGGTTTCGCGATGGAAGCCAGGTGTGCGGCTGCATCGGCATGCTCGGCCCCGGCGGGCATGAGCGCGCGCAGCCAGTCGACTCGCGCGCGGTGGAGATTCATCGCCCCGTTGGAATCGACGCGGCTCGAATAGAAGGTGAGCACGCCGCGTCCGTCCTGTGACAGATGCACATGGAACAGCGCCGAGTCCACGGTTCCTGCACCCACGTCGACAAGCATCATCACCGGGCGCGAGCGCCAGTCCCAGCGAGCCGAGGACATGAAGCCCTGCAACTGCGCGCTCACCTCGGGAACGGCATCCACGTCCGCCCAGGCGAACTCGACCTCCTCGGTGACATTGCCGGACGAAGCGACAAGTGAAGCAAGTCGGTAGTGGTCCGCCTTCTGCATCGTGATCGACACGGCTTCGGGATCGGCCGCGAGATTCGCGGCAGCCCACGCAAGGCGCCGGAACAGCGTCACGGTGTCGGTGTCCTGATAGGAACGTGCGGCAAGGCCAAGATTCAGCCTCCAGCTCAGCGCATGTCTGGCGTAGATGTCCCTGTGCTCGGAAAGCATCCAGCCCCGTGCTCGGCGAATCACAAGTGCCAGAAACGCGCAACAGTCATTGAACTCGGTCACCGGGCTCCTGGCCTTGCAGGCGAGCAATCCCAGCTTGAGGTCCGTAATGCGATGGGTCCCCTGCGACAGCGAGTAGGCATCACCTGTCCTGTAGATCCGGGAGGGCATCAGATAGCCGTCGATTCCGGGGCGACCACTGTTCAAACGCACGGGAAACACCCCGGTCGCAGCGAAGGGGTCGCGGATGACCACCTTCGTTGCGGAGGTGCCGAAGTCGAGCCCGATGATCAGGTCCGTTGCGTTGTCCGGATCAGCTGTGAGCTGTCTCTCGATGCCGCGGCTGGCCAGTGCTGGCAGGCCTGCGTCATCGGCAGGGTCCTCCTGGAACAGCGGGTGAGCTCGAAACGTCGCGATGCGGGTGAGACGCGTAACCGGCCGCCTGGGTTCCGCGGCAGCGGGCGCTTGTGGCACCGGTGTCGTTGACGTCCTCGCTGCTGGCTGCGGTGGAGCCGGCCGGGCGGCTCCCGTCACCGATCTGCGGTCGAGCGGCGCCGGCGAGGTACGTCGCGCCTGCGGGACCTCGGCTCTGGGCCCGGCCGCAGGCTTCGCGGTCGACATCGTCCCGGAGAGTTCATTCGACGCCAGTGGACCTGGCCGCGCAGAACTTCCGGTCGCCTGCGTCGGCTCGGCCTTCTTCGGCGCACCCAGCCCGAGCGCCTTCAGCGCATCCTTCAACTGACTGCCGAACTTCATCTTGTTGTCCCCCCCCTGCCCCACTCAATCGACGAGTACGACCCCCGCGCACACGAGCATCGAGTCGTGCGTCAACTCCCTGCGGTTCTGCAGACGCGCCCGGCGTTCCGCAGCCCGTTCCCGGACCTTCGACAATCGCCCCTCGTTCGCCTTGATCGTCCGCGTCTTGTTCTGCATGCGCAGCCGCAAGATGACTTCCTGCAGGCGCTGGATCTCGCGTGCTTCCTGCCTGTCGACCTGGTCGAGCTGGAAACTCACCCTGTCCCGGTTCTCGCGCCCGGCACTCTCGGTGAATTCCTGGTAACGACGGTCGAGCACATCCGTCACGGACTCGAAACCGTCGCCGACCGCATCGCCATCGAGTTGTCCGCGTGCAGCAGGCCAGGGTTGTCCCTGCATTGCGGCCACGGTCACCAGCCGCTCGGCATCGTCGGCAGGGAGTGGGTCCTGCCCGTCCAGCCTGACAACCTCGAAGGCGAGTCGCTCGGAATCCTGTTCACCACTGATGCTCCAGCGATGGACCGCAAACACGTGTGCGCCGCAGGCAAGGTTCCCCACTGCCGCCGACGGAATGCGCAGCGACGAAACCACTGCATGACGATGTCGCTCGTCAGCTTCGAGTCGGCGGCGCACGTAGGCGATGAGCGGGTGGTACTGGGAGATCGATTCGGCGTCGGTGCGGGTTCGCTTCAGAACATTCTCGAACACGCATGGCTGACGGCCGCTTGCCGCGGTCGCCAGTCTCGTTCTGCCCTGGAGGCGCTCCTTCTCCAGGAATTCGGAGAAGCTCGCCCGTACAGCCGGTCCGAGGTCGATTTCCCACAATGCCGGCTCGCCGTCACGAACCCGGACAAGCTGTGCCCCCTGACAGTGCTCGTCGATGAAGTCGCTGACATAGGACTGGAGATCGTCCGATGTCACGTACCGGTTCAGCTGTCTGGCCGCCGCGATCCGTTGCTGCAGGTAGTCGCCATGTGCCACGAGCCGCCCTGCCTCCTGTTCCAGACTCTCCTCGATCCTCGACCGCTGCTCGACCGCGACGCAGGTCTGTTCGATCACCTCGACTTCCTGCTCGTCGGTCAGATCGTGGCGAAGCAGATCGAAACTCATCTCGCGCACCATTTCGCCGAGAATTCCCTCGATGCTGCCGAGGGCGCGTTCGAAGATGCGCAGGCGTTCGAAAAGCCTGACGTAGACGCGCTCATCAAGCGAGCCGCCCAGGAAGATATTGAGGATGAGTATCCGTTCGGCCTTCTGCCCGATGCGGTCGATGCGTCCGATCCGCTGCTCGATCCTCATGGGGTTCCAGGGCAGGTCGTAGTTGACCAGCAGCGAGGAGAACTGCAGGTCGATGCCCTCGCTCGCGACCTCGGAGGCGAGCAGCAGGCGCGGCCCATCCGCAGCCTTGAACCGGGCCAGCGCAGCTGGCTTGTCCATGCCGCCCATCAGTACGACCGAATCGACGCCGATCTCGGCGAAGCGCTCTGCAAGGTAGGTCAGCGTGTCCCGGAAGTACGCGAACAGCACGACCTTCGCGCCGCTGTTGCGTTTCCAGTATTCGAGCAACTGGTCCCGCAGCTTCTCGAACTTCGAATCGTGCCGGCGCAACGCAGCGAAGTCACCTACGTCGCGCGCGATGCGCGACAGCTGGGCGATCAGGCTGTCGGCATTCGGGCGCTTGCGGTCCTTGCCGTCGATGGCGGCGTCCTCGCCGAACGCATCCCAGAGGATCTGGTCGATCTCGTCCTCGAGGTCTCTGCTGCGCCGTGCCCATGACCGGCACGAGGCAGCCATCGAGCTGCACATCTGTCGCTGGGGAATCGTCAGCAGGAAACCCTCGGCCATATCGAGGTCCCGACAGTACTTCCGCACGGCAGCAGTCACCTGACCGTAGAACTCGGCCTCGACGGGCGACATTTCCGCGCGCAGCGCGACGGGCTGTCGCACGACGCGGCGCTCGTGGACATCCCGCTTGCGCGTCCTGGTGACGACCTTGGTGATGGGGTTGATCCGGTCGATCTGCTCGGCGAGCGACAGACGATGGCTTACGGACGAGAGCGCTTCTACATCAGGCGGTGATGCCAGGAGAAACTGGAGCGCTTCGCTACGGCCCGCCACTTCCGATCCGCGGACGCTTTCGAGGGCCGATTCGATGGCCTCGAAATCCGGCTTGCCCCGAAGCAGCAGGTCACGCAGCTCGATCAGTGGCGCGTTCTCTTGCAGCGCGTGGTCGAACGACCACTCGTGCGGGAACGAATCGCTGTCCACCAGGTTCAGCAGGTGGAACAGGTCCGAGTTGCGCAGGTGCACCGGCGTCGCCGACAGCAGAACCAGGTTGCTCGTCATGCGCCGCAGCATCTGCCCGAGCCGTGCGGTCTGCGTCTCGGGGTTACGCATGTAGTGAGCTTCGTCGATGATCACCAGATCGAGCGGCGCCTCGTCACCTGCACTGTCGTCGGCCACCCTCCGCAGGCGCACCGCCAGCGACTGTTCGTCATCGTCATCGTCCGGGGCATCCGACAGCCCTCGCATGCCCTGCATGCTGGCGATGATCGCGAAGGAAGCCCGGGAGTTGCCCGCCGCCTGCTCAAGCACTTCGACGGCGTCGAGCGCACTGCACTTGCGCGCGTCCACGCCGAAGCGGTCCGCCAGCTCCTGCTTCCACTTGTCCTGCAACATCGCCGGGCACAGCACGAGAAGCCGGCGCGCGTCCTCCCGGCTGCGCAGCTCGGTCCAGATCAGCCCGGCCTCGATCGTCTTGCCCAGGCCCACCTCGTCGGCGATCAGGATGCCACGCGAAGGCGAGTCCAGGAACGACAGAACAGGCTTGAACTGGTAGGCGTAGAAGTCGGTGTTGGTCGTGTAGAGGCTGTAGATGAGGTCGGCCAGCTTCCCACCGAGTCGGGCGTGCGTGAGCGCCGAGCGCAGATCCCGCGGCTTGCCGAACCGCAGCTGACGCATGTCACTGAAGGGATTCGACCCTTCTTCGGGCACCGGTTCCAGTGCCAGGCCGGGAACGAAGTCCGTTCGGTCGCCGAATATCACCTGCCAGCGAGGCGAAGCCGCGCTACCCGACCTTTCGCCAGACAGCACGCCCGACCGAGCCGGGTTCGACTTCAGCCGCACACGCAGCCCGGGGCGGAAATCGTTGCTCATGCGTCTTGGGGGACTTTCATTCGTCCATCATGTCCATCATCCAGCTCACCAGGTGAGCCACCCGATGAGCGCGCAGCGTCGAACCCCCGAGATGCGGGGGTATGCGGGGGTATGCGGGCAGAGGACTCCGGCGTCATAGAGGTTCGATGGCGTGAACAACAGCCGCAACGTCCGCTTCACACACCAGCCCGACGCGCGGCCAGTTGAACTGCGGATCGGGCGACACCGCCCTCCCCGTACGACCCCGCAGGTCGGCGATCAGCGATCTGAACTCGCGTTCGGACATCGACATTCGCTTCGCCATGGTCGGCGGGTCGAAAGCCACCTCCGCGTGGTTCCCCGTTGCGAGATTCGTGTGATAGACGGTCACCTTGCCCCGCTTCGCGGAGGTGAAGCGGATCCCGCTGCCGCTCTCCAGGGCCTTGCCGGTCCCCAGGATGCCGGCAAGGCGGGAAACGACAGACTCGTACACGGGGTTCTCCATCCATCGACCTCCTCTTCGACCATCAGTGATACCTCGCGGTGTCCCCGCCAGAGACTCTCAGGCGCCTTCGTACCAACGCGCGAATCTCTCGAGGGAGCCCAGCGTGTCGCAGCGCAGGCTGTATGCGACGTTGCCTACATGAAGCCGACTGCAGCGACTGTTGACCCCCGAACCGCGAGCCTGATCGGCCGCATAGGGCATCCCCGGCCTCTTGGAGTTGTTGATTGCCACCCCCTCGATCTGCTCGTCGCAGCATTCGGCCCACACGTAGATGTCACCCTTGCGTTCGAGCTGGAGCGCAAGTTGCCGTCCGCTCGGAGTCCGGAATGCTGCGAGCTTCTTGGTAGGGTCGCCCAGCCTCGCGAAGGTTGCCGCAAGCAGTTTCTCCGCCTGGTCTGCCAGCTGAAACTCTGATGAACTCATGAATCGATTCCCGTGAAGTTGGATTGTCGAAGTGGTGCTGCGAACCCTGGGGAAAGTGGCAAAACCGGTCAGTAGGGCTCCCTTCCTCCCGAGGTCGGGTCGAACTGCGTTCGTGTCAACCCACCTTGAAGACCTTCATGACCTCGTCACCGAGATGATTGATCACCTTCACTGCGATCCGGCCCGTCTTCGGACGATCGAACGGGCGTGAGGTATCGCTGTTCAGCGTGGCCCACGCATCCGCATCGATCTCGGCCTTGAGCGTCGTCTTGAGCGCCTTGTACGGATCGTTGGCTCCCAGGAAGTAAGCGTGGCGCACGAAGAAGCTCTCTTCGTTGTAGTCAGTGTCGATGAACCAGCACGCGATGCCGTCGGCGCCGTCGCTGCGCACTTCGCCCGTGTTGGGGTGGAACACGTCCACGCCATTCACTTTCACACGCACCTGGCCGCCCTCCTCTTCGAGGATGTCGATGTCGGGCTCGCCGAATATCACGAACAGGTTGCCCTTGCCCGTGTTCTTCAGGTCCTCGGCCATGTGAAGGTCGGCGTTCATCCGCGCCTTCAGCACCGGGATGCGCCCGAGCTTGTCGAACTCAGACGAGTGCGCGTCGTAGTTGAACGCGCAGGCGATCAGCACGTCGAAGCCGGCGTCGCCAGCTTCGCGTGCGGCCGACACGAGGTCGGGCCGCGAGACGGTGCCGAACTCGGGCCCGATGAATACGGCAGCACGCCTCTCAGTGCTGCCTTCGATGTAGCGCCCGTCGGCACAGACCAGATCACCCGGCCATGGCATCAGCGACGTGAACACGATCTTGTCTTCCTTGTGCGCCTGCTGAACACCGGCGGTCTTGAGGTTCTCCAGGATGATCTGAACGAAGCTGCGCTCCGTGTCGTACTCCGCCTTCGGTTCGGCTGCGGTATCGATCAGTTCGTCGTTCTCGTCCACGGCGAGCACACGGTGCGGCGACAAGCTTTCGACCGTGAAGGGGCCGGCCACGCGGACCTTCTTCTTGTCCTCGTAAGGCTTGTCGTAGAGGTACTCGAACTCGGCCTTTGCCGCGATGGATGCGTCGATCTCCTGCTGACGTGCGATGCGCGATTGCCACCACTGTGCGTGGAGCTTCTTGGTGGTATCAGGCCACTTGGCATCGGAATCGCGTGGTATCTCCCACTCTCGCAATTGTTTGCCGATGACTTTGTTCAGCTGCTCTCGAACAGATTCGAGGTCCACCTGGTGCTTATCCCAGATGACATCAATCTCCGTATTGCTGGCGATGGACCTCAATGTAATGTGAGGGACGCGTTCGTACACGAAGCCGTGACGAATGTTGCCCCGCGTACTGGCATTCGAAGGTGCCACGCGCGAGACTTCGGCCTCTTTGAGTTGGCCGTCGCGACTGTCAGCGAGAAGGTAGTACGGGTATCGCGCACCCATGATCCGAGCGCGAGCAAGGGCAAGTGCCACGCGCGATGTATCTATGGTGATCCAGCGACGTCCCCATTGCTCCGAAACGTACGCCGAAGTCCCGGATCCACATGTTGGATCGAGCACTAAGTCACCCGGGTCCGTCGCCATGAGGATGCAGCGCTCTATAACTTTAGAAGCCGTTTCAACGATGTACTTTTTGTCTGCCGCAAATCCAGCGACAGTGGTGTCCGCCCAGAAGTCGGAAATGGGAAAGGCGGGGAAGTCATCGAGAAACCGAACGTATCTGAGCGTATTGCCAGCTCCAGTCAGTCGTCGCGCCATACCAAGGCGACGCATACCGGTTTCGTTTGTCTTCCAGCGGCCCTTCTCGGACGGCCTGAACACTGCACCGTCCAGTTCCACAGGAAACCAGCTTGCTGACCCCTCCCCCTTGTCGCGCCCAACGCTCTGGCTTGTTAAGTTGTCTCGAGTTAGGACCCGGCCGCCGGATACTTCACCTGACGCCTTTTCTTCAGGAGTCATCGACCGAATTGGTTGGCCAACCTCCTGAACGAACGTGTACCCGGATGCGCCAGCTCCTCCAACTTCCTTGATCTTGAACAGCGATCTGAACTTCAACTGTTCTCTAGACCGCGCGTAAAGAAGGAGATAGTCGAATGATCCGCCCAAGAAGTCGCGCGTTGAACCTGACGTTTTGGCAAACGCGATGAGCGCAATGAAATTGTCTTCCCCGAATACCTCGTCCATCACGGATCGGACGCGATGAACATTCTCGTCACTGATTTGAACGATGATGCAACCAGAGGGCGCCAACAGTTCCCGAGCAACGGTCAAGCGATCTCGGAGATAGGTCAGATAGGAGTGGATACCGTCCCTCCACGTGTCTCGGAACGCCTTGACCTGCTCCGGCTCTCGTGTAATGTGATCCGCGTTGCCGTCTTTCACGTCGCGGCTGGTGGTGCTCCACTGGAAGTTGCTATTGAATTTGATCCCGTACGGCGGATCAAAAAAGATGCATTGCACACCTCCCCGCAGGCCTTCGCGCTCTGCTAGCGAGGCCATAACCGACAGGCTGTCGCCCAGGATCATGCGGTTCGCCCAGTGGCCGTCGTGCTGGTAGAACTCGGTCTTGGCGTTGTCGCTGGGCAGGCCGTTGAAGTCGGCAAACAGATCGACCTGATCGGCCCTCGGTTCCTTCGCCTCGCGCCGCAGCTCCGAGGCGCGCTTCAGGTCGTCCACCAGCACCTTGGGATGGACTTTCTCCTGGATGTACAGCGGTGGCGCATGCACGACCAGGTCCGACCAGTCCTGCTCGTCCTTGCCGCGCCACACCAACTGGGGATCCAGGTCGCGGTTGCGTCGTGCGTACTCCACTCGCACGGGCTTCTGCTCTTCCTTGGCCATGACAGACTGGTACTCGGCCGTCGGGATGTTCTTGCGCGTGGCGTCGTCGTGCTTGAGCGTCTCGACGGTCAGCGGTGTGTTCTTCTTCGTTACCATGTCAGTCGGTCGCCTCCACGGCCTTCGCGGCCGGAGCTGCCGCATCGATCATCCTGTTGAACTCCGCTTCCACCTTGCTGGAGAAGTCGGTCTGCATCAGCCACACATCGGTGAACTCCACGAAGGCCCAGCGCCCGTAGGTTCTGAGCGCATTGACACCTGGTACCCAGTAGGTGTCCATCGTTGCCTTCTTTTCCTTGGCGTCCTCGCGCCGGTAGCCCTTGATCTCCACGACCAAGTGCAACGGGTCTTCATCGCCGTGGCCATCGTCGACCAGCACGATGAAGTCCGGCCGGTACTGGCGCATCTCGGAGCCGTAGCGGTACGGCACCTCGAAGCCGAGGTTGTGGTTCTTGACATAGGCCTTCACGCGCGGATGTGCCTCGGCCACGCGACAGAACTCTGCCTCCCAGTCGCTGTCCAGGATCACCCAGTTGAGGTGACATCGTTGCGAGCTGGTCTCCCAGCGTTCGGTCTTCGATGTGTTGAAGTTGACATGGGCCGTGCTGCCGGTGCCGTTGTACGGGTCGAGCACCGCCTTGATGGGGCGCGTGCCGACGAGCGCCCGGGTGATGCCGGCCGTGATGCGCTCGCAGGCCATGTCGGCGAGCATCCGGTACTTGAGCTGCGCGGGCGTGGTGCCGCCCTTGCAGACCAGGTAGCCGTCGAGCCACTGCCTGGCGATGCGTTTCAGCTGCCCGAAGAGGTGCAGCTGCGGGTCGCCGTCGGCATCGCGCCACTTGCTCAGCACCAGGTGTGAGGTGAGCTCATAGACGACCTGCGCCTGGCGCACCGCGCCGGTGTGCACTAGGTTGAGGTCCACGGTCTCGCCGATGATTCCGGAGTTGCGCGTCTCGGTGGCGCCCACCAGGTCGGGCGTGAGTTCCAGCACTGAGTCCTCGTTGAAGTCTGCGGTCAGCCGCTCGTCGGGCAGTTCGGAGCGATAGCCTTGCACACGAGGAAAGCGGATCTCCAACGCATCACGGTCGGGACGCACTGCGCGCACATGGACGGTCTCGCGCGGCTTCTGCGGCGGTGCCACCACCGGCTTGGCGTTGAAGTCGAACGGGATGCCGAGCACGTCCGCGTACTCGACGTTGAAGAGGCCTTCCTCGTTCAGCTCGTACGACTGTCGGCGCAGCGCGCGCCCGATGACCTGCTCGCAAAGCAGTTGCGTGCCGAAGGCACGCACGCCCAGCACATGGGTGACGGTGTTGGTGTCCCAGCCCTCGGTGAGCATCGATACGGACACGACGCAGCGGATGGAGTCACCCAGGCGCCCTGCTTTCCCGACCGTGTTCATCACCTCGCGCAGCAGGTCCTGGTCGGAGATGTTCTGCCCTGCCTGCGCATCGCCAGTGCGCGCGACGATTTCGCGCCGAAAGCGCTCGATCTCGTCGGCGGCCATGCCGCGAAAGCCTTCGTCCAACGCCTCGCCGGATTCGAGTTGCTCGCTGTCTATCAGCAGTGTGCGCGGCCGGCCGAAGGCCTTGCCGTTCTCGTCATGGTTGCGGAACAGAGGCAGGCGCCCGAACTCGAGCTGCTGCTGCCCATCCTTGGCCGGGCGGTGGAAGCCGGAAATGTAGTCATAGACCAGCTTCGATGCCGAGGTGTTGTTGCAGACCACGATGAAGCAGGGTGGCACCGAGATCTTCTCCTCCGCCCACAAGGCAAAGGTCTTCTCGTAGTGACCGTACAGCGCCTGCAGCGCCGTCTGCAGCTGCGTGGGCAGATCCAGGGGGTTGAGACCCTCGGCCTTCCCCCGACCCTTCTTGGGCATCTTCGCTCGGATGTGCTCCCACAGGTTGCGGAACATGGGCATCTCGGCCCCGGGGATGTTGTCCGCCACCGGCACGCGCGGCAGCTTCACGATGCCGCACTCGATGGCGTCCATCAGCGAGAAGTCGCACAGGGTCCAGGGGAAGAGCGTGCCTTCCGCATAGCCGGAGCCGCGAAGGAAGAAGGGGGTGGCCGACAGGTCGAGAACCCGTGCAACGCCGAGCTTGCGATTGACAGCCTCCAGGCCGGAGATCCAGAGGCGTGCCGCCTCGTTGTTCTCCTCGGCTTCCTTCCTGTCCTCACCCTTCAGTTCGTCGTCTTCGGCCGCTGCTCCTGCCTTCTCGCGATAGCAGTGGTGGGCTTCATCATTGATGACCAGGATGTTGCCCATGCCCATCAGGTCGGGCATCACGCGCTGGAGCATCTGGCCTTCGGTCTCCCGGGTGTCCAGATCTTCGCCACCCCGCCCCTGGAGCAGAAGACGCCCCCCCTTGGAAAGCTCGATCCGCTCGCGAAGCTTGAACGAGTGGTAGTTCGTGATGACGATCTTGGCGCGGTCAAGATCAGCCAGCATGTCTCCCGGTACGAGTTCGCGGCTCTTGAAGTAGCTGTCAGGATCGTTCGGGCGCAGGACACGCAGGCGATCGCGGATGGTCAGGCCCGGCGCGACGATGAGGAAGCCGCGCGTGAAGCGCTTGCTGCCGGGTCTGCGCACTGCGTTGATGGTCTGCCACGCGATCAGCATCGCCATCACTGTCGTCTTGCCGGCTCCGGTGGCCAGCTTCAACGCGAGTCGCATGAGTCCCGGGTTGGCCTCCTGGTTCGCGCTCGCCAGGTGCTCGATGAAGGACTGCCCGACCTTGCCGATCTGGGGTGCCACCTCCGTGAGCCAGATGGCGGTCTCGACCGCCTCAACCTGGCAGAAGAACGGACGCACACCGCTGAAGGCATGGTGTCGCCAGTGCTGCAGCAGCCGGGCGGTCTCCGGCGTCACGCGCCAGTCGTTCGGACTCGGCAGTGCACGCCACTTGTCGACCTCCAGGCGCACCGAGTTGATGATCGCCGTGTGGTCGTACTGCTGTTCGCGAGTGGAAAGTCCCTTGCCTTCGTCGAACAGCAGCGACTCCTGCTTTCCACCGCCCTTCTGCTTTCGCGGCTTCGGGATGGGTGTGATGAACTCTGCCCGACGGCGCGTCTCGCTGATCTTCTGGGTGGGCTGACCGGAAACGTCCAGTTCCCAGTGCCTTCCCGGGTACTCGTATGGCGAGTTGAGGATCGGCCGTTCGAAGAATCGACTCTCTTCCATGGAGCGGCGCCGTCAGGACGTTTCTGAGTTGGACATGTGGGCGGGCATCCTCGTGGCGAAGGCCCCGGCCTGCTTTGCGTACGATGTGCGTGATCCGTCCGGGAGGAGGACATGCAGCAGGCCGCGCGCACGGGACAATCCGGCGTAGTGAAGCATCGATCGTTCCGGTTCGCCGATGCCGTCGACGTCGACGGCCAGCACGACGAGCCGTTCCAGGCCCTTGAAGGAATGCATGGTCGAGAAGATCATGTCGCCTTCCTTTGCGGTGGCGACATCGACGAGTGCCACCCCGGCCAGGTGGCTGACGCTTGCAGCGAGGGAGTTCTCGCGCGTCCGGGTGGAAAGCACGGCGATGTCCTGCGGGCGGACGTCCTGCTTCAGGAGCCTCGCCACGGTGGCATCGAGTACGGTCTGCATCGCCTTGCGGTCGCGGCCGTAGACGTTTTCGCACTCGGGCCCCTCGGGAGCCCCTTCGATCGCGAGGTCGATGCCGGAGATGATCGACGCCTGCACGGCTACCTGGCGCGTGTTGCGGCAGTTCTCGAACAGGTCGTCGAACGCCGGCTGCGCTTCGGCGAGACGCTTCTCCACGCGGTCCTGCACATCGACGCCATAGATGTTCTGGTTGCGGTCGAAGAAGATGTGCCAGCGCCCGCGGTTGATGCCCGCATCGCCGAGCATCAGGTCGAAGGCGTCGATGTTGTCCGGTGTGAGCAGGTCCTGGGCTTCGTCGATGACGAGCACGTCCCACGCCGGAAGTTCCAGTTCAAGCGCTGCCTCGACGAACGTCCGGGGAAACACCTCCGCGAACAGTTCCTGCGTGTTTGCCGCCGCATCAAGCCGACCGAGCATGCCCGCCTTGGCTATCACTTCGCGGTACAGCGCGTGAACGTGCCGCACATCGATCCTGCCTGCGAGCGGATCGGCAGTCATTCCTGCGCGAAGGTGTTCGGCCAGCAACTGGTTGAAGCAGAGGAAGAGGACCTTGCACCCGTCGGCCGCGAGTTGTCTGGCGCGCTCCACGGCAATCACGGTCTTCCCTGTTCCCGCCTTGCCCCGCACGATGGTGCGCGGATTGGCTGACATGCGCCGTGACGCGCGAATCTGGTCCCGGGACAGATGCACCAGTTTCGATTCGACACCCGTCAGGTAGCTTCCCAGGCTGAAGGCGGAATCGACATCGGGCCTGAGGATCTGCCGGGCACGCTGGATGTCCGCCCGCGTTGGCAGCCTCGGCGCGCTGCCGTGCTTCGCATGGTAGGTGGCCAGCCAGTGACGCTGCAGCTGCCCGATGTAGTAGCCGAGGTTCCTCCGGAACTCGCGCCGGTCGAGCAGGACTGCAGGTTCGATCTCGGCCCCGGTAGTCGTGAAGGTCTCCATGGGCATCACGACGCCGAATCCGTCCAGGACGTCGCTGAATGCGGAATCGGCCTCGATCAGCTTCTGCCTGACGGCGAACATGGTGCCCTTGGCCTGCGTCCAGGGGTCCTCTCGCTTCTGGTACGAGAGCCCGCCGGGCTCGCCGAAGGTCCACACGCCCTTGAGGCACGAGACCTTGCCTCCCTTCACTTCCAGCGAGAAGAAGCCCTTGGTCGAAAGCACGACGATGTCGGCCTCACCCCAAATCTTCGTCTCGTGGCCGTGCAGCCCGAGCGAGTGCATGACGACCCAGTCGGCATCGAGATCGCGTCCGAGCTTTTCGTAGACGATGCGCTCTCCGTACTTGCAGTCCTTGGGCTGGTCCGGAATGAGGGTGGCCATCGCGTCAGTCCGCCAGGTTTCCGAAATACCCTTGCCAGTCGCCGAACTCCGATGATTCGGGAGAACCGACGAGCATCGTGCGGTCCAGTTCGCGATTGAACTTCTCGCACGCAGTCTCGGGGACGAGCAGGCAGCAGTGGCATGCGGCACCGCTGATGCGATCGCCCGACTGTGCGGGATCGGACTCCAGGCACACAGGGTCGCTGCCGCACCAGCGCGCATTGCGAATGGTCTGAACGACGATCCGCTCCAGTTGCCCCGGCTCGGCCAGGCGGACCAGCCCTCCCAGACTGCCCTCGGAGTCCGGTGACCCGGTGTAGATCAGGACGCCGTTCATGGCTGGTCGCAGATCATCGGCATCGCTGACGTAGAGCCGTTCGCGGAGCGCGGAAGACGAGTAGCCGCAGTCGATCGAGATCGTCCGGATCAGCGCATGGGCGAAGGAGTGGACAAGCAACAGCCGCGCTGTGATGCGGTAGTCGCGCAGGTATCCGCGCTCGTGAGCAACGGCATTGGAGCGCGTCTCCAGCACCTGGACCCGCTTTGCAATGGTCGGATTCGCTGCCACCCATGCGTCGATTGCCTCGTTCCGGAATCTCAGGAAGAGACCCTCGCCCCGAATCTCTGCCGCCGGCAGCCAGTTGCGCGGAGCTTTGGAAAGGGGCGAGACCAGCCCGTCCTGGATTGCCTTCGCGATTCGCTCGCCGCTGACCGGGTATGGCTCGATGCGGCTGAAGCCGGCAAGCGCCCGCACCTCTCGCAGCCGAGAGACCGCGCCGACCAGATCGAACCAAGGTGCGATCGCAGCGGGCGGCTCGGACACGTCGTTGCAGAACTGCGGCACGACGCCGCCAACGATGGGGTCATCCCGGTCGTTGGACAGCGCCGCGTACTCCTCTGCGCGAGAACCGGCATCAGTGAATTCGCCATGCGTTCCCTCGATCTTCTGCTTCTCCCGGTAGGCCGCCATGAGGGCATCGAGCGGAATTCCATAGGTGTTCGCGAGGTTGGTCAGTACCGGCGTGACCGCTTCAGCAGGGAGAGCACCGAGCGTCATCCAGTGCCCTTCGATGATCTGGAACGTGGCCTCAGAGACGGGCGGAATCGAAAGTGCCGACGCAACGACAGGAAAGTGCGCGTTTGAAGCGCCGCGTTGGATGACGCGGGGTGGAGCATCGCAATCCGGTTGCCGGTCATGCAGCCAGGGGCGCACGCCGCGGCACTTCATGCCCTTGAGGCTCTCGGGGCGGAACGCGTCGCCCATCGATTCCGAGGACTCGCAGGACCGGCAACGGACATACAGATCGGCCAGCGCAGCCGATTTGCCACGGGACTTGAGTTCCAGCGCCGGCCGATCGCAGATGCCCTCGTTGCGCCTACGGTGCGCCCACCATGCCCACGGGAATTCGTCCATGTGGCCCTTCCGACAGGCGAGAACGAAACGGACAGGCGTGGTGAAGACCGGTCGCCCGGGTTGCCCGGTGCACTCGAGTTGGCTGCCGTCGGCGGACAGCTGGAACGGGTTGCCCTCCGTGCCGATGCGGTGGCACTTCGGACACTCGTGCCAGGCAGGGAATCTGATGGCCGGAGCCGAGTGCGCAGGGTCGACCCGACCCGAAGGCCCGAGATCCTCGGTCACGGGAGGCAGCCTGAAGTGACTGACGCCCAGCTGGGCCTGGAGGCGAGCCTCACCGATGGTCAGGGACGGAAAGCGCGTGGCACCTTCCCAGTCCTCCAACCCCATCGGCATGAACGAGCCCTTCTCCAGATCGATGATCGCGCCGATGCCATAGGTCGCGATCAGTTGTGAACGTCGCACCTTGCCGAGCGGCTCCACGCCCGCGATGGCTGCGGCGCCTGCCCTGGCGGGTGATCCTGGACGAAATGTCTTCTTGGCGGTGACCACTATGCGCTCCCGGTCTTCCGTGGAATCACCTTCAGGACGAACGCAGTCGACGGCTCGACCTCTCGCATCGTGTTCGGCGTGGGCCACGCCAGATTGCCGGTCGCGGCACCCTCCTCCGCAGAGCACATCAGGTGGGGCGCCGTGCGGCCGAATGGCGCCTTCTTCTCCCAGTAGCGCAGTCGGCCCGACGACGACCGGGCATCCTGGCTTCGGCGCGCCCACTCATCGACGATGGCGCCAAGGTCGGCTTGCGTATCGGCAGCTTCCATCCCGTCCGATGCAGCGGAGACGCGCGCCAGGATCGAAGCTATGAGCGCCTTGACCGCCGGATTCGACGGATCGAAGCGCGTTGCGTCCTCGTCACCGTCCAGGCCAGGCACGAGGTGTCTCACCACCGAAGCGACCACGGCGTGAAGTGCCTTGTCCCTCGCACGCGGAGCCCATGGCGTGACGCTTGTCGCCTCGACACTGCGATAGAGCGCACTGTGAAAGCTCCTGAAGTGCTCGAAGTGCGAGAGATCTCGCGGCCGGCCGAAGTTGTACAGCGTGATCACCAGGCCCGGTATGCCGCGGCCGACACGGCTGCTAGCCTGGATGTACTCCGCCGTCGACTTCGGCTGACCGTTGACGACCATCAGACCCAGCCTGGGCACGTCCACGCCGACCGAGATCATGTTCGATGCAAGCACTGCGTCCTTCGGTGCCGGATACTCGAACGGATCGGACTTGAACTGCACGAGTGTGGTGGACAGCGCGTGAAGCAGACCCGGCAACTCGCGCGAGGACTTGCGACTGCTCAGCTCCTCTGGTTCAAGCTCGAGAATGCGCCGCGCCGCGCCGAGCCGCCCGGCCAGGAACTGCATCTGGCGTGGGACGTCGTCCTGCATCAGCACGTAGGCACCGCCCAGCTCACGCAGGCTGTTGAAGTAGGCAACGCATGTCCAGTAGGCATCGATGGACGCGTCATCTGCCTTGCCCGCAGCAACCAGCGTTGCGGCAGACTGCAGGAGCGCTGCGATCACAGCCTGCAGCGCGAATTTCGGGCTGCGGCCGGCGGTAGGAATGCCGATGTACAGCCTGTCTGGACCATCGGCATCGCGCACTGCGAAGAACGAATCGGCCGCATCGAATCCGGGAGGCGGAAACTGCAGCACGCTCCTGTCGAACAGCGCGCGCACCTGCGCGGCGGCGTGGCCTATGGTGGCTGTCGACCCGATCACCTTCGGCCGGACACCGCCGCGAGTGCACACAAGATCGACGATCGTCTCGTACAGGCCGGCCATCGAGCCCAGCGGCCCTGAAATCAGGTGCAACTCGTCCTGGATGATCAGACCGGGCGGCAGCCCGCCATCAAGGCCGAATATGCGCCGGATATCGGTTCGCCGTGGCATCTGTGCGAACTTGTCGATCGTGCCTATCAGCAGCGATGGCGGGTTCTCGTAGATGGTCGCATCAACGGTCAGCACAGGCAGCGGCCGGCCGGCGGTCTCGCAGTCCGCATGGCTGCAGACGATGTCAATGCGAGGCTGCAGGGGATCCGCCTGATAAGCCGAACCCCGCAGTTCCGATCCGCACACAGGACATCGTAGAAGCTGGCGTGGAGTGGACTTGGGCTTCTGGTCCGCGTGCTCCTGGTCCAGGGCTTCCCGGGCATCCTCCATCTTGTTGGGAGTGGCATCACTCCCGACATACAGCCCGAGCGTGATTCGTGCCTCTCCCAGACGAATGTCGCTCTCGCGAATGGCATCGCAGGCGGCGATCAACGAAGCCGCGCGCTGGAACTGCTGCACCGTCAGGAGTCGCAGTGTGTAGCGCATGAGCACATCCACGCCACCATGCTGGCGACGATGCTCGTCCGTCAGGCGCCTGTGGAAGATCTGGAACGCCGTCAGCGCGAGATACGCCTCCGTCTTGCCTCCACCAGTTGGGAACCACAGCAGATCCATGCATTCGCGGTCATCCAGTTCTGGATCGGCAAGCCCAGGAATGACTAGTAGCATGAAGGCCAGCTGGAACGGTCTCCACAGCAGCGGCTTCGGATGTTCCTTCGCTCGAAACCGTGACTGCCGGTCCATCGCCGCATTGGCGAGGGCAAAGGCAGCCCACACGGCGTCATCCTTTCGGAGCATTTCCACCCCGGCGCGAATCCTCGCCAGGGTTGCACCGCATCGAGCCAGGTTGTGCTCCGCAGCCCTTCTCATGTCGCCATGAAACTGGACAAGGCGCGTCCGCAGCAGCTGTTCGATCCAGAGCGAATAGCGCTCCGCGAAAGCGTCGAGGGAAGTCGTGACCGACAAACGATCGGACTCCCGGCCGAGAAATGCCGCCTTCAACGCATCCGGATGCGTCTGCCGGAAGATATCCAGAAGTTCGTGGCCGTCCGGACTTGTCCCGAGGACCCGGGTGTCCGGCAGCCAGGCGGTCCGGACTTCGCGCACCGCATCGGCCGCGTCTTGAGACCAGATCGCAGCGATGCCGTGGCCCACGGCGAATTCCTTCACGTGGCGGTAGAGAAGCGCATTGGTGAGCGAGTCTTCGTCAGTGCTCGTGATCGGCGGTGTCCTTCTCGGCTGTATTCCGGGGGCCGCGCCGACGACGGACCCGACGACGAGCCCTGCCTGAAAGAGGCACCGGGCATCCCTCGGCCCCGAGTCGTCGTCATCGGATTCCTCATTGATCAGCGTCACCGTGAAGACATGCTGATCAAGCCCCACACGCCTTCGCACATGCAGGGCAAGCCGACTGTCGATGACGGACGCGCCCTGGACATCGATGAACTCGCAGATCCTGGTCGTGCCTGAGACCGTATCGTGCGGCAACTGCACCGAATATCCCAGGCGTCGGCGTGCCCACGCCTTCCTCGCCTGGCCGGACTTCGAAACCGGAGCCTCCGGCGGCTGGGTCTCGTGCCCGGTGACCGGTTCGTTGGCAACCGCCGTCCGCTCGATTTCCACAGGTACGTATCGCGCAGTCTCGCCCAGGCTGATTGTCACAGTCGCGTCCTTGGCGACAGCGAACGTGATCCCGACAGAACAGGGCCGGATTGCTCGATAGCCCGGTACAGCCGTCTCCACCCCGGAAGCTGGATCGCTCCCAGAATCAAGGCCGGCGTCATCGTCGACTCCATCGACCGGGGCACCGCGCGGCCAGAGAATGCCGGTCAGGTAGGTGTCGACCGGTGCAGACTCGATGACCTCTTCTGGATCGAGCGGCCCCATGAGCAAGGCACTGGCCGCAATCGCCAGTTCAGACCGGACCTGTTCCTGACGTGACGGATCATTTGCCATTGCGTTTCCAGGTCTTGAAGTCGCCGGTGCCAAAGAGCGTGATGCCGAGCCAGAGACGGCTCGACCGCCAGGGCTCAGGCACGGTCTCTTCGACATCGCCCCGAGCAGCCAGCGTCACTATGTCGCCGATCCTCAGATTGAAAATCGTGCCGGGTAGCGACAGGCCCTTGCCCCACAGATAGTCGAGCAGGTCCGTCGTGACCTGCTGGGTGGTTCGAGCGAGCCTGAGTCCCGCCACCTTTCCGTCCTGCAGACAGATCTCGTACCTTGCATCGCGGGCGCGCGACTCCTCGTCGGACAATTCCAGGCGCCGAAGAATGACCTTGTGTCCGCGAAGCGCCGCAGCCCTCGCGGTGAGAACCTGCTGCAGTCCGGTTACCCGTTCGGCACCGTCGTGAAACACCTCATCAACGAAGCTGACTGGGTCGATGTCGCCGGCGAGACCGAGCTGGAAGTTGGTCATCCTGCCCGCTTTTCCAGCCGTTCCGCGAAGCGCGAACCGGCTCCGGCCACTTGGCAAGGGCTTCTCGTACGGCCCTTGGTAGACGCAGTCCGAGGGGATTCTGGCAAGCGCCTTCCCGGCTCTCGTGACAGCAACGAAGCCTACGTTCGCCACTTCGAGTGGGTCCTCCGGTGCATCCGCATCCTCGCGTGCTCGGGGATCGAGCAGAGTCACATTGTCGAACTCCATTCCCTTCGCCTGGTGGATGGTCGTCACGTAGACTGAGGCGTCTTCGGAAGTCTGGTCGTCGGGGAACGAGTCAGGCCAGGCCAGCCGCTCACGCAGGTCTCCAAGGTCGATTGCAGTGGCGTCATCAGGAGCACCGCTTGCGCGCGCAAGTCTGGACCAGCAGATCTCGCGCGACGGCATGTTCAGCGCAGCACGTGCAGCAGCATCGATCTGTTCCTCGGCCTTCTTGTAGACGGTGTCGAAGGTCGAGCGAGCGACAGTCTGCGGCTTGAACCGCCAAAGCAGCGCGGCGATCCATGCTGGCGTCACTGGAGTCGCGCCAGCCATCCGGAGTCGCACCGACACGGCCGGACCTTCGACGATGTCACCGAGCAGCATCTTGGTCACCCGCACGGCTTCGCCGTTGCTGCGCGTGAGAATGGCTGCCGATCCTCCAGGCCCCTTCACGAGCCATTCCGGACCCAGCAAGGTCTCGGCCGGAGTGCCAGGAATGCGTTCAAGGAATCGCTGCATCGCAGCCAGCTTCTTCTCGGCGGTCAGTTCGTCGCTTTGAAGGATCTTGCGCAGGCTCGCGGCCATGGCCGCGAGCTTTTCGGTGGATCTGTGGTTGTGTGTCAGCGACACCTCGTGAAGTCCCGCACCCATTCGGGTCTTCAGCTCTTTCCAGGGGTCTGCCGCCGGTGGCTGACCCTTGGCGCGGGCGGCCCATCGGTAGATGGACTGAACCGGATCCCCGAGCACGGTGAAACCCACGCAGCGACCGCCAGAGTTGAGCTTCGACAGGAGTTCGATGACCATGCCGGCACGCACGCCCGGCAGGTCCTGGAACTCATCGACTATCACGTGCTGGATGCCGGCCAGTCGCTCCGCCAGAACGGCGTTGGCGTCATCGGCGAGTGCCGATGTCGCGGCCACGATGTTCTCGTCATGCTGGCGCCCGAGCAGATCGGGCACGGCAGCACCGCCCTGCCGAAGGATCCGGAATGCCCATGAATCGAACGTCCGGATCGCAAGGTGTCGAAGGTCCTCGACGATGCCGTCGTCCGCCAGTCGGAGGCTGGCGATCCGTCGGGTCAGGGTTGCAACCGCGCTCCGCGAGAAACTCAGTACGAGTATCTGCGCGGGTTGCAGGCCGCTGCGGAGCAGGTGGACGAGCCGCATGGCTGCCACCTGCGTCTTGCCTGTGCCCGGTCCGGCAACCACGAGCAGCCAGTCGTGTGGGCCCGCCTCGATCACGCGGCGCTGCTCGGGATTCGCCTCGAACGCAATGCCCTCGACGGGATCTACGGCTGCGGTCATGTCGTCCTCGCCTCCGCGACGGCGCGCTCTCGCGAGGATCCGATTGCCGGCAGCCCCTTCATGAGGCCGTGGACGACTTCTGCGACCTGAAGAGCTAGCAGAGGAGGAACGGCGTTCCCTACCTGCGTGTACTGCTGGGTCCGGTTCCCCTCGAAGAAGTAGTCGTCAGGGAAGGTCTGCAGGCGCGCGGCCTCCCTTACTGTGAGGCTGCGGCACTGGCTGGGGTCGTAGTGGATGTAGTAGTGGCCGTCCTTCGCAATGTGCGAGACGATCGTGCTCGACGGGCCGTTGCCGCACTGGACTCGGAATCGGTCCGGGAACGGCGCCTTGCGCTCGAGAAGGTCGCGTGCGTTCTGATGGTCGGGCAGCAGAGGCAACGGAAACTGGTCCAGCTTCGGAGAGTGGCCGAACTCCTGGGCGAAGGTTGCAGCGAAGAGATAGCGTGCCAGATCGCTGGCCATGTGCTGCCTCGCCTCGTGCTGGATGATGCCGCCGAGGCCCGGTGCATCGAGCCAAGCGGACAGTTCCCGCGGTGCACCCGTCAGTGTCGAACGCTTGGCGATGAAAGGTGCTCCCGCGTCGTCGAGATCGGCTGACGCCCGGGCAGCGGCGCCCATGGCGGCGATGACCTGTCGCTCGCCGCCGACGCCCCAGCCACGAACTGTTGCCGGGGCCGACCGCACCGCCGCATGCCACGCGGTCGACGAGTCCGTACCGCGGGAGAGCCGGCTCCGGATGGGCGCGAGGCCGGCCAGCGTCTGCCTCACCGTGACAGGCCTTGCAACCTCGGTCAGCAGCCCCGATTCCCGACCGGCCAGGTCGGACCTCACCCCGAGGAGGATCAGCCTGTGGCGAGCCTGCGGTACCCCGTATCGCTCGGATTCGATGAGATAGTCGTCCGGGCGCAGCCCGAAGACCTCATCGCGTTTGACGAGCGATCGGATCTCGTACGAGATGCCCCTTGCGGGTGCCGCAAGATCCTTGCAGATCCGCGAGAACATGGGCAGGCCGCCGTGATGGGACGACAGCAGCCCCTTGACGTTCTCCATCACGAAGATGGGAGGCGAGTGCGCCTTGATGATTCTCAGGTACTCGCGGTACAGGAAGTGCTTTTCGTCCGCCTCGAAAGCCTCGTCGTTGGCGCGTCTTGCCCGTCCGGCCAGAGAGTAGGCCTGGCACGGCGGCCCGCCTATGAGAATCCAGCTCGTGGCTCCAGCGAGGGCACTCCGGATTCGCGTATCGACAAGCGCGGAACTGCACTTGCCCAGTTCCGCGTTCATGACTTCGGAACCCGCCTCGCTCACCGCCTCTTTGACCTTTGGCAGGGCGTCGAAGGCTTCTCGACCGATCTCGCCACGCAGCAGCCTGAAGTAGGAATCAAGCTCACCGATCGCCGCAAGATGACGCCGGATCGCTCGCAATCGCAGCGTGCGGCACGCAATCTCGTCCTTTTCAACGGACAGGGCGATCTTGAAGGGGCTCTCCCCGCGCGCGTCGGCGAACGCGGAGAAGCCTTCGCCCAGGCCCCCGGGACCCGCGAAGACATCGATGATCGGAATACTTCTTGATCCCCCCACTGCGTCAAGCCTCTTCTTGTGGTTTGGACGCATTCTGCCCGTAAGCAGGTGTGTTTCCGGCAGGGGTCACCTCATTCGCGCCTTGCCGGCAAGCGGACGCGGGATCTGGGCAACAGGATGAGCAATTTTGTCGGGTTCACCTTGAGATGGACGCGCGGGCCATGCGGGCAACGATCGAGAAGCGCAGATGGGTGGCTCGCCTGTCGCCGGCATCGCTATCCGGGCGGAATCCGGCCGCGACATGCTGCGCCGTTCCGCCGCCTCCGCCTGCGAGGTGCCACGGTTGGCAGAGACAGCCGAGATCAGCGCTGGGCCGGGTCAGGAGGCCGCCGCGATCTCCACGCTTTCGCCAGCCACAAGCTCCGCGGGAGGATCCTGGCCCACGGGCAAACCGGGGTCAGCACTCTCGTCCGTTTCACCGTCGACCTCGCCCGTGCCGGCGGCAGCGCCGCTGTCGGCCGTAGGTCTTGTTCTCCTTGCATCGGGTTCGTCTTTCCTGGCATCCACTTCGTTCATCCGTCGCCGGCAACCCATGGCGAAGTTGCGCATCATCGATGACATCGCGAGGACGATCCGCTTGAACCTCGAGCGCTGCTGCTCGACCTGCTTCTCGGTGATCACCTCCTCGATCTCGAGGGTCTGCAGCAGCGGCATCAACTGGTCCAGTTTGTGGATCAGCTCGAAGTAGCGACGTCCGAGGGCCGACGTGATGCCCACTTCGACTTCCAGCGGCACCGTGTCATAGGTCGCCACCGTCTCGATACTGTGGTTCTTGAAGAGCAGTTCGGCGCCATCGATCGCCTGGTTGAGTTCCTTTGTGCCCTCTTCCATCTTGTTGCGGACGGCCTGCTCGATCTGCTCGACGTACTCGTGCGGCACCTTTGTTCGGCCCAGCGCCGAGACGAAGTACAGGCTTGCCTGGAAGCTGTAGAAGCAGCGGGCGAAGATGCGTTTGCCCTCGGCACTGGCGAGCCGCGTCTTGCGCTTCAGCGACGCCGCCTCGACACGCCGGAAGTCCGCCCGGTATTCGTCCTTGTTCAGGATGCGGCGGTTCGCCTCACCCGTGTCCATCACCGCCAGTTGGATCTTGCTCATGCCGGGTCTCCCTGCGGGTGTGGGTCGTGACATGGTTTCGATCTTCCTCACCGGCACGAGCCCGCGCCAGCAGAAATCCCGTCGTTTCAGGCCCGGAAACCGGGGGACAGATCGAGTCCAGGCGCTGCGCTGCCATTTCCTGTTGACAGCCCGCAAAGGCGGAATTACTGTCTTGACCGTGCGATAGCTGGCCTCGCACTCAAACCCGGCAAGCCCTTCCAGACGCGCGGCCCCTCCCGCGCCGCCCCTCGGGGCACATCCCCCTGCCGATCGACCTTTCGAGGCGTGACCACGTGCTGGTTCGCGCCGAAAGGTTTCCCTGATCGGTAGCTGGCACACCGATCCAGCGGCTCACGCCGCCTTCAAGCCAGTCCAGGCGGCCGGTTCACGACCGGCACTTCACATCACCCCGCGGGGCATTGCGCCCCGCATGGGCCGCGCATTGCCGCCGCTTCCGCACCGGAGGCTGCCATGCTCGCAACGAGCGCGACTCATCCCCATCCGATTCACCATCCCCCGCGCGATCCGCTGTTGCAGGCGTTCTTCGCGAATCCCGGGGCATCTGCGGTCACGTCCGACCCGGTACGGCTGCAGGACATGCCGCCGCAGGCGCAGCGCGCCATCAGCGCGTACCTGGACGACCCGGGCGACGCAGACGCCGCGCCCGAGTGGACCGAGGAGGACGTCGTGCA
>Ga0073925_1000015_pt1 | contig 62426 bp, 58 predicted proteins | sample GWRWT4_21May14_FD_70952 | JGI IMG/M metagenome (GOLD analysis project Ga0073925, IMG submission 70952) | Sand microcosm microbial communities from a hyporheic zone in Columbia River, Washington, USA - GW-RW T4_21-May-14 | ecosystem: Engineered > Artificial ecosystem > Sand microcosm >...
GCTGCCGCGGCGGCGCAGGCGCGCCTGGCGCTGGAGCTGCTGGCCGGGCAGCCGCTGCCCGAAGCGCTGCTGCCGACGGCCCAGGGCGACAGCGCCGCCACCGCGCTGCCCGACGTGCCGCCCGGCCTGCCCGCGGCCGTGCTGTTGCAGCGGCCCGACCTGCGCGCCGCCGAGCAGGCGCTGCAGGCGGCGGCCTTCGACGTCGGCGCGGCGCGTGCGGCGCGCTTTCCACGCCTGACGCTGACCGCCAGCGCCGGCACGCGCAGCAGCGAACTCGACGGCCTGTTCCGCCCGGGCAGCGGCTTCTGGAGCCTGCTGCCGGCACTCGAGCTGCCGATCTTCGACGCCGGTGCGCGGCGCAACCAGGTCGATGCGAGCGAGGCCACGCGCCGTGAGGCGCTCGCGCGTTATGACGCGGCGCTGCAGTCGGCCTTCCGTGAAGTGGCCGACGCGCTGGCGGTGCGCGACAGCGTGGCCGAACGGCTCGCCGCGCAGCAGGCGCAGGTGCAGGCCGCCGAGCGGGTGCTGGCGCTGTCGGATCGCAGTTACCGGCTGGGCGGCATCAGCCAGCTCGAGCTGCTCGACGCACAACGCCAGCTGGCCAGTGCCCAGCAGGGCCTGGTGACGCTGCGCCAGACCGAGCAGGCCAACCGGGTGGCGCTGCTGCGGTCGCTGGGCGGGCGCTGGACGGCGGGCGGCTGAGGCTCCCGCGTCAGCGCTGCACGCCCATCACCGCGTCGGGCAGCCAGGTCACGATCACCGGGAACGCCGTGATCGCGGCGATGCACAGCACCAGGCACATGAAGAACGGAATCGCGGCGCGGGCGATCGTGTTGCTGTCCTTGCCGGTCATGTTCTGCAGCACGAACAGGTTGAAGCCGACCGGCGGCGTGACTTCGGCGATCTCGACCAGCAGCACGACGAAGATGCCGAACCAGATCAGGTCGAAGCCGGCCTTCTGGATCATCGGCAGCACCACCGCGCTGGTCAGCACGATCATCGAGATGCCGTCGAGGGCGGTGCCGAGGACGAGGTAGACGACCACCAGCACCGCGATCAGCGCGGTGGGGCTCAGGTTCATCGCCGACACCCATTCGGCGAGCTCGCGCGGGATGCCCGTGAAGGCCATGGTCTTGGCCAGGAAGGCCGCACCGGCCAGGATGAACATGATCATGCAGCTGACGCGCGTGGCGCTCATCAGTCCTTCCCAGAAGTTCTGCCAGGTCAGCGAGCGGCCGGCCGCCGCGATGGCCAGCGAGCCGAGCACGCCGTAAGCCGCGCACTCGGTGGCGGTGGCCCAGCCGGCCACCAGCACGACGACGATGAAGACGATCAGCAGGCCGCAAGGGATCAGGCTGGCCGAGCGCCGCAGTTTCTCGGCAAAGCTGGTCGGCGCTTCGGGCGGCGGCACGCGGTCGGGGTGGCGCCAGCTCCACCAGCCGATGTAGCCCGAGAACAGCAGCATCAGCAGAAAGCTCGGCAGGAAGCCGGCCAGGAAGATGCGGATCACGCTCGCGTCGGCGGCCACCGCGTAGACCACCATCGTGATCGACGGCGGGATCAGGATCCCCAGCGTGCCGGCGGTGGCGAGCGAACCGAGCGCGAGCTTCTCGTCGTAGCCGCGGCGCTTGAGTTCGGGCAGCGCCACCTTGGCAATGGTGGCGCAGGTGGCCGCCGACGAACCCGACACCGAACCGAAGATGCCGCAGCCGAGGATCGTGGTGTGCATCAGCCGGCCGGGCACGCGGTTGAGCCACGGCGCCAGGCCTTCGAACATCTGCTCCGACAGGCGGGTGCGGAACAGGATCTCGCCCATCCAGATGAAGAGCGGCAGGGCCGCCAGCTCCCAGCTCGCCGAGCTTTCCCAGAACGCGCTGAACAGGTTCTTGCCCGGCATCGTGGTCGTGAAGAAGTACTGGCCGACCCAGCCGACGATGGCCAGCGACATCGCGATCCAGACACCACCCGACAGCAGCAGCAGAAGAATGAGCAGCAACAAGCCGCCGATGGCAATGAGGCTCATAGGTCTTCCGAAAAATCGCCGCGCGCGTGGCGCTCTTCCACCAGCCGCACATAGGTCGGCTTCTGCCCGCCGAGCACGGTGACGAGCTCGTCGAGCACGGCGAGCAGGAACAGCGCTGCGCCGATGACGAAGCTGAGCTGCGGGATCCACATCGGGATCGCCACCATGTTGGTCGCCATGTCGTTGAACTTCCAGCTTTCCCAGGTGAAGCGCGCGGCCCAGAAGGCGAGGTAGCCGATCGCCACCGAAGCGATCGACAGCGACACCACTTCGAAGGCGAAGCGCACGCGCTCGTTCAAACGTTCGAGCAGCAAGGTCACACGCACGAAGTCGCCGTGCTTGAAGGCGTGCGCCATCGCCAGGAAGGCCGAGGCCGCGCACAACCACGACACCACGTCGTTGATCCAGCCCACGCGCCACGAGGCGATGCGGCCCACCGACGCCGCGATCATCAGCACGAAGATCGCCAGCACGGCCAGCGCCGCCAGCTGGCCGGCCAGATCGAACAGGCGGTTCAGCGCGCGCCGCAAGGCGCTGCTGCGGCCGGCATCGGCGGCTTGCATGCGCGCTGCTTACTTGCGGTAGGCGTCGATCACGGCCTGGCCTTCGGGGCCGGCCTTTTCGAGCCATTCCTTCAGCATCGTGTCGCCGACCTTCTTCATGTCGGCGGTCAGCGCGGCGGGGGGCGCCACGATCGTCATGCCGTTCTTCTTCAGCAGCTCGATGTACTCGGTGTTCTTCGCTTTCGACACCGCGAAGCCGCGGGTTTCGGCGTCGGCACCGGCCTTGAGCACGGCGGCTTGCGTCGGCTTGTCGAGCGCGTCGAAGGCCTGCTTGTTCACGAGCACGCCGTTCTTCGGCAGCCAGGCCTGCGTGTCGTACCAGTACTTGATGTGTTCGTAGGTCTTGGTGTCGTAGCCGGTCGAGCCCGACGACATGTACGACTCGATCACACCGGTGGCCATGGCCTGCTGCAGTTCCGCGGCCTGCACGGTCACGGGCTGCGCGCCCACCAGTTCGGCGATGCGCGCCGTGGCCGGGCTGTAGGCGCGCCACTTCACGCCCTTCAGGTCGGCGGCTGAATTGATCGGCTTCTTCACGTAGATGCCCTGCGGCGGCCACGGCACCGCGTACAGCAGCATCATCCCTTGTTCGCCGAGCTTCTTGTCGAGGGCCGGCTTCTGCGCCTTGTAGAGCTTGGCCGACGCGTCGTAGCTGTCGGCCAGGAAGGGCAGGCCGTCGGCACCGAAGATCTGCCATTCGTTCTGGTAGTTCGCGAGCAATATCTCGCCCATCTGCGCCTGCCCGCCCTGCACCGCGCGCTTGATCTCGGGTGCCTTGAACAGCGAGGCGTTGGCGTGCACCGTGATCTTCAGCTTGCCGGCGGTGGCCTTGTCGACGTCGGCCGCGAACTGCATCAGGTTCTCGGTGTGGAAGTTGGTGGCCGGGTAGGCGGCCGGCAGGTCCCACTTGGTCTGGGCCGAGGCGCTGGCCGCAAGGCCCGCGAGGGCCAGGGCGGCCGCGGTGGAAACGAGGCGACGATTCAGGTTCATGGGCTCTCCAGAGTCAACGTTTGGGATGGGTCGGCAAAAGCATAGAGCGTGCCGCGCGGCCGGGCATCGGTTGTTCCACGGGGCTTGCAGTCTAGAAAAGATATCTGTAAATTGTCAATAAGTTTTCAACGTTTTGACAAATTGAAGGGCGCGGGCACAGTGGCGAGCACATCCAAAGCGAAGAAGAAGGCGCCGGCGCGCGGCATCGTGTCGTCGTCGCACCTGGTCTCGCCGCGCAGCGTCGAGCTCTCGGAGTTCGAGTTCGGTCTGATCGTCGCGTGGAACGCGTTCTCGCGCTGGGCCATGCGCTGCATGGCCGCTGCCGGCTGCCCCGATTTGACGATCACCGACGTGCTGGTGCTGCACCACATCAACCACCGCGCGCGCAACAAGAAGCTGGCCGACATCTGCTTCGTGCTGAACTACGAAGACACGCACGTGGTGGCCTACTCGCTGAAGAAGCTGCTCGCCGCCGGCCTGGCGCAGGGCGAGAAGATCGGCAAGGAAGTGTTCTACAGCCCCACGCCGGCGGGCGAAGCGGCGGTGCAGAAGTACCGCGAGGTGCGCGAGACCTGCCTGATGGACAACCTCGACGCCGAGCGCAACCCCGACATCGGCGAGATGGCGCGTTTGCTGCGCACGATGTCCGGGCTGTACGACCAGGCGGCGCGTGCGGCCACGTCGCTGTGAAGACACTCGGCGTGCTGATGCTCGACACCCGCTTTCCGCGTGGGGTGGGTGACATCGGCAACCCGGCGACGTTCGACTTTCCCATTTGCTACAAGACCGTGCACGGCGCGTCGCCGCAGCGTGTGGTGCGAGAGTGTGACCCCGCCTTGCTGCAACCCTTCATCGATACCGGCTTTGCATTGATCGATGCGGGCGCGAGCGCCCTCACCACGAGCTGCGGATTCCTCGTGCTGTTCCAGCGCGAACTGCAGGCCGCGCTGCCGGTGCCGGTGTGGACATCGAGCCTGCTGTTGCTGAAGGATCTTGCGAACGCCGGTGTCGTGACCGTGGATGCGCAAGCACTCGGCGCCGACCACCTGCGCGCCGCCGGCGCCCGCGCCGACACGCCTGTCGAAGGCATCACCGCCGACAGTGCGTTCCAGCAGACGCTGCTGCACGACTTGCCCACGCTCGACACGCACGACGCCTTGCTGCAAGTCGTCGGCGCCGCGCAGCGCCTGCTCGCCCGCCACCCCACGCTCACCGACATCGTGCTCGAATGCACCAACATGCCACCCTATGCCGATGCGGTGCGCCGCGCCACCGGGCTGCGGGTGCACGACATCACCACCTTGATCGGCGCGCGCTTCGACGCGCTGCCGCACTGAAAGCCACCGATGAATACGACCCAAGACACACGCTGGCAGTTCTGGATCGACCGCGGCGGCACCTTCACCGACCTGGTCGGCAAGCGGCCCGACGGCTCGCTCGTCACGCACAAGCTGCTCTCCGAAAACCCCGAGCAGTACCGCGACGCGGCCGTCGCCGGCATCCGGCACCTGCTCGGCCTGAAGGCGGGCGAGCCGATCACGCCCGAGCAGGTCGAGTGCGTGAAGATGGGCACCACGGTCGCGACCAACGCGCTGCTCGAACGCAAGGGCGAGCCGACGCTGCTGGTCACGACCAAAGGCTTTCGCGACGCACTGCGCATCGGCTACCAGGAGCGGCCGCGCATCTTCGACCGCCACATCGTGCTGCCCGAGCTGCTCTACAGCCGTGTGATCGAAGCGGTCGAGCGGGTCGGTGCGCACGGCGACGTGGTGCAGCCGCTCGACGAGCTGCACCTGCGCGAACGCCTGTGGGCCGCGTTCGACGCCGGCCTGCGCAGCGTGGCCATCGTCTTCATGCACGGCTACCGTTACCCGGCGCACGAGCTCGCGGCGCAGCGGCTGGCGAAAGAAGCCGGCTTCACGCAGATCAGCGTCTCGCACCAGGTGAGCCCGCTGATGAAGCTGGTGGGGCGGGGTGACACCACGGTGGTCGATGCGTATCTGTCACCGATCCTGCGGCGCTACGTGGAGCAGGTGGCCGGCGAGATGCCGGGCGTGAAGATCTTCTTCATGCAGTCGTCCGGTGGCCTCGCCGACGCGCACGCGTTCCAGGGCAAGGACGCGATCCTGTCCGGCCCGGCCGGTGGCATCGTCGGCATGGTGCGCACCGCGCAACTTGCCAAGGATGATCTGGGCACCGAGAAGGTCATCGGCTTCGACATGGGCGGCACCTCCACCGACGTGAGCCACTTCGCCGGCGAGTTCGAGCGTGCCTTCGAAACGCAGGTGGCCGGTGTGCGCATGCGCGCGCCGATGATGAGCATCCACACGGTCGCGGCCGGTGGCGGCTCGGTGCTCGGCTTCGACGGTTCGCGCTTTCGCGCCGGGCCGCAGAGCGCGGGCGCGAACCCCGGGCCGGCGTGCTACCGGCGCGGCGGGCCGCTGGCGGTGACCGATGCGAACGTGATGGTCGGCAAGATCCAGCCGGCGTTTTTTCCGAAAGTGTTCGGGCCACAGGCCAACGAACTGCTCGACCGCGAGGTGGTGGTTCAGAAGTTCACTGCGATGGCCGCCGACATCGAGCGTGCGACGGGTGCCAAACGTTCACCCGAAGAAGTGGCCGAAGGTTTCATCGACATCGCCGTCGGCGCGATGGCCAACGCGATCAAGAAGATCTCGGTCGCGCGCGGTTACGACGTGACGCGCTACACGCTGCAATGTTTTGGCGGCGCCGGCGGCCAACACGCCTGCCGCGTGGCCGACGCGCTGGGCATGAACCGCGTCTTCGCGCACCCGCTCGGTGGTGTGCTGTCGGCCTACGGCATGGGTCTCGCCGACCAGAGCGTGATGCGCGAAGCGGCCATCGAACAGCCGCTGGCGACGGCGCTCGATGCGGTCACGCTGCGTGTGGACGCACTCGCCCTTGAGGCCAGCGACGAGCTCACGCGCCAGGGTGTGGGTGGCGGCCGCCTGCATGTGCACCGGCGTGTGCACGTGCGCTACGAAGGCACCGACTCGGCGCTCGTCGTGCCGTTCGGCAGCACGGCCGAGATCCAGCGCGCTTTCGAAGCGGCGTATCGCCAGCGTTTCGCCTTCCTGATGAGCGAACGCCGGCTGATCGTCGAAGCCGTGTCGGTCGAAGCGGTGGCCGAAGGCGACGCGCCGACCGAAGCGCGCCACGCACTCGGCGCCGCGGAACCCGCGCCAGCCACCGACACCGTGCGCCTCTTCAGCGGCGGCCGCTGGTGGGACGCCGCGCTCGTCGTGCGCGAACACACCCGCCCCGGCCACGTGATCGATGGCCCGGCGATCATCGCGGAGAAGAACGCCACCACCGTCGTCGAACCGGGCTGGCAGGCGCGCGTGACAGCGCTCGACCACCTCGTGCTCGACCGGGTGCAGCCACGCGAGGCTCGCCGCGCGATCGGCACCACGGTCGACCCGGTGATGCTCGAAGTCTTCAACAACCTCTTCATGAACATCGCCGAGCAGATGGGGCTGCAGCTGCAGAACACCGCCTACTCGGTCAACATCAAGGAGCGGCTCGATTTCTCCTGCGCGCTGTTCGACGCCAGCGGCAACCTGATCGCCAACGCGCCGCACATGCCGGTGCACCTGGGCTCGATGAGCGAGTCGATCAAGACCGTGGTCGCGCGCAACGCCGGTGCGATGCAGCCGGGCGACGTGTACGTGCTGAACGACCCGTACCACGGCGGCACGCATTTGCCCGACGTGACGGTGGTGACGCCGGTGTGGAACGACGCCAACGACGCGGTGCTGTTCTACGTCGGCTCGCGGGGTCACCACGCCGACATCGGCGGCGTGACGCCAGGTTCGATGCCGCCGTTCTCGACCCGCATCGAAGAAGAGGGTGTGCAGATCGACAACGTGAAGCTGGTCGATCGCGGCGTGCTGCGCGAGAAGGAGATGCTGGCGCTGCTGGCCAGCGGCACGTACCCGTCGCGCAACCCGCAACAGAACATGGCCGACCTGAAAGCGCAGATCGCGGCGAACCAGAAAGGCGTGCAGGAGCTCGGCAAGATGGTCGATCAATTCGGCCTCGACGTGGTGCAGGCCTACATGCGCCACGTGCAGGACAACGCCGAAGAGTCGGTGCGGCGTGTGATCACGAAGCTGAAGGACGGCGCCTTCACTTTGCCGCTCGACAACGGCGCGCAGATCAGCGTGGCGATTCGTGTGAACGCGGCCGCGCGCACGGCGCAGATCGACTTCACCGGCACCTCGGCGCAACTGGCCAACAACTTCAACGCGCCGACTGCCGTGTGCATGGCCGCCGTGCTCTACGTGTTCCGCACGCTGGTGAACGACGACATCCCGCTCAACGCCGGTTGCCTGAAGCCGTTGCACGTCATCATTCCCGACGGTTCGATGCTGAACCCGCACCCGCCGGCCTCCGTCGTGGCGGGCAACGTCGAAACCTCCACCTGCATCACCAACGCGCTCTATGGCGCGCTCGGGGCGATGGCGGCCGGCCAGTGCACGATGAACAATTTCACCTTCGGCAACGCGCGTTACCAGTACTACGAGACGATCTCGGGCGGCAGCGGTGCCGGGCCGGATTTCGACGGCACCTCGGTCGTGCAGACCCACATGACCAACTCGCGCCTCACCGACCCCGAGGTGCTGGAGTTCCGCTTCCCGGTGCGGCTCGACAGCTACGCGATCCGTGCCGGTTCGGGTGGCGCCGGCCGGCACAAGGGTGGCGACGGTGGTGTGCGCCGGGTGCGTTTCCTCGAGCCGATGACCGCGTCGATCCTGTCCAACGGCCGCCATGCCGGCGCATTCGGCCTGGCCGGCGGCGCGGCGGGCCAACCGGGCATCAACCGCGTCGAGCGGGCCGACGGCCGGCGCGAGGCGCTCGATCACATCGGTTCGGTCGAGATGCAGCCCGGTGATGTGTTCGTGATTGCAACACCGGGCGGTGGTGGTTACGGCCCTGCTGTCGAGAAGGGCGGCGCCGGGCTGTAAGAATGGCGGCCGTGCTCCGACACAAGCAGGTCGCCGATCGACGTGCTGATACCGGTCGACAAGCACCCGTTCAACGTGTTCACCTTTCACTCCTGAGGAGAAGTCCCATGAACCAACGCCTCGTTATCTCCAGCGCCCTCGCTTCCGTGCTCGCCATGGGCGTGCTGACCACTGCGCACGCGCAGGACAAGACCAAGGAGAAGTGCTACGGCGTCGCCAAGGCCGGCGCCAACGACTGCGCCAACCTGTCGGGCTCGCACTCGTGTGCCGGCCAGGCCAAGACCGCGATGGCGCCCGACGAGTGGAACTACGTCGCCAAGGGCACCTGCGCCAAGATGGGCGGCAAGAGCGAAGCCGAAGCCAAGGCGGCCGTCAAGAAGTCCTGAGTTGGCCGGCCGGCCCGCTGAAGGCGGCGCGGGCATCGGCCTGCGCCAGCCGCACTACACCGAGCTGTTCGGCGCACCGCCGCCGCTCGGTTTTGTCGAGGTCCACTCCGAGAACTTCTTCGCCGACGGCGGCGCGGCCCTGGCGGTGCTGCACCAAGCGCGCGAGCTGTACCCGGTCAGCCTGCACGGCGTGGGCCTGGCGCTCGGCTCGGCCGCGGGGCTCGACCCGTGGCACCTGGATCGGCTCGAACGGCTGGTGCAGCGCATCGAGCCGGTGCGCGTTTCCGACCACGCGTGTTTCGCGCGTGCGGCGTTGCGGTCCGGCGGCCCGGTCGTGCATGCCAGCGACCTGCTGCCGATCGCGTTCACCGAAGAAGCGCTGGCCATCATGGTCGGCAACGTGATGCAGGTGCAGGAGCGCTTGCGCCGGCCGATGCTGGTCGAGAACCTGTCGGCCTACCTCTCGTTCGCCGACGACTCGGTGAGCGAGCCCGAATTCTTTGCGCAGCTTTGCCGGCGCGCCGGCTGCGGCATGCTGCTCGACGTCAACAACCTGATGGTCAACGCGCTCAACGCGGGCGCGAACGACCCGGTGGCCGCGTGCTGTGCGTTCGTCGACGCGCTGCCACCCGGCATCGTGGGCGAGATCCACCTCGCCGGCTACCGGCAGACCGAAGACATCGCCATCGACGACCACGGCAGCCGCGTGCGGCCGGGCGTGTGGCGGGTCTACGAACATGCGTTGAAGCGCTTCGGCGCGGTGCCGACGCTGGTGGAGTGGGACACCGACCTGCCAGCCTTCGGCGTGCTGCTGGGTGAAGCCGAACAGGCCAGCGCGCTGATGGCGAAGGCAGCAACTGCATGAACGCATCGCCCGAAGCGCAACGCCAGCAGGCGCTGCTCGCGGCCATTGCCGGGCAGGCTGCGCTGCCGTCGATCCGCGAGCCGCAGACCCGCGCCGCGCGTGGCCTGCAGGCTTATCGCGCCAACGCCGAAGCGCTCGCCGAGCGTGCGCTCGGCGCCGTGTTCGCCACCGTTCAGCCCATGGTCGGCGAAGAGAACTTCCAGCGCCTGGCCTGCGAGCTCTGGCAAGCCCACCCGCCGTTGCGCGGCGACGTGGGCGAGTGGGGCGGCGAGTTTCCCGAGTGGCTCGAAGCCCACGCGGCGATGGCGCGCTGGCCCTGGCTCGGCGACTGCGCGCGGCTCGATCTGGCGCTGCACCACAACGAGCGCGCGGCCGATGCGGTGTTCGACGCCGCCTCGCTCGCGCTGCTCGAATCGACCGACCCGGCGCTGCTGTCGATGCAGCTGATGCCCGGCACCGCGGTCTTGCGCTCGCGCTGGCCCGTGGCCACGATCCACGCGGCGCACCGTGTCGACGCAGCGCAGAGCGAAGCCGCTTTCGCGAACGTGCGTGCGGCGCTCGACGCAGAACGCGGCGAGCAGGTGATGGTCGTGCGCCAGGGCTGGCGTGCGCAGGCGGTCGTGCTGACGCGAGCCGAGGCCGACTGGGCCGACAGCCTGCTCGCCGGCACGAACCTCTCGGCCGCCCTCGAACGCGCGGGAGAGGGCTTCGACTTCGCCGCCTGGCTTGCCACAGCCGTCCACGGGGAGTGGCTGAAAGATGTGGTGGTGCTGCGCGACTGAGGTTCAGCTTCTCGACAAGGAACCGGCATGCACCCACCCACACCACTCGCGCGCTTCTGGCTGTTCATCGAGCGTGGTGCCGCTTCGCTGACGTGGCTGCAGCCTGCGGCCCAGCTGGCGGCGCGCTGGTATGTCGCTTCGGTGTTCTTCGCCTCCGGCCTCACCAAGCTGCGCGACTGGGACACCACGCTCGCACTCTTCACCGACGAATACCACGTGCCGCTGCTCAGCCCCACCGCGGCCGCCTGGCTCGGCACCGGCGGCGAGCTGGTGCTGCCGGCGCTGCTCGTGGCGGGTTTGTTCGGGCGCTTCGCCGCGCTCGGCCTCTCGGTGGTCAACGTGGTGGCCGTGCTGAGCCTGATGGACGTGGCCGACGCCGCCCTGACAGGCCACCTGTTCTGGGGCAGCCTGCTGCTCGCGTTGCTGCTGTGGGGCCCGGGCCGCTGGTCGCTGGACCGGTTCATGATTCCGAAGCTGCGGGTGCGGGTCTGCGGCGAGCAGCTGCCGCGCTCCGTCGCGGGCGAACGATCGCGCCCTTGACGCCGCGCCGCGTTGCACGCGCGGCCGCCGCCTGAAGCAGAATCACCCGATGAAGTGGTTCACATGCCTGTGCCTGGCCAGCGCTTTCAGCGCCGGGCGCGCCGACACGCCGCTGCCGTTCGGCGCGCCCGGCGCCGCGCCGCTCGCGCCCTGGCACGTGGTCGGTCTGCCGAGGCAGAAGAAGCCCTTCACGAGCTTCAGCATCGTCGAGCTCGACGGCCGGAGCGCGGTGCGCATCGAGGCCGACAACTCCTACGGCAACCTCGTCTACCCCTTGAGCCCGGCCCGCGCCGTGGCGCGGATCAGCTGGCTGTGGCGCGCCGACGAGCTGCTCGACGACGACCTGCGCACCAAGTCCGGCGACGACACCGCGCTGAAGGTCTGCGTGTTCTTCGACCTGCCGCTCGACAAGGTGCCCTTCGTCGAGCGCCAGCTGCTGCGCGCGGTGCGCACCCAGTCGAGTGAGCCCTTGCCGGCTGCCACGGTCTGTTATGTGTGGGACGCGCATCTGCCGGTGGGCACCGCCATCCCCAACGCCTTCACGAAACGGGTGCGCTACAAGGTGCTCGAAAGCGGGCCGGCGCGGCTGCATCGGTGGACGCCGGAGCAGCGCGACCTCGCGGCCGACTTCATCGAGCTGTTCGGCGACGAGAGCAAAGAGGTGCCGCCGGTGACCGGCGTGGCCGTGGGGGCCGACGCCGACAACACCCACGGCCACAGCCTGGCGCACGTGGCCGACATGGTGCTCGAACCTTGAGCGAGACGTTCGCCTTGCGCGCCGGCTCGTGAAGCATCTCGTCTTGCTCGGGGCGGGCCACGCGCACGTGCAGGTGCTGCAAGACCTTGCGCGCGAACCGGTGCCGGCCGCGCGCGTGACACTGGTGTCGCCGTTTGCGCAGCTCGTCTACTCGGGCATGGTGCCGGGCGTGGTCGCCGGGCACTACGACGTGGGCGAAGGCACGATCGCCATCGCGCCACTGGCCGCGCACGCCGGCGTGGCCTTCGTGCAGCAGGCCGCCGTGCAGCTCGACGCCACGGCGCGCAGCCTGACGCTGGCCGACGGCAGCGCCTTGCACTTCGACGTGCTCGGCATCGACACCGGCGCCGTGATGGACCGCGACAGCATTCCCGGCGCGCGCGAACACGCGCTCTTCGTGCGGCCCGTCGAACACTTCATGCAACTGCTGCAGCCGCTGCTCGATCTGGCGGCGCGCCGCACGCTGAGCCTGGTGGTGGTGGGTGCCGGCGCGGGCGGCGTCGAGCTCGCGCTGGCCTTGCAACACCGGCTCGGCGAGCGCGCGCGTGTGAGCCTGGTGACGGGTGGCACACCGCCCTTGCCGAGTCACTCCGCAGTGGTGCAAGCGCGTGTATTGAGAGCGCTCAAGCGCCTGGGTGTCACGGTGTTCGAAGACAACTGCGCGGCAATCGAAGCCGGCCACGTGCTGCTCGGCAGCGGCGCGCGCCTGGCTTGCGACGCACCGGTGCTGGCGATCGGCGCGAGCGCGCCGAAGTGGCTGGCCGGCAGCGGCCTGGCGCTTGACGAACAAGGCTTCATCGCCACCGGCGCCACGCTGCAGAGCACGTCGCACCCGCAGGTCTTCGCGGCCGGTGACGTGGCCTCGCGCGGTGATGCACCGCGCCCGCGGAGTGGCGTCTACGCGGTGCGCGCCGGGCCGCCGCTCGCGTTGAACCTGCGGCGCTTCGTGGCGGGGGGTGAACTGGTGCAGTACCTGCCGCAGCGGCGCGCGCTCAACCTGCTGTCATGCGGCGAGCGCCGTGCGATCGCGTCCTGGGGCAACTGGTCGGCCGAAGGGCGCTGGGTGTGGTGGTGGAAGGACCGGATCGATCGGGGGTTTGCGGGGCGGTTTGCGGAAGTTGGGATGAACGGGGCGGCGGTTCGGGGGTGACGGCTTGCAGGCCATGGCCCCGTTGAGGCTGTCCAAGCAAACGGCAGATCCGCAGCGAAGGCGGACTTTGGCGCTTCCATCCGCTTCGACCGCTGTCGGCCAATGGCTGTCGTTCACGACGGGCAGCTTCCCAGTAGCTTACTTGCTCGGCAGCGTTGGCTTGCACGCGTTCGCTGGCCAATGCCGAGCGCCAGATGCAGCTACACAATCATTCCAGCCCCTGGCGGGCGTCAGTGCCGCGCCGCAAATCCAGAAGCTTGTTCTGGAGAAGTGCAAGGAAAGTCGTGCCTTCCTGCCACAAGGCACGGGGCCAAAGTGATACAACCAAGCACAGACGCCAACGAGTAGCGGCTTGGCAGGGAGTCCACCAATATGGGAAACCAGGAGGAAGACGCTGAAGACGCTTCCGTAGAGCAGGCAATCGGTATCGCCATCGAAGTCGAGGCGGATGCGACGCTCGGCTACGCCTCAATCCAGAATTCGGTCCCGGTCATTCGCTCACTGCGGCTGACCAACCACAGTGCAGAAGCGATTCAGAACCTGCAGGTGCTCATTACCTGCAATCCGCGTTTCGCCCAGGGCATCAAGGTGCGCTTCGAACGCCTAGGGCCCTCCGAGACTCGGCGAATCTCCCCCGTCGACCTCCATCCCGACCACTCCTTCCTCGCAGACCTTCAGGAGTCGGTCAACGCGGCGGTCAAGGTCTCGGTCCTCACGGGCATCGAAGAGCTTGCCCACACCGCGCAGCCAGTTGAGGTCCTCGCCTACGACCAGTGGGCGGGCACGCGGGCATTGCCAGAGCTGTTGGCGGCGTTCTGCATGCCGAACAACCCGGCAGTCGATGTCCTCATCGCCGCGGCATCCAAGCTGCTGCGCTCGGAGTACCCCGAGCTCTCGATGAACGGCTACCAGTCGAAGAGCCGCGACGTTGTTTGGAAGCAGGTCTCGGCTCTCTACAGCACGATTTGCTCGAACGCGCTGCAGTACGCAGAGCCTCCTGCCTCGTTCGGCACCGACGGACAGAAGATTCGCACGCCTGACCGAGTTCTGGAAACGCGCGTTGCCACGTGCCTGGACTTGGCCATGCTCTTCGCGTCGTGCCTGGAGCAAGCGGGGCTCCGCGCCGTCGTGCTGATGAAGGAAGGCCATGCGTGGGTAGGCGTGTGGTTGCACTCGGCATGCTTCCCCGACCCGCTAACCGATGACGTCCAAGCCGTTCGCAAACGCGTAGACAGTGGCGAGTTCCTGACGTTCGAGACGACTGGAGTCGCACAGCACCATAGCCATCGACCGTCGCTGCGCATCGCACTTGAACAGGGGCACGCGCACCTGCAGGAGGGAGATTCCTTCCGCTACGCCATCGACATTCACCGCGCACGTGAGCTTCAAATCAAGCCGCTGCCGTCCCGTGCTGCGACGGTCAAACGCGTCGACGCCGCAGCAGAAGAGCGCCCAGTCTCGATAGAGCCGATGCCCGTGCTGCCGGTCTTGGACCCTGAGTTCCTGACCCCGCTGGACCTGCCCGCTGACGACACGCCAGAAGGTCGCCTGTCCAAGTGGAAGTCCAAACTCCTGGACCTGACGCTGCGAAACCGCCTGCTCAACTTCAAATCAACGAAGTCGACGCTGCAGTTGGTAGCGCCAGACCTCGCCAGCCTAGAAGATGCCCTGGCAGAAGGAGCGGAGTTTCGTATTCGCCCTTTGCCGCCCATCATGGAAGGCAAAGACCCACGCATGGCGCAAGTCCACACGGACCGCGGAGGGCGGACGCCGCTCGACGACATGGCCATCGAGGCACTTGCGAACAAGGAGCTCTTGGCGAAGGTGCCGCAGGAGGCGCTCGACGGCAATTTGCTGAGCATCTTCAGTGCAGCGCGCACAGGTCTTGAAGAAGGCGGCGCCAACACCCTCTATCTCGCCGTGGGACTCCTCCGCTGGACCGAGGCTGAGAAGGCCGAGTCCGTGCACCTGGCGCCGATTCTGTTGATTCCGGTCTCCTTGCAGCGGCAATCGGTTCGCAGCGGGTTCCGGCTTACCCGGCATGACGACGAGGCCATCGTTAATCCGACACTGCTTCAGCTACTAAAGCACTCGTTCGAGATTCGGACTGTCGGCCTAGAAGTTATCGCAACAGACGACAAGGGGGTGGACGTTGAAAAGATTCTGCAGTCGTTCCGCCTTGCTGTCCGAGAGATTTCCAAGTGGGAAGTGCTGGAGCAAGCCCACCTCGGAATCTTCTCGTTCACGAAGTACCTGATGTGGAAGGACCTTCAGGACCGCACGGAACAGCTGAAAGGGAATCGCGTTGTTAAGCACCTCATCGACAATCCTGGGCAGGCGTTCGCTAGAGAAGAGAAGGATGGCGACTTCGAGCGCCTAGACGACTCACATCGTCCTCAGGACATCCTCGCGCCACTCCTGTCCGACTCGTCGCAGCTTAAGGCCATCTGCGTTGTCGATGCCGGGCGAGACCTCGTCCTTGAGGGGCCTCCGGGCACTGGCAAGAGTCAGACCATCACTAACTTGATTGCGCACACGCTTGCGCAAGGCAAGACGGTGCTCTTCGTGTCGGAGAAGTTGGCTGCGCTCGAGGTAGTCCATCGCCGACTCCTCAGCATCGGCTTGGGGCCGTTTTGCCTGGAGCTGCACTCGTCGAAGGCCAAGAAGGCCGACGTCGTGCAGCAACTGGGTAAGTCACTCGACATCGTCGGCCAGCGCACTGCGCAGGACTGGGAACGCGAGGCTGAGCGTCTGGCTCAGCTCCGCCAGGAACTCAACGCGCTTGTCGGCTCTCTCCACCGTTCGCATCCCAGCGGCCTCACCGTCTATGAAGCCATTGGCACCTGCATCGAGCACTCCGGGCAGGAGCCTTCGCCGATGCCTTGGGCCGATGCCCTGACCCATTCCGAAGTCGAACTCGATAAGCTCCGCGAGATCTCGCGCCGGATGTCCGCGCTCGCGGGCTCTCTGGGGACGCTCCAAGGCCATCCGTTGTCGCTCATCGGCAAGGGCGACTGGTCCCCGACTTGGCAAGACGAGCTCTTGGCAGAGGCCCAGGCGTTGGCTGCCGTCATCGCCACGCTTCGTGAGCAAGCGCAACTTGTCGGCAAGCTGCTTGAGCACCCGGCAGTCGGGTTGAGTCTCGACGCCTACGCCGCGATAGACCAGTTGGCAGATGTGCTGCTGGGCGCCCCGAAAGTGCCAATAGGCCTCGCTCGGCAGGCGCATGACGCCAACGTTCGAGCCCGCATCCACTCGCTTGTGAAGCACGGCAAGCTGCGTAGCGCGCACTGGGACAAGATTGGCTCCGGGTGGAAGCACGACCTGGCCAAACTCAATGGGACAGAGCTGAGAGTCGAGTGGTCCCGCGCCGTGTCTACTTGGTGGCCGAAGTCCTTCCTTGCCAAGCGCGGCGTCAAAGGACGACTTGCAAGCTTTCGAACTGACGGGAAACCACCAGCCGATAACGCCCTGCAGGACATGCTGGCCTCGCTGGCTGACGTTAACGAGGAGGACCAGTTCCTTCGGACCATGCACGCAGACGCGGAGACGCTTCTGCAGGACAGCTACGCTGGCGTCAGGACGAACTGGACCGGCCTTGCCGACCATGAACAGTGGGCGACGCGATTCGCCGAAGCGGTCACCGTTGTCGCCGGGCCGGGCGCGGGGCATTCCGTTGCTTTGCGTGTGCGTCTCGAGCCATTTGTGGCCGAGAACAGGGCGCTGCTGGCACCGAACGGGCAGGTTGGCCGAGCTTTGCTGGGCTACCGCGATGCATGGCGCGCCGTTAGGCAGAAGCTCGACGCAATCGAAGCAGCTGCTCGACCCATCGCGCCGCTCGCGGGCCCGCCTGGGTCGGATGGCGCACTTGAACGCGTTCAAGGCATCGTCACTGGCTGGCAGGGCGCCAGGCGACTGCTGCAACCGTGGTGCCTTTGGCGCAACGTCCGTGACCAGGCTATTGCGCAAGGTCTCCAAGGGCTCGTAGCGAGCATGGAGAGCGGGTCAGTCAGGTTGGCTGACGGCCCATCCCACTTCGAGTTCAGCTACCGCAATTGGTGGGTCAAGAAGACCATCGACAATGACCCGGTTCTCCGCAGCTTCTCCAGCGCCGACCAAGAACGCAAGATTCATGAGTTCAAACAGGCTGACGAGAAGTTCCAGCGACTGACCGAGAAGTACATCGCTGCCAAGCTGTCAGGCAAGGTCCCATCGCCATCTGGCGTAGTCGTCGGAGCAGACACCGAGCTTGGCCGCCTTCGCCGAGAGATGCAGCGGCAACGTGGCCACATGCCGGTCCGCCAGCTGGTCCGCGGGCTACCAACGCTGTTGCCGAAGCTCAAGCCTTGCCTGCTGATGTCGCCACTCTCGGTTGCCCAGTACCTGGACGCCGGCCACGCACAGTTCGACTTGGTGGTATTCGACGAGGCATCGCAGATTCCGGTGTGGGATGCCGTCGGCGCCATCGCCCGCGGTAAGCAACTGACTGTTGTCGGCGACCCCAAGCAGCTGCCACCGACGAACTTCTTCCACAAGTCCGCGGAATCGGACGGCTCGAACAGCAACGACGAGCAGGTTGAGGACCTGGAGAGCATCCTCGATGAGTGCCTGGGCGCTGGCATGAACCGCTTGAGCCTGCAATGGCACTACCGCAGCCGCCACGAGAGCCTCATCACGTTCTCCAACGTCGCCTACTACGACTCCAAGCTCGTGACCTTTCCGTCGCCGGTGACGGACGACATCGCGGTGCGGTTCGAGAGAGTCCACGGGGTCTACGACCGCGGGGCCAGTCGTACCAATCGCATCGAAGCCGAGGCCGTGGTGGCTGGCATCGAGAAGCACTACCTCGATGCCACCAAGAAGTTGCTGACCTTGGGCGTTGTCACGTTCAATCAGCCGCAGCAAGCGCTCATTGAGACGCTGCTGGATGCAAGGCGCAGGACCAACGCGATGCTGGACCGAGCCCTCTCGACGAATTCGACGGAGCCGCTCTTCATCAAGAACCTGGAGAACGTCCAAGGCGACGAGCGTGACGTCATCTTCTTCTCCATCACGTTCGGGCCTGACGCCGCGGGCAAGACGATGATGAACTTCGGCCCGCTCAACGGCGAAGGGGGCCACCGAAGGCTAAACGTTGCCATATCGCGAGCACGAGAGGCCGTCGTCATCTACTCGACGTTGATGCCGGAGCAAATCGACTTGGCAAAGGTCCGTGCTGCCGGCGCGCGCGACCTCAAGAACTACCTGCAGTTCGCGCTTAAGGGCCCGCGTGCACTGGTAGAGCAGAGCTCTCCCACCGGCCTGGAACCGGACAGCCCGTTCGAAGTCGCAGTTATCAGGATGCTCCGTGACCGCGGCTGGACCGTTCACCCGCAGGTCGGGTGCTCCGGCTACCGCATCGACATCGGTGTCGTCGATCCTCGGGCTCCCGGCCGGTACCTGGTCGGCATCGAGTGCGATGGCGCGTCCTATCACTCAGGCGCCACAGCGAGAGACCGCGACCGTTTGCGGCAGCACGTGTTGGAGGGGCTGGGGTGGCGCATTCACCGCATCTGGTCGACGGACTGGTGGATGAATGCCGAGGGCGAGATTGAGTCGCTTGCCGCCAAGCTTCACGCCCTCCTGGAAGCGACAGCTGACACGGGCCAACCTAGTCCGGAGGAAGAAGCGCAGGTTCCGACAGACAAGCCGGAACAGGCCTCGACAGCGGTCGACGAAGGCGGATCCGACTCTGCTAGCGAGGCACAGACCCTGCGCGTATACGCGCCGGCGTCCCTGCCAACTGGGGACTCAGTGCAGTTCTACGAATTCTGCTCAGCGGCGACCCTCACCCAGCATTTGGCTATTGCCGTAGAAGAGGAGGGGCCGATTCCTGAGATGGTTCTATTCCGCCGTGTGGCGCGGGCCTGGGGCCTGGAACGAACTGGTTCGCGAATCGTGGAGCGCCTCAGGAACCTGATTCCACGCGAGCTGCAACGAACCAACGAGTCTGGCGGGACGTTCTATTGGCCAAAGGAAGCGCAGCCCGCGAATTGGGCCGACTTCCGGGTCTGCGACCACAACGAGACTTCGCGCCGCCACACCGACGACGTGTCCCTGGAAGAATTGGCTGGACTCGCTCTACATGTCCTCAAACATGCTGGCGCCTCGCCTCGCCCAGACATAGCGCGCGCCGTGTCTAGGCTGCTCGGCATGGCGAGGACACCGGCTGAGTCGGAGGCCAGGGTCAGCGCGGCGGTAGACAGGCTTGTGGCGGTTGGCAAGGCCTCGGATATCGAGGGGCGCGTTCGAGCGACACGCTGAGTGTGTCTCATTGGGGCTCGTTTGACCGGCCGCTTCGGGGCGACGGCATAGCGGCAGCGTTTGTCGCTACAGGGTCGAAACTTCCAGTTCGCGCCGTGCGAAAGCAGCCATCGTCGGAACTCACCTCGCAGGTGGCAGTTCTCGTCCGTGCGAGCAAGACGCCGGAAGGACCGGTTCTTGACTACAGCGGTCAAGCGCCCTGGCGATCTTCCAGTGTCCGGGGTCGACAAGAGCAGTCACTCGCCAGTCTGGGCTGACCGGCAACAGTCAGTCTTGAAGCGACATTCGTCGTTCCGTTTCTAGTGACCGGATCTGGCGACCGGATCTAGCCGAGAGCCGACATTTGCCAACTGCACCGTGGTAGGTACGCGGTGCTTTGCTGGTCTCAGGGCAGGCGTGCGCGGCGCCCCGGAGCCGTCCGGCCGCGGGCCGACGGCTCGCGCCAGACGCCCCCCTGACGCGTGGCACGTCCAGGAGCTGCATCCCCCCCGCCCCTCAAGCCTTCACTTCGACCACCTGCTCGAAGCCGCCGAAGATCATGCGTTTGCCGTCGAAGGGCATGGGCGGCTTGCCGGGTGTGGACGGGTCCATGCGCGGGTCTTCCATCATCCTCTTCATGCCAGCGTCGCGCGTGGCCTTGTCGGGCCATTCGACCCACGAAAACGCCACCGTCTCCTCGGCCGTGGCCTGCACGGCGCGTCGGAAGTCGGTGACCTTGCCGTCGGGCACGTCGTCACCCCAAGCCTCGATCACACGGGTCGCGCCCAGCTCGATGAACATCGAGTCGAAATGGCGCGCGTGCTCGATGAACTTCTGCTTGTTGGCGGTGGGGACCGCGATCACGAAACCATCGATGTATGACATCTCTTTACTCCTGTTGAGTTGACCGGTCGTCGCCCCCGCCCGAGGGCGCCTCGTATCCCTTCGACGAACGACGGGAGGCCGGATCGACATGGCCCGCCCCGCCGTGCCCGAAGCGTATCGACTTCGCGGCATTTGCAGAACCCGTGAGAGAGTCCTCAAGCCCGCCCCCCGCGCTGCCGATGAACCTGGCCAAGCGGGCACACTCGAACCGTCGCCACGCAAGGCCCTGGGAATCATGTCGGACCGAACTCCTGAAGAACGCCGCTGGGCGACGTCGATTGAAAATGCCACGTTCGGTGTCTGGGACCTGGACCCTCGTCTCGAGCTCGTGCACTACTCGCCGCAGTGGAAAGCCCGCCTCGGGTTTCCGCGCATCGAGGCGCCCGACAGCTGTGCCTTCTGGCGCTGCAGGGTGCATCCCGACGACTTCGATCCGATGCTGGGCTCCCTGCGCGCGCACCTCGACGGCTGCACGTCGACCTACGAGATGCAGTTCCGCCTGCGCAGCAACGGCTCGGGTTATCGGTCGATGCTGTCGCGCGGGCGTGTCGTTGCGCGTGACAAGCTGGGCAATGCCACGCGGATGGTGGGCACGATGGTCGATCTGACGGGCTGGGCTTCGTCTGCGGGGAACTACGGCCTGGCCACCGAGCTGCCGTTGCAGGCCCGCGAGTTGTTTCGCCTGCCTTTTCACGCCGCGCTCCGCGGCGCGCCAGAGGGCCAGCGGCTGGTCGAGCTGATCGACGACTTGCTCGATGTCGCCGAGCGCGATGCCAACGTCGCGCTGTAGCCGCTCGCTCAGTCCCTGCGCTTGAAATCGATCTCGAACGGCCCCGGCACGCGCCCGTCGGTGTCGAGGGGCAGCTGACCAGTGCGTTCGAGCGCACGCAGCACCGCGTCGTCCCACGACTTCACGCCGCTGCTCTTCACCAGGCGTTTGCCGATGATGGTGCCGTCGGGGGCGAGCCGCACTTCGACGGTCGCGATCGGGTTGCCGTCGATCACGTCGGTGAGCACGATGTGGGGCTTGATGCGCGCCATGATGCGGCCGGCATAGCTCGCCGACGGGCCGCTGCTGCGTGCGGCCGTGCCGGTGGCCGCCGGGCCGCCGGTCGCGCCGGCCTGGCCGAGCATGCGCTGCAGGTTGGCTTCGCGTGCGTCCGCAAGTTTTTCGGCCTCGGCGCGCTCCTTGTCGGCCTGCTGCTTTTTCTTCGTTTGTTCGGCGCGTTGCTGGGCCCGCTCGTCTTCTTCGCGGGCCGTCTTGTCGCGTTTGGCCTTTTCACGCTCGGCCTTTTCGCGCTCGGTCTGTTCCAGCTTCGCCTTCTCGCGCTTGGCCTGTTCGATCGCGATCTGCGGGTCGGGTGCGGGCTCGCGCACCGGCGGCGCTTTCGCGACCGGCTCGGGGCGCTTCGGCTCCGGCGGTGCGGGCGTGGGCGGTGGGGTCACGGCGCGCGGCGCCTCGAACTGCGGCACGGCCGACCACAGTTCGGCTTCGACACCTTCGGGTTCGCTGCTGCGCCAGCTCACACCGAAGGCGAGTGCCACGATCAGCAGCGCGTGCGCGAGCAAGGCCAGGCCCAGGCCGGCGCCCATGCCGCGCGGCTGGCGCGGCATGAAGGGGTCGCGGGCGACGGCTGCGTTCATGCGGCTGCGCTTGTCAATTGCCGCTGTTCTTCACCGACAGGCCGACGCGCTGCACGCCGGCGCGCTGCAGGCTGTCCATCAGCTTCACGACGGCTTCGTACTTCACGTTGCGGTCGGCCGAGATCACGACCGGCGTGTTCGCGTCGCCACCCTGTTTTTCGCGCACGGTGGCAGCAATGTTGCGCAGCGGGATCACGCCGCCGTCCTTGCCGTCGACCCGCAAGCGCACGGTCTCGTCGGTGCCGACCACGACCTCGACCACGTGCTCGGGCCGCTGCTTGCTCTTGCCCACGCTGGGCAGGTCGACCACGCCGGTGGTGATGAGCGGCGCGGTCACCATGAAGATGATCAGCAACACCAGCATCACGTCGATGAAGGGCACCATGTTGATTTCGTTGATGGTGCGGCGGCGGGAGCCGCTGCCTCTGTGACTGACGGCGGGCATATCAGTGCGCCGCCGCCGGCACGCCGACGTTGCGCTGCAGGATGTTCGAGAACTCCTCGATGAAGGTCTCGAGCTGGATCGCGATGCGGTCGATGTCGCGCGCGAAGCGGTTGTAGGCGATCACCGCGGGAATGGCGGCGAACAGGCCGATGGCGGTGGCGACCAGTGCTTCGGCGATGCCGGGCGCCACGGTCGCGAGCGTCACCTGCGTCATGTTCGACAGGCCGATGAAGGCGTGCATGATGCCCCACACGGTGCCGAACAAACCAACGTAGGGCGAGACCGAACCGACCGTGGCGAGGAACGACAGGTTCGATTCGATCGTGTCGAGTTCGCGCTGGAAGCTCGCCCGCATCGCGCGCCGCGCGCCGTCGAGCAGCGCGCCGGCATCGGTGACCTTGCGCTCGCGCAGCTTCATGAATTCGCGCATGCCCGAGGCGAAGATGCGTTCCATCGGCGCGCCGTCGGGGCGCTTGGCAGCGTCGGCGTACAGCTCATTCAGGTTCTTGCCGACCCAGAACTCGCGCTCGAATTCTTCGTTGGCGGCGCGCGTGCGCTTCAGGCCGAAGAGCTTGCCGAAGATCACGGTCCAGCTCGCGAGCGAGGCGATCATCAGCCCCGCCATCACGAGCTGCACCACGATGCTCGCCTGAAGCACGAGCGAGATGATCGAGAGGTCTTGGGTCATTCGTTGTTCTTGTTGAGAGAGCTGGTGATTGAAATCGGAACCCGCTGCGGCCGAAAGGTTCCTGCGTTCACGCAGGCGATGCGGATCGTGCCTTCCGCGAGCAGCGTCTTTTCGCCTTGTGCATCCGAGCGCCACGCCTGCTGTGCGATCGTCATCTGCGCCAGGCCGGCGTGTTTCACATGGACCGTCACATCGAGCAGGTCGTCGAGCCGCGCCGGGCTGCGGTAACTGACCGCAGTATCGGTCACGACGAACATCACGCCTGTTTCAACGCGCAAGCGCTCCTGGCCGTGGCCGAGCGAGCGCAGCCACTCGGTGCGCGCACGTTCGAAGTACTTCAGGTAGTTGGCGTAGAAGACGATGCCACCAGCATCGGTGTCTTCCCAGTACACACGCAGCGGGAAACTGAAGGGCTTGGGTGCGGGGACGGGCATCGGCAGCGATCGGGCGGCGCCGCAGGCCGCGGCAGCGCGCGAATTATGGCTGCACGCGCTTGTACACCGGCCCCCACTGCGGGTGGCCGGCTTCGGACTTGCTGAGCGCGAAGTCGGGGTCGGCGGCGCGGGCGCGGCGGAACTCGACCTCGCAGGCCGCCACCCGGTCGCTGGTGCAGAAGATGAAGGCCAGCAGCTTGTGCGCGGCGGCCCGGTCCTTGGTCGAGACCAGGCCGATCTGCAGCGCCTGCGCGAGCTGCTTCTCAGCCACCGGATACTGCGCGTCTTCATAAGCGCGCCAGCCGGCGAGCAGGGCTTTTTCGGCCGGGCGCTCGATCACTTCCATCAGGCCAGAAGGCACCTGCGGCGGCACCGCACAACCGGCGACAGCGAGCGTGCAGGCCAGGGCCCAGGCGAGTCGCAGCGTCTTCATCAGAACCTGTGCTTCAGTGAATAGGGCTGGCCGGGCGTGACGATCACCGTGGTGGTCAGCGCCGGGAAGTCGGTGTTGCGGATCACGATCTGGTGCCGGCCTTCGGGCAGCGACAGTTCGTTGATCGGCGGCGAGGTGCCGACCGGGCGGCCATCGACCTCGATCTCGCCCCATGGGCTCACGGCGATCCGCACGACGCCGGTGGGCAGCGGCGCGGCGGCCGGTGCCGTGGTGGCCTTGCTTTCGCGCTCGCGGGCTTCGCGCTGGCGCCTTTCTCGCGCGGTTTCTTTCGGCGGTGTGGCGGCGGCCTTGTTGGCCGGTGCGGCCGGGCCGGCGGCCGTGGGGGCTGCGGCCACCGTGACGGGCGGCGGCGCGGTCTGCGCGATCACCTCAGGGGCGGCTGCGGTCGCGATGGGCGCGGCCGCCTCGGGAACGGTGGCGGAGGCCGGCGTTTCGGCCACCGGCACCACCACCGCGGCGGGCGCTGCAGCCACCTGCGGTGCCGGCGCTGGCGCAGCCACGGGGGCGGCGGCCACCGCGGGCGCGTCGGTGTGGCCCGGTGCCCATTGCCACCAGGCGACGGCGCCCACCAGCAGCACACCGACAGCAGCCGCCAGCATCCACACCGGGCGCGTGCGCCGTGGCGCCTCGGACGGCACCTCGCCCTCGGAGGTGACGGTGTTCTCGTCCAGCCAGTGGCGCAGCTCGCGCGAGAACGAGCGTGCCGAGCGGAAGCGACTGTCGGGGTTCTTTTCCATCGCCCGCGCGGTGATCAGCGCCAGCGCTTCGGGGATGTTCGGGTCGATCTTGTTCGCCAGCGGCGGGTCGACCTTGAGCACCGCGTTGGTGATCTCGCTGAGCGTGGAGCCGCGAAACGGCTTCAGGTCGGTCAGCAGCTCGTAGAGCACGACGCCGAGCGAGAACACGTCGGCGCGCCGGTCGACCGTTTCCTGGCGCGCCTGTTCGGGCGCCATGTAGTAGGGCGAGCCGGCCGCGATGTCGCCGCTGGCCGCGGCCTCGTGCTGGTGCGCCACGCGGGCGATGCCGAAGTCGAGCACGCGCGGCTGGGTGCGGCCGACCATGAAGATGTTGGCCGGCTTGATGTCGCGGTGCACCACGCCCTTGCTGTGCGCGTAGGCCAGCGCGTCGGCGACGCGGCGCACGATCAAGGCGGCCTGGGCCGGCGTGGCGCGCCAGCCTTCCTGGCGCAACTGGCGCAGGTCGCGGCCCTTGAGCAGCTCCATCGCGATGTAGACGCGGTTGTCGCTGATGCCGGCGTCGAACACCGTCACGATGTGCGGGTGGCTCAGGCCACCGGCGGCACGTGCTTCGTTCAGGAAGAGGGCGTTGAAGGAATCGCGCTCGCTCACGTCGAGCTCGAGGTTGAGCGTCTTCACCGCGATCAGGCGCGAGAGCAGCGGGTCGTGCGCGGCGAACACGGTGCCCAGGCCGCCTTCGCCGAGCTTGTACTTCAGCGCGTAACGGCCGATGTGGCCGATGGTCGGGATCTGCTCTTCCTGGGCGTTCGGCGCGTTGGTCTGGAACGCTGCCGCCGGGCCCTGCATCGCGGTGATGTCGGAGTCGCCCCACAGGGCCATTTCGGCAGGCATGCTGGGCAAGGGCGCGGGCTCCGAATCTTTCGGCGCCGGCTCGGGCGGGTTGTTGGCATCGGTCACGCCCGGCAGCTTAGCCGAGTGCCAATGCGTTGAAGCACCAAAATGGCCCCGGAACGATGCCTTCGTCACATCCGCACACCATTCTGTGGGGGTGTGCGCACCGATTTCAGGCCGGCTGCATCAACACCTTGCCGAGGCGCTCGACCGCTTCGTGCAGTTGTGCCATCGAGCTCGCGTACGACAGGCGCACGAAGCGCTCGGTGCCATGGTGGCCGAAGTCGCGGCCCGGGGTGATGGCGACGTGGGCGCGGCGCATCATGTCGAAGCAGAAATCCCAGCTGCTCGGGCTGTGCGCCGTGCAGTCGGCCCAGGCGTAGAACGCCCCGTCGGGCATCACCGGCACGGTGAGGCCGAGCCCGTTCAATGCCGGCACGAGGAAGTCGCGGCGGGCGCGGAATTCGGTGCGGCGGCGCTCGTATTCGGCGATCGATTCCGGCTCGAAACAGGCCAGCGCGGCATGCTGTGCCACGGTCGACGGGCAGATGTACAGGTTCTGCGCCAGCTTCTCGACCGGCGCCACCAGATCGTCGGGCACGACCAGCCAGCCCAGGCGCCAGCCGGTCATGCTGAAGTACTTGGAGAAGCTGTTGATCGAGATCACGTCGTCGCCATGCGCCAGCGCGCTGTGGCCGAAGCGTTCCTCGAAGCTGAGGCCGAGGTAGATCTCGTCGACCAGCGTGAAGCCGCCGTGGGCACGCACCGCCGCGACGATGCGACCCATCTCGTCGGGGTCGATCGAGGTGCCGGTCGGGTTCGACGGCGAGGCCAGCAGCACGCCGCGCGTGCGCGCCGACCAGGCCGCGGCCACACCCGCCGCGCTGAGCTGGTAACGCTCTTGTGCAGAGGCCGGCAGCAGCACCGCCTTGCCTTCGGCCGCGGCCACGAAATGCCGGTTGCAGGGGTAGCTCGGGTCGGGCAGCAGCACCTCGTCGTCGCGGTCGACCAGCGCCAGGCAGGCGAGCTGCAATGCGGCCGAGGCGCCGGCGGTGACGACGATACGGCGCGGCGCAATCGTCAAGCCGAAACGCTCGGCGTACCACTGGCTGAGCGACAAGCGCAGCGCCGGCAGGCCGGTGGCGTCGGTGTACTGCGTGCGGCCGGCGCGCAGCGCGCGTTCGGCGGCTTGTTGCACCAGCGGCGGCGCGGTGAAGTCGGGTTCGCCGATGTTCAGGAAGATCATCGGCGAGTCGGCGCACTCGGGGCTGCGCGCCAGCTCGGCCGCGGCCTTGGCGCACTCCATCACGTAGAAGGGTTCGATGTGGTCGAGGCGGCGCGCGGTTTTCATCATGGGGATCAGGGTGTGGGGTGGAGGCCGAGCGCGGCCTGCAGCGTCTGGCGGTACTGGCTGTTGCGGTCGAGGTCGTTGTGGCCGACACCGGGGATCACCGTCATCGTCGCCACGCCCGGGCTGAAGCGGGCCAGCAGCTGGTCGGTGCTGGCGCGCGGGATCACTGCATCGTGTCCGGCCGCGATGATCGTGGTTGGCGCCCTGATGCCCGGCGCGAGCGCACCCGAGTCGTAGCGGTCGAGCAGCAGCCAGCGCACCGGCGCGAACGGGTAGGCCGCAGCGGCGATCCCGGCGATGCTGTCGTAGGGCGTGACCAGGATCAGCTTCGAGGCCGGCGCCTGGCTGGCCAGACGCACGGCCACGCCGGTGCCGAGGCTGCGGCCGAACACCACGACCTGCGGATGCTGCGCGTGGACTTTGCTGAACAGCGCGGCCGCGTCGCTGTGGTTCGCTTGCTCGGTCGCGCTGCCGGTGCTGCCGCCGTAGCCGCGGTAGTGCAGCAGGTACAGCGCGTGGCCGGGGAAGTCTCTGGAGAAGCTCGCGAGGTTCTGCGACACGTCTTCGGCATTGCCGCCGAAGTAGAGCACCGCCTTCGGGCCGTCGTGCGGCCGCACGGTGATCACGAGTTCGGCGCCGTCGACGGGCAGGCGCAGCGTCGATTCCGGTGCCGTGACGGCGCGCGGCTGCGGGTGGTAGATCAGCGAACGCTGGAAGAAAAACAGCGCGGCGCACAGGCCCGCGTAGATGAGCAGCAGGGCGGCCAGGGCGATGAAGACGGTCTGCTTCATGGCCGAGCGCCCGCCCGCCGCGGTGTTGCTCAGCGCCGCGCTGCGCGCGCCGCTTCGACTTCGACCGTGCGCAGCTCGGCGGCGGCCTTGTCGAGCACACCGTTCACGTACTTGTGGCCGTCGGTGCCGCCGAAACTCTTGGCGAGCTCGACCGCTTCGTTGATGGCCACCTTGTACGGGATGGCGATGCAGTGCTTGAGCTCGTACACGCCGATCATCAACACGCCGTGTTCGATCGGCGAGAGCATCGTGGTCTTGCGGTCGACGTGTTTCGACAGCAGCGCGTCGATGTCGGCGGCTTCAACGATGCACCCGTGCAGCAGCGCGTCGAAGTGCGCAGCGTCGCACTTGGCGAAGTCGTCCTGCTCGCGCATGTGGGCGTCGATCAGCTTCGCGTCGCTGCCCGAGACGAGCCACTCGTACAGGCCCTGCAAAGCCACTTCGCGCGAGCGCCGCCGGGTCGATTTCGGCTTCGGGTGCTTGGGCGCGGGCTTGGCCGCCGGCTTGGTGGTCGCGGCCTTGGCAGCGGTGTCGGGCTCGGGGGTGTCGGTCACGAAAGGTCTTCCATCAGGTTCGCCATCTCGACGGCCACACGGGCGGCGTCGCGGCCTTTGTCTTCGGCCCGGGCCCAGGCCTGTGTTTCATTCTCGACGGTCAGGATCGCGTTGGCGATCGGCACTTCGCGGTCGAGCGAAATGCGCGTCACGGCGGCGCCGCTTTCGTTGGCGACCAGCTCGAAGTGGTAGGTCTCGCCGCGGATGATGCAGCCGAGCGCGATCAGCGCGTCGAAGTCTTCGCTCTCGGCGAGCGCCGACAGGGCCAGCGCCACTTCGAGCGCGCCTGGCACGGTCACGTGCTTGATGTGCTTTGCTTCCACGCCGAGCGTGTGCAGCTCGGCCAGGCACGAGACCGCCAGCTTGTCGGTGATGGCGGTGTTGAAGCGCGCCTGCACGATGCCGATGCGCAGGTCGCGGCCGTCGACGTGGGCTTGTTGGCCGCCGCCGTGCGACGTGCCCGTGTCAGCGTCTTGCATGAGAACCCTCTTTCACTTGTCGGCGGCCATGAAGCCGGTGACTTCGAGGCCATAGCCGGTCAGGCTGGGCATGCGGCGCGGGCTGCCGAGCAGCTTCATCTTCGTGATGCCGAGTTCGCGCAGGATCTGCGCGCCGATGCCGTAGGTGCGCAGGTCCATCTGGCGCGGCTGTTTCTGTGTGTCGGCCCGCGCCGGCAACACGTGCGGCACCAGCGCGGCCACGTCTTCGCCGCAGTTCAGCAGCACCGCGGCACTGCGGCCGTGGGCGTGCAGAACCTGCAGCGCCTTGGGCAGCGGCCAGGAGTGTTCGCACTCGGCGCCGACATCGAGCAGGTCCATCACCGAGAGCGGTTCGTGCACACGCACCAGCACTTCGTCGGCGTTGCTCCAGCTGCCACGCGTCAGCGCCAGATGCAGGCCGCCGTTGCGGTCGCGGAACGCGCTGCAGTCGAACTCGCCCTGCGCCGTGGTCAGCTTGCGGCCGCCGGCGCGTTCGATCAGGCTTTCGTTGCGGCTGCGGTGTTCGATCAGGTCGGCGATGGTGCCGATCTTCAGGCCGTGTTCCTTCGCGAAGACGATCAGGTCGGGCAGGCGCGCCATCGTGCCGTCGTCTTTCATCACTTCGCAGATCACCGAGGCGGGCGAGAGGCCGGCCATGCCGGCCAGGTCACAGCCGGCTTCGGTGTGCCCACCGCGCATCAACACACCACCTTCCTGCGCGCGCAGCGGAAAGATGTGGCCGGGCTGCACCAGGTCGCTCGCCTTGGCGTCGCGCGCCACGGCCGCTTGCACGGTGCGGGCGCGGTCGGCGGCCGAGATGCCGGTCTCGACGCCGGTGGCGGCTTCGATCGAGACCGTGAACGCCGTGCCGTGGCGGGTGCCGTTGCGCTGTGTCATCGACGGCAGCTGCAAGCGGTCGCAGCGCTCCGGCGTGAGCGTCAGGCAGATCAGGCCGCGACCGAAACGCGCCATGAAGTTGATCGCCTCGGGCGTGACATGGTCGGCGGCGATCACGAGATCACCTTCGTTCTCGCGGTCTTCTTCGTCGACCAGGATGATCATGCGGCCGGCGGCCAGCTCGGCGACGAGCTCGGGAATGGGGGAAATGGACATGCTTGAATTGTAGGTGCCCGGGCTTCGTGGCCCGGCGTGCGCCGAACGTGTCAGGCGCGCGCCGCCGTCGCTGTCAGCATGCGCTCGACATAACGCGCGATCAGGTCGATTTCGAGGTTGACCCGGTGGCCCGCGGCCAGCGTGCCGAGCGTGGTGTTCTCGAGGGTGTGCGGGATCAGGTTGATGCTGAGTTCGCAGCCGGTCGGCGTGTCGGCGACCCGGTTCACGGTCAGGCTCACGCCGTTGACGGTGATCGAGCCTTTGTAGGCGATGAAACGCGCCAGCCCGGCCGGTGTCTCGATGCGCAGTTCCCACGATTCGCCGACCCGCTCGAAGTGGCTCACGCGGCCGATGCCGTCGACGTGGCCGCTGACGATGTGGCCGCCCAGCCGATCGTGGGCACGCAGCGCTTTTTCGAGGTTGACCGGGCCGGGCTCGGTCAGACCGGCGGTCTTGTCCAGGCTCTCGGCCGAGATGTCGATCGTGAAGCGGTTCGCTGCCACGTCGAAGCTGGTGACGGTCATGCACGCACCGTTGAGCGCGATGCTGTCGCCGGGCTGCACGTCGTCGAGGTAACCCGCCGGTGTGCCGATCGCAAGCTGCTTGCCGTGGCTGGCGTCGGCGCCGAGCGGCTCGACGTTCGTGATGTGGCCGAGGCCCGTGATGATGCCGGTGAACATCAGGGAATTGTCGCAGGGCGGGCCAGGATGCGCAGGTCGCCGCCGATCTGTGCCACGCTGACGAAGCGCAGCGCCAGCCCGTCTTCCAGCCGCGTCAGCGGGCCGAAGGCAGCGAGCTCGCGGCCACTGCCGATGAGCTTCGGTGCGATGTAGATCAGGAACTCGTCTACAAGGCCTTCGCGCACGAAGGAGCCGTTGAGCTTGTGGCCGGCTTCCACATGCAGCTCGTTGATGCCACGCTGGCCCAGGTCGAGCAGCATCGCGGCGAGGTCGACCTTGCCCGACGCGCCGGGCACCAGCGTGATCTGCGCGCCGCGGGCTTGCAGCGCGGCGCGGCGATGGTCGTCCGGCTGTGCGGCGTAGATCTGCACGGCGCCCGGCGCGTCGAGGATGCGCGAGGCGGGTGGTGTGTCGAGCCGCGAATCGACGATCACGCGCAGCGGTTGCAATGCGGTGTCGACCAGCCGCACATCGAGGCGTGGGTTGTCTTCGAGCACCGTGCCCACGCCGGTCAATACCGCGCCGGCGCGTTGGCGGAAGGCGTGGCCGTCGGTGCGCGCGGCCTCGCCGGTGATCCACTGGCTCACGCCGTTGTCGAGCGCGGTGCGGCCGTCGAGCGTGATCGCGGCTTTCAAACGCACCCATGGCCGGCCGCGTTGCATGCGCGAGAAAAAGCCGATGTTGAGTTCGCGCGATGCCTCGGCGAGTTCACCTTCGTCGACGACGATGCCGGCCGCGCGCAAACGGGCCACGCCCTGGCCGGCGACGAGCGGGTTCGGGTCTTGCACCGCCATCACCACGCGCGTGATGCCGGCGTCGATCAGCGCGTCGCAGCACGGTGGCGTGCGGCCGTGGTGCGAGCACGGTTCGAGCGTCACATGGGCGGTGGCGCCGCGTGCGCTCTCGCCGCGCGCGAGCACGTCGCGCAGCGCCATCACCTCGGCGTGCGGCCCGCCGGCCTGCTGCGTGTGGCCGCGGCCGATCACGCGGCCGTCGGCGGTGGTGATGACACAACCGACGCGCGGGTTCGGCTCGCTCAGGCCGACGGAATGCTGCGCCAGCGCGAGCGCTTCGTGCATCGGCGAGGGGAATGTGGCGGGCGGGGTCATGGTGGGCGCGGTCGCCGGAATTATCGCGTCAGGGTTGGTGCGCGACGGTGGCGCGGCTGACGAAACCATCTGTCGCTGCGCCGGCGGGGCAGGTCTGGTTGCCCGGGATCACCAGGAAATTCTGGTTTGCGAGCGCGTGATCGACGGCGCTGTAGGCGGCCGGGTGCTCTTCGTTGCTGTCGATCGTGCCGCTGCCGTCCAGGTCGGAGGAGTAGCGGCAGACTTTGCGCGCGTCGGCGCCGGTGCCGACGGCCCAGCCGACCGGCGCGACCGTGCTGCGGCCCGACCACCGGCCGCTGGCGAGCGGCACCACGACGCAGTGGTAGGCCACGTAGCGGTCGCCGGCAGCCGTCTGCGCCGCTTCGCTGCTGCACTCGGGTGGCGTGGTGTAGGTGCCGCCGGTCAGCGCGAGCGAGATGGTCAGGGCCAGCGGCGCGTCGTTGCCGCGGGCCGCATCCGGCGGCGAAGCTTGCGAGAAGCGCACGCTGCCGCTCAGCAGCTGCGCGGTGGTGGCGGTGCACGCCGTCAGGTCACCGAGAGCCAGGTCGCGCGTGGCCGTGGCCGGGTTGATGCCGGTGCAGCGGGCCGTGATGTTGCCCGTGGTGTTGTCGAAGACCAGCGCGGTCGTGCCGGTGCTGCTCGGCTTCATCACGCTGCGGCCGTCACCCAGGTCCTTGGCGAGCAAGGGCACACGGGTGGAACGTGAAGAAACGCCTTTCGCGTGGGCACCACTCGGCGCCAGGGCCAGCACGCCACCGTGGGCCGGGTCGTTGGCCGCGATCACGGTGGTCAGCACGATCTTCTGCGCCTCGCCGTCGCGGTCGTTCCAGTGCACCGCCACGGCCGCGGTCTTGGCCGCGAGGCTGTTGTTGTCGACGATCTCGCGCGCCACGGTGTAACGGGTGTGGGTGGCGTAGCCGGTGCTCGCGTCGACGCTGCGCGACGCGCTCGTGATGCCGGCCCAGGAACTCGCTGCGCCCGAGGCCGCGAGCACCGCGTAGGCACGCAGCGCTTCGATGTCTTCCTGCCCGAGCCGAACCGCCTCGGTGCGTTGGCGCGCGATGTCGGAGCCGAGGCGCAAATGGCCTTGCAGTTGCGACACGGTCAGCATGCCGAGCGACAGCACCAGCAGTGCGATCAGCGCTTCGATCAGGCTGATGCCGCGTTGGCGACGGATGGAAGTGGAGAGCTTGTTCATCGGATGTCCTCAGAAGTCGCGCCAGCCGCCGTTGATGCGGGCGAAGCTGCCGGATCGGGTTGTGAGCTTGGCCAGCACGCCGCTGTCGTGGACGAGGTCGGGCGCGCCGTTGCCCGTGTAGGTGGTTTCGGACAAGGCCGCGCCGCGCAACACGGCGCCGGCGGCGGTGTCGTTCCAGCTCAGCGCGCTGCTGTAGAGCAGGCCGTGGAAGGCGACCGCGCCGCGCAGGCTCGCCGTCCCGTCGACGACGATCACGACCGGCTGCAGGGTCGACCCGACCGTGACCGGCCCGTCGAGCGCCAGGTCGCCGTCGATCCAGATCAGCGCGCTGCCGTCGGTGGCGGCTACGGCGGCGGCGATCGCGGTGCCGCAGTCGCTGCCACACACGATGCGCTGCACCGCAGGCTGGCTTTTCCAGCGGGCCTTGTCGAGGCCGAAGTACGACGCGAAGAAGCGGTCGGTGCTGAGCGCAGCCAGGCTCGCGTCGTGACTCAGCAGCGCGCTGGCCGCCGGCGCACCGGCCGGTGCGCTCAGGCGAGCGTTGCCGGCCGCGATGCCGGTGCCGGCGTGGAGGGCCAGGCCGGTCGCCGGGTCGGCGTTGTGGGCGCCGAACGCTGCCCCATCGGCGTCGATGTTGCCGCGTGTCGTCAGCGCCGCTGCGGGTGGCGTGCGCAGGCCTGCGAGCAGGCCCACGGTCACGTCGATGCGCGCCGTGGCGTCCACGTTCGACGACGAGCCGGGAAGGCAAACGCCGGCCAGGCTCGTGCAGCCGGTGGCGGTCACCCGCAGCGTGCCGGGTTTGTCGCCGGCCGCGAATTCCACGCCGAACGCCGGGAAGGGGCCGTCGCCTTCGGGTGCGCTCAGCGTCGGCGCGCCGTTCGTCGGGCAACTGCAGTTCCAGCCTGATGCCGAACGAACGCAGGTGGGGCGCAATGGCGTGGCAACCCCGGCGTTGTTCCAGGTGCGTGCTGCGAACGCGGCGCCGCTCTGCTTCAGGGTGCGGCTGCGAAACGACGTGGCGCTGCTGTCGGCGGCCGGCAGGCAATCCGGCCCGATGCGCTGCGGATCATTCAGCTGCGCCAGTGCCCACTCGGCGCCGGCCTCGGCCGCTTCGAAGGCTTGGGTGGCGCGGTACTGGTTCGCGGAGGCGCGCTGCTCGAACACAAGGTTGCGGTTCACGAACAGCGTGACCAGCACCATCACGAAGAACAGCAGGGTCGTGACGACGAGTGCGGCAGCGCCACGCTGCTGGCGTGCGCCGGTGGAGAGGTGGTGGAGGTGTTTCATGTCAGACAGCGCAAGCGCCGGTGAAGGAGTCGTTGCGCAGGCGCACCTGGCTGCGCACGCTGCGGGTGACGTTTGCGTCGGTGGCGGAACGGCCGCTGATCAACAGCGCGAGGCTGCGCACTTCCTGTTGTGGTGGGCACGTCGTGCTGCCGACGGGGCAGGCCTTGCTGCAGCTGCCTTGCAAGTCGATGCGCTCGACGCTCGGTATCACGCTGAAGGCGCTGACGGTCAGCGTGCCGGCGTCGGTCAGCGCCTGCCAGCCGCTGCCGCCGAGCAGCATCTCGAGCGTGCCGTTGCGCAGGCGAAAGCCGAACTGTTCGTTGCTGTCGACCACGTTGTTTTCGGCCGTGTCGCGCGAGTAGCGGAAGTTCACGGCGTCGGACGCCGCGTTGTCCGGCGCGACGGCGGCGTAGGGGTTCGTGATGACGCCGGTGGTCCCCGCAGACCACACGCCCGAGCTGGCACCGCCCCAGTGGCCGGCCCGGCGCAGGTCACGGGTGATCACGTCGGCGGCGGTGCGCAGGTCCTGCATCAGGCGCGCTTCGAGCAGCAGGCTGCGGTTCTCGCGCACATGGCTCGCGAGCAGCGTGCCGCCGATCGCGGTGATGAACAGGCCGATGGCCAGACCGATCATCAGCTCGATCAGCGACAGGCCGCGCTGGGCGCGGAAGTGGGTGGCGGGCGTGGCCATCACTGGTTCCAGCACTTGCGGTTCAGGGCGGCCGGGTTCGCGACCGCGGCGTCGGGCCCCGAGGCCTGCACCACGTTCGCGCCGACGACCCGCAGCTGCATGTGGCGGCACGCCGCGTCGCCCACTTGTGCGCCGGTGGCCGAAGCGAGCACCTCGTAGCGGTCGTCGCCTTCGCTGCCGAGCGTGAGCCGGTAGTGACCGCCCATCGAGACAGGGCTGACGCCGATCTGCGCCAGCGTGCCGTAGTTCGTGCCGTTGGCGCGCCAGCGTGACTGCGCCAGCTGCACCTGCATCATCGAGACGACCACGTCGGCGCGGCGCGCTTTCTGCAGGTGGCTCTGGAAGGTGGGCAAAGCGACGCTCGAGAGCACGCCGGCCATCGACAGCGTGACCAGCACTTCGACCATCGTGAAGCCGCGGGCGGTGCGGCGGGTGTTGCGGGTTTGCATGACAAGTTCTCCCTGGTTCAGCAGGCGCGGTAGCCCGGCATGGCGCCTTGCGGCGAGCAGGAGCGCACGCGCCCCATGACGTTGACGACGTGGTGCACGGCGCGGCCTTGCTGGCCGACGAGGCGCAGCGTGCCGGTGGGTGTGCTGGTGCCGTGCAGCGGGTCGAACAGCACCGAGGCCGTGTTCGTCTGCAGGCTCACGCGGTCGGCGGCGGGCAGCAGCACCGTCTTGATCTGGCGCGCGTCGCCGCTGCAGGTGGCGGGGCCGGGCACGTTGCAGTCGCACTGGTCGGCGTTGCCGGTGTGGAGCACGTAGCAGCTGCCTTCGGTCGTCGTGTGGAAGCTCAGGCGAACGGGAACGTTGCGCGCCACGGCTTCGCTGCGCACGAACTGGATGTCGGTGGCGAGCTGGGTGGCGGCGCCGTCGAGCCGGCGGCCGTCGATCAGGCCTTGCAGATTGGGGGCGGCGGTCGATGCCAGCACGGCCAGCACGGCGACCACGGTGCAGGCTTCGACCAGCGTGACGCCACGTTGGCGTCGTGTGGATGGGCGCAAGTTTTTCATCGGTGCCTCGTGGTTGAAACGATGCACAGACTTTAGAAATTCGCGCCTCCCGGCGCGCCCCCACGTGGCGGGAACGAGGCGCCCCTCTCGCGAGTGCGCCCTCGTCACTCCCCCGTCGGGGGGAACCTGCTCAGATGTCCCGAATCAGTTGCCGGAATTCATCCACGTCTTCGAAGCTGCGGTAGACCGACGCGAAGCGCACGTAGGCGACCTTGTCGATGCGCTTGAGTTCGCGCATCACCAGCTCGCCGAGCTTGGTGGATGGCACTTCCTTCGCGCCGCTGTTGAGCAGCTTGTCCTGGATGCGCTCCATCGCCGCGTCGATCTGCTCGACGCTGACCGGCCGCTTGCGCAGCGCCAGCGTCATCGAGGCGTGGATCTTCGACGCGTCGAACTCGGCGCGGGTGCCGTCTTTCTTGACGACCGAGGGCAGCGCGATCTCGGCGCGTTCGTAGGTCGTGAAACGTTTGTCGCAGCTCTGGCAGCGCCGGCGCCGGCGCACGACATCACCCTCGTCGGAGTCGCGGGTCTCGACGACCTGGGTGTCTTCATGACTGCAAAAGGGACAACGCATGGGACGTGGCGAGGCCGCGAACGCGACCCCGCCGTGCTCTTTACCTGTAAACCGGAAAGTCGCGCGTCAGCGCCGCGACCTTGGCGCGCACGGCCGCGGTGTTCGCCTCGTCGTTCGGCTTGTCGAGCACGTCGGCGATCAGGTGCGCGGTCTGGCGTGCCTGCTCTTCCTTGAAACCGCGGGTCGTCATCGCCGGGGTGCCCAGGCGGATCCCGCTCGTGACCATCGGTTTTTGCGGGTCGTTCGGAATGCCGTTCTTGTTGCAGGTCATGTGGGCCGCGCCCAGCAGGTTTTCGGCGTCCTTGCCGGTGATGCCTTTCGGGCGCAGGTCGACCAGCATCACGTGCGACTCGGTGCGGCCGCTGACGATGCGCAGGCCGCGCTCGATCAGCGTCTCGGCCAGCACCACTGCGTTCTTCGCGACCTGTTGCTGGTACAGCTTGAACTCCGGTGCCAGCGCTTCCTTGAAGGCCACCGCCTTGGCCGCGATCACGTGCATCAGCGGGCCGCCCTGGATGCCGGGGAAGATCGCGCTGTTGATCTTCTTCGCGATGGCCTCGTCGTTCATCAGGATGATGCCGCCGCGCGGGCCACGCAGGCTCTTGTGCGTCGTCGAGGTCACCACGTCGGCGTGCGGCACCGGGTTCGGGTAGACGCCGGCGGCGATCAGGCCGGCGTAGTGCGCCATGTCGACCATGAAATACGCGCCGATCGCCTTGGCGACTTTCGCGAAACGTTCGAAGTCGATGCGCAGGCTGTAGGCCGAGGCGCCGGCGATGATCAGCTTGGGCTTGTGTTCGTGCGCCAGCCGCTCCATCGCGTCGTAGTCGATTTCTTCAGCGGCGGTCAGGCCGTAACTCACCACCTTGAACCACTTGCCGCTCATGTTCAGCGGCATGCCGTGCGTCAGGTGGCCGCCTTCGGCCAGGCTCATGCCCATGATGGTGTCGCCCGGCTGCAGCAGACCGAAGAACACACCCTGGTTGGCCTGCGAGCCGGAATTGGGCTGCACATTGGCGTGCGCTGCGCCGAAGAGCTGCTTCAAGCGGTCGATGGCGAGCTGCTCGACCATGTCAACGTACTCGCAGCCACCGTAGTAGCGCTTGCCCGGGTAACCCTCGGCGTACTTGTTGGTGAGCTGGCTGCCTTGCGCGGCCATCACGGCCGGCGACGCGTAGTTTTCAGAAGCGATCAGCTCGATGTGCTCTTCCTGGCGCTGGTTCTCGCGCTGGATCACAGACCAGAGATCGGGGTCGATGTGGGCGACGGTGGATTGGGTGCGGTCGAACATGGTCGGCAGTCCTCTTCAGATGAAGTCCCCGGGTTTCGGAACGCCAGTTCCGCACGGTGTGCATTGCGCACACGACCACAGGGCTGCCCAGGCGAACGGCTGAACGGCACGCTTGCAAAAACACAGGCACCGACCGCGCTTCCCGGTGGTAACCCACCTCAGGCCCGTGCAAGGCTGCCGGGCCGCATCGCCAGTCGCGCGGCCCCGCCAGTGTAAGGGCAGGGCTGGCCGAACGCTCAGCGCAAGAGCGCGAGTTGTTCGGGTTTCGGCGCGTCGTCGGGCTTGGCCGGTGCGATCGCCTCGGGCTTCTGGGCCGCAGCCTCGGCGGCGGGTGCGCCGACGGAGATCAGGGTTTGTTGCTGGACGGGCACGGCCTTGCCGCTCGCCACCTGGCGCAGCGAGCGCTGTTCGTTCAGCACCTTGCCGGCGTAACCACCGTCGTCGGCCAGGTTGGCCGCGCCGACGTAGTAGCGCAACCCGGCTTCCAGGCTGCCGGCGCGGGCGATGCACTCTTTCAGCACCTGCACGCCGACACGCAGGTTCGTCACCGGGTCGAAGGCCGCGTGGTTGCCGCCGAAGGCTTCGTACTTGTCGTTATGCACCTTGGTCATGACCTGCATCAGGCCCTGGGCGCCGACCGCACTCTGCGCGAACGGGTTGAAGCTCGACTCGATCGCCATGATGGCCAGGATCAGCGTCGGGTCCAGGCTGGCTTTCTCACCGACGCGCCAGGCTTCCTGCACCAGCCGGCTGACCGGCTCGGGCGCAACGCGGTAGCGGCGCGCGAGCCACTGCGCGACAGCAGCCTGCTGACGGCTCAGGTCGTTCGGGTCGGACGCGGTCGCGCGGGCGATCGCGTCGGGCTCGCTGAGTTCCGCGGCCAGCGCGTCGGCCGGCTCGGCCCGCGCTTCGTGGCGTTCCTGCAGCCAGCCCAGCACGCGGGTCTCGGCTTCGTGTCGCAGGTCGGCCTGGCCGGCCACGAACAGCACGACCGCGGCGAGGATCAGGCCGATCAATGCCAGCGTGTTGTGGCTGACTTCGAGCAGGCCGTGGCCCACGTCGCGCAGGAAAACCGAAACGGACTGGGTCGTTGCGTGGCGGGCCGTGTTGGCCGCCGAGATCATGGGGCGCAATGCCTTCATGTTGATGTCTCTCCTTCGTTCGCCACGTCGCTTGCAGAGGTGGTGATGCAGGCCCTGGAAGAACGGCCCGCGGCAAGCGGCGGCGATAATCAAGGGCCGGTGTTCGAGCCGCCTGCGGGGCAGGTGAAACGAACATCGACCGGGTTGTCACTCGGCGGCGGTGCGGCGGTGCACACCGGTTTGCCGAGGGGCGAAAGGCTGCGGGTTTTCCCTCTGGGCCAAAGATGGGCGGAATCTAACAAGCCCCTTCATAACCAGTCAACCCTATCAAACAAGTCTCTAATAACTATTAAGTATGAAGTACCGAGACCTGCGTGACTTTATGGGCGGCCTGGAACGGGCCGGCGAGCTCAAACGTGTCGCAGAGCCAGTGTCGGTGCGGTTGGAGATGACAGCGATCAGTGACTTCGTCTTGCGCGCTTCCGGGCCCGCGCTCTGGTTCCAGCAGCCCTCCGGTTACAAAATTTCGGCGTTGACAAACCTCTTCGGCACGCCCCGGCGGGTCGCGCTGGGCATGGGCGCCACCGAGGTGAGCGAGTTGCGCGACGTGGGCCGGCTGCTTGCCAGCCTGAAGGAACCCGAGCCACCCAAAGGCCTGAAAGACGCCGGCAAGTTGTTACACATGGCGAAGTCGCTGTGGGACATGAAGCCTACCAGCGTGCGCCGAGCGCCTTGCCAGGAAGTGGTCGTCGAAGGCCCGGACGTCGACCTTGGCACGCTGCCCGTGCAGACCTGCTGGCCCGAAGACGCCGGCCCGCTGATCACCTGGGGGCTCGTCATCACGCGTGGGCCGCAGGGCGGGGCGAACGCGCGCCAGCGCCAGAACCTGGGCATCTACCGCCAGCAGGTGATCGGCCGGCGCCAGGTCATCATGCGCTGGCTCGCCCACCGCGGCGGCGCGCTCGACTTCCGCGACTTCGCGCTCGCCAAGCCCGGCCAGCCGTTCCCGATGGCGGTGGCGCTCGGTGCCGACCCGGCGACCATCCTCGGCGCGGTCACGCCGGTGCCCGACACGCTCTCCGAGTACCAGTTCGCCGGCCTGTTGCGCGGCAGCCGCACCGAGGTGACCGACTCCGGCGTCGGCGATGCCGGCGTGATGCTGCAGGTGCCGGCCAGCGCCGAGATCGTGCTCGAGGGCTACATCCCGGTGGCGGCCAAGGGCTTCACCGGCGTCAGCGAACACGGCGTGCAGACCAAGGAGATCAACGGCCACCTGCACGCGCTCGAGGGCCCGTTCGGCGACCACACCGGCTATTACAACGAGCAGGACTGGTTCCCGGTGTTCCAGATCGACCGCCTGACGCACCGCGAGCAGCCGATCTACCACTCCACCTACACCGGCAAGCCGCCCGACGAGCCGGCGATCCTCGGCGTGGCGTTGAACGAAGTGTTCGTGCCGATCCTGCAGAAGCAGTTTCCCGAGATCGTCGACTTCTACCTGCCGCCCGAAGGCTGCAGCTACCGCATGGCGATCGTCAGCATTCGAAAGAGCTACCCCGGCCACGCCAAGCGCCTGATGTTCGGCATCTGGAGCTTTCTGCGCCAGTTCATGTACACCAAGTTCATCGTCGTGACCGACGACGACGTGAACATCCGCGACTGGAAGGAAGTGATCTGGGCGATCACGACGCGGATGGATCCGGTACGTGACACCACGCTCGTCGAGAACACCCCCATCGACTATCTCGACTTCGCTTCGCCCGTCAGCGGCCTGGGCGGCAAGATGGGGCTCGACGCGACCAACAAGTGGCCCGGCGAAACAGCGCGCGAGTGGGGCCGGCCGATCCGCATGGACGCCGCCGTCGAAGCGCGCGTGCAGGATCTGCTGAAAAGCATCATGAAAGCGGCGCCCTGACAAGAGGGCATGTGAGCAGACGATCGTTCTTGAAGCCGCGCTGCCCGTGACCTAAGTTTGAAGAGCCTGCATGCAGGCAAACCAACCGGCGCAGTCACTGCGCTACAGGAGCCCCGGACCTCATTCCTCCGGATCTCCAAATGGTGGCGCAAGCCACCCGCCCCTTCGGCCTCCAAAGCCGAAGGGGTTTGTCGTTTTGGGGCTGGGCCATTCGCAGCCGTGCGCGGCAGAATCGCCTGATGACCAAAATGCTCGCGCCGATCCTTGCTCTCGTGTTTGTGCTTCATGCGGCAAATGCCGCCGGGCAAGGGCCGGGCGGGCCGGTCGTGACGACCGAGTCCGGCCAGGTGCAAGGCAAGCTCGAAGCCGGTCTCGGGGCGTTCAAGGGTGTGCCCTATGCCGCCCCGCCGGTCGGTGACCTGCGCTGGCGTGCGCCGCAGCCGGCCGTGCCGTGGCAGGGAGTCAGGCCAGCGCACACGCGTGGCACGTCCTGCATCCAGAAGCCCAGCCTGTCGATCGACAGCGGCGCCGGTGACCCGCGGCCGATGGGTGAAGACTGCCTGAACCTGAACGTGTGGACACCACGCGCCGAGCCCGCCGCCAAACTGCCGGTGATGGTGTGGATCCACGGCGGCGCCCTGATCTTCGGTGCCGGCGGTTTGCCGATCTACGACGGCACCCCGCTCGCGCAGCGCGGGGCGGTGGTGGTCACGATCAACTACCGGATGGGCGCGCTCGGGTTCTTTGCGCACCCGTCGATCGCGGGTGTGAGGCCGGGCGCCGACGTCAACTTCGGCTTGCTCGACCAGATCGCGGCGCTGCGCTGGGTTCAACAGAACATCGCGGCGTTCGGGGGTGATCCGGGCAACGTGACGATCTTCGGCCAGTCGGCCGGGGCCGAGAGCGTGCTGGCCTTGTTCACTTCGCCGCTGGCGAAAGGCCTGTTCCACAAAGGTATCGCACAGAGCCCGTACGGCATTCCGAGCCACACGCTGACGAAGGCGCGTGCCACGGCGGCGAAGGTGGCCAGCGCGTTCCAGCTGAGCGGAGCAAAGGCCAGCGCGGCCGAGCTGCGCGCCGTGCCGGCCGAAGCCTTCGAGAATCTCGACGGCAATGAAGTCTCGCTGGCGCCGAGCTTCATCATCGGGGACGCGGCTTTGCCGAAACCCATCCTCTCGGTGTTTCAACGTGGTGGCGAAGCACCCGTCCCGCTGATCATCGGCAACACCAGCGACGACGGCAGCATCGCCATCGCGTTCGGCATGGACCCTGGGGCCATCGTCAAGCGCCTCGGTGCTGCGCGCATTGCGGTGAAGTCGCTCTACCCCAAGGGCCTGAGCGACGAGCAGCTCGGCCGCCAGACCGTGCGTGACCTGGTGTTCACCGCGTTCGCGCGGCGCATCGCCTACCTGCACACGGCCCGTGCGCCGACCTGGCGCTACTTCTACGGCTACGTGCCCGAGCGCGTTCGCAGCAGCAAGCCCGGCGTGGCGCACGGCGCCGACATTCCGCTGACGATGGGCACGCTCGACCAGTGCCAATGCATGGGTGCGCCGGTCAGCGAACAAGACCGCGACGCCGCGCGCCGCGCCGTGACGCACTGGTTCGACTTTGCCGCCACCGGCACGCCGGTGCCACGCGACGCCGCAGCGTGGCCGCGTGACGGCCAGCGTGATTCGACGCTGCTCGAATTCGGCGAGGCCGATGTGGTGCGCGCTGATTTCATGAAGGCGCGCGTCAATGCCTTCATCGGCACGCTGAAGCTGATCGGCGCCGTCACCGCGGCGCGCTGAATCGAACAGGGAGAAGGCGCCCATGTTGCAAGGCACCGTCGGCTGGCCCGAAGCCAGCGCCGCGCTGTACCGCCGCGAAGGGCACTGGGACGGCACGCGTTTGTTCGACGTGCTGAGCCGCGCCGCGCAAAACCACCCGAACAAGACCGCGCTGGTCAGCAACGAACAACGCTTCAGTTATGCCGAGCTGGAGCGTGGTGCACTCAAGCTCGCCGCGCGTCTGCTCGCGCTCGGCATCGCGCCGCTCGACCGGGTGGTCGTGCAGTTGCCGAACGTGCCCGAGTTCGTGCTCGTCTACTTCGCGTTGGTGCGCATCGGCGCGATCCCGGTGATGGCCTTGCGCGCGCACCGGCACGCGGAAGTGCGCCACTTTCTCGCGGCGTCGGGCGCGAAGGCTTATGTGATCCCCGACCGAATCGGCGCTTTCGATTACCGCGAGATGGCCGAAGCACTGCGCATCGATGCACCGGCCTTGCAGCATGTGATCGTGGTCGGCGAGGCGCTGGCCGGGCAGCAGGCTTTCGCGGGCCTGATGCAGCAGGCGCCGAGCGTGGCGGAAGAGAACGCACTCACCGCGATCGAATCCGACCCGTCCGAAGTGGCGACCATGCTGCTCTCGGGCGGCACGACCTCGATGTCGAAGCTGATCCCGCGCACCCACCAGGACTACGTGCTCAACGCCCGCTTGTGCGCGCGTGCGGCGGGCTTCGACGAGCACACGGTGTTCATGGCGATTCTGCCGCTCGGCCACAACTACAACCTCGCGTCGCCGGGGCTGCTGGGTGCGTTCGGCGTCGGCGGCACGGTGGTGCTGGCCGGCGCGACCGACGCCGACTCGGTCTTCGCGCTGGTCGCGCGCGAGCGGGTCAGCGTGATCGCCGCCGTGGTGCCGTTGATCGTCAACTGGCTCGGGGTGGACGCTGAAACGCGCCACGACCTGTCGTCGTTGAAGGTGATCCAGAACGGCGGCGCGCGCCTGGCACCCGAGCTGCGCAGCCGGCTGCGCGAGCGCTTCGGCTGCACGCCGCAAGAGATCTACGGCACCGCCGAAGGGCTGATCAACATGACCCGCCTCGACGACACCGACGAGTGGCTGTTGCACAGCTCGGGCGCGCCGGTGTGCGAAGCCGATCAGATCCGCGTCGTCGACGAAGAAGGCCACGAGCTGCCCGACGGCGAGCCCGGCGAGCTGATCACGCGCGGGCCGTACACGATCTGCGGTTACTACGACGCGCCAGAGAAGAACGCCGAAGCCTTCACGGCCGACGGTTATTACCGCATGGGCGACATCGTGCGCAAACACGGCCGGCACGTGTTCGCCGAAGGCCGCAAGAAAGACATGATCAACCGCGGTGGCGAGAAAATCAGCTGCGAAGAAGTCGAGAACCTGATCTTCGCGCACCCGAAGGTCAAGGCGGTCACGCTGGTCGCGATGCCCGACCCGGTGTTCGGCGAGAAGGCCTGCGCGTTCGTGATCACGCAACCGGGTGAGGCCTTGAGCTTCGAGGAGTTGATCGGCTTCCTGAAGCAGCAGCACATCGCGAGCTTCAAGCTGCCCGAGCGCCTGGAAGTCGTGGCCGAGTTCCCGATCAGCCCGGTCGGCAAGATCCTGAAACGCCAGTTGCGCGACCAGGTGGCGAACACCTTGCAGCAGGAGGTCCGCGCATGAAAGTCCTGATCCTCGGCGCCGGCCCGGCGGGCCTGTACCTGGCCTACCTGCTGAAGCGCCAGAACCCGCAGGATCAGATTCGCATCGTCGAGCAGAACCCGGCCGACTCGACCTTCGGTTTCGGCGTGGTGTTCTCCGACCGCGCGCTCGACTTCCTGCGCGACGACGACGCCGAGACGCACGCGCTGATCGTGCCCGGCATGCAGCGCTGGACCGACCTCACGCTGATCCACCGGAATCAGCGCGTCACGATCGACGGCGTCGGCTTCGCCGCGATCGGCCGGCTGCAGTTGCTACAGCTGATGCAGCAGCGCCTGGCGAGCGTGGGCGTCACGCCCGAATACCGACACGCCGTCAGCGACGAGCGCGAACTCGAGGGCCACGACCTCGTGGTCGCGGCCGACGGCGCCAACTCCTTCGTGCGCCGCAGCCTCGAGCGCGAGTTCGGCACGCGCATCGCGCCGCTCGCGAACAAGTTCGTCTGGTACGGCACGACGCAGCGTTTCGAGACGCTGAGCCAGACCTTCGTGAGCACGGAAGCCGGCACGTTCAACGCGCACCACTACCGCTACTCCGACACGATGAGCACCTTCATCGTCGAGTGCGATCCGCAGACCTGGGCACGTGCAGGCTTCGAACGCATGGACGAAGCGCAGAGCCGCGCGTACAACGAGCACGTGTTCGCCCAGACGCTCGGTGGTCACGCGCTGATCACCAACAAGTCGGTCTGGCGCAACTTTCCGAAGATCTCGAACGCGCGCTGGTCGGTGGGCCGGCGTGTGCTGGTGGGCGACGCGCTGCGCACCGCGCACTTCTCGATCGGCTCGGGCACACGGCTCGCGTTCGAAGACACGATCGCCTTGGCGCGTGCGCTGCGCGAGCAGCGCGACGACGTGCCGGCCGCGCTCGCCGCTTACGAGGCGGCACGCCGCCCCATCGTCGACAAGCTGGTCGCCGGCGCGAACCGCAGCGCCGACTGGTACGAACGTTTCCCCGAGCACATGCGGCTCGACCCTTGGCCGATGGCGTGGAGCTACATCCAGCGCAGCGGTCGTGTCGATGTGGACAAACTGCGCCGGGTGTCGCCACGTTTCGTGGCGGACTGCGAAGCGCGCGGTCTGGCCTGAGGCCGCCGTCAGGGGCCTTGCATCTCGGCGCCGAGCGCGCCGTACAGCCGCTGGAATCGGGCATGCCGTTCGATGAGCAGGGCATGGCGCCCTGGGTCGGCCGTGAAGCTGTCGGTCAACGGCGGGGCGGTGCAGACCGAAGCAACACTTTCACGCGTGCGTGCCAGCCGCCCGAGCCGCGCTGCGCCGAGCGCTGCGCCCACGTCGGCACCGCTGCGGCGGTCGAGCGTGCGGCCGAGCGTGTCGGCCAGCACCTGCGCCCAGGGCGCGCTGCGCGAGCCGCCGCCGACGAGCGTGACGGTGTCGATCCGTGCGCCACCTTGCAGCAAGGCTTGCTGGCCGTCGAGGAAAGCGAAGGCCACACCTTCGAGCACGGCGCGGGCGAGGTGGGCACGGCCGTGGTCGTGCGTCAGGCCGAAGAACACACCGCAGGCGTGCGGGTTGTTGTGCGGGGTGCGCTCGCCGGATAGATAGGGCAGGAACAGCGGGACCGGTGTGCCTGCAGGCAGCGCTTCGGCTTCGGCGACGAGTTGGGCTTCGCTCTCGGCATGCGTGAGCGTGCGCAGCCAGCGCAGGCCGCTCGCGGCCGAGAGCATCACCGTCATCTGGTGCCAGGTGTTCGGGAACGCGTGACAGAAGGCGTGCACGGCGCGCGCCGGGTTCGGCGAGTAGGCTGCGTTGGCGACGAAGTAGACGCCCGAGGTGCCGAGCGACAAAAACGCCGTGCCCGGTGCGGCCACGCCGATGCCTGCCGCGCTGGCCGCGTTGTCGCCGGCGCCGCCGGCCACGATGACACCGGGGGGCAACCCGAGCTCCGACGCGACCCTTGGAAGCACCGTGCCGCTCGCTTCGCTGCCTTCGACGAGGCGTGGCATGTGCGAACGTGTCAGGTGCGTGGCGGCCAGCATCACGTCGGACCATTCGCGTTTGGCGACGTCGAGCCACAGCGTGCCGGCGGAATCCGACCTGTCGGACACCGCTTCGCCGGTGAGTTGCAAACGCACGAAGTCCTTCGGCAGCAGCACGCGTGCGGTGCGGCGAAAGACCTCGGGCTCGTGCTGCTCGACCCACATCAGCTTGGGCGCCGTGAAGCCGGGCATCGCGATGTTGCCGGTGATCTCGCGGCTGTTTGGCGCGCGGCGTTCGAGCTCGGCGCACTGCGCGTGGCTGCGGCCGTCGTTCCACAGGATCGCGGGGCGCAATACGCCGTCTTGCGCGTCGAGCAAGGTCGCGCCGTGCATGTGGCCCGACAGGCCGAGGCCGCGCACGGCGGCGAATTCCTTCGGATGCGCTGCGCGCAATTGCGCGAGCGCGGCCACGGTGGCCGTCCACCAGTCCTGCGGGTTCTGCTCCGACCACAAGGGCTGTGGCCGCGAAATGGGCACGGCGCTGCGGGCTTGCCCGACGACGGCTTGGTCGTCATCGAGCAGCACCACCTTCACTTCGGACGTGCCGATGTCGATTCCAAGATCCATCGATCTTTCCAGGGTTTCAAACAGGTGGACAAGGGGCGGGCGCGCTCGGTCCGCGACGCGCTCAATTCACGAAGGTCGTGTCCTTCGGGTCCTGCGGCGGGATCTTGATCGCCAGCGCCTTGAAGCGGCCGCTCGTCGCTTCGGTGCCGGCGTGGTGCGTGCCGCGCGGAATGATGATCAGCATGCCGGGCCGGATCTCGCGCTTCTGGTCACCGAGCCAGGCCGTGCCGCTGCCTTCGACGATGTACTGGATCTCGTCGGCGTTGGTGTGGAAATGTTTGCCCACGTTGCCCATCTGCACCGCGAGCGTGGCGTTGGGCGTGGTCACCAGGCCCTTGTTGCGCAGGTCGGGGTTGGGCGTGGCGTTCAGGTCGGCGTCTTTGAGCGCGGCGATGTCGATGATCATCGGCGCGAGCGGGGCCGGCGCGGGTGCTTGCGCCTGGGCACTGGGCAGCAGGCGCTGCGCGACGGGTGACACGGCGAGGCCGGCCACGAAGGCCAGGCCGAGTGGAAGGGCGTGAACAAGGCGCATGGAAAGCTCCAGTAAAAAAGCCGCGCACGGGGCGCGGCTGGGGATGGTAAGGGGGATCGGGAACCGGGCGGTTACTTCTTCTTCGCGGCGGTCTTGGCGGCCGGTGCGGCACCGCCCTGCAGGCCTTCCGACATGCCGATCAGCACACCGCTCACGAGCGCGGCATAACTGTCGAGCATCGCCTGCATCGTCTTCGCACTCGCGGCGCGGCCGTCGCGCAGCGCGGTCTGCGCTTGCGCCATCAGTTGTTCGACGGTCTGCGTGGCTTGTGCGCCGGTGCCGGTGCCCTTGATCTTCATCGCGCTCAGCACCTGTTCCCACGGGCCTTGCGCCGGGCCGGTCACGCCCTGCGCGGCCTTGGTCACGGTGGCGAAGAACATGTCTTCCATCTGCTCGATGTTGGCCAGCGCGCCCTTGAGCTGCTTGTCCTGCAGGCCCGCGCCTTGCGCCACGAACTGCTGCAGCGCCTTGTGGTTGGCTTCGACCGCTTGCAGCAGCGCGCCGTCCATGCCGGCGAAGGCCTTGGCGAGCATCGCTTCCACGTCGACCGGGCTGGCCACGTTCTGCGCCGCACCGGTGGAAGCCGCCTGCGTCACGGTCTTGAGCACCTTCTTGATGTTCTCCATCGTCAGCTCGCGGCCCTGCAGCGCTTTCAGCGTGGCCTCGGCCACGCCCTTGCGCAAAGCCTCGCCCTGCTTGGTGCTGGCTTCCGAAAACATCTTGACGATGGCGTCGGTATCGATCCCTGCTTTCATCATGAAAATTCCTTTGGAGTTGTTGTTGATGCGGCGCCGTTCACTGCATGTGCTGTCCGCCGTTGATCGCGATGTTGGCGCCGGTCAGGAAAGCCGCTTCTTCCGAAGCGAGGTAGATCACGAGACCAGCCACTTCTTCGGGCTTGCCCAGGCGCCCGACCGGGATCTGCGGCAGGATCTTCGTGTCGAGCACGTCTTTCGGGATCGCCGTGACCATCTTCGTGCCGATGTACCCCGGCGAGATGGTGTTCACGGTCACGCCCTTCTTCGCCACCTCGAGCGCCAGCGCCTTGGTGAAGCCATGCACGCCGGCCTTGGCGGCCGAGTAGTTGGTCTGGCCGAACGCGCCCTTGGAGCCGTTGACCGACGAGATGTTGAGAATACGGCCCCAGCCACGCTCCACCATGCCGTCGGCGACCTGCTTGGTCATGTTGAACAGGCTGTCGAGGTTGGTGCGGATCACGGCGTCCCAGTTGACCTTGTCCATCTTCTTGAAGGTGGTGTCGCGGGTGATGCCGGCGTTGTTCACCAGCACATCGACCGCGCCGGCCTTGGCCTGCACTTCGGCCACGGCCTTGGTGCAGGAATCGTAGTCGGCCACGTCGCAGGGCACGGCCATGATGTCGTAGCCGCGGGTCTTCATGTCGGCCACCCACTCGGCGTGTTTGGTGTTGCCGGGCGAGTAGGTCACCACGACCTTGTAGCCGGCGTCGGCCATCTTGGTGGAGATCGTCTCGCCCAGGCCGCCCATGCCGCCGGTCACCAGTACCACTTTTTGTGCTGCCATTTTTCAGTCTCCTGTCGGGTTGACGATGTTGTCGATGTGAATGATGAAATGCCGCACTGCCACCGCTGCTGTCAGTGCGCCGGGGCGCCGGGCATGTGCGCTTCGGTCTTGTCGAGCACCGCTTCCGGATCGTCGGCTTCGGCGTCACCCTCGTGGTTGAGCTGGCGGTTCAGCTGAACTTCGTCGAGATCGTTTGTCCATTTGGCGACGACGAGCGTGGCCACGCCGTTGCCGATCAGGTTCGTGAGCGCGCGGGCTTCCGACATGAAGCGGTCGATGCCGAGAATGAGCGCGAGGCCGGCCACCGGCACGTGGCCCACCGCCGAGAGCGTGGCCGCCAGCACGATGAAGCCGCTGCCGGTCACGCCGGCCGCGCCCTTGGAGGTGAGCAGCAAGACCAGCAGCAGCGTGATCTGCTGCGTGACCGTCATCGGCGTGTTGGTGGCCTGGGCGATGAACACCGCCGCCATCGTCAGGTAGATGGATGTGCCGTCGAGGTTGAAGGAATAACCGGTCGGGATCACGAGGCCGACGACCGACTTCTTCGCGCCCAGGTTTTCCATCTTCACCATCATGCGCGGCAAGGCGGCTTCGCTCGACGAGGTGCCGAGCACGATCAGCAGCTCTTCCTTGATGTACTTGATGAACTTCCAGATCGAGAAGCCGTGTGCGCGTGCAATGCCGCCGAGCACGACGAAGATGAAGAACAGGCAGGTCGCGTAGAAGGTGGCCATCAGCGCGCCGAGCGAAACCAGCGAGCCCACGCCGTACTTGCCGATCGTGAACGCCATGGCACCGAACGCGCCGATCGGGGCGACCTTCATGATGTAGCCGACGATCGAGAACAGCACGTGCGAGAACTTCTCGATGAAGTCGAACACCAGCGTGCCGCGCCCGCCAAACTTGTGCAGCGCGAAGCCGAACATCACCGCGAACAGCAGCACCTGCAGGATCTCACCCTTGGCGAAGGCGTCGACCACGGTGCTCGGGATCACGTTGAGCAGGAAGTCGGTGGTCGAGACCATCTTGCCCGGGCCGGTGTAGGCCGCGATGCTCTTGGTGTCGAGCGTCGACGCGTCAATGTTCATGCCGACGCCGGGCTTCACGAGGTTGATGATCAACAGCCCGACCACGAGCGCCACGCTGCTGACGATCTCGAAGTACAGCAGCGCCAGGCCGCCGGTCTTGCCGACCTTCTTCATGTCTTCCATGCCGGCAATGCCCACCACCACGGTGCAGAAGATGATCGGCGCGATGATCATCTTGATCAGCTTGATGAAACCGTCGCCGAGCGGCTTCATCGCTTCGCCCGTCTGCGGGAAGAAGTGCCCGAGCAGCACCCCGATCACGATCGCCGTGATCACCTGGAAGTAGAGCGACCGGTAGATCGGCTTCTTGACGGGGTCGTTGTCCATGGCGGGTTCGGGGGCGCTTTTGTGGTTCTGGTGCCGACGCAGTGCCGCGATCGGCATGCTTGCTAGTGTTACGCCGCTGCCGGGCAGTCCGCAAGGGGTTCTCTCCTAGCTCGTGTTTCACGGTGTCGCAGCGCGCCGGGCTTGATCTGTGTCATGCCGGCGTCGCGGGCGCGGGTTTAGCCTGCCGGGATGCACCCGGATTTCGCGCTCCACCCCGCCAGCGCCGGGCCGTTGATCGACGACCCGGCCGAACAGGCCGGCTTCACCTCGTGGCAGCAAGACGCGGCGGGGCAGCGCATCGCCGAATCGCACTTCGCGCTGACCGGCCTGTACTGCGCCGCCTGTGCCGACGTGATCGAGCACGCCTTGCGGGCCGAGCCCGGCGTGCTGAGCGCCTCGGTCAACTATGCGACCCGGCGCGCCCGTGTGCGCTGGCGCACAGAGCGCACGCGGCCTTCCGTGCTCGTCGCCACGGTGGCCCGCGCCGGCTACGCCGCCGCACCCGACCTCGCCGAGCCGGCCCGCGCGCTGCGCCAGCGCGCCTGGCGCGACGCGCTCTGGCGCCTGTTCGTCGCCGCCTTCTGCATGATGCAGGTGATGATGTACGCGGCGCCGGCCTACGTGGCCGCGCCCGGTACGCTGGCACCCGACCTGCTGCGTCTGCTGCAATGGGCCTCGTGGCTGCTGAGCCTGCCGGTCGTGCTGTTCTCGGCCGCACCGATCTTTCGCGAGGCCTGGCAGGGCGTGCTGCAGCGCCAGGTGCGCATGGACCTGCCGGTGGCGATCGGCATCGCCGTCACCTTCGTCGCCAGCTCGGTCGCCACCTTCGCGCCCGACGCCGGGCTCGGCCACGAGGTGTATTTCGACTCGCTGACGATGTTCGTGTTCTTCCTGCTCGGCGGGCGCACGCTGGCCTTGCACGCGCAGGGCCGCGTGGCGGCGTCGCTCGAAGCGGCGCTGGCGCGCCAGCCGCAGGCGGTGCGGCGGGTCGAGGCCGACGGCCGCGTCACCCTGGTGGCCTTGCGCGCGCTGGTCGTCGGTGACCGGGTGCGGGTGCTGGTCGGCGAAGCCTTTCCGGCCGACGGCTGCGTCACCGAAGGCGAGACCCGGGCCGACGAAGCCCTCCTGACCGGCGAATCGCGGCCGGTGCCCAAACAACCGGGCGACGTGGCGATCGCCGGCAGTCTGAACCTCGGTGCGCCGGTCACGCTGCGGGTCGAGCGGCTGGGGGCCGACACACGTTACGAAGCGGTGGTCGCGCTGATGCGCAGCGCGCTCACGCAGCGGCCCGCGCTGGTGCGCGCCGCCGACCGCGTGGCCGTGCCCTTTTTGTGGGGTGTCTTGCTGCTCGCGGCGGCTGCCGGCGGCGTGTGGTCGTTCATCGACCCGGCGCGTGCGGTCTGGGTCATGGTGTCGGTGCTGATCGTGACCTGCCCGTGCGCGCTGTCGCTGGCTGCACCGTCGGCCTTGCTGGCCGCCGCCGGGGCGCTGGCGCGGCGTGGTGTGCTGGTGCAAAGGCTCGACGCGCTGGAGGCGCTGGCGGGTCTGCAAACCCTGTACTTCGACAAGACCGGCACGCTGACCGAAGACCGGCTCGACCTGCGCGAGGTGCATGTGTTGCCGGCTGCGCAGCGCGCCGGGCTCGATGCCGAGGCCTTGCTGGCGCTGGCGGCTTCGCTTGCCGCGTTTTCGTCGCACCCGTTGTCGCGGGCGCTGGCCGGCTCGGCCACCGGTGCGCCGCCGTCGTGGAGCGGCGTGACGGAGACCACCGGCGCGGGCCTGCAGGCGAGGACGTCCGACACACGCGTCGCCCGGCTTGGCGCCCGCGAGTGGGTCGATGCCGCGCAGCCCGCGCTGGCCGGCGCGACCGGCGCGCAGGTCTGGTTCGGCGAGGCAGGTGCTGCGCTCGCCTGCTTCGAGTTCGATGAAGCGCTGCGCCCCGACGCTGCCGACACGCTCCGCAGATTGCGCGCCGATGGCCTCACGCTGGCCTTGCTTTCCGGCGACGCGCCGGACCGCGTGCAGCGCGTGGCCGATCGACTGGGTGTGACCGATGCCGAAGGCCATGCCAGCCCCGAGCGCAAGCTCGCGCGCCTTGCCGCCGCGCAGCAGGCGGGTCAACGTGTCGGCATGGTCGGCGACGGCCTCAACGACGCGCCGGTGATCGCGCGCGCCGACGTGTCGTTCGCTTTTGCGCAGGGCGCCGCGATCACACGTTCGAAGGCCGACTTCATCCTGATGTCGGGCCGCCTGTGCGACGTGCTGTTCGCTCGCGTCACCGCGCGCCGCGCAATGCGCGTGGTGCGCCAGAACCTGGGCTGGGCGCTGGCCTACAACCTGACCTGCGTGCCGCTCGCGCTGCTCGGCCTGTTCCCGCCGTGGGCGGCCGGCCTGGGCATGGCGGCGAGTTCGCTGGTGGTCGTGTTCAACGCCTTGCGCATCGCGCGCTGACACCGATGGACATCCTCTACCTGCTGGTCCCGATGTCGGTGCTTCTCGTGTTCGCGCTGATGGTGCTGTTCCGCTGGGCGCTCGGCGCGGGCCAGTTCGACGATCTGGAGCGCGAAGGCGAACGCATCCTGCAGGAAGACTCGCCGAAGCTTGATGCCGATCAAACGCCGGACCGAAGCGCCGCTTGAAACTCCGGCATGCCGCTCTGACGGCCCAAGAGGAGTTTCAACATGCCCGACCCGACACCCTCCGCCCCCGCCGTCTACAACGACGGCGCGGTGCGCCTGTTCACGCTCGCTGCCGTGCTGTGGGGCGTGGTCGGCATGGCGGTGGGCGTGCTGATCGCGGCGCAACTCACCTGGCCCGAACTCAACTTCGGCATCGCCTGGCTGAGCTACGGGCGGCTGCGGCCGCTGCACACCAACGCGGTGATCTTCGCCTTCGGCGGCTGCGCGCTGATGGCCAGCAGCCTCTACGTGGTCCAGCGCACATCGCAGGTGGCGCTCTTCATGCCGAAACTCGCGGCCTTCGTGTTCTGGGGCTGGCAAGTGGTGATCGTGGCGGCGGCGATCACGCTGCCGATGGGCTACACGCAGGGCAAGGAATACGCCGAACTCGAATGGCCGATCGACATCCTGATCGCGGTCGTGTGGGTGTCTTATGCCGTGGTCTTCTTCGGCACCATCGGCATCCGCAAGGTGCGCCACATCTACGTGGCGAACTGGTTCTTCGGCAGTTTCATTCTGGCGGTGGCGCTGCTGCACATCGTCAATGCCGCCGTGATTCCGGTGAGCCTGACCAAGAGCTACTCGGCCTATGCCGGCGTGCAGGACGCGATGGTGCAGTGGTGGTACGGCCACAACGCGGTCGGCTTCTTCCTGACGGCGGGTTTCCTCGGGATGATGTACTACTTCATCCCCAAGCAGGCCGAGCGCCCGGTGTATTCGTACCGGCTGTCGATCGTGCACTTCTGGGCGCTGATCTTCACCTACATGTGGGCCGGCCCGCACCACCTGCACTACACCGCGCTGCCCGACTGGGCGCAGAGCGTGGGCATGATCTTCTCGCTGGTGCTGCTGGCGCCGAGCTGGGGCGGCATGATCAACGGCATGATGACGCTGAGCGGCGCGTGGCACAAACTGCGCGAAGACCCGATCCTCAAGTTCCTGATCGTGGCGCTGTCGTTCTATGGCATGGCCACCTTCGAGGGGCCGATGATGTCGATCAAGACCGTCAACGCGCTCAGCCACTACACCGACTGGACCGTCGGCCACGTGCACGCCGGCGCGCTCGGCTGGGTCGGGCTCATCACGATCGGCTCGCTGTACTACATGATCCCGCGCATGTTCGGCCAGACCAGGATGTACAGCGTCAAGGCGATCGAGCTGCACTTCTGGATCAGCACGCTGGGCATCGTGCTCTACATCGCCGCGATGTGGATGGCCGGCGTGATGCAGGGCCTGATGTGGCGCGCGGTGAACGCCGACGGCACGCTGGTCTACAGCTTCGTCGAGAGCGTGAAGGCCACCTACCCGTTCTACCTGATCCGCCTGGTCGGCGGCCTGCTCTACCTGAGCGGCATGGGCGTGATGGTGTGGAACACGGTCAAGACGGCGCAGGCCGGCAAGTACCTGCCGCAGCGCATCCCGGCGGTGCACGCCGCCGTGCCGAGCCCGGCCTGAACCCGGAACCGAACCATGGCCACGCCCAAAGAAAAATCGACCGGCTTCTCGCACGAGAAGATCGAGACCAACAACTTCCTGATGATCGTGTTGATCCTGCTCGTGGTGGCGGTCGGTGGCATCGTCGAGATCGTGCCGTTGTATTTCCAGCGCTCGACCACCGAGCCGGTGCCGGGCCTCAAGCCCTACACCGCGCTGCAGCTCGCCGGCCGCGACATCTACGTGCGCGAGGGTTGCTACAACTGCCACTCGCAGATGATCCGCCCGCTGCGCGCCGAAACGCTGCGTTACGGCCACTACTCGATGGCCGGTGAGTTCGTCTACGACCGCCCGTTCCAGTGGGGCAGCAAACGCACCGGCCCCGACCTGCACCGCGTCGGCGGCAAGTACAGCGACGAGTGGCACCGCATCCACATGAACAACCCGCGCGACCTGGTGCCCGAGTCGAACATGCCGGCCTACCCGTGGCTGGCGAAGGCGGCGCTGAAGCCGGCCGAGTCGGAGCCGCGCATGCGTGCCATGCGCCTGCTCGGCGCGCCGTACAGCGACGCCGAGATCAGTGCCGGTGCCGCCGCGCTCGCCGGCAAATACGAGCTCGACGCGCTGATCGACTACCTGCAGGTGCTCGGCACCGCCGTCAAGTGAGGGGCAGAACGTGGACGTGAACATCCTGCGGATCGTGGTGACGCTGCTGTCCTTCGTCGCTTTCCTCGGCATCGTGCGCTGGGCCCTGGCGCGCAAGAACGCCGCGGCCTTCGACGAAGCCGCGCAGCTGCCGTTTCTCGACAGCGAACAAGCGGCCGACAAAGGCAGCCAGCCATGAGCGACTTTTTCCACAACGGCTGGGCCGTGTTCGTCGGCGCGGCCACCGTGATCGGGCTGCTGTGGTGCGTGTGGCTGCTGTGGGTGGCCAGCCAACGCGAGGTGATGGCGGGCGACAACACCACCGGCCACGTCTACGACGAAGACCTGGTCGAGATGAACAACCCGCTGCCGCGCTGGTGGGCGATCCTGTTCATATTGACCGTCGTGTTCGCGTTCGCCTACGTGATCGTGTACCCCGGCCTGGGCAGCCTGCCCGGCACCTTCGGCTGGACCAGCGTGAACCAGTACGAGGCCGAGCAGCAGAAGGCCGGCGCGGCGATGACGCAGGTCTACGCGAAGTTCAAGGACCAGCCCGCCGCCGAACTGCGCAAGAGCCCGGAGGCGATGGCCATCGGCGAACGCCTGTTCATCAACAACTGTTCCACCTGCCACGGCTCCGACGCGCGCGGCAGCAAGGGCTTTCCGAACCTGACCGACACCGACTGGATCCACGGCGGCACGCCCGAGAAGATCGAAGAGAGCATCACGCTCGGCCGCCAGGGCAACATGCCGCCGATGGCCGCGGCGGTCGGCACGCCGGACGACGTGCGCAACGTGGCGCACTACGTGCTCAGCCTGTCGGGCAGCGCGCACGACAGCATCAAGGCGGCGGCCGGGCAGTCGAAGTTCGGCACCTGCGCCGCCTGCCACGGCCCCGGTGGCAAGGGCCTGCCTGCGCTCGGCGCACCGAACCTGTCAGACAAGATCTGGCTGCACGGCTGGGGTGAAGACGCGATCGTGAACATGGTGAACGCCGGCAAGCTCAACGTGATGCCGGCGCAGACCGGGCGGCTGCTGCCGGAGCAGATCCACGTGCTCGCGGCTTACGTGTGGGGGCTGTCGCAGAGTGCGCTGCCGCCGTAAGCCGCAGCGCGCGCACTGAACCCGATGGCGGCCCACAAGATCATCCCCATCGCCGCGGCGGAGTCGTCTTCGGAGATGGTCTCGCTCTACCAGAGCGAGGGCAAGATCCAGATGCGCTCGGTCAGCGGCTGGTTCGCGGGCTGGCGCTGGGCGCTGGTGTGGTTCACGCAGATCCTGTTCTACGGCCTGCCGTGGCTGGCGTGGAACGGCCGCCAGGCCATGCTGTTCGACCTGGCCGCGCGGCGCTTCTACATCTTCGGCATGGTGCTGCACCCGCAGGACGTGATCTACCTCGCCGGCCTGCTGATCATCTCTGCCTTCGGGCTGTTCCTGTTCACCGCCGTCGCCGGGCGCCTGTGGTGCGGCTACGCCTGCCCGCAGACCGTGTACACCGAGATCTTCATGTGGGTCGAGCGGCGCTTCGAAGGCGACCGCCAGGCGCGCATCAAGCTCGATGCCTCGCCGTGGAGCTTCGACAAGCTCTGGCGCAAGGGCGGCAAGCAGCTGGTGTGGCTGGCGGTCGGCCTGTGGACCGGCTTCACCTTCGTCGGCTACTTCACGCCGATCCAGTCGCTCGCGGCCGCGGTGGTCGGCGCCGGTGGCTTCGCGCTCGGCCCGTGGGAAAGTTTCTGGATCCTGTTCTACGGCTTCGCGACCTACGGCAACGCCGGCTACATGCGCGAGCAGGTCTGCAAGTACATGTGCCCCTACGCGCGTTTCCAGAGCGCGATGTTCGACCGCGACACGCTCGTCATCAGCTACGACCCGGCGCGTGGCGAACCGCGCGGCTCGCGCGCCCGCGGTGTGGCGCCGGCCTCGGTGGGCAAGGGCGATTGCATCAACTGCACACTCTGCGTGCAGGTCTGCCCGACCGGCATCGACATCCGCGAAGGCCTGCAGTACGAGTGCATCGGCTGCGCCGCGTGCATCGACGTGTGCGACAGCGTGATGGACAAGATGAACTACCCCCGCGGCCTGATCCGCTACGCCACGCAGAACGGCATGGAAGGCGGCTGGTCGCCGGCGCAGATGTGGCGCCGCGTGGCGCGGCCGCGGGTGCTCGTCTACAGCGCGGTGCTGCTGGCGATCGTGATCGCCTTCGTCGCGAGCCTGGCCTTGCGCTCGCCGTTCAAGGCCGACGTGGTGCGCGACCGCGCTGCGCTCGCGCGCCTGGTCGAAGACGGCCGCATCGAGAACGTCTACCGCGTGCAACTGATGAACTCGACCGAAGCGGCGCAGCGTTTCCACATCGAGGTGACCGGCCTGCCGAACGCGGTGGTGACTTCGCAGGCCGACGTCGACGTCGGCGCCACGCAGGCGCGCTGGGTCGCGCTCTCGGTGCAGATGCCACCGCAGGCGGCGCAGGCGCTCGGGCCCGGCGCGCATGTGATGCAGGTGCGCATCACGCTGAAAACGAGCACCGGCGACGGTGCGGTGCTGAACGAAAAATCGACTTTCGTCGTCCCCCGCTGAATGAAAGGCCACGCCATGCAAACCCGGATCGATCCGCAGCCCCCGGTGCCCTGGTGGCGCGTCGGCGTGATGTGGCTCGCGCTCGGCGGGCTCGGGGTCGTGGTGGTCGCCAGCTTCGCGCTGGCCGTCACGGCCGTGAGCGGCGCCGACACCGTGGTCACCGAAAGTTTGCTCACCGGCCGGCCGGCCGGCACGCAGCCGAACACGCCGGCGATGCAGGGCCGCAACCATGCGGCCACGCCGCCACCCGTCGGCCGATAAGGCAGCGCGATGATGAAACAGCGCGCGTTGCGGATCCTCTGGCCGGCCTTCCTGATGGCCGGCGTGCTCGAGATGCTGGTGTTCGCGGTGGTCGATCCGAACGACCTGCACTGGTTCGGCGGCAGCGCGATCGGCTGGTCTTCCCAGGCGATCTACACCGTCACCTTCCTGATCTTCTGGGGCGCGGTGGCCACGGCCGGCGCGATCACGGTCTTGCTCTGGCTCGAACCGGACGACGTGAACCAGCGCCGCAGCGCCCGGTAAACGGCCAGGTGCCGCTCAGCAACCGTTGACGAGCAGCCGCAAGGCCGCGTCGTCGAGCACGCGCACCTGGCGCTGCTTGACTTCGAGCACGCCGTCGTCCTGGAACTTCGAGAACGCGCGGCTCACCGTCTCGAGCTTGAGGCCGAGGTAACTGCCGATCTCTTCGCGCGTCATGCGCAGCACCAGCGCTGTAGCCGAGAAGCCGCGTGCCTGCAGGCGCTGCGTCAGGTTGAGCAGGAAGGCGGCGAGGCGCTCTTCGGCCCGCATGCTGCCGAGCAGCAGCATCACGCCGTGGTCGCGCACGATCTCGCGGCTCATCACCTTGTGCAACTGGTGCTGCAACTCGCTGAACTCGCGCGACAGGCATTCGAGCTGGTCGAACGGGATCACGCAGACCTGCGAGTCTTCCAGCGCCACCGCGTCGCAGGTGTGGTGTTCGGTGCCGATGCCGTCGAAGCCGAGCAACTCGCCCGCCATCTGGAAGCCGGTGACCTGGTCGCGCCCGTCTTCGGCACAAACGCGGGTCTTGAAGAAGCCGGTGCGCACCGCGAACAACGAGCGGAACGGCTCGCCGATGCGGTACAGCGTGGCACCACGCGGCACCGAAGTGCGGTTGCCCACCAGCGTGTCGAGCCGCTCCACACCGGCCGGGCTCAGCCCCAGCGGCAGGCACAGCTCGCGCAGGTTGCAGCTGGAGCAGGCCACCTTCAGCGCGTGCGGTTGCACGGGCGGCAGCGGGTGGATGACAACGGTCTCGTGCGCGGTGTGAGTCGACATGCAGTCGATTCTGCGCCCTGCGGCGTGCGCTGCCGTTGACTTTCATCAAAGAGCGGCGGCATCGAACGCGCCACAGTCGCGTGTGAACATTTCCCCCATCACCGAGCCCGCCGTTTCGCCGGAATTGCTGCGCCGACTCGACGTTCCCGGCCCGCGTTACACCTCTTATCCGACCGCGGATCGTTTTGTCGAGGCCTTCGGTGCGGCGCAGTACAGACAGGCGCTGCACACCCGTGTACAGGGCGCGGCGCGCAACGCCGGTGTGGCGCCACTGTCGCTCTACGTCCACATTCCGTTCTGCGAGTCGGTCTGTCATTACTGTGCCTGCAACAAGGTCATCACGCGCCACCACGAGCGCGCCGCGCCTTACCTCGACGCGCTGGAGCGCGAAGTGGCGTTGCACGTGGCCGAGATCGGGCCGCGCCAGCCGGTGAGCCAGCTGCACCTGGGCGGCGGCACGCCGACCTTCCTGACCGATGCCGAGCTCGACCGGCTGATGCAGATGCTGCACCGGGCCTTCGCGATCGCGCCGAACGCCGAGATCTCGATCGAGGTCGACCCGCGCACCGCCGACCCGGCCCGCCTGGCGCACTTTGCGGCGCTCGGCTTCAACCGCCTGAGCTTCGGCGTGCAGGACTTCGACGAGCAGGTGCAGCGCGCCGTGCACCGCGTGCAGAGCCACGAAAGCGTGCAAAGCCTGCTCGAAGCGGCGCGCGAACTCGGCTTCCGCTCGACCAACGTCGACCTGATCTACGGCCTGCCGATGCAGACGGCGGCTTCGTTCGCGCGCACCGTCGAACAGGTGTGCGCGCTGCGCCCCGACCGCATCGCGCTCTACGCCTACGCGCACCTGCCGCAGCGTTTCAAGCCGCAGCGCCGCATCGACGCCACGCAGTTGCCGTTGCCGCAGCAGAAGATCACGATGCTCGCGCAGGCCATCGCCGGTTTTGTGGCCGCGGGCTACGACCACATCGGCATGGACCACTTCGCCCTGCCCGACGACACGCTCGCGGTGGCGCGGCGCCAGGGCCGGCTGCACCGCAACTTCCAGGGATACAGCACCCAGCCCGACAACGACCTGATCGGCCTGGGCGTCTCGGCCATCGGCCGCATCAGTGCCACCTACAGCCAGAACGCGAAGACGCTGAGCGAGTACACCGACGCGCTCGGCCAGGGCCAGTTCCCGGTCACGCGCGGCCTGGCGCTGTCGCGCGACGACGTGCTGCGCCGCGCCGTGATCATGGCGCTGATGTGCCAGGGCCGGGTCGAGTTCGAATCGATCGCACTGGCGCATCTGGTCGACTGTCACAAGGTCTTCGCCAGCGAGCTGGTGGCCTTGCGCGGGCTGGAGGCGAACGGGCTGGTGAAGCTCGATGCCGGCTCGATCGAAGTGACGGAACTGGGCCGCTATTTCGTGCGCTCGGTGGCGATGGTGTTCGACCGCCACCTGCAGATCGACCGCACGCGAGAGCAGTTCTCGCGGGTGATCTAGGGCCTGCTGGATGGACAGCGCGCTGATCGTCTCGGCCTTGTTGATGGGCCTGGCCGGCGGGCCGCACTGCGCCACGATGTGCGGTGCGGCGCACGGTGCCATCGCCCACCAGGGCGGCGCAGCGCAGGCCCACCGGGCGCTGGTCGCGTTGCAGTTCGGCCGGCTCGCCAGCTACGCGGCGGCGGGCGCGCTCGTGGCACTGAGTGTCGGCTGGGTTCGCAGCTTCGAGGCTGTCGCGCCGCTGCTGCGCCCGCTGTGGACGATGCTGCACGTGGCCGCGATCGCGCTCGGGCTGTGGCTGGTGTGGGCCGGCCGCGCGCCGGCCTGGCTGGCCCAGGCCACGCGCCAGAGCAATCCGTCGCTGGCGACCGCGCAGCCGCTGCGCTTCTTCGCGCGCATGCCGGTCACGCAGCGCGCCGGCCTGCTCGGGATGTGCTGGGCGCTGATGCCCTGCGGACTGCTGCAGTCGGCGCTGGTCGTGGCCGCGCTCGCGTCGGGGCCTTTTCAGGGCGCCGGCGTGATGGCGGGTTTTGCCGTCGCCTCGTCGCTCAGCCTGTGGCTCGCGCCGCGCTTGTGGCTGCGTTACGGCGCGCGCGGCCGGGCGCTCGGCGAGTCGGTGTTGCCGGTGCGGCTGGCGGGCGGTTTGCTGGCAGGCGCGTCGCTGTTCGCGCTGGTGCACGGCCTGGGCGCGGCGATCGCCCAGGCCTTGTGCCTGCCCGGCGCCTGAACGGGCCGATTCAACCCGAGCGCTGCGCCAGCACGAGCTGCACGCCCATCGCCGACCGAATGCGCGCGAACGCCGGCAGCAGCGGCGCGCAGGCGGCTGTGCTCATGCCAGCGCGGCGTGCGATGGTGGCGCCGGTGTGCGCTGCGCTCGGTTCGCCCTTCCACGCGAACACGACACGGTTGCTGCCGTCGCTGTCGTCGACCAGCAGCACCGAACCGGCGAAGCTGCGGCGGATGCGCTCGACCCAGGTGTCGCAGTGCAGGCGGTCGTTGTGCAAGTTCACGACCAGCAAACCACCGGGCTGCAACACGTCGGCGCAGTTGTCGTAGAAACGTTGCGAGCGCAGCGCCTTGGGCAGGCCTTCGGTGTCGAAGCCGTCGACCAGCAGCACGTCGAAACGCTCGCGGCTGTCGCGCACCAGGTGGGCGCCGTCGACCGTGATCACACGCAGGCGGGCGTCGTCGGGCGGCACCTCGAAAGCGTCGCGCAGCGCCACCACGTGCGGGTTGATCTCGGCCACCGTGAGCGCCGAGTGCAGCAGGTGGCGGTGGCAGAACTTGACGAGCGAACCGCCGCCCAGGCCGATCAATGCGATCTGCGCCGGTGCCGGCGCGAACAGCAGAAAGCCCATCATCAGGCGCGTGTATTCGAGGTCGAGCGCGTCGCCGTGCTGGATCTGCATGCGGCTCTGGATCGCGCTCACCGAAAAGTACAGCGTGCGCTCGGCCAGCGTTTCGTTGATGAACGGGCGCACGTGCTCGTCATCATCGTCAGGCGCCACGGGCGCGGGCCAGGGCACTTTCATGCCGGTGGTGCTGCGGCCGCGAGCGCGGCAGGCAGGTCGGCGGTGATGTGCGCGTCGCCGATCAAGGCCGCGAAGCCGGTGCGCCGCAGGGCAAGCAGTGTGTCGGGTTCGAGCTCGCACAGCCACAGCGAGATGCCGTCGCGCTGCAGGCGGCGGTGCAACTGCGTCAGCGCGTCGACGCCCGACGCGTCGATCCACAGCACGTGGTCCAGCCGCAGCACCAGCGCGCGCGTGCCGGTGGGCAAGGTCTCGGCGAGCGACTCGACCTTGCCGACCGCGCCGAAGAAGAGCGCGCCGTGCAGCTCGACCACGTGCACACCCGCGGGCGCGTTCGCCGCTGCTTCGGCGTCGGCGCGGAACAGCGTGCCCATGCGCCAGATGAAGAACACGCAGGCCGTGACCATGCCGAGCTGCACCGCGACCATCAGGTCGAACACGACAGTCAGGAAGAATGTGCCGAGCAGGATCACGCGGTAACCGAGCGTGAAGCGGCGCAACTGCGAGCGCGAGAACTGGTGCCACTCGCCCATGTTCCAGGCCACGAAGAGCAGGATGCCGGCGAGCGCCGCGAGCGGCACGCTCGATGCCAGCGGCGCCGCCACCAGCACGATCAGCAGCAGC
>Ga0073925_1000016_pt1 | contig 62030 bp, 58 predicted proteins | sample GWRWT4_21May14_FD_70952 | JGI IMG/M metagenome (GOLD analysis project Ga0073925, IMG submission 70952) | Sand microcosm microbial communities from a hyporheic zone in Columbia River, Washington, USA - GW-RW T4_21-May-14 | ecosystem: Engineered > Artificial ecosystem > Sand microcosm >...
GCTTGCGGCCGCGCCTGGCGCAATTGTTCGATCACGCCCGAGCTGACGCCGCTGCCGCCGTGCACCGCCACCCCGGCGGGTTTGTCGATCGCGAGCAGGAACTCGTCTTCGTAGACCACCGGGAATTCGCGCGCCGGCGCCGCCGGCACCTCGCTGCGGTCGGCCACGCGCACCGGCGGAATGCGCACCTCGTCGCCCATCGCCAGCCGCGTGTCGGCGCCCGCCCGCCCCTTGTTCACGCGCACTTCGCCGGAGCGGATCACGCGGTAGACGTGCGTCTTGGGCACGCCCTTGAGCAGCTTGACGAGGAAGTTGTCGAGCCGCTGGCCCTCGGAGGCTTCGTCGATCAGCACCCGGTGCACGGCAGGGGCCGCAGCGCCCGCAACAGCCGGGGGAACCCGGACTTCGTTGCCGGATGGGGCCCTGGGTTTGGCCCCTATAATGCGTTGCACCACGTAGCTGCTGTAAGTGACTGATTTGTCAGAGTTTAGCGTCGCTGAACCGCACCGAAGGCAACAGCGTGGCGGCCATACCCTCGGGGTGCGGCCACAAAGGTGATGCAACGCTTCGAAGCGTGTGGCGGGCACCGTCCCCAAGTGACGGCGCGGCCAACAGAGCGAAGCGGCAGAGCAAACAAAGAACGAACCAATCAAAGGTTTCAAGGCAGGAGATTCCACGCTCCTGCCCGCGTCCAGCGGACACCCCTGATGTCGATCCCCACCCCCGAACCACGGCGCTTCGTGCGCTCAGCTCCCAGGCCAACAGCCTGCGTCGAGCCGAGCGCAGCCGGCGTGGTTGGCCGGTGGCCGGCATGCTCGGGGCCTGCTGCCACGCACGCGCCAACGCTGCCTGTTCGGCCGGTCCACTGACCGCCCCCGTTCACCCGCAGTCCAGGGCGACACCCTTCCGGTTCATTCGCGTTTCTCGTGCATCGAGTCGTCACCAACCGGCATTGACCGGCGGTGACTGTGGGTGATGCGCCGCTCTCGATGAGCGGTGCGAAGGAGTGCACACATGAAACGCATGCTGATCAACGCGACGCAGCCTGAAGAGCGCCGCCTGGCCATCGTCGATGGCCAGAAACTGATGGACTTCGAGACCGAGATCGAAGGCCGCGAACAACGCAAGGGCAACATCTACAAGGCCGTCGTCACGCGCGTCGAGCCCTCGCTCGAAGCCTGTTTCGTCGACTACGGCGAAGACCGCCACGGTTTCCTGCCGTTCAAGGAAATCTCGAAGAACTACTTCCGCGAAGGCGCCTCGGTGCGCGACGCGCGCATCCAGGACGTGATCTCGAACGGCACCGAACTGCTGGTCCAGGTCGAAAAGGAAGAGCGTGGCAACAAGGGCGCGGCGCTGACCACGTTCGTGTCGCTCGCCGGGCGCTACCTGGTGCTGATGCCGAACAACCCGCGCGGCGGTGGCGTGAGCCGCCGCATCGAAGGTGAAGACCGCGAAGAGCTGAAAGAGAACCTCGACCAGCTCGAGTACCCGAAAGGCATGAGCCTGATCGCGCGCACCGCCGGCATCGGCCGCACCGCGCCCGAGCTGCAGTGGGACCTGAACTACATGCTCAAGCTCTGGACCGCCATCGACGGCGCGTCCAAGGTCGGCAAGGGCGCGTTCCTGATCTACCAGGAATCGTCGCTGGTGATCCGCGCGATCCGCGACTACTTCACCGCCGACGTCGGCGAGATCCTGATCGACACCGACGACATCTACGACCAGGCCCAGCAGTTCATGGCCCACGTGATGCCGGAGACGGCCCACAAGGTCAAGCGCTACCGCGACGACGCGCCGCTGTTCAGCCGCTTCCAGATCGAACACCAGATCGAGACCGCGTTCTCGCGCACCGTGAACCTGCCTTCGGGCGGCGCGATCGTGATCGACCACACCGAGGCGCTGGTCTCGGTCGACGTGAACTCGGCGCGCTCGACGCGCGGCTCCGACATCGAAGAGACTGCCACCCGCACCAACCTCGAGGCTGCCGACGAGATCGCGCGCCAGATGCGCCTGCGCGACCTGGGCGGCCTGATCGTCGTCGACTTCATCGACATGGAAGAGTCGAAGAACCGCCGCGAAGTCGAGACCCGGCTGCGCGACGCGCTGCGCCAAGACCGTGCTCGTGTGCAGTTCAGCTCGATCAGCAAGTTCGGCCTGCTCGAACTGAGCCGCCAGCGCCTGCGCCCGGCGCTCAGCGAAGGCAGCCACATCACCTGCCCGCGCTGCAACGGCACCGGCCACATCCGCGACACCGAATCGTCGGCGCTGCAGATCCTGCGCATGGTCCAGGAAGAGTCGATGAAGGACAACACCGCCGCCGTGCACGTGCAGGTGCCGGTGGAAGTGACCTCGTTCCTGCTGAACGAGAAGCGCACCGAGATCACCAAGATCGAACTCAAGCAGCGCGTGACCGTGCTGCTGGTGCCGAACAAGAACCTCGACACGCCGAACTACCGCCTGGAGCGCCTGCGCCACGACGACCCGCGCCTCGAGAACCTGCAGGCCAGCTACACGATGATCGACGAGGCCGAAGAAGAAGTCGGCATCACGCGGCGCGAGAAGACCAAGGCCAAGCAGGAGCCCGTCATCAAGGGCATCCTGCCCGAGACGCCGGCCCCGGTGGCGGTGCCCAAGCCCGCGCCGGTCGTGGCGGCGCCGGTGCCTGCGCCCGTGGTTGCTGCACCGGCTCCGGCCGCGGCGGTGGCCGGTGGTGGTTTCTTCGGCTGGATCAAGAGCCTGTTCGGTGGCGAGACGGCTGCACCGGTCGTCGTTGCGCCGAAGCCGGCAGCGCCCGTGGTCGCCAAGGCCGCTGAATCACGCGACGGCCGTGGCGAACGCGGTGACCGCGGCGGCCGGGGTGGGCGCGGTGGCCGTGACGGCAAGCGCGGCGAACGGGGCGGTGAACGCACCGAGCGCGGCGAAGGCCGCGGCGAGGGACGAGGCGAGGGACGAGGCGAAGGTCGCGGTGAAAACCGCGGCGAAGGTCGTGGCAAGCGCCCCGAGCGCGCCGAGCGCCCGGCGGGTGAAGAAGTCGTTCGCACCGAAGGCCTCGAGGCGACCCGCGGTGAAGAGCGAGGTGGCCGCCAGGGCCAGCGCGACGAGAACCGCGGTGAAGGCCGCGGTGAAGGCAGAGACGGCCGCCGTGGCCCGAGGCCGGAGCGCGAACCGCGCCCGGCAGCACCGGCCGCCGAAGCGGGCGCGGCCGACGAGACGGTTTCCAAACAAGCCTTCGTCGACACCCTGCCCGGTGCCGACGCCCCCGAGTCCACTGATGCCCAGGGCGAACGCCAGGGTGGTCGCCGCCGCAACCGCCGTGGCGGCCGGGGTGGGCGTGACCGCGACGAAGCCGGCGTTGAAGGCGCAGCAACCGAGCAGAGCCCGGCCCTGAACGGTGAGGCGCAAGCCGCGCCGCAGGAAGCTGCCCGCAACGGCGCCGACAGCATCGAGGCCGACAACGGCGCACCGCGCAGCGAAGCCGGTGAAGCAGGCGAAGGCCGCCGACGTGGCCGCGGCCGCGACCGCAACCGCCGTGAACGCAGCGAAGAAGGCAGCACCGAAACCGGCGCCGCCGCCGAAGGCGTGACGACCGCGAGCACCGAGCCGGTGGCAGCCTCCTACGAAGCACCGGAGTACGTTGCGCCGGTCGTGCAGGCCGCGGTCGCTGAACCGGTGGTCGAAGCCGAAGTGGCCGAGCCGGTCGTGGAAGTGCCGGTGGCCGCGCCGGTTCGGGCCGCAGCGCCCGCGCCGGTGGCGCCTGTCGTGGTGGCCGCAGTGGCTGCACCGATCGTCGCAGCCCCCGCACCGCAGGCGCTGGCAAGCACCGAGCCTTTCGTGCTGCCGCTGAGCTCGCTGCAAGCCGTGGCCGAAGCCGCCGGTCTGCAGTGGGTGAACTCCGACACCGACAAGATCCGTGCGGTGCAGGCCGCCATGGCCAGCGAGCCGGCGCCAGCCCATGTGCCGCGCGAGCGCAAGCCGGTGGAAAACACCGACACCGGCCCGCTGGTGCTGGTGGAAACGCGCAAGGACCTGTCGCAGATCAAGCTGCCGTTCGAGACGGCGCAGGGGTCGCAGCCGCAAGGCTGATTGCGACTGGCGCACCCCAAAGGAAACGCCGCCGTGGCTTGCGCCCGGCGGCGTTTTTCCTTTCAACGGCCACGGGCTTCGAGAGCCCGGCGCCGACCTCAGGGCAGCCGTTCCAGCGCGCGCTGGTAGACCGGCGAGTGCATCAGCTCGTCCCAGGTGAAAGGCGCGGTCTGCGGTAGCAGCGCGAGCCGGCGGGTTTCGCTGTCGGGGTCGGCTCGCCACAGCCCCTGCGCGTGCGCTTCACCCAGATCGTCGAGCAAGGCATCGACGGCGGCGCCGCCGTCGATCGACTGATTGCACAGCAGCACCATGTCGCAGCCGGCCGTCAGCGCCACGGCCGCGGCTTCGGCGTAACTGACCTGGCCGCCGTTGATGTGGCGCGCGCCTTCCATGCTCAGGTCGTCGCTGAAGATCGCGCCGGTGAAACCGAGCTGCATGCGCAGAATGTCCTTGAGCCAGCGCGGCGAAAAACCGGCCGGCAACGCGTCGACCTTCGGGTAGACCACGTGCGCCGGCATCACGCTGGCCAGGCTGGTGCTGAGCCACTCGTAGGGCTTGGCGTCGTCGGCGAGGATCGCCTTCAGGCTGCGTTGGTCGACCGGCACGTCGACATGGCTGTCGGCTTTCACGAAACCGTGGCCGGGGAAGTGTTTGCCGCAGTTGTGCATGCCCGAAAGCAGCAGGCCGTGCATCAGGCTCTTGGCGAGCAGCGTGGCCACGCGCGCGTCGCGGTGGAAGGCACGGTCGCCGATCACGTTGCTGCCGCCGTGGTCGAGGTCGAGCACCGGCGTGAAGCTCAGGTCGACACCGCACGCACGCAACTCGGCGCCGAGCACCTGGCCGGTGGCGGTGGCGGCGTCGGTGGCCGTCAGCGCGTCTTTCATCCACGACTCGCCGAGCACGCGCATCGGCGGCAGGTGCGTGAAACCGTCGGTGCGAAAGCGCTGCACACGGCCGCCTTCGTGGTCGACGCAGATCAGCACGTCGGGGCGGATCGCCTTGATCTCGCAGGTGAGTTCGGTCAGCTGCAAGCGGTCTTGCCAGTTGCGCGCGAACAGGATCAGCCCGCCGGTCAGCGGGTGTTTCAGGCGGCGTTTGTCGTCGGCTGTGAGCGTGGTGCCGGCCACGTCGAGCACCACGGGAGCATGGGCGTCCATCTTGTTCATTCCTCGTTCTGTTCGACCACGACGAAACTCGCCGCGTAGTCGGTTTCATCGGTGATGCTCACGTGCGCCCGCAGGCGGTTCGCCGCGAACCACGCGGCCAGTTCGCCATGCAGGCGGATCTGCGGTTTGCCACTCGGCGCTTTCACGACCTCGCAGGCGCGCCAGGTCATCGGCAAACGCATGCCCATGCCGATGGCCTTGGAGAACGCTTCCTTGGCCGAAAAGCGTGTCGCCAGATAACTGATGCCACGCGATTCGACCTTCGCCCGGCGGGCGCGGAAGACTTCGATCTCGTGCGGGCCGAGCACACGCTCGGCGAAACGGTCGCCGCGCCGCGCCAGGCTCGCGGCGATGCGGCGCACGTCGCAGATGTCGGTACCGATGCCGTAGATCATGAGGACGCGCGATGGATGCAGCGCAGGTAGTCGCGCACCGTCTCGGTGTAGCCGAGTTCGAGCGCATCGGCGATCAGCGCGTGCCCGATCGACACTTCCTGCACGCCGGGCACGGCCCGCAAGAAGTCGGTGAGGTTGGCGCGGCTCAGGTCGTGTCCGGCATTGATTCCGAGACCTTGCTGCAGCGCAGCTTGCGCGGTGGCGGTGAAGGCGGCGAGCACCGCGTTGCCGGTCTCGGTGCCATGCGCCCGCGCATAACTTTCGGTGTACAGCTCGACGCGCTCGGCGCGAAGTTCGCGCACAGCGCGCATCGCGTCGGGCAGCGGGTCCATGAACAGGCTCACGCGCACCCCGAGGGCACGGGCTTCGTCGATCAGCGGTGCGAGGCGCTGCGCGTCTTGCGGAAACTGCCAGCCGTGGTCAGACGTGCTTTGTTCGACGCTGTCGGGCACGAACGTGACCTGGTGCAGCGGCAAGCCCTTGGCGACGAGGTCGCGCACCAGGTCCATCAGGTTGTGGAACGGGTTGCCTTCGACGTTGTATTCGGCCTGCGGCCACTGCTGCATCAGCCCGGCGAGTTCGTAGACATCGTGCTTGCGGATGTGGCGCTCGTCGGGCCGCGGGTGCACGGTGATGCCGTGCGCGCCGGCTTCGAGCGCGAGCGTGGCGGCGCGCAGCACGCTCGGGATCTCGAGCGCGCGGGTGTTGCGCAGCAAGGCCACCTTGTTGACGTTGACCGACAGCGCGGTCGTGCCGCGGTGGGCGTCCAGGCCCGTGGTGAGCAGTGGGTTCATGGCTGCGGATTCTCCGCCATCGCACGACCGGCACTCACAGGCCCTGCAGCTCCATCATCACGCGGCGCGTGCGCAACGTGGCCGAACCGAGGTGGTGCTGGATCACGCCACGCAGGCGTGTCTTCAATGCAGCGAGACACGGCCTGCAGGCCTGCTGCAAGGCCGGCAGGCTGCCGTGTTCGAGAGCCGCCTGCAGGCCGACGAGTGCTTCGCCGGTGAGCGCGTCGTCTTCGCCGCGTGCCGAGGTCAAGCCGGCATCGGCCGTGAGCGCGTAACGCCGCTCGGCCTGCACCGGTTCCTGCGTCTGCGTGTCGACGCTGAGCTCGGGCAACACGCCCACCTGCTGCAACAGCGTGAGTTCGAACGCGCGCAGTGCAGCTTCCACCGCCACGTCATCGGTGTCGGCGAGCGCCGGCAGCGTGGCCGCGTAGGCATCGAACAGCGCGGGGTGCGGGTCGTGGCGCGCCAGCAGCTTCATCAGCAGTTCGTTCAGGTAAAAACCACTGAACAAGGCCGCGCCGGTGAGCATCGCGGCACCACCGGCCCATTCGGCGCCGCGCAGGGTCTGCACGTCGCTCGAGGCTTCGTCGCGCGCCGCGCGGCCCAGGTTCACGTGGATGCGCTGGAACGGCAGCAGCACCGCGCGCAGCTGCGAGTAGGGCCGCTTCGCGCCCTTGGCAGCGACCGCCAAGCGCCCTTGTTCACGCGTGAACAGATCGAGGATCAGGCTCGACTCGCTCCAGTCGTAGCGGTGCAGCACGTAGGCAGCGAGCGGGGCGGTGCCGCGCGAAACTCGCGTCGCCATCGCGCCGGTCACTCGTAGCCGTAGGAGCGCAGGTGCGCTTCGTCGTCGGCCCAGCCGGAGCGCACCTTGACCCAGAGCTCGATGAAGACCTTGGCGCCCATCAGCTTCTCGAGCTCTTGCCGCGCTTCGGAGCCGATGCGCTTCAGGCGCTCGCCGCCGCTCCCGATGATCATGCCCTTGTGCGCGTCGCGCTCGACCACGATGCTGGCCGAGATGCGGCGCAGGTTGCCCTCTTCCTCGAACTTGTCGATCACGACGGTCGAGGTGTAGGGCAGCTCGTCACCGGTCAGGCGGAACAGTTTTTCGCGGATGATTTCGCTGGCCAGGAAACGGTCACTGCGGTCGGTGAGCGCGTCTTCTTCGTAGAACCAGGGCTGCACCGGCAGGTAGGGTTTGACGATGCCGATCAGGCGCTGCACATCGGCGTCCTTGCGCGCCGAGAGCGGCACGAACTCGGCGAAGTTGTGGCGCTCCTGCATGCCCTTGAGCCAGGGCGCGAGTTCGGCGCGGCGGTGCACGGCGTCGAGCTTGTTGGCGATCAGGAACACCGGCTTGCCTTCGGTCATGAGCGCCAGTACCTTGGCGTCGTCCAGACCGAAACGGCCGGCTTCGACGACGAACAGCACCACGTCCACATCCGACAGCACGCCTTGCACGGTGCGGTTGAGCGTGCGGTTCAGCGGCGCGTTGTGCAGCGTCTGGAAACCGGGCGTGTCGACGAACACGAACTGCGCTTCTTCGACGGTGCGGATGCCGGTGATGCGGTGGCGCGTGGTCTGCGCCTTGTCGGAGGTGATGCTGACCTTCTGGCCGACCAGCGCATTGAGCAGCGTCGACTTGCCGACGTTGGGGCGGCCGACGATCGCGACCAGGCCGCAGCGCTGCGGCAAGGCAGCGTCGTCGGTTTCTACAGCAGGGACATCGGTCATTGAAGCCTAGGATTGCAGCGGGCTGCCGGGGCGATCGCTCGCCTTGAGCGCGTCGAGCATGCGGCGCGCGGCTTCTTGTTCGGCGACACGCCGTGAGCGGCCCTCGCCCGATTCGGTGAGGTTGAGCGCCGGCACCACGCACTCGACCTCGAAGGTCTGCGCATGGGCCTGGCCGCGCGTGGCGCTGATGCGGTAGGTGGGCACCGGCAGGCGGCGCGCCTGCAGCCATTCCTGCAGTTCGGTCTTGGCGTCCTTGCTCCAGCTGGCCACGTCGGTGGTCTGGATGACTTCGCCGAACAGGCCCTTGACCAGCTCGCGCGCGGCGTCGAAACCGCCGTCGAGAAAGGTGGCGCCGAGCAGCGCTTCCAGCGCATCGGCGAGGATCGACGCGCGCTGCGCACCGCCGCCGCGGGCTTCGCCTTCGCCGAGATTCAACACCTCGGGGAGGCCGAGCTGCACGGCCACGCGGTGCAGGCTGTCTTCACGCACGAGGTGGGCGCGCACGCGCGTGAGGTCGCCTTCGTCGGAGCCGGCGAAACGCTCGAACAGCAGACCGGAGATCGCCAGGCTGAGCACGGCGTCGCCGAGGAATTCAAGCCGCTCGTTGTGGTCGGCACCGAAGCTGCGGTGGGTGAGCGCGCGGCTCAGCAACTGCGCGTCGGTGAAGCGGTAGCCGATGCGCCGCTGCAAGGCGTCGAGGCGGGTTTCCATGGCGAGCTGGGGTGGAGAAGGCACGCAGCAGAACCGGGCGAGCCGGTCTTACTTCGAGCGCCCTTCGTACTTGATGAGCAGGTACACCGGCTTGATCAGTTCGATGTCCTTGTCGTAGGCGAACTTGATCACGATCTTGTCGTTTTCCTTCGTGATCTCGAGGTCCTTGCCGTTGATTGACTGGATCGAATATTCGATGTCTCTCTGCTTGTCGAAGTTCGCGCGGATCTCGGGCACCGTGGTGGCGCCGGACGCCGCCAGCTTCGTCACGGCCTTCTGGATCGTGAAGAACTCGTTCACGGTAGGCAGCACCTTCATGCCGATCAGGGCGCCGAAGCCGACGACGATGGCCCAGAACATCAGCCCGAACAGCGTGACGCCCCGTTGGACGCGTTTTCGGTGAAGCTCGACGGTCATGCTCTTACGCTCCTGTCTTTGCGGCGGGCCTCAATGGAAGGGGCCGATCCGCTTCAGATTGCCAAAGTTCATCCAGACGAAAAATGCCCGGCCCACGATGTTCTCGTCGGGCACAAAACCCCAGAAACGCGAGTCCTGCGAATTGTCGCGGTTGTCGCCCATCATGAAGTAGTGACCGGCCGGCACCTTGCAAGTGACGCCCTCGGCACTGTAGCGGCAGTTCTCGCGGAACGGGAAGCTGATCTTGTCTTCTGCGCCATAGAACGGCTGGCTCTGCGGGTTCACCAGAATGCGGTGTTCGGCCTCGCCGAACTTTTCCTTGAACTCGGGAAAGTAGCGCAAGGAGTCTTCATCGTAGAAACCTGGCGGCGGGGTTTGTTCCATCGGGACCGCCACGCCGTTGATGAACACCTGCTGATTGCGAAACCCGATCTCGTCGCCTGGCAACCCCACCACACGCTTGATGTAGTCGATGCTCGTGTCCTTCGGGTAACGAAACACCATCACGTCACCACGCTTCGGGTCATTGTTGGCGATGATCTTCTTGTTGATCACCGGCAGGCGCACGCCGTAGTGGAATTTGTTCACGAGAATCAGGTCACCGACCAGCAGCGTCGGGATCATCGAGCCGCTCGGGATCTTGAAGGGCTCGAACAGGAACGAGCGCAGCAGGAACACGACCAGGATCACCGGGAACAGCCCGGCGGTCCAGTCGAGCCACCAGGGTTGCATCAGCAGCGTGTCGCGGGCCTGGCCGACGTCGCCATCGACCTTGACGATGCCCTGGCTGGCGAGTTGCTCGCGGCGCGCCGCGTCTTGCTGCTCGAGCGTATTGGCGGCGGCCAGGCGGCGCGGCGCGAAGTGAAAGCGTTCCGCGAGCCAGTAGCCCAGGGTCACGACGGTCAGGACGAACAGCAGCAGCGAGAAGTTGCCTGTCCACTTGCCGAAGTACCAGCCACCGAGAAAGATCGCGAGGCAGCCATAGAGCAAACCGGTCAAGGAACCCATCAGTCTTCCACTTGGAGGATGGCCAGGAAAGCTTCTTGCGGCACTTCGACAGTACCGATCTGCTTCATGCGCTTTTTACCGGCCTTTTGTTTGTCGAGCAGCTTGCGCTTGCGGCTCACGTCGCCGCCATAACACTTGGCGATGACGTTCTTGCGAAGCGCCTTGATTGTCTCACGCGCGATGATGTTGGCCCCGATCGCGGCCTGGATCGCGACGTCGTATTGCTGCCTCGAAATCAGCTCCCGCATCTTGGCCACCACGGCGCGGCTGCGGTAGTTGCTCTGGCTGCGGTGCACGATGATCGACAGGGCGTCGACCTTGTCGCCGTTGAGCAGGATGTCGACCTTGACGACGTCGGCGGCGCGGTATTCCTTGAACTCGTAGTCCATCGACGCGTAACCGCGCGACACGCTTTTCAGCTTGTCGAAGAAGTCGAGCACGATCTCGGCCAGCGGCATCTCGTAGGTCAGCAACACCTGGCGGCCGTGGTAGGCCATGTTGATCTGGTTGCCACGTTTCAGGTTGGCCAGCGTCATCACCGGGCCGACGTAGTCTTGCGGCATGTAGAGATGCACCGTGACGATCGGCTCGCGGATCTCATTGATGCGGCCCAGGTCGGGCATCTTCGACGGGTTCTCGATCTCGATCACCGTCTTGTCGCCGAGCTCGACCTGGTAGACGACCGACGGTGCGGTCGTGATCAGGTCCTGGTCGAACTCGCGCTCCAGCCGTTCCTGCACGATCTCCATGTGCAGCAGGCCGAGAAAACCGCAGCGGAAGCCGAAACCCAGCGCCTGGCTCACCTCGGGCTCGTAGCGCAGAGAGGAGTCATTGAGCTTGAGCTTCTCGAGCGCGTCGCGCAGCTGCTCGTATTCGCTCGCTTCGCTCGGGTACAGGCCGGCGAAAACCTGCGGCTGGATTTCCTTGAAGCCGGGCAATGCCTCGGTGGCGGCGCCCAGGTTGTTGGGCAGCTTCTTCTCGAGCGTGATGGTGTCGCCGACCTTGGCGGCCTGCAATTCCTTGATGCCGGCGATCACGAAACCGACCTCGCCGGCGTTCAGGCGCTCGCGCGGCACGGTCTTGGGCGTGAACACACCGAGCTGCTCGGCACCGTAGACCGCGTCGCTGGCCATCAGGCGGATCCGCTCGCCCTTTTGCAGGCTGCCGTCGACCACCCGCACGAGCATCACCACGCCGACGTAGTTGTCGAACCACGAGTCGATGATCATCGCGCGCAGCGGCGCCTCGCGCACGCCACGCGGCGCCGGCATGCGGGTGATCACGGCTTCGAGGATGTCGTCGATGCCTTCGCCGGTCTTGGCGCTGCAGGGAATGGCGTTGTCGGCGTCGATGCCGATCACGTCTTCGATTTCTTCCTTGGCGCGCGCCGGGTCGGCCTGCGGCAGGTCCATCTTGTTGAGCACCGGGATCACCTCGACGCCGAGGTCGAGCGCCGTGTAGCAGTTGGCCACGGTCTGGGCTTCGACACCCTGGCTCGCGTCGACCACCAGCAGCGCGCCTTCGCAGGCCGACAGCGAGCGGCTCACTTCGTACGAGAAGTCGACGTGCCCGGGCGTGTCGATCAGGTTCAGGTTGTAGACCTTGCCGTCGCGCGCCTTGTATTCGAGCGCGGCGGTCTGCGCCTTGATCGTGATGCCGCGCTCGCGCTCGATGTCCATCGAGTCGAGCACCTGCGCTTCCATCTCGCGGTCGCTCAAGCCGCCGCAACGCTGAATCAAACGATCGGCGAGGGTGCTCTTGCCGTGGTCGATGTGCGCAATGATCGAAAAATTTCTGATGTGGTCCATGCTTGCTGCGATGTTCTTTGTGTGCGCCTCAGCACGGAGCCACAACGGCGCAGCCGTTGCGCGGGAGGCTCATATCGCGAAGCGATGTGAAGGCCCGAAGGGCCGTGCCGTACGCAAAAAAAAGGCACGTCGAAGAACGACGCGCCTTCCAACAAAACGTATGGCAACTGCTTGTTGGGACTTTCATTGTAGTCAAAAGCACCCGGCTGCAAACCGCGCCATTGCTCGATTTCTCGTCGTTGCAGCCGTCCAACAGCAAAATGTATCAACAGCTTATCCACAATTGCTTGTGGATGGCTTGGGGATAGTTTTCAGGGGCCAGATTCATCTCAAAAACGACCCAAAAGAAGCCGGAACAGGCTCAGATTGTAGTGGCCACAGCCAACAATCTCCCACGCCTTGAAATGTGAGTAACAACCAACTTCACTACGCGCTTTTGGGCCCGGTTCGGGCGCGCCGGAACCAGCAGAGAAAGTCGCACCAACTCTCACCTGGTGGAAAGACCCGCCAGTCGAGTCAACTCGGCCAGCGGCCTTGACCCACCCGGGCGCCCTTCACTTCCCGGGCCGAACGATCAGGAAATTGACGACGTCACCACGCCGCACGAGCAGCGTCACCGTTTTCGATCGATCGAGTTTGGCCACCAGTGCCTCGAACTGCTTCGCGCCGGTGATCTCGGTGTTGTCGATCGACAGAACCACATCACCTTCGCGCACACCGGCCCGCGCTGCGGCGCCTTCGACACTCTCGACCCGCACACCATTCTTGACCTTCAGCTCGCGCTTTTGCGCGTCGCTGAGGTCGGCCACCGCGAGACCGAGCGATCCGACCGCAGGCTGCGCCTTGTTGGGCTCGCGCTCGTTGGTGCGCGCGCTGCGCTCGGCTTCGAACTCGACCACGGTGACGCTCAGGTCGCGGTTGGCGCCACGCCGAAAGACCTGCAGCGTCGCCTTGCTGCCCGGCTTCACGCCGGAGACGATGCGCGGCAGGTCGGCCGACTTCTCGACCGTGCGCCCGTCCACCTTCGTGATGATGTCGCCGGCCTCGACGCCCGCCTTCTCGGCCGGCCCGCCGGCCTCGACGCTGCGCACCAGCGCACCGGTCGGCTTGCCCAGGCCGATGGACTCGGCGATGTCCTTCGTGACTTCGCCGATCGTCACGCCGATGCGCCCGCGGCTCACGCGGCCGCTGGCACGCAACTGGTCGGACACACGCGCCGCTTCGTCGATCGGGATCGCGAACGAGATGCCCATGTAACCGCCCGAGCGGCTGTAGATCTGCGAGTTGATGCCGACCACCTCGCCGCGCATGTTGATCAGCGGCCCGCCGGAATTGCCCGGGTTGATGGCCACGTCGGTCTGGATCAGCGGCAGCAGTTCGCCGGTGTCGCGCGACTTGGCGCTGACGATGCCGGCCGTGACCGAGTTCTCCAGCCCGAAGGGCGAGCCGATCGCGATCACCCACTCGCCCACCCGCAGGCGATTCACGTCGCCGACGCGCACGGTCGGCAAGCCGGTGGCTTCGATCTTGACCAGCGCCACGTCGGAGCGTTTGTCGGCGCCAATGACGCGGGCCTTGAACTCGCGCTTGTCGTTGAGCGTGACGAAGACTTCGTCGGCGCCGTCGACCACGTGGGCGTTGGTCATCACGTAGCCGTCGGCGTTGAGCACGAAGCCCGAGCCGAGGCCGCGCTGTGTCGGCTCACCTTCGTTGCCGGGCTGCGGCGAACGCGGCGTCGGCCGGTTCGGCATCGGAATGCCGAAGCGCTTGAAGAATTCGAGCATGTCTTCGTCGATCTCGGGGCCGGCACCCGCGCGGCCGGCGCGCGCGCGCTCGGTGGTGCGGATGCCGACAACCGCCGGTCCGACCTTTTCGACAAGGTCGGCGAAGTCCGGCAGCCCCTGCGCGCGCACCGGCACAGCAGCCAGCGCCGTGGCACCCACGGCCGCGCCCAGCGCCAGCGCACTCAGCCAGGCACGGGCGTGCCGCAGCGGGTTGAGCGCAATGATCGGGTTGGTCGGAAAAGATTGCACTTGCATCAACATGCCCTCCCCAGGCATTTCAGAACCCAACGGCGCAGCGCGCCGAACTACTATCTGCGCTCCAGCCCCTTGACGAACGTGCGCAGCGTAGCGGGCGGCACGTCACCGACCACGGTGATCCACCAATCACCCTGTTGCTGCATCAGCGTCTGCGTCGCGCCGACCGACGCGAGCATCGGGCGTGTATGGCGCTGCGGGTTGAAGGGTTCGATGAACAGGGACACATAGGTCAGCCCGTCGGAATAGATGGTCTGCAGCACTTGGTGTTCGGTGCTGTCCTTTTCAACGATGGCCGTGCCCTCCATCGGCCGCTTCACGCAGCTCACCTGGCGGAAACCCGGGGCCGGCTGGCGCACCGACCAACCTTCGGCCTCGAGCCGCGTGGGCGTGAGCACCGGCCGCAGCACACGGTAGCCGTCGAGCTTCTTCATCGGCTGCAGCACGCTCTCGGGCTGCGGCTTGACGCCGATGCTGACGTCGGAGAACGCCGAGGTCTCGAGCACGTCGCCGCGTTCGCCGAGCACGTCGGCGCGCAACAGCAGGCCGCTGGCCTGATCGGCCCACAGGCGGTAGCCGTAGCGGTAGGCGTCCTTGGGTTTGACGAGCAGCACCTTGGCTTCGTGCCCGGCCACCCGGTCGGCGCCCTGCGGGTGCACATCGTAATAGTCGACGATCCGGTCGTCTCCAGCTTGCAGCAGGGCCGGGAACGCGGCCGGCACGGAGCGCTGCTCGACCATCGCCACGCGGCTCGCTGGCCAGACCGTGTGCACGACCTCGTTGTGGCGGTACACATGGCGCGCCTGCCCGTCGAGCGACTCGCTGCGTTCGAACTGGTTCTTGCCTTCGCAGTAGTGGGCGATGCGGGCGCTCGACACCGCGCCGCCGCCGGTCACCACGAAGGTACCCTGGAAGTTCTGGCGACTGGCGGCCTCGTGGATGCGCAGCAGCCAGGCGCGCACTTCAGTGGCAGGCGCGGGCGCGTCCACGCCGCCCGACTGCGCCCGCACCGAAGGCGCCGACACGCACGCGGCACCGACCAGCACCAGTGCAGACAGGGAACGAAACAGCATGGGCGCGGTGGTCAGAACGTGCTCAGCGATCTGCCGCATCGGCCGTGGCGCTGCGCAGGAAGCCCGAAGGCACGCCCAGCGCCGAGGTGCCGGCGAACTGCTTGTGGGCCGCGAGGTAGCGGTCGAGCCGCACATCACGGATCAGCTTGCCGTTGGCGACCAGCACCTGCGGGTCGGGCGAGGCGGCAACCGGCGCCGACGCACTCACATTCTTCGACCCCGCCGCACCCTGCGCGAGCGTGGCATCGGGCGCCGACACGGCCGGGCCGCGGGTCAGCACGACCACACCGGCGACCGCGACGAACCCGGCCGCGACCACCGAGGCCGCCATCCAGGAACGGCGCGGGCCGCGTGCACCATTGGCGCGCTGCGGCACGGCTCGGGCCAGGGGTGCGGCATAGTCCAGCGGGCGCGGCGCCAGCACCACCGGTTCGGCGTCGAGGCGAACCCGCAAGGCAGCGAGAAAACCCGCATCGCGCGCCGGGTCGGCCGCCAGGTCTTCGGAGCGCAGCACGTCGCCGATCAAATGGAACGCGTGCCACGAGGCGCGCATATCGGCGTCGCCCCGCCACGACGCGCAGGCCTGCGCCGCCGCCGTCTCGCCGAGTTCGCCGTCAGCGAGCGCGGAGAGCTGCTCCAACCGGGCCACCCGGTCTGCCGAATCAATAGGCACCATGTTCATCTCCATCAAACCATCGTTCAGTCCAGCACGCACAAATCCACACCCGCGCCACACCCGCCGCGCGGGCATCACCATCGCTCGCCGTCGCGCGTGTCGAGCAGCGGGCGCAGCCGCGTGGCGATGGCCTCGCGGGCCCGGAAGATCCGGGAGCGCACGGTGCCGATCGGGCAGTTCATCAGTTCGGCGATCTCTTCGTAGGTCAGCCCTTCGATCTCGCGCAGTGTGATCGCCTGGCGCAGATCGTCGGACAGCGCTTCGATGGCAAAGTTCACAGCGGCTGCAATTTGCTTGCTCGCGAGCAGCGCATCGGGCGTTTCGCCGTCGCTCAACTCGTTCTCGACGCGCGAAGAATCGTCGTCTTCGTCGCGCGAGGCGCGGGCCGACTCGGTCACCAGCGGGTCGCGCTTGAGTTCCATCAGGAACTTCTTGGCGGTGTTGACGGCAATTCGGTACAGCCAGGTGTAGAAAGCGCTCTCGCCGCGAAACTGCGGGATCGCACGGTAGGCGCGGATGAAGGTTTCCTGGGCGATGTCGGGCACCAGGTCGACGTCGCGCACCATGCGGCCGATCAGCCGTTCGATGCGCCGCTGGTACTTGACCACGAGCATCTCGAAGGCTTTCACGTCGCCCTCTTTGACACGGGCGATCAGCGGGGCATCGGCGTCCGGGCCGTTCATCATGGCGCGGGCCTCAGAAGTCGGCCGCGGTATCGGCGCCGGGCTGCGGGCGGGGTGAATACACTGCGCAGCGCAAGGCGTGCCAGCGTGATTCGAGGCCACGCCGTTGCGCCGGGAGCCAGGTCGCGCGGGAGCGCCAGGTCGATTCCGCAGGCTCGAAGCGCAGCAGCATCCACAGCCCGAGATCGATCGCCACGTGCACCTTGCCGTTGAAGGGCTCGTGGCCGGCCGACTCGGGCGGGCCGAGGTGCCACTGTTGGCCGTCCCACCGCAAGCTCACCGGCCGAACCCGCGCTGCGGCAGTACCGAGCACGAGGAGAACGAGTGCGACACCGGCTGCCGTCCAGCGACTCGCGGCAGAAACCGACGGTTGCTCCGATCCCATCCACGCCAGCATCACGAGCCCGCCCGCCAGCGCAGCCGCGAGCACGGCCACCTGCCACACGCCGAAGCGGTCGAGAACGACCTGAAAAGCCGGGGATGCGCGCATCGGCGCGTGGACGCGAAGGCGTCAAACTCGTTTGAAGACCAGGGTGCCGTTGGTGCCACCGAAGCCGAAGTTGTTCTTCACGGCGTAGTCGATCTTCATCTCGCGCGCGGTGTTCGCGCAGTAGTCCAGGTCGCACTCGGGGTCCTGGTTGAAGATGTTGATCGTCGGTGGCGACACCTGGTCGTGCACCGCCAGCGTCGTGAACACCGACTCGATGCCGCCGGCGCCGCCCAGCAGGTGGCCGGTCATCGACTTGGTGGAGTTCACGACCAGCTCGGGCGCGTGCGTGCCGAACGCGAGCTTGATCGCGTTGGTCTCGTTCAGGTCACCGAGCGGCGTGGAAGTGCCGTGCGCGTTCAGGTACTGAACCTGGTCGGCGTTCAGGCCGGCGTTGCGCAGCGCGGCTTTCATCGAACGCTTCGGGCCGTCGACGTCGGGCGCGGTCATGTGGTGGGCATCGGCGCCCATGCCGAAGCCGACGAGTTCGGCGTAGATCTTCGCGCCGCGGCGCTTGGCGTGTTCGTATTCTTCGAGCACCAGCACGCCGGCACCTTCGCCGAGCACGAAACCGTCGCGGTCCTTGTCCCACGGGCGCGATGCGGTTTGCGGGTCGTCGTTGCGCGTGGAGAGTGCACGCGCCGCCGCGAAACCACCCACCCCCAGCGGCGAGACCGTGGCTTCGGAGCCGCCGGCGATCATCACGTCGGCGTCGCCGTATTCGATCAGGCGACCGGCTGCGCCAATGCAATGCAACCCGGTCGTGCAGGCGGTGACGATCGCCATGTTCGGCCCCTGGAAGCCGAAGGTGATCGACACATGGCCCGAGATCATGTTGATGATCGACGCCGGCACGAAGAACGGCGTGATGCGCCGCGGCCCGCGCGCTTCGAGTTCGGCGTGCGTGGCTTCGATCAGCGGCAGGCCGCCGATGCCCGAACCCACCATCACGCCGATGCGCGCGGCCTGCTCTTCGCTCAGCGCGTCGTTGGTCGCCAGGCCGGCATCACGCACCGCCTGGATCGACGCGGCGAGCCCGAAGTGGATGAAGGTGTCCATGTGGCGGGCGTCTTTGGCCGGGAAATAGTCCTCGACCTTGAAGCCCTTCACTTCACCCGCGAACTTGCAGGCGAAGTTCGAGGCATCGAACCTCGTGATGTTGGCAATGCCGGAACGGCCCGCCAATACATTGGCCCAGCCCTCGGCCACCGTGTTGCCCACGGGGCTGATGAGGCCGAGCCCGGTCACGACAACGCGGCGTCGGGTCATGGGCTTGTCTTCCGCTGAATGCGCTGGTGACCGACGAAAGCTCAGGCAGCCTTCTGGTGCTTCACGGCGTAGTCGATCGCCAGTTGCACGGTCGTGATCTTCTCGGCTTCTTCGTCGGGAATCTCGATGCCGAATTCGTCTTCGAGGGCCATCACCAGCTCGACGGTGTCGAGTGAGTCGGCGCCGAGGTCGGCGACGAAGGCTTTGTCATTCACGACGTCGGCTTCAGGAACACCGAGTTGTTCGGCAATGATTTTTTTGACACGTGCTTCGATATCGCTCATGACTCCTCCGGGAGTGTTTACAGAAACAGCCCGGGATTCTACGGCCTGTCGGCCGCACGCCGGTCGGGACCCCCCGGCGTGACGATGGCATCGCCATCGCGATCAATTCATGTACATGCCGCCGTTGACGTGGAGCTCGGTGCCGGTGATGTAGCCAGCGTTGGGCGAGGCGAGAAAAGCCACCGCGTGGGCGATGTCGGTGCCGTGGCCGAGCCGCCCGAGCGGGATCTGGGCCATCAGCGCCGTGGTCTGGGCTTCGCTCAACGCCTTGGTCATGTCGGTTTCGATGAACCCCGGCGCCACGCAGTTGACGGTGATGCCACGGCTGCCGAGTTCGCGCGCCAGCGAACGGGTCATGCCCGCCACGCCGGCCTTGGCCGCAGCGTAATTGGCCTGGCCGGCGTTGCCGCTCGCGCCCACCACCGAGGTGATGTTGACGATGCGACCGTAGCGCTGTTTCATCATCGGCCGGATCGCGGCGCGGCTGACGCGGAACACGGCCTTCAGGTTGGTGTCGAGCACCGCGTCCCAGTCGTCGTCTTTCATGCGCATCGACAAGGTGTCGCGCGTGATGCCGGCGTTGTTGACGACCACGTGCAGGCCGCCGAGTTGCTTGACGATGGTGTCGATGGCCGCATCGACACCGGCCACGTCGTTGACGTTCAGGCACAGGCCTCGGCTGCCGGCGAATGGCGCGAGCGCTTCGCTGATGCTCGCCGCGCCGGCATCGGTCGTGGCCGTGCCGACGACCTTCATGCCCTGGCTCGCCAGGGCCATTGCGATCGCGCGGCCGATTCCACGCGACGCACCGGTGACGAGCGCGACCTGCCCCGCCATCTGGATCTCGCTCATGCCAGCAACCCCTTCACATCGGCAAGCGAAGCCGGGTCGAACAGCGCCCCGGAAACCGCTTCGGCGTCGACCCGCTTGACGATGCCGGCCAGCACCTTGCCCGGACCGCATTCGACGATGTGGCTCACGCCACGAGCGCGGATCGCCTGCACCACCTCGACCCAGCGCACCGGGCCGAAGGCCTGGCGATAGAGCGCGTCGCGGATCGCGGCGGCAGCGGTCTCGACCTGCACGTCGATGTTGTTGACGACCGGAATCACCGGCGTGACCAGCGTGGTTTCTGCCAGGCGCCCGCGCAGGCGTTCGGCCGCGGGTTTCATCAGGCTCGAGTGGAACGGTGCCGACACGGCCAGCAACAAGGCCCGCTTCGCACCCTTGGCCTTCAGCACTTCGCAAGCCTTGTCGACGCCGGCCTTCGAGCCGGCGATCACGGTCTGCTTGGGGTCGTTGAAGTTCGCGGCGTCCACCACTTCGCCGGTGGCGGCAACCACTTCGGCGCAGCCGTCACGCACCGCCTGCGCGTCGAGCCCGAGGATCGCCGCCATCGCACCCGCACCGACCGGCACCGCGTCCTGCATCGCCTGGGCGCGAAAGCGCACCAGCGGCAGCGCGTCGGCCAGCGTCAACGCGCCAGCAGCGACGAGCGCGCTGTATTCACCCAGCGAATGCCCGGCCACCACGCTCGGCGCCAGGCCGGTTTCGGCGATCCAGGCGCGGTAGCACGCGATGCCCGCCGTCAGCATCACCGGCTGGGTGTTGGTGGTGAGGTCGAGTTGATCTTTCGGGCCGGCATGGATCAGCTGGCCGACATCTTCACCGAGTGCTTCGGAAGCTTCGGCGAGCGTCTGGCGCACGGCAGCATGATCACCCCACGCGTCGAGCATGCCCACGGCTTGCGAGCCCTGGCCCGGAAATACGAATGCGAAAGGCGTCATCGCTCTGTCTCGGCTGTTCTTTATTGGAAGGGAGAGCGGCCGACGCGCTCAGAGGTCGAGCAGCACCGCGCCCCAGGTGAAACCACCGCCCACACCTTCGAGCAGCACGGTGTCGCCGCGCTTGATCTTGCCGTTGCGCACCGATTCGTCGAGCGCCAGCGGTACCGACGCGGCCGACGTGTTGCCGTGTTCATCGACCGTGACGATCAACTTGTCCATCGGCAGCTTCATGCGCTTGGCCGTGCCCTGCATGATGCGGATGTTGGCCTGGTGCGGGATCAGCCAGTCGACGTCGTCGGTGGTGCGGCCGGCTTTCTCGAGCACCGAGCGCGCCACGTCTTCGAGCACACCGACCGCGAGCTTGAACACCGCCTGGCCGTCCATTTTCAGCAACGGGTCGCCGAGCACATGGCCACCCGAGACCGTGCCCGGCACACACAGGATGTCGACATGGCGCCCATCGGCGTGCAGTTCGCTGGCCAGAATGCCGGGGCTGTCACTCGCTTCGAGCACCACCGCGCCGGCGCCGTCGCCGAACAGCACGCAGGTGGTGCGGTCCTTGAAGTCGAGGATGCGCGAGAACACTTCGGCGCCGACCACGAGCGCCTTGCGCGCCGCGCCGGTGCGGATCATCGAGTCGGCCACGGTCAGCGCGTAGACGAAACCCGAGCACACGGCCTGCACATCGAACGCGGCACAGCCGTGCACGCCGAGCTTCTGCTGCAGCAGGCAGGCGGTCGACGGGAACACCATGTCGGGCGTGCTGGTCGCGACGATGATCAGGTCGATGTTGGCGGCATCGACATCGGCGGCTTCGAGCGCGCGTTTCGCCGCGATCAGCGCCAGGTCACTGCTGGTCACCTCGGGCGCGGCGAAGTGGCGCGCCTTGATGCCGGTGCGCTCGACGATCCACTGGTCGGAGGTTTCGACGCCGCTCAGCGCGAGTTGCGCGGCCAACGCTTCATTGCTCAGGCGGTTCGGCGGCAGGTGGCTGCCGGTGCCCGTGATCCTTGAATAGCGTGGCGCGGAGGGTGTCATGGGGTGTTGTCAGGCAACGTCTGCTGCGATCGAATCGGCCGGCTTGGTTGCGGCCGGCATCGCGGCCAGCGTGTCGAGAATCCGGTCGTGCACCCGATCGAGAAGGCCGTTTCGAGCGGCATCATAAGCCCGATTCAGCGCCTGTTCGAACGCGAAAGCATCGGCAGAACCGTGGCTCTTGAACACCAACCCACGCAGGCCGAGCAGTGCGGCGCCGTTGTAGCGGCGGTGGTCCACGCGGGCTTGCAGTGCTTTGAGCACAGGAAGCGCCATCAACGCAGCAAGTTTGGTGAAGATGCTGCGCGTGAACTCCTGCTTGACGAACTTCGACAGCATCGACGCCAAGCCTTCGGAGGTCTTCAATGCCACGTTGCCGACGAAGCCGTCGCACACGACGATGTCGGTCGTGCCCTTGAAGATGTCGTTGCCTTCGACGTTGCCGTGGAAGTTGAGGTGGCCGCTTGCCGCGGCGGCGCGCAGCAGTTCGGCCGCCTGCTTGATGGTTTCGCTGCCCTTGATCGCTTCTTCGCCGATGTTGAGCAGGCCCACACTCGGGTCTTCCTTGCCGGCGATGGCGGCGACGAGCGCACTGCCCATCACCGCGAATTGCAGCAGGTGTTCGGCGGTGCAGTCGACGTTGGCGCCCAGATCGAGCACGGTCGTGAAACCGTCGCGCTCATTGGGCATCACGGTCGCGATGGCCGGGCGGTCGATGCCTTCGAGTGTTTTCAGCACGTAGCGCGACACGGCCATCAGCGCGCCGGTGTTGCCGGCCGAAACGCAGGCCTGCGCCTGTGACACGCCGTTCGCGTCGGCCTTGACTTGCGTGACGGCGACGCGCAGCGAAGAGTCCTTCTTCTTGCGAAGAGCCACCTCGATCGGGTCGTCCATCTCGACAACTTCGGAGGCGGTGACGACGCGGCAACGCGGCCAGGCAGCCGCGTCAGTCAGCGCCTCGGCGCGCCCGACCAGGATCAGTTCAGCAGCAGGGTGTGCCGCGAGAAACGCGCGGCAGGCGGGCAAGGTGACCGACGGACCGTGGTCACCGCCCATGCAATCGACCGCCAGCCGAACCACGCCGGCAAGGGGCGCATGAGCCGAATTCATCGCGGGGCGAAGATCTGTACCGGCCTGTGGCGGCCGGCACAAAGAACGCTCAGGCGTCCGCCTTGGTCTTCAGCACCTTGCGCCCACGATAGAAACCGTTCGGGCTGATGTGGTGGCGCAGGTGCGACTCGCCGGTGGTCGGCTCGATGGCCGTGCCGGGCGCGCTCAGCGCGTAGTGGGCGCGGTGCATGCCACGCTTCGAGGGGGACTTCTTGTTCTGTTGAACGGCCATGGAGCTCTCCTTGGGCCCGCATTCAAGCCGGGGCCAGCGCTGCGACAGGAAATGTCGCCGGGGTGGTTTCGCTGAATGCAGCGCACAAACACTAGATTGGTACTGCGAGGCGCAGGTGTGCCCGCAGACAAGCCCAAGATTCTAGCATGGCCTGCCCGGCCCGCTTCAGTTCAACGGGCCGCCTCGCTTGAGGACCGCCAGCGCGGCAAACGGGTTGGGCTTTTCCTCCGCCTGCGGGTCGTTCGGGCGCACCGGCAGCGGCACCGGGCAAACGTCGTGGCGCGGCACGATCGGCATGGCCAGCAGCAGCTCGTCTTCGATCAGCTCGCGCAGATCGAGCGAGCGGGTCAGGGCCAGCACGTCGTCTTCGCTGTCGGCGTCGAGTTGCGCGGCGGCGTCTTCGCCGTGCACGAACAGGAAACTGCGCTCGACCGCGAGCGCCACCGCCATCGGCTGCAGGCAACGCTGGCATTCGAGCGACACGGCCGTGCCGGCTTTCACATGCAGCCAGGTCTGGAGTTCGCCACCCGGCGCCGGGCGCTGCTCGCCGCGGGCACTCCAGATCACCTCGGTGGCACGCCGTTCTTCGGCATCGCCGAGCGCGGATTCGGCCACGCGCAACAGTTGCATCAGCGGCCAGCGGCCTTCGAGTTGCCCGGCTTCCTTGGCGAAAGCCTGCACCTCGAGACGGAAGGGATCGAACTCACGCGTTGCCATCGTTCAAGTGTAGTTGCGGCGGTGAGTGCGTTGCCGCCGATGGGAGAATCCGGCCATGACCACGCGACCGCTGCTGATCCTGGGCTCGACCTCCGTCTATCGGCGTGAACTGCTGTCGCGCCTGCGGCTGCCGTTCGAGGTCCGCGCACCCGACGTGGACGAGACGCCGCAGCCCGGCGAAGCCCCGGCCGCACTTGCGCAACGCCTGGCCCTGGCCAAGGCCCACGCGGTCTCGCGCCTGCACCCGGATGCGGTGGTGATCGGCTCCGACCAGGTCGCCGATCTCGACGGCCAGCCCATCGGCAAACCCGGCACGCACGAGCGCGCCGTGGCGCAACTGCGCAGCATGAGCGGGCGCAGCGTGGTGTTTCAGACGGCGGTGGCGGTGGTCTGCGCACGCAGCGCCTACGTGGGCACGGCGCTGGCGCCCGTCAGGGTGCGGTTCCGCGATCTTTCGGCCGACGAGATCGAGCTGTACCTGCGCACCGAGCAGCCCTACGACTGCGCCGGCAGCGCCAAGTCGGAAACGCTGGGCATCGCGCTGCTCGACGCCATCGAGTCCGACGACCCGACAGCGCTGGTCGGGCTGCCGCTGATCCGCACCTGCGCGTTGCTGCGCGCGGCCGGCATCGACCCGCTGTCGGCGGTCCATCGATGACACACCGCGGCGAGCTGGTCCTCGTTCCGAACACGCTGGACTTCGGCGCGCCGGGCGCTGTGCCCGACCTGCAGGACGTGCTGCCGCTCGGCGTGATCCGGCGTGCCGCGACGCTGCAGCACTGGGTCGCGGAGAACGCCAAGACCACGCGCGCATTCCTGAAGCGCGTCGACGCCGTGGTGCCGCTGGCGCAGCCACTGCAAACGATCGCCATCGTCGAACTGCCGCGGCCGCAAAAAGGCACGCGCAACGCCGCGGCGCCGAACCTCGAAACCCTGCTCGCACCCGCGCTGCAGGGCCACGACATCGGGTTGATCTCGGAGGCCGGGCTGCCGGCCGTCGCCGACCCGGGCGCAGCGCTGGTGCAGGCCGCACACGCTGCCGGCATCACGGTGCTCGCGCTGCCCGGTCCCAGTTCGTTGTTGCTGGCGCTGGCGGCCAGCGGCCTGAACGGCCAGAGTTTCGCGTTCGTCGGTTACCTGCCGGTCGAAGCCAATGAACGCGGCGCGCGCATTCGTGAACTCGAGGCGCTGTCACGGCGCGCCGGCCAGACACAACTGATGATCGAAACGCCGTACCGCAACGAAGCGCTGCTGGCGGCGCTGCTCGCTCACTTGCAGGGCGGCACGCGGGTGTCGGTGAGCTGCGGCCTCACCCTGGCATCGGGCTTCACCCGCACCGATACCGTGGAACGCTGGAAAGCCAGGCCGGCCAGCCTGCCCGCCGACGTGCCGGTGGTCTTTTCGCTGCTCGCCGGCTGAAGCCCGCGCCTCAGGACACCGCTTCGTCGGGCTGCTTGGCACCGAACAACGCGGCGACGCGCTTCTTCGGTTTGATGTTGGGCGACATGCCCCGCGGCGCGGCCGGCGTCTTGCGCTCCCAGGCGGCTTCGACCACTTCGGTCGGTGGTTCGTAGGGCTTGTCGAAGAACGGGTCGCTCGGCGCACGCGGAGGCGCGTAGCTCGGGGCGCTGCGCGGCACGGGCGCGGCGCGCACCGGCCGGTCTTCGCCGCCCAACTCAGCGCGCTCGGCGTCGCTGTCGTGCCGCACCCGGTCACGGAACTCACGGCGCGGCGCTTCGTCGTCGAACTCCATCGGTTCGAGATCGATCTTCTTCTTGATCAGCTTTTCGATGTCGGCCACCAGGCGCGCGTCGGATGACGACACCAGCGTCACCGCCAGCCCCGAGGCACCGGCGCGGCCGGTCCGGCCAATGCGGTGCACATAGTCTTCGGCGTTGAACGGCACGTCGAAATTGAACACCGCCGGCAGGTCGGCGATGTCGAGGCCACGCGCCGCCACGTCGGTGGCCACCAACACGTCGACGCTGCCGCCCTTGAAGGCGTCAAGCGCCTTCAAGCGTTCGTCTTGCGACTTGTCACCATGCAGCGCGTTGGTGCGCAGGCCATCACGCTCGAAGGAACGCGCCAGGCGCGCGCAGCCGAGCTTGGAATTGACGAACACCAGCGCCTGTGTGATCGAGCGCTCTTTCAGCACCTTCAGCACGGCGCGGCGCTTGTCGTCGGTGGCGACGCTGAAAAAGCGCTGCTCCACCGTGCTGGCGGTGGCGTTCGGGCGCGCCACCTCCACGAGGATCGGGTCTTGCAGGTAACTCTCGGCCAGACGCTTGATCTCGGGCGAAAACGTGGCCGAGAACAGCAAGGTCTGGCGCGTTTTCGGCAGGTAGCTCAGGATGCGCTGCAGGTCGGGCAAAAAGCCGATGTCGAGCATGCGGTCGGCTTCGTCGAGCACCACGTACTCGACCTGGTTCAGCACGCAGTTCTTGGCTTCGATGTGGTCGAGCAGCCGGCCCGGCGTGGCCACCAGCACCTCGACGCCGCCCTTCAGTTCGAGCGTCTGCGGCTTCATGTCGATGCCGCCGTAGACCACCGCCACGCGCAGCTTGGTCTGCGCTGCGTAACCCTTGATGTTGGCGGCCACCTGGTCGGCCAGTTCGCGTGTGGGGGCGATCACCAGCGCCCGCACAGGGTGGCGCGCCGGCGACATGCTGGCGTTTTCGTGGCGCAGCATCTTGTGCAGAAGTGGCAGCGAGAACGCCGCCGTCTTACCGGTGCCGGTTTGCGCTGCGCCCATCACGTCGCGGCCGGCCAGCACGATCGGAATCGCCTTGGCCTGGATCGGTGTCATCAAGGTGTAGCCCTGCACGGCCACGGCGCGTTGCAGGCTGGGGGCGAGGCCGACACTTGCGAATTCGAGCGCGACGGGTGGCGACTCGGGCAGCGTGGATTCGTCTGTGGAAAGGTCTGCCGCGGCACCCGCAGCGTTTTGTATCGTGATTTCGGTCATCCGTCGATTATCGCCTCCCCCACGGATCGGCGTTGTCAGCCAAAGAGGCACCACTAGAATCGTTGCTTTTCGGCGTGCCACACGGCCCGTCTGGCACGCTCGCTGGCGCCGCCCGCTCCACGAATTCGAACGAGAACGCTCATGACCGCTTCCACCTCGCCCACCGTTGCCGTGATCGGCCTCGGCTACGTGGGTTTGCCGCTCGCCGTCGAGTTCGGCAAGAAGTACCGCACGCTCGGCCTGGACATGTCGGCCGAGAAAGTCGCTGCCTACCAGCGCTTCGTCGACCCCACCGGCGAAGTCAGCGCAGACGAACTGCGTTCCGCCACGCAACTGAGCTGCGGCACCGACCCGACCGTGCTGGCGCAGGCCGACTTCATCGTCGTGGCCGTGCCCACGCCGGTCGACGACGCCCACCGCCCCGACTTCACGCCGCTGGTGAAAAGCTCGGAATCGGTCGGCAAGCACATCAGGCGCGGCGCAACCGTGGTGTACGAGTCCACCGTCTACCCCGGCGCGACCGAAGAGGTCTGCATCCCGATCATCGAGCGCCTGTCGGGCCTGAAGTGGAAGCAGGACTTCTTCGTCGGCTACAGCCCCGAGCGCATCAACCCGGGCGACAAGGAACGCACGGTCACGAAGATCAAGAAGGTCGTGGCCGGTGACACGCCCGCCACGCTGGCGCTGGTCGAGAAGATGTACGGCTCGATCATCACGGCCGGCGTGTACCCGGCCAGCAGCATCATGGTGGCCGAGGCCGCCAAGGTGATCGAGAACACCCAACGCGACCTGAACATCGCGCTGATGAACGAGCTGGCGATCATCTTCCACAAGATCGGCATCGATACCACCGAAGTGCTCGAGGCCGCCGGCAGCAAGTGGAACTTCCTGCCGTTCCGGCCGGGCCTGGTGGGCGGCCACTGCATCGGCGTCGACCCGTACTACCTGACGCACAAGGCCGAGATGCTCGGCCACCACCCGCAGGTGATCCTGGCAGGCCGGCGCATCAACGACAGCATGGGCAAGTACATCGCCGAGCAGACCATCAAGGAGATGATCGCCAACAACCTTCCTGTGAAGGGCGCCGACATCATCGTGCTCGGCCTGACCTTCAAGGAAAACTGCCCCGACCTGCGCAACAGCAAGGTGATCGACGTGATCCGCGAGCTGCAGAGTTATGGCGCCACGGTGCACGTGCACGACCCGTTGGCGGCCTCGGCCGAAGCCGAGCACGAGTACGGCGTCACGCTCAAGAAGCTGCAAGACATGCCCAAGGCACAGGCCATCGTGGCTGCGGTGGCGCACCGCGAATACAAGGAGCTGCCGATGGCCACCGTGGCCGCCATGGGCGTGCCCGGCGCCGTGTTCGTGGACGTGAAAGCAAGCTTCGACGCCAGCGCGGTGAGCGCCGCCGGCCTGCGCCTGTGGCGTTTGTGATCGAGCGCCTGTGAACGCTTTCACCGACCTGCAAGCGCGCCTGCGCACCGAGCGCCACACCTGGCTCGTGACCGGCGTGGCCGGCTTCATCGGCTCGAACCTGCTCGAAGCACTGCTCAAGCTCGACCAGCAGGTGGTGGGGCTCGACAACTTCGCCACCGGCCACCAGCACAACCTCGACGAAGTGCGCTCGCTCGTCTCGGCCGAGCAGTGGGCCCGCTTCCGCTTCGTCAACGGCGACATCCGCGAGCTTGCCGACTGCCAGGCCGCCTGCGCTGGCGTGCACTACGTGCTGCACCAGGCCGCACTCGGCAGCGTGCCACGCTCGGTGGCCGACCCGGTGCTCACCAACAGCGCCAACATCACCGGCTTTCTGAACATGCTCGTTGCCGCGCGCGACGCTGGCGTGAAACGTTTCGTCTTCGCCGCTTCCAGCTCGACCTATGGTGACCACCCGGCGCTGCCGAAGGTGGAAGACACCATCGGTCGGCCGCTCTCGCCCTATGCCGTCACGAAATACGTGAACGAGCTCTATGCCGACGTGTTCGCGCGCTGCTACGGTTTCGAATCGATCGGCCTGCGCTACTTCAATGTTTTCGGACCGCGCCAGGACCCTGACGGCGCGTATGCCGCCGTCATTCCCAAGTGGATCGCTTCGATGCTGCGCAATCAGCCGGTGTTCATCAACGGCGACGGCGAAACCAGCCGCGACTTCTGCTTCGTCGACAACGCGGTGCAGGCCAACCTGCTTGCGGCACTGACTGACAACACCCACGCGCCGAACCAGATCTACAACATCGCCGTTGGCGACCGAACCTCGTTGAACGAGCTGTACGAGTTGCTGCGCGCGAGCCTGGCCGAGCGCTTCGCCCACCTGCGCGATGCCACTCCGCAGCGGCGCGGGTTTCGCGAGGGTGACGTGCTGCACTCCCTGGCCGACATCGGCAAAGCGCGCGAGCGCCTGGGTTACGCACCGGCGTTTCGTGTGCGCGAAGGGCTCGCGCAGGCCATGGCCTGGTATGTGGCCAACGCGGGCCACGGCAAGCGCTGAAGTTGCCCACTCGTTTTGTCGGCCGGCCACGCGGCCTTCAGTGCGCGCTTGCATGACAATGCGTTCGCATGAACGTCATCAGAACCCCGATCCCCGAGGTGCTCATCCTCGAACCCAGAGTCTTCGGCGACGAACGCGGGTTTTTCATGGAGAGCTTCAACCAGAAGCTGTTCAACGAAGCCGTGGGGCGGGAGACCGTGTTCGTCCAGGACAACCACTCGCGCTCCTCCAGAAATGTGCTGCGCGGCCTGCACTACCAACTGCCGCCGCATACGCAAGGCAAGCTGGTGCGGGTAACGAACGGCGGTGTGCTCGACGTGGCCGTCGACCTGCGCAAGAGCAGCCCCACTTTCGGTCAATGGGCCAGCGCCGAGCTCACCGGCAGCAACCACCGCATGATGTGGGTCCCGCCGGGTTTCGCGCACGGCTTTCTGGTCTTGACCGAATCGGCCGATTTTCTCTACAAGACCACCGACTATTACGCCCCCCAGTCGGAAGCCGCCTTGCGCTGGGACGATCCGGCGCTCGGCATTCCCTGGCCACTGAACGGCGAACACCCCGTGGTGGCGGCCAAAGACGCCCAAGCGCCCTTGCTTCCTGACGCCCACCTCTTCCCGTAGTGCTGCTGACGCTGCTCTGGCCACTGCGCCGCGCGGGCCAGGCCGGCGCATCGAGCGTGGATAATCAGCGCTTTGCCGCGCTGGCCGGTGCGGCTCGTGCTCTTGCACAAACTCACGCAACACAATCAGCATGGCGATTCAAATCCAACCCGTGATCATGGCAGGCGGGTCCGGCACCCGACTGTGGCCACTCTCGCGGGCGCAGTTCCCCAAACAATTCCTCGTGCTCTCCGGCACCAGCAGCCTGTTTCAGCAGGCCGCCCTGAGACTGCAGGCCCTCGCCGCAGCCGACATCGGCGTGGCGCAGCCGATCGTGGTGGGCAACGACGAACATCGTTTTCTGGTGCTCGAACAACTGCGCGAACTCAAGCTGACGGGCGCTTCGCTGGTGCTCGAGCCGATGGGGCGCAACACCGCGCCGGCGTTGACGCTGGCCGCGCTGCAAGCGCTCGAAGCTGGCAACGACCCGGTCCTGGTGGTGTCGCCCGCCGACCAGACCGTGACCGACCCGGCCGCGTTTTCAGCCGCCCTGCAGCGGGCTGTGCGGCGCGCTGCAGACGGCGCGGTGTTGATCCTCGGCGTGGCGCCCCTGGCGCCGGAAACCGGCTTCGGCTACATCCGCACCGCAGACGCCAGCGGGGGCCTGGCGGTCGCGCAGTTCGTCGAAAAGCCCGACCTCGCCACCGCACAAAGTTATGTGGCCGCCGGCAACTATTTCTGGAACAGCGGCATCTTCGTGCTGAAGGCTTCGGTGTGGCTGGCCGCGCTCGAACGGTTTCGCCCCGATATCCTGCAGGCCACGCGCCTGGCGTGGGCCAAGCGCGAGATCGACGCCAGCTTCGTGCGCCCGGGCCGCGCCGAGTTCGAGGCCGTGCCGAGTGAATCGGTCGACTACGCGGTGATGGAAAAATGCCCCGGCAGCGCGGTTGCGATCGGCATGGAGCGGCTCGACGCCGGCTGGTCCGACCTCGGTGCCTGGGACGCCGTGTGGCAAGTGGCAGCCAAAGACGAACAAGGCAACGCCGGCGTTGGCGACGTGCTCATGCACGACAGCCGCAACACGCTCGTGCACGCCGCGAGCCGGCTCGTCAGCGTGGTCGGGCTCGACGACGTGGTGGTGGTGGAGACGGCCGACGCCGTGCTCGTGACCCACCGCAGCCGCAGCCAGGACGTGAAGATGATCGTCGGCCAACTGCACACCCAGGGCCGCACCGAGCAGAACCTGCACCGCCAGGTGAACCGCCCCTGGGGCTGGTACGACGGCATCGACGCCGGCGCGCGCTTTCAGGTCAAGCGCATCATGGTCAAGCCCGGCGCAGCCTTAAGCCTGCAGATGCACCACCACCGCGCCGAACACTGGATCGTGGTCTCGGGCACGGCCGAAGTGACCAACGGCGACAAGGTCATCATGCTGACCGAGAACCAGAGCACCTACATTCCGCTCGGCACGACCCACCGCCTAGCCAACCCCGGCAAGGTGCCGCTCGAGATCATCGAGGTGCAGTCAGGCTCGTATCTGGGTGAAGACGACATCGTGCGGTTTGAAGACACGTATGGCAGAAACTGACCCCATGCGGGCTCGGCAGCTTCGAACCCAAGACCAACGCTTATTCATGACACACACCTGTTCAACCCTCTCGCGCGTTTTTGCGCTGTGCATGGCGCTCGGTTCTGCTGCATCGAATGCTGCCGAAGACGCACCCAACAACGGCAACTCCTTCAACACGCCGAGCTACCCGAGCGGTGTTGCGCCCAGAGCAGGAACGCAAGCCGAACCCGGGCGCCAGGGGGATGCCGCCGGCCAGCGCCCGATCCAGAACCTGAGCGTTGCCGACCCGGGTGCCCGACAGGGCGCACAAAGCAACAACTCGCTCGACACCGCAGCGCGCCGCGCCGAACTGCCGCCGGCCAAGCCCGGCGAGTTCCAGAAGTTCGTCGAAGCCGCCACCGGGCGCTTGCTGCCGCTGTTCGGCAGCAGCTTCTTCACCGACAACACCGACTCGTTTTCGCCCGTCGACAACGTGCCGGTGTCAGCCGACTACACGGTCGGCCCGGGCGACGAGATCATGTTGCGCGCGTGGGGATCGATCGACGTCGACTACCGCACCAAGGTCGACCGCAACGGCTTGCTGAGCCTGCCCAAGATCGGCAGCTTCAACGTGGCGGGTGTCAAGGCCTCGGAGCTTGAAAAACACCTGCGCGCGCAGATCGGCCGGCTCTATACCAACTTCAATCTGAGCGTGTCGCTAGGCCAGTTGCGCGGGCTGAAAGTGTTCGTCGTCGGCCCCGCGCGCCGGCCCGGCGTGTTCACGCTGGCGAGCCAGTCGACCATGCTGTCGGCCATCGTGCTGGCCGGCGGGCCGGCCGCCAACGGGTCGATGCGCAAGGTGCTACTGCGCCGCGACGGCCGCGTGGTCTCGGAGCTCGACATCTACGAGTTTCTGGTTCAAGGCGACAAGTCGAAAGACATTCAGCTCGCGGCCGGCGACGTGATCGTGTTCCAGCCCGCAGGCGCGCGTGTCGCGCTCAACGGTGCGCTCGACACCCCGGCGATCTACGAGCTCAAAGCGCCGCAGGAGCCGCTGCGCGAAGTGCTGCGCTACGCAGGCGGCACGCCGCTGCTGGCCAACCCGAACCGGGCGCAGCTCGAACGCATCGACGCCGGCCAAGCGCATGCGGCACGTTTTGTCGAGACCTTCAAGTTGGACGAAAACGGCTTGCAAAAGCCACTGCGCGACGGCGATGTGCTGACTCTGCTGGCGATCTCACCGCAGTTCGCCAACGCGGTCACGCTGCGTGGCCACGTGGCCCAGCCGCTGAGGTACCCGTTCACGCCGGGCATGCGCATTCGCGACCTAATCCCCGACCGCGACGCACTGATCTCGCCCGACTTCTATCGGCGCAAGAACCTGCTGGTGCAGGTGCTCGAAGACGAGGAAGACCTGCGCAGCGATCCGGGTCCGGGGCTCGCCGGCGCCGGCGGAACAAGGTCGCCCTCGTCAACCTCTGACAATGAGCAGGCTGCGAACCCAGGTTTTCGCAGCCGAGCCGAGCGAACCCGGCGCAAGGAAGACAGGGCGGTCATCGACGCGTCAAAAAAGGCGCCCACGGCGTTGTTCAGCGAGTTGAACTGGGACTACGCCGTAATCGAGCGGCTCAACACCCAGGACCTGAGCACCCGGGTGATCCCGTTCAACCTGGGCAAGGCCGTGTTGCAAGGCGACGACGCCAACAATCTCGAGCTGATAACCGGCGACGTGGTCACCGTGTACAGCCAGAAAGACATCCGGGTGCCCGTATCGCGCCAGACGCGGCTGGTCTCCCTCGAAGGCGAAGTCGGCTCACCCGGTGTGTACCAGCTGGAGCCCGGCGACACGCTCAAGAGCGTGATCGTGCGGGCCGGAGGCTTCACTGCCCAGGCCTATCTGTATGGCCTGGAGTTCAGCCGCGAAGAAACACGCCAGCGTCAACGGGAAAACCTCGTCGCCGCGATCACACGTCTCGAATCGCTCTCGGCTGTGCAGGCGGCGCGTGACGCCGCCAACCGGCGCGGCGACGCGGTCGGAGCAGCTTCAACGACCGCCGTCAGCAACGCTGCAACGCAGGCCCAGCTGGCCCGCTTGCGCAACGTGCAGCCCAACGGGCGAATCGCGCTTGAACTCGAAGCTGACACGAGCACGCTGGCGGCTCTTCCAGACGTGCCGCTCGAAGGCGGCGACCGCATCGTGGTGCCTTCGCGGCCCGGCTTCGTGACCGTGGCCGGCGCGGTGGTTAACAGCAACGCTTTCCTCTGGAAAGCCGGCCGCACTGCCGGCGAATACTTGCGCTTGGCTGGCGCCGATGAAGCCGCAGAGCCCGACAACATGTTCATCCTTCGGGCCGACGGCACGGTGAGCCATGCCGGCGACAAGCGCAGCTTCTTCGGCCGCAGCGGCCTCGAGTCGCAGGTCATGCAACCCGGCGACGCCCTCATCGTGCCGAACCAGCTCGACTTCGAAACCTGGGGCCGCGCCTTCGTTCGCAACCTGAAGGACTTTGCCCAGATCTTCACCGGGTTCGGTATTGGCATCGCGGCCATCAACTCGCTCTGATGTGGGCGCATTCATGAAAAGCGACGACCATCAACAGCTGCCTTCGACAAGATCCAACGAACTCGAGGACGACGACCTTGGCGTCAGCCTGACGCAACTGCTCACCTGGGCCGGTGAAGGCAAGCGGTTGATCGCAGCAGTGACAGCGATTGCCGCGGTGGCCGCGATCGCTGTCGCGCTGGTGCTACCGAAAATCTACACCGCGCGCGCCACGCTGCTGGCCCCCGGCTCGCAGCAACAAAGCGGCTCGGCGGCTGCGTTGGCAGCCCTTGGTTCGCTCGGCGGGCTGGTGGGTGGTTCTGGAGCCAAGTCACCGGACGAGTTGTATGTGGCTCTCCTCAAGAGCGACAGCGTCCAGCGCGCACTGGCCGACCGGTTTGACTTGAAAACACGCTACGAAGTGGCGAACTACGAGACCTTGCGCAAAACCCTGCCCAACTACATCCGTGTGGCCTCCGACAAGAAGAGCGGTCTGATAACGGTCGAGGTCGATGACAAGGAGCCGAAGTTCGCCGCCGATCTGGCGAACGCCCATGCTGGCGAAGTGTCGAAGGTGCTGGGCCGTCTCGCGGTTTCGGAAGCGCAGTTACGCCGCGTGTTTTTCGAGAAGCAGCTCAACGACACAAAGGAGAACCTGATCAAGGCCGAACAGGACTTGCGTCTGGTGCAGGAGAGATCAGGCGTGATCGTACTCGACAAGCAAGCGGAAGCGCTGATCGGCGGGGCAGCGCAGGTGCGCGCTTTCATCACAGAACGCGAGGTGCAACTCAAAGTTCTCCGCACGTCAGCCACCGACCAGAACCCCGAAGTCATTCGCTTGAACTCCGAATTGCGTGCCCTGCGCAGCGAGCTGGCCCGAATGGAATCGACGCAAGGCGGCAACGCCGGTAGCGCCGTCGACATGCCCGTGGGCAAGTTGCCTGAAGCCGCGATTGCCTACGTGCGCGCCCGGCGTGAACTCAAGCTGCAGGAAACCTTGCTCGAAGGCATGCTGCGCCAGTTCGAAGCTGCCAAACTAGATGAGGCCAAAGAAGGTCAGGCACTCCAACAAGTGGATATAGCCGTGCCGCCGGACCGCAAATCGAAACCTTCCGGCGCATTCATCGCCATGGCAACCACCTTTCTTGCATTGTTGGCGTCGACGGTCTTCGTGCTGATGCGTCGGTACGCGGCTTGGTCACGCGAGCTCAACCCGCAAGACGATCAGGCACGCTCCGAGCTTGCGAAAGCTTGGCGATGGCGAGGCCGGGTGCGCTGAGCGCTTGACCTGCAGGACTCGGTTGCTGGGTTGAGGTGAAGTATCATTCCATGCGTTCAACGTTTGAACGCACCCCACTCGACATGCCCGACAACGACCTCGACTACGAACTCCTGCGCCAGATCACCGACGAGCCGACCGCCAGCCAGCGCGGCCTGGCAGCCCGGTTGGGCGTGAGTGTGGGGAAGATCAACTACTGCTTGCGCGCGCTCGTGGACAAGGGCTGGGTCAAGGCCAACAACTTTCGCCGCAGCGACAACAAGCTGGCCTACGCCTACCTGCTGACGGCACGCGGGGCCAGCGCAAAGGTGCTTCTGGCACGCGAGTTTCTGGAACACAAGGAACGCGAATTTGAGCGTCTTCAAACGGAGATCGCCGCGCTGCGTAACGAACTCAACGATGGTCACACCGACGCACGAAAGCCGACATGACTCAAACCAGTTCCTCCAACAAAGTAGCGCTGATCACCGGAGTGACGGGGCAAGACGGCGCCTACCTTGCTGAATTCCTGATCCGGAAAGGTTACACGGTGCACGGCCTGCGCCGCCGCACCTCACTGTTCAATACCGCGCGTATCGACCACCTGTATGCCGACCCGCACGAACACGCTGGCAAGCTTGTGCTGCACTACGGCGACATGACCGACAGCAGCAGCCTGCTGCGGATCGTCGAACATTGCAAACCCGACGAGGTCTACAACCTAGCCGCTCAAAGCCACGTGGCGGTGTCGTTCGAGGAGCCGGAGTACACGGCCAACTCCGACGCTTTGGGTGTGTTGCGGCTCCTCGAAGCGATCCGCATCACCGGTATGGACAAACACTGCCGCTTCTACCAAGCCAGCACGTCGGAGCTGTACGGTCTTGTGCAAGAAACACCGCAGCGCGAGACTACGCCGTTCTACCCACGATCGCCTTACGCCGTTGCCAAGCTTTACGGCTACTGGATCACCGTGAACTACCGCGAGGCTTATGGCATGTATGCCTGCAACGGCATCCTGTTCAATCACGAGTCGCCGATTCGCGGCGAGACCTTCGTGACGCGCAAGATCACGCGCGCGCTGGCGCGCATCAAGCTTGGCACCCAAAAGTGCCTGTACCTCGGCAACATGGACGCCATGCGCGACTGGGGCCACGCGAAAGATTATGTGGAAATGCAGTGGCTGATGCTGCAGCAGGACAAACCGGAAGACTTCGTCGTCGCTACCGGCCAGCAGCAAAGCGTGCGTGCCTTCGTTTCGGTTGCCGCTGAACTGCTCGGCATGCCATTGCGCTGGGAAGGTCGGGGCGTGGACGAGAAGGGCTATGCGCCAAACGGTCAGTGCGTGGTGGCGGTAGACCCAGGTTACTTCCGCCCCACCGAAGTTGAATCGCTGTTGGGCGATGCCTCCAAGGCGCGAGCGCAACTGGGATGGGTTCCGAGAACCAGTTTTGCAGAGTTGGTTTCGGACATGGTGTTTGCCGATCTGGCGGAAGCCGAGCGGGAAGTGCTCAGCGAACCTGGCCGAATCAGATCGCTTTACTGAAAACGATTTCTCTCGCACGGCGAACCCGCCCGGCTCTCGCGCCGGGCAGTCGCCCATCCCTATCGACGAAAGGCAAGGCCTTGAAGATCACGACATGCCGTCTATGCCAGTCCGGCAAAATCCAAAAGGTGGTGGACCTCGGTTTCCATCCGTTGGCAGACACTTTCCTTCCTGAAAGCCTGCAGTACGGGCCCGAAGTTTCATACCCGCTGCAGCTCGGCTCGTGCCAGGACTGCGGGCATGTGTTCACTCTGTACTCGGTGTCTGCGGAAGACCGGTACCAGAAACAGGATTACAGCTACGACTCGTCGAACTCGAAGGTCTCGATCCTGCACTTTCAGGAGTTTTCCGAGTCGGTATTGCGCGACATTGATCTGGCCCCCGACGCGCTCATCGTCGATATCGGCAGCAACGTCGGCACCTTGCTGTCCCATTTCAAACACGCGGGTCATCGTAACGTCTTGGGCGTCGAGCCGTCCGCAAATATCTCCAGCCTCGCGATTGCCGCAGGCATTCCGACCTTGAACGAGTTCTTCGACGCCAAAGCGGCTGCGAGCATCAAGAAGATCGGGCAAGTCGAAGTTCTCTTGAGTTCGAATGTCGTCAATCACGCCGACGACTTGACCGGCCTGCTTCGCACGGCCAAAGAGGTGCTCGGGCCGACCGGCATATTCGTGTTCGAAGTACCCTACCTGCTCGATCTGATCCAGAGCACAGCCTTCGACACGATCTATCACGAGCACGTGCACTACTACGGCATCAAGCCGCTGGCGTCGTGCCTGGCACGCTCGGGCTTTTCGATCCACAAGGTGGAACGCCTCGACTACATGTGCGGCTCGATCCGCGTGTATGCCCGCGTCGGCAGCGGGTTGGCCGACGTGGTGGTGCAATTGATCCGGGACGAAGACGCTTTCGGCTTGTACGCCCCGTCCACCTACGCTGCGTTCATGAAGCGCGTGCAGGCGGTCAAGTTCTCAGTCAACGAACACCTCTGGAAGATCAGATCGGAAGGGGGCAAGGTGATCGGTATCGGTGCGGCCACCAAGGGCAATACCTTTCTGAACTACTGCCGCCTCGACGCCGACCTGATTTCCTACATCACCGATGCCTCACCACTGAAAATCGGCAAGCTCACGCCGGGCTCGCACATTCCGATCATCGCGGACGGGGACATCGACAGTTCGGCAACGCACGCGCTGATCCTGCCGTGGAACATCGCGTCGTTCCTCAAAGAAAAGCTGTCTCACCTCGATCTGCAGTTCTATGTTCCCCAGGTCGAGACACTCGATCACCCGAAGGATTGAAAAGAAAGGCCATCATGGAAATCATCGACCTCAAGCCCGCCTTCACCGACGACCGCGGCGCCATCACCGACCTCATCTCCGACGACACCATCAACGCCGTGACCGTCATCACCTTCACCAAGGGCGCCGTGAGGGCGAACCATTACCACGAGCACACGATCCAGTGGAACTACGTGATCTCCGGTGAAGTGCTTCTCGCCACCCAGATGCCCGGAGGCGAGCGACTCGAACGCGTGCTGCGCAAAGGTGACTTCGCCGCCACGCGTGAAACCGAACGACACGCGCTGCAAGGCCTGACCGACGCCGAGGTCCTGATCCTGACCAAGGGCCCGCGCGCAGGCTCCCAATACGAGGCCGACACGTTCCGCCTCACCGAGCCCCTGATCGTTCCCGGCAAGTGAGAGGCACACGATGATCATTCCTGTTTCCCGCCCACACCTCGGCGCCGCCGAAATCGGATTCGTCAACGAGGCCTTGCAGGCCAATGCGATCTCCGGTGTGTTCGGTTCGTTTCTCGATCGCTTCGAATCGGAGTTCGCTGAATTCTGCGGTTCCAAATACGCTGTCAGCTGCTCTAACGGAACCACGGCGCTGCACCTCGCGCTCGTTGCCGCCGGGGTGAAAGAAGGCGACGAAGTGCTGGTCTCCACGCTGACCAACATGGCCTCGTTCTTCGCGGTCCTGTACATCGGGGCCAAGCCCGTGCCGGTCGATGTCGTGCTGTCCACGCTGACGATGGACCCCGTCGACCTGGCGCGCAAGATCACCAAGAAGTCACGCGCGATCATGGTGGTTCACCTGTTCGGCCACCCGACCGACATGGATCCGGTGAACGAGCTGGCCAAGGCTCACGGCCTTTGCGTTGTCGAAGATTGCGCCGAAGCGCATGGCGCAACCTACAAGGGAAAGACGGTTGGAAGCATCGGCGACGTCGGCTGTTTCAGCTTCTTCGCCAACAAGATCATCACGACCGGCGAAGGCGGAATGGTCACGACCGACGATCCGAAGCTGGCTGCGAAGGCTCGCAGCCTGAAAGCCCTGGCGTTCGGTACGACCAACAAGTTCATGCACGAGGACATCGGTTTCAACTACCGGATGACCAACGTGCAGGCGGCCATCGGGTGTGGCCAGATGGTCATGGCCGATCAACTGGTCGAGAAACGGCGTGAGATCGGCCGCTACTACACGAGTCGCCTGGAGCGCTACCGCGAACACCTGGCGCTGCCACTCGAGTTGCCGGAGTCGAAGAACGTCATCTGGATGTACCACCTCGTGTTGAGGGGAGCTCTGGATGGCAAACGGACGGCCATCATGGCCGCACTGAAAGAACAGGGCATCGAGACCCGCGAGGGCTTCATTCCTTGCAACCTGCAGGAAATCTTCCTGCAGCGTGGATGGACGAAGAAGGAAGACTGCCCGGTCGCGAACACCGTGGCCTATTCGAGCTTCTATCTGCCCACCGGCCCGGCCATGACGACCGAAGAGCTCGACTACGTGTCGACCAAGTTCACTGCCATTCTCGATTCGATGATCTGAGCCATCCCGCCGAAGCAGTGTGCTGGATCTCCCAAGGACAATCTGATGAGCGTTTTCAACTCCCTCTACGCAGAACACTACGACCAGCTGTACGCAGAGAAGAGTTACGGCGCCGAGTGCGACCTCGTCGAAGCCGCCATTGCGCGCCACGGCAGCGTCCGCCCCGCCACCCTGCTGGACGTCGGGTGTGGCACCGGGGGCCACGCCGTTGAGTTCGCCAAGCGCGGCCACGACGTCACGGGCGTGGATCTCTCGGCCCACATGTTGGATCATGCGCGCGCCAAAGCGACTGCACTCACGCTGCCCCGGCAGCCCGCCTGGCTGTGCGGCGACGCGAGAACCTTCGATGCCGGAAGCGAGTTCGACGCGGCCATCATGATGTTTGCGGTGGTGGGTTACCTCACCAGCAACGACGACGTGATCACGGCGCTGAGAAATATTCGCCGCCACCTTAAACGCGGTGCCCTGTTCATCTGCGACTTCTGGTATGGCCCATCGGTGCTGTCCGTCCGCCCTGCGGATCGGGTCCGCGTCCTTGATCTTCCCGGCGGGCAGGTGATTCGGGCGACCAATACATCACTGAATACGGCGCAGCACACGGCAGACGTTTCATTTCGCCTGTGGACGCTCGAAAACGACAAGCTCGTGTCTGAAACGACCGAGATGCACCGCTTGCGTTACTACTTTCCGCAGGAGTACGCGTTCTTCCTGTCGCAGGCCGGATTCACGCTTCAGAGCATCAGCGCTTTCCCGACGCTGGACGGGGCACTGACCGACCAGACCTGGAATGCATTCGTCGTGGCGAAGGCCGACTGATTGCGCGCGCACACGGCGGCTCCACCCTCGCGCGGCCGCTGCTTCACCGCCACCTCATCGCCTAACGCGACAGGCAACTGAGCGATGGTCGCTGCTGCGAAACCCGGAACCTTCAAACGCAACGTCAAGTGGCAGATGGTGGGCAGCGCAACCCAGGCGCTGCTGAGTGGCCTGCTGCTGCTGCTGACGGGAAGGGAACTCCAGGCCAGCGGGTTCGGCGTCTTCTCGATCATCATGGGCTTCGTCTACGTCGCCAATCTGCTGCTCGAACCGCGCATTCAGGACGTGGCCGCCAAGCAGTTCTGGAACTTCGACCACGACACGGCAACAAGGCGTCATCACAGCCATTACTTCATCGATCTGTTCGTGCTCGAAGCGCTCGGCAAACTTGTCCCCTGCGTTGCACTCGTCGTGCTCGCCCCGGTGCTCGCCAATGCCGGCAACCTGCCGCCGGGCGCGTCGGTTCTGATCATCGTTGCCGCTTTCGGCACTTATCTCTCCAAGCTAGGTTTCGGCCTGTCGGTCGGTCTGTTGCGGGTGCTGGGCCGCAGCGACCTGTTCACGCTCTGTGCGACGGGCGAACTTGTCGCCCGCCTGCTGCTGACACTGGCGCTGGTTCGATTTTCCGAGCTGACGATCACCGGCTGCATCGTGGTGTTGTGCATTTCAGGAATCGCGAGCAACGTAGTGCAATGGGTGCTGGTCGCACGGCAGTTCGGGAGCGTCCGCGGGGCTTTGCGCGAGTGGAGGCCCGCGGCGGCGATCGGCAGGCTGCGCGAGAATCGGCGACTGCTGCTGTCCAACTTGGGGTTGTCGGCCTCGGACCTGATGAACAAAGACCTCGACATCACGCTGATCTCGCCACTGATGCCCGCCGACCAGGTCGGCATCTACAAGATGGCGAAGAACATCACGCTGCTCACTTGGCGCGCGATAGACCCCTTTTATCTGGCCTTGATGCCTGAACTGAGTCGCCTCGTTTCGACTGGCAACTTTGCAGGCGTGAAGCGCCTTCTCGGCAAGAGTTCGTTAGGGCTCTTGGCCCTTGCAGGGTGCTTGAGCCTCACGTCGTACGTGTTACTAATTTTGTTTGGTGATAGCGTGCTTGGTACAGCGTACTCGAACGTCCCCAAGCTGATTCCGTGGATGCTAATCGGGGTACTCTGCAGCGCTCCACTGGTATGGGGTCACCCACTTTCAGTGGCGCTCGGTCGCGCGGAAATCGCAGTTTCCGGTAGCTTGCTGGGGTCGGTGATTGGCCTGTTCGCGTTCTTGATACTGACCCCGCACTTCGGCGCACTTGGTGCCGGTATCGCGTGGACCATGACCTTCATGACGCATTTCATCTTCACTTCGTCCGTTTCCCATCGCCTCTTTCGCAAGCGAGCACAAGCTGCACAATGAGCGCCTCGATGAGTGACACATCGGTGCCGTCTTGAAGCTCAAGAGATACATGGGGCCGATAGCACGGTGTGACCGTTGGCGTCGACAACAGCAGGGATCATGCAAGTCTCCAACACGGTAGCCTTCCCGCGCTCAAAGCGCGACAGCGTGCACCTTCGCATGCGGCCGATAGAGCGGCACCTCCTGTGCTGCCTCTTGGCGGCGCTCATCGTGCTGGGGATAGTTTTTGTCAACCCACCTAGCCTTACGCACTTCGCGTACTACCTGTGCCTTTGGCACGCGTTTGTCTTCTTGTTCCATCGTGAGGACATTTCGGACTTCAGCTTTGCGTTTCTGATCAATTCTGCTTACGTCGCTGCGTTCTTTCTCGTCCAGACAAGGATGTATCCCGACTCCTACGGAACAACATCGCCACTCGGTTCGTGGACGGACGACTCGTACTTCTATGCGATGGTGGCCGACAGCATCCCTGCCAACTTGCTGACGCGGGACTACTACTACCTTTACACGCACCCGTTCACCGATCTCATCCGGTCCCTGACTCTTCTGCCCGTCGACCACCCGATGGACGTGATCTTCTTTCAGTCAGGAATCGCAGCAACGCTCGCCACGTTCTCCAGGCGATTCATGCTCCAGTTGTCGTCGAACACCAAACTGGCCGACACGGTCTATGTGTTCGTGCTGGTGTGCCCGTTCCTGATGATGAACGGCGGCGTGATCTTCATCCGTGACACCTTTGCAGCAGCGCTCTTCGTCTATTCGCTCTGCTGCCTCAATTCGAAGCGATTCGTTCTGGCATTGGGGGCCGTTGTGCTCCAGGTCGCGCTCCGGCCCGGCACGGCTCTCATTCTCTTTCCTGCCTACGTCATCATCTATTTCTTCGACATCAAGGCATTTTTAAAGAAACACCTCGCGGTGGTGAGCGTGAGCGCGGTGCTTCTTGCACTTGGCCTGGCACGCGTCATCCAAATGGCGCCGGACTTGTCCGACTTGGCGGCGGGCACAAGTGAAGGCGGTGGTATTGGTTTCCTGGGTAGAGAGCTTCTTGATGGTTTGACGGCGGACCCTGATGGAAACGTGGTGTTTTTGTCTATCCAGGAACTGCCGTTCCTGATCAAGCTGTTCTTGAACGGCGCCTACATGTTCCTGTACCCGTTTCTAAGCCCCAGGTATGCGTTTGCCGGCGACTACTACGACGTCCGAGCGATCACGATGAATCTGATCGTTCCGATTTACTCGTTCTGGCTGAATGCCTGGTTCTTCGCCGGCGCGTTCAGCAAGGCAAGGATCGCGAAGCGGCAGACCCAAGTTTTGGTAGCGGTGGCCGTTGCGTTCCTGCTGATCGGCACCTACTCGCTGCAAACGCGTCACAAGACCATCATTTACCCGCTCTACTACTTCATCATTGCCATCGGGTTCGCGAGCGCCACGCCGAAAGCCCGCCGGTTAGGTTATTCATGCTCGTCGCTTCTGCTTCTGCTCCAGTTGGCGTTCATCCTTCGATGAGCTTGCAGCCATCTCAATTTGTCACTTCCATGCTCGAAATTCAAAGTGTCTACGTTGTCGAACCGATTGACCAAGGCTGGATCATCGAGCGCTTGATGAGGGATATCGCGACGGAACTGAACAGGCGCGGCATAGCCACTCGAATCGGAACGAGTGGCAACTATCGGGGGGAAGAGGTTGTCTTCAATGCTCGATATCTGACCGCGCTCTCAGACACCACAGCGAAGGTGAATTCGCTGTTCATCACGCACGTCGACGACAAGATCAAAGAGATGCAGTTGAAGGCCAGCTTCAAGGACTTCAACAGTTTTGTCTGCATGTCCGCGCAGGATGCCGACTTCATCGCCGCGTTGAACGGCAGCCGCGAAGGCGTCGTCGGCATCAACTTGCCCGCCCGAGACCTCAACGTCAAGCCGATGCGGATCGCGATGTTCTCGGCCTGCTACGAGGACGGACGGAAGAACGAGCAGTGGATCGCAGACTACTTTCGAGACAAGTCCGCCGCCTACAAGGAGAACTTCATCTTCTGCTTCATGGGCTGGGGGTGGGAGGCCTTCTGCGCCAGCTTGGGGAAGTTGGAGATGAACTACGAGGTTTACCGCTATTCGCGCTTCACGCCGGGCGAGTATGGCCTCTACAAAGAAGTGCTAGCCACCATGGACACGCTCATTTACCTCGGCTTTGACGGCGGAGCGATGAGCATCTATGACGCCATCAACGCAGGTATCGAGGTGATCGCACCGAACATCAGCTACCACCGTGACTTGGGAGGGGCGGTGTCATTGTTCGATGATCAAGTTGGATTCTTCGCCGAACTGGATCGCCTTCACCTAAAGAACTTGGAACGAAAGGAAGTGCTCGGACGCCGCTCTGTGGTTGCGTACACGGATCATCTCGTCGCGCATTGGTGTTCTCTCTTTCCCCAAAACAAAGCGTCCGAGAAGCGGGCCGAAACGGCCTCGTTGCGTCCGAACGAAACTCAAGCCCTTCTCCTTGTTCGCAGCCACTACAAAGGGCTGAGCTTGACTCGCATTCGGTCCGCCATCATCAGATTGATTCAATCCGTCTACATCAAATAGTGGTTCGCCGACTCCATGACAAACCAAGAAACTCAAGCACGCCCTCCGTCGTATGTGCAACGAGATGCCTCGCCGCTCGGCACCCGGGTTGAGCCACCTTACTTCTTCGGGCTGCACGAACGTTGGACGGATATTGCAGAAGACCCGTTCAGCACCGTGGGTTGGATTGATCACTGCGAGGCCGGCGCGAAGGCATTGGGTGTTGGCTTGGGCAAGCCCTCGCCGTGGGCACGCTGGTCGCTGAAAAGGCTGGCGAAACGATTGCTTCGGGGAGGGGACATCCCGAACTACTTATCGATCCCCCTCGGTGTCATTCGGGAAACAATCAATCGAACAGGACATATCCGAGTTCTCGACATTGGCGGTGGATACGGGGACAACTATCAATTGCTCAGCAGGTGTCTGTCGCTTTCGCCTGGGCAGTTGACCTTTCATGTGGTCGACAACAAAAGAAGTTGTCTGCTTGGCGAACGTCTGTTCGGAACCTCTGCTGAAGGGCTGTCATTCAGCGACGCCATCCCTCAAGAAAAGTACGACCTCGTCATCGTGATCGGAACGCTCCAATACATTCGCGATTGGCGAGGATTTCTCGCCTCTGTGGCCAGCGTCAGCTCTGGCGCGATCTACATTTCTCGGACGCCCATGCGGCTTGACGGTTCGACCTTCATCACGCTGCAATCGATATGCCCTGCTACGGGAAGCCACGCCCTGAGGAAGGTAGGGGAGGCAAACGTCTCGGTGATCGGCTCCGAGGACCTGCGACTGACAATGCAGGCCAATGGCTATCAACTCGACACAGAAAAGCTGCACGCCGACTATTCGCAAAACTTCACCCGACTTCCTGATGCGTACAGAAACATTGCGTACGTCGGCTCCTTGTGGAAAAACCTTCGAAAAGCCTGAGTACTCAACTTCGTCGTGCACATGTCCGGGGTTTGAGTGCCGCAACCACAGCGAGCCATCCGCGCGATAGATTGCCTCAACGCCTCGCCAGCGCTTGCTGTGACAGCCTAGTACGTACAGCATCTAACAGCGCTATGTCAGTACACGTGACGCATACCGCGAGCAACGAAATGCACGTCCTCCACATCGTCGTCGGTCTCGAGATCGGTGGCGCAGAACTGATGCTGAGCCGCTTGATCGACGGCAATTGCGCGAGCCCTCAATTCCGGCACTCGGTCGTCTCGCTCACGGGCTTGGGCGCGATCGGTGCCGCTCTGCAGCGAGAAGGCGTGCCTGTACAAACACTCGACATGAAAGACGCGTTCAGTGTGCCCGCGAGTGTGTTCCGCCTGCGCCAGCTGATCCGGCAGCTTCGACCCGACGTCGTACAGACCTGGATGTACCACGCCGACTTTCTCGGCGGCATTGCTGCGGTACTGGCAGGCCACAAGCGCGTCTTCTGGGGTGTGCGTGCCACGCACGTGCGGTTCGAAGGCGTGCGTACCACGATCTGGCTGCGGCGCCTGTGCGCGCTGCTTTCGCATTGGATACCCGAGAAGATCGTCTGCGCGGCTGAGGCTTCACTCCAGGCCCATGCGGGTGCCGGTTATGACCGCTCACGAATGCTCGTCATTCCCAACGGTTTCGACACAGTGCTGCTGAAAGCGGCAGCACAAGACAGGGCGGAACAGCGCGCCCTCCTCGGGTTCACCGACACAACGGTCGTGATCGGATCCGTCGGTCGGTTCAATGCGGTGAAAGACTTTCACACCTTCGTGCGAGCCGCCGGGCTGGTTGCCGAAGCATCGGAGCGCGCGCAGTTTCTGCTGGTCGGGCGCGACCTCGACGAGCACAACGTGGAACTGATGGGCTGGATCGACAAGGCCGGGTTGGCGGCGCGCTTCACGTTGCTGGGGGAAAGGTCCGATGTGCCAACATGCCTCGCTGCGATGGATATCTTTTGTCTGTCGTCGCGCAGCGAAGGATTTCCGAACGTGGTCGGCGAGGCGATGGCGGTGGGCGTCCCTTGTGTCGTCACCAATGTGGGGGATGCCGCGATGCTGGTGGGCGACTGTGGGATCGTGGTTCCGCCCGAAGACCCGCAAGCCCTTGCTGCAGGCATGGTTCAAATGATGAATCTGCCGAACCAGGAGCGGCGGCAGTACGGTACGGCAGCGCAGCAGCGCATCGAATCCAGCTTTTCCATCGAGGTCGCGCGCCAGAGGTTTGAACAGGTCTACCGACAAGAAAACACGACCATCCGAGGGCAGGGCTGATGTGCGGCATAGCAGGATATTTCGGCGGCGCATGGTCGCCTCGTCCTGAAGACACCTTGCAGCTTCTGCGGCGAATGGGTGACACCATCGCCCACCGCGGCCCTGACGGCGACGGTTACTGGCAAGACCCTGAGCACCGCATCGCGTTCGCCCACCGCCGCCTCGCGATCGTCGATCTCTCACCGACCGGCAGGCAACCCATGGTGTCGGGCAGCGGCCGCTTCGTCATCTCGTACAACGGCGAAATCTACAACCATCGGCAACTCAGAGAGCGCCTGCGTGCAGACTGGCGTGGCACGTCGGACACTGAAACGCTGTTGGCGGGCTTTGATACCTCGGGCATTCGCGCCACGGTCGAGTCGGCCATCGGCATGTTTGCCTTTGCCGTGTGGGACCGGGAAGACGGCTCGCTCACGCTTGCGCGCGACCGCTTGGGTGAAAAGCCGCTGTACTACGGCTGGCAAGGTGCCAGAACAGCCAGCGATGAGCCCACATTCCTGTTCGCCTCGGAGTTGTCGGCCCTGAAGGTTCACCCGGCCTTCAAAGCCGAGATCAGCCGCGACGCGCTTCGCAGCTTCATGCGGCACAACAACGTCGGCGGCGCGGCCTCGATCTACAGCGGCATTTCCAAGCTCCCTGCGGGTTGCCTGATGACGCTGAGCGCGCGCGAACGGCGCCCGCAGCCCGTGCGGTACTGGTCAGGCTCGCAAGTCGCACAACAAGGCGTAACGCACCCCTTCACCGGCGGGCCTGGCGAAGCAACCGACGCTCTTGAAAGCCTGCTCAAGGACGCCGTCGGTCAACAGATGGTGGCTGATGTGCCACTCGGTGCATTCTTGTCCGGCGGCGTCGACTCGTCGGTGGTGGCGGCACTGATGCAAGCCCAGTCGACGCGGCCGATACGCACGTTTTCCATCGGCTTTCGGGAAGACGCGTTCAACGAGGCGCACCACGCGCGCGCCGTGGCCGGGCATCTGGGCACCGAGCACACCGAGATGGTCGTGACGGCGAAAGACGCGCTCGATCTGGTTCCGCAATTGCCCGGCATTTACGCCGAACCATTTGCCGATTCGTCGCAGATCGCGAGCTTTCTTCTGTCCAGACTGACGCGTGCGCATGTCACCGTGGCGCTGTCCGGCGACGGCGGAGACGAGCTTTTCTGTGGCTACAACAGGTACCAGATCACAGACAAATTGTGGCGCCGTCTGTCGAAAGTACCGCGCCCTCTGCGCCAGGGTTTGGCGAAACTTCTGCTGCGTGTACCACCCTCGTCCTGGGATGGCATGGCCAACGCATTGCGGCATGCCGTTCCGGCCGCCGGAGCCTGGGCCCGCGTGGGCGAAAAAATGCACAAGGGGGCGAGCGTTCTGGCGAGCGCCAATGCCGAAGAACTCTACCTCGGCATGCTGTCGCATTGGGCTGACCCTGGTGAGATCGTGATCGGGGGTACCGAGCCGCCACCACTGTCTGCGCACACGATGGCAGAGCTCGAGGGGCTGGGCGATGTCGAGAGAATGATGGCGCTCGACATGCTGGGCTACATGAACGACGACATTCTGACGAAAGTGGACCGGGCCGGCATGGCGGCGTCGCTCGAGGCCCGTGTGCCGATGCTCGATCACCGCGTCGTGGAGTTCGCCTGGCGCTTGCCGATGGCCTACAAACTGCGCGAAGGGCAGACCAAATGGGTACTCAGGCAAGTGCTCTACAGGCATGTGCCTCGGGCCTTGATCGAGCGCCCGAAGGCGGGTTTCGCCGTGCCTGTCGGCACTTGGCTACGCGGGCCGCTTCGCGCCTGGGCGGAAGAATTGATCGACGAATCAAGGCTGCGGCGCGAGGGCTTCTTCTCGCCGCAGCCCATCCGCCGAAAGTGGGCCGAGCACCTGAGCGGGAATCAAAACTGGGAGAGTCAGCTGTGGAACGTGTTGATGTTCCAAGCGTGGCTCGAACGAGCCTGACGGAGCGTGATGGTTAGCCAGGAATGCTCTCCAAGAGACTGATACTGCATAGCGAATTGTCGTCTTTCGGACGAAGTTGGGCCGTCTCCATCCTTGACGTGCAACTTCGGCAGGACGCCAACGATCACGTCGCGCCCCCACGGCCGCTTGTAGCTAGGCCGCCCCAAAAAAACTCATCACAGTCCCGTGTAGGTTCTTGACGTGCGCCCCGTCCGGTGGAGCGTGCCTGGATATCTCACCACGAAAGAACGCGAAGCCGTTCGGGCTGTGCATGCCGTTCTTGATTGCGACAAACGTCACCCAAGGTGCCAACAGCATGCTCCCGCCATCGTATTCGGCTCTGAAGTCGACCCCGATTTCGTTAGGGCACACGAGCGACAAGAAAAGGCTCGTCCCCCGGTTCTCCATATCGCCAAAAATCGGCGCCCCGTCGCTGGCGCCGCGGAATGACGCCAACAGTGTCTGCGCCGTCGACGCGTCGGCCTCCGACTTGAATTCGATCAGGAAGTCTCGGGTCATGCGCGGAAGCACATGATCGAAAACGATCCCCGCATGAGTCAGAAAGGCGGCGTGGTCTGTCAGCCGATAGTAGTACTTCAGCTTTTCGTAGGGCTGCTGCGTCAGGCCCGTGGCAACCAGAATGTCGGACGACGGCTGAAGCGAAAGGTAGTCCCCGAGCAAACGGTCGTAGACCGTCAGCATCTCGGCGAACGGGTCGGCGTCAGGGTCGGCGTACCACGCGGGATTTCGCTGGGCCGCCTTGACTGCGGCCTTTGAATTGAACAGGTAGTGGTGCTGGATGTGCGCGCCGGCGTTCAGGAACAGCGTCGAGAACCGCGGCTTGCGGTTTTTCAGCAGGCTCCAGTGAAAGTCGTGCAGGAACAGGTCGAGAAACAAGGCCTTGCGCCAGGGCGCACCGCGGCTGCGAAAGGCGAGTTTGGCGTAGGTCGCGTAGTTCGATGGGCGCGCGAACCTGAGCAGCCCGAGTGCAAGGGCCGCGGCACTCCTGGCACTTATCCGCCCCTTGGCGTTGTCGTTGACGGTCTGGGACACTGCCGCACTCAAAGCCCGGCTCCAGAAAGAGCCGTCGGTCGGCGTCGACGTCCAGGGGTCAGGCACGAAGTAGGCCGGATTCTTCAGACGATTCTCCGCATTCATCGCCGAAACGCACCCCACCGAGACGCCCTTTTCTTCGAGTTGCTCGAACATCTGCGGCACCCGGGTGCCCACGATGTCGCCCAGGCGGAACACGCCATGTTCGGCAGCGGTCTGGCCAGAATGTGCAGACACCCACTGGATCCAAGGTTCGAGTTGTTCGTATGCTGACTCCGACGATGTGCGGGTCTTCGGGCCGTTCAGCAGGGCTTTGAAGTTCTTCAGGCCAAGCGAGTCCACGTACAACGCGGCGACCTCGAAGTTCACCTCGTTGAGTTCAATGAGCACGAGCTTTCTGGCACGCGCGCGGTCAATCGGCTGCACGTTGAATCAACTCCTGATAAATCGAAAGGGTTCGATGGACCACGGCTTCCAGGCCGAAACGGCTGGCAGCCAAGCGCTTTCCCGCACGAGCGTAACTCGCGCGCCGCTCCGGTTCATTGATCAATGCCAACAATGTGCGCGCCAAGGCTGCGCTGTCGCGCGCTGGCACCAAGTCCCCGGTCTGACCGCCAAGTACGGCCTCTCTGCACCCGACCACATCAGTCGTGACCACGGCGCACCCGGCGGCGGCGGCTTCCAGCAGGGCCTTGGGCATGCCCTCTCGGTAAGAGGGCAAACAAACGATGCTGGCCCGAGCAAAAACAGCCGCCATGCCTTCGCGATGACCCCACCACTCCAGCGTTCCGGCATCGACCCACGCCTGGATCTGCTCGCGGGGCACGGCGCTCGGATTCTGGTAATCGGCCGTGCCCACGAGCGCAAAGCGCCAGTCGCACCCGGCCCTGCGGACCGACGCTGCGGCCTCGGCGAATTCGACAACGCCCTTGTCTTTCAGCATGCGTGCGGGCAACACCACCAAGGGTTCTCGAAGCGCATCGGTCACCCCCTCGTAGTCTTTGAGGTTGACGCCCGAGCCGGGGATGAGAACCAGTTCTTTCGCGGAAGCCAGATCGGACTCGACGAGCGTCTTGAAGTCGTCCTGATTCTGGACGATGACGCGCTTGTTCGCATGGCCGTAAGCAAACCGCACGCCCCAACCGTAAGCACGCCGCAGAAGTGACTTCACCCCACTTGATTCGCCTGTGAAGATGTAGCCCATGCCCGAAACAGCGAGCACCACGCTCGGGCAACGCAGCCATCTTGCGGCGATGCCCCCGTAAAGTATGCCTTTGGGAGACGCGCAATGCACGACGGCGGGCTTGAACTTCCAGAGCCCAACGGCCAGTTGCATGAGGCCGAGGGTTTCGACGAGGAGATTTGTTCCGGCACTCTTGAAGGCCGACCGCCGATGCTGAATTCCTTCAGCGGCCAAGCGCTCGTCGACCGAAGCCTCGAGAATCTTGCTGCCGGCCTGGCCTGTGAACAAGGCCACTTCGAACCCGGCTGACCGAGCCGCCACCGCGATTGGCAAGCGGTGAGAGACGAAGAAGGCCGCGTTGTTCACCACGAAGGCAATGCGAGGCGCCATCTTGTTCACAGGCGGCACGCACAGCACCAGGTGGGCCGAGGGGAGCGCAGTTCACCCATGGGTGTTGTTTCCCGCCCTGCTACCGCCCAGGGGCACAGGGCACAATCCGATCCTTTTGGCGTCACTGCCTGTCCTTCTTCACTGTGTCTTCCCGAGTCTAAGACACCCGCCGGAGATCCCGAGCCGGCAGCCGGCCCCGCGGCAAGCCCGGTTTCAACGCCATACAAATGATCTACTTCGCCAGTTGTTTCCTCGTCGGCCTGCTCGCTACCTTGTTCATCATGCGGTCGTCGCTGCGCCACGGGCACTTGTCGGCCGATCACGATCTCAGCGGCCCGCAGAAGTTTCATGCCCGCGTCGTTCCGCGCGTCGGCGGCCTGGGGGTCATGGTGGCCCTCGTTTCTGGCGTGGTGATCACGCAGATCAACGACGCGCCCGCAGCGCGGGCCCTGTGGTTACTGATCGCATGCAGCCTTCCCGCGTTTGTTGCCGGCATCACGGAAGACCTCACCAAGAATGTGTCACCGCGCAGGCGTCTTTTGGCAACCGCCATCTCCGCCAGCCTGGCTGTCTGGCTGCTCGACGCGCTGATCATCAGAACGGAAATCCCCGTCGTTGACTCACTTATCCGGTGGGCGCCGCTCGCAGTCGCATTGACCGTCTTCGTGGTCACCGGCGTGGCCAATGCCATCAACATCATCGATGGCTTCAACGGCTTGGCTTCGATGTGCGTGCTGATGATGATTCTGGCGCTGGCCTACGTCGCGTTTCAGGTTGGTGACAACTTCATCTTCACCGCTTCGCTCATCACGGCGGGCGCCGTGTTGGGCTTCTTCGTCTGGAATTTTCCGGCCGGCCTGATCTTCCTGGGTGACGGTGGCGCTTACCTGTTGGGGTTTCTGCTGGCCGAACTCAGCATCCTGCTGCTGCACAGAAACCATGCCGTGTCGCCCATTTTCCCTTTGCTTCTCTGCGCGTACCCCATCTTCGAGACCGTCTTCACCATCTATCGCCGCAAGGTCGTGCGCGGTGTCGCCACGGGGCTGCCTGACGGTATCCACTTGCACACGCTCATTCACCGCCGGCTCATCCGCTGGACGCTGGCAGACAACCACGAACGCAGAAGGCTGACGCGGCGAAATTCGATGACTTCACCCTACCTCTGGCTGTTGTGCCTGTCGTCGGTGATTCCCAGCCTGTTGTGGTGGAACAGCACGGCAGTCCTGTCTTGTTTTCTGCTGGGTTTCATCGTGCTGTATGTGTGGATATACGCGCGCATCGTTCGCTTCAGAACGCCTAAGTGGCTGATTTTTCGTCGGCACGAGTAGCGAAATTGATCGCAGCGCGATCAATTTTCAATGACAGATCTGCTTAACCCGGCCGGTACTCCGGCACGTGCCGTTGCAACCAGCGCTTCACCGCCTCGTCGGCCACGCCGGTGCCGTGCCCTTGCAGCCCGGTGTCCAGGTCGGCCGTCAGGCCCTGGTGCTCGCTGGCGTGCAACGAGGCGATCCGCAACCGCGGGTGCGCGGTCGGCAGCGTGCTGTCGGCGTCGGCCAGCAGTTCCTCGTACAACTTCTCGCCCGGCCGCAGGCCCGAGAAGGTGATGCGGATCTCGCCCGGCGCGTGCCCCGACATGCGGATCAGGTCGCGCGCCAACTCCACGATCTTCACCGGCTCGCCCATGTCGAGCACGTAGACCTGCCCGGTCTCGCCCATTGCACCGGCCTGCAGCACGAGACGCGCCGCTTCGGGAATGGTCATGAAATAACGCGTGATGTCGGGGTGGGTCACTGTCACCGGGCCGCCCTTGGCGATCTGTTCCTTGAACTTCGGGATCACACTGCCGCTGGAGCCGAGCACGTTGCCGAAGCGCACCGCCATGAAACGGGTCGCGTAGACCTGCGTCGCCAGCTGCGACAGCGCCATTTCGGCGGCACGTTTGCTCGCACCCATCACGCTCGTCGGGTTCACGGCCTTGTCGGTCGAGATCAGCACGAAGCGCTCGACCCCGGCCTCGCCCGCTGCGCGTGCCGCCACATACGTGCCGAGCGTGTTGTTGTGCAGCGCGGCCCAGGCGTTGTGCTCTTCCATCAGCGGCACGTGCTTGTACGCAGCGGCGTGGAACACGAGCTGCGGCCGGCAGGTGGCAAAGGCCTGGGCCATCTGCGCGGCGCTCTTCACGTCGCCGATCAGGCGCAGCAGCGGCAAGTGCGGGTGCAACTCGGTCAGCTGCTGTTCGATCTGGTACAGCGCCAACTCGCTCAGCTCGAACAGCACCAGGCTCGCCGGCCCGTAACGCGCCACCTGGCGGCACAGCTCGGAGCCGATCGACCCGCCCGCGCCGGTGACGAGCACGGTCTTGCCCGAGATCATCTGGGCGATGCCGGCTTCGTCGAGCTGCACCGGCTCGCGCCCGAGCAGGTCTTCGGGTTCGATGCCACGCACCCGTTCGATGCGCGCGCTGCCGTCCTGCAGCTCGCTGGCCGAGGGCACGGTCAGCACCTCCAGCTCGGTGGCCGCGGCCGCTTCGATGGCGCGGCGGCGTTGTGCTGCGGTGGCACCGGGCAAGGCCACGATCACATGGGTGGCGCCGGCGCGCAGCTCGGGCGTGGCCACGTCGGCCAGCGCGCCCAGCACCGGCACGCCACCGATGCGCGCACCGCGCTTGGCCGGGTCGTCGTCGAACAGGCCAAGCACGATCCAGCCTTGCTGGTGGATGGTCGCGAGCAGGCGCTTGGCGGCTTCGCCGGCACCCATCACGATCGCGCGGCGCACGTCGGCGTTGCTGCCGGTGATCTGCGAGCGCGCGTGCTCGTACAGCATGCGGTAGGCCACCCGCACCATGCACAGGCCGAAGAGTGCGATCAGCGGGTGCAGGGCCAGCACGGCGCGCGGCACCTGCGTGAGCTGCGCCATCAGCACGACCACGGCGCACAGCAGGCCGCTGGCCAGACAGGCCAGCGTCAAACGCTTGACCTCGCCGAACCCCGAGAAGCGCCACATGCCGCGTGGGATGCCGGCCAGCGCGAAGATGCCGAGGTAGACCGCCACCACCGCGAGCATGACCCAGCCGTCGTAGGAAGGCCGCGCGTGCAGCCAGCGCTCGAAGCCGAGGCGGAACACGTAGGTCAGGTTCCAGCACAGCGCGATCACCACACCGTCGATCGCCAGCGACAGCGGCCGGCGGTGCGGGCGCACCCGCGCCAGCGCGAGGTCGAGCCGTTGCCAGAAAGAGGTGTCGGGCGTCATCGGTTCAGCGCGACAGCAGCAGCCGCAATGTCGCGCCGATCAGGCGCACGTCGTTCGCCAGCGTCATGTGGTCGACATACTCGGCCGCGTAGCGCAGCTTGGCCGGCATCACCTGCTCGATGTAGACCCGCTCCGGGTCGGCCGCGCGCGCCAGCAGCGTGCTCTCGTCGCGGTACGCGATCGACGCCGGGTCGGTGATGCCGGGGCGCACCGAGAGCACCTTGTCGCGCAGTGCGGGCGGGTACATCGCCACGTAGTGCGGCACCTCGGGGCGCGGGCCGACCAGGCTCATGGTGCCGGCCAGCACGTCGAGCAGCTGCGGCAGCTCGTCGAGCTTGGTGCGGCGCAGGAAGTGGCCGGCGCGGGTGATGCGCGGGTCGGCACCGACGGTGACCTGCGGCCCGGCGAGCGGCGCGTCTTCACGCATGCTGCGGAATTTGTGGATGTGGAACGGCGCACCGAAGCGCCCCACGCGCTGCTGGCGGAAGAACACCGGGCCGCGCGAGTCGAGCTTGATCCAGAGCGCGATGCACACGAGCAGCGGCGACAGAAGCAACAGCCCCGCCGCAGAAACCAGCACGTCGAACAGGCGCTTCAGCATTCGGTGTCAAGCGAGCGCGTGGCGCACGGCGCCGACCACTCGCTGCACGTCGGCCTCGCTCATGCGCGTGTGGATCGGCAGGCTCAGCATCTGCTCGAAGGCGTGCTGGCTGTGCGGGAACTGCCCGGGCTGAAGCGCGTAGCGATCGCGCCAGTACGGTTGAAGATGCAGCGGAATGTAGTGCACGCTGCAGCCGATGCCAGCGGCGAACAGCCGCTCGATCAGCGTGTTGCGGTCGATGCTCGCGGCCGGGCCGAGGCGCAGTGCGTACAGGTGCCAGGCGTGCAGGTCACCGGCCTTCGGCAGCGGCGGCGTGATCAGCGGCAAGTCGGTGAACGCCGCGTTGTAGGCCAGCGCGATCTGCGAACGGCGCGCGTGGAACGCATGTGCGCGCTTCAGCTGATGAATGCCCATCGCAGCCGCGATGTCGGTCAGGTTGTACTTGAAGCCCGGCGCCACGATCTCGTAGTACCAGCTCGGCACCTTGGCCGTGAAACGGTCGAAGGCGTCGCGGCTCATGCCGTGCAGGCGCATCACCTGGATGCGCTTGGCCAGGTCGGCGTCGCGCGTCACGACCATGCCGCCCTCGCCGGTGGTGATGGTCTTGTTGGCGTAGAAGCTGAACACGGTCACGTCGGAGCCGAGCGTGCCGACGAGCTTGCCCGCGCTGGTGGTGGGCAGCGCATGCGCCGCGTCTTCCACGACCTTGAGGCCGTGCTTCCTGGTGAGCGCGAGCAGCGCAGGCATGTCGGCCGCGAGGCCGCCGTAGTGCACCGGCATCACGGCCTTCGTGCGCGGCGTGATCGCGGCTTCGACGGCCTTCACGTCGATGCACAGCGTGGCCGGGTCGATGTCGACCAGCACCACGTCGGCACCGAGGTAACGCACCACTTCGGCGGTGGCGGTGAAGGTGTGCGTGGTCGTGATGACCTCGTCGCCCGGGCCGGTGCCCAGCGCTTCGAGCGCGAGGTGCAGCCCGGCCGTGGCCGAGTTCACCGCCATGCAGTGCAGCGCCGGCTCGCCGAGGAAGGCCGCGAAGTCCTGCTCGAAACGTTTGGTCTTCGGGCCGGTCGTGACCCAGCCCGAGCGCAGCGTGTCCACCACTTCGGCGATCTCTTCTTCGCCGATGTCGGGCAGGGCGAAGGGCAGGAAAGGAGGTTGAGCTGATGTCATGTCAGACCCTCTCCCACGGGTCTATCGTTTCAAGGCCCGGCAGCCGCGCGAAGTCCTTGATGTTGCGGGTGGCCAGTGGCAGGCGGTGGTGCAATGCAATGGCCGCGATCTGCGCATCTTCAACCGAAATGGGTGCGCCGCTGCGACTGCGCTGCGCCACGATGCCGGCGTAGACTGGCGCGGCGTGTTCGTCGAAGGGCAGGTTGAGCCCGTGGAACTCCTGCTCGAACATGGCCTGCGCCACGCCGGCCAGCGCCGTGCGCTTCTTGCCGGCCGGCAGCAGCGCGATACCGAGCAGGACCTCGGCCTGCGTGATGGCACTGATCACGAAGCGCGTTTGTGCGCCTTGCGCGGCGAACCAGTCGAGCACCTTCGGCTCGGGGCGGGGCCGCATCAGCTCCGACAGCACGTTGGTGTCGAGCAGGATGCGCGGCACGCTCACCGCTTGGCCCAAGTCGGTGCCACGCGAGGCGCGTGCCGCTTGGGCAGCGGCAAGGTCTCGACCGCCACCGCTGCAAACCGGCGCTGGATGCGCTGCGCGAAAGGTTCGTCGTGAGCCGGGCCGAGGACGGCCCGCTCCAGGATGTCTCGCGCGTGCTGCTCCATCGACACCCCACGGCGCGCTGCGAGCACACGAAGCTCGGCCTTCACACGCTCATCCATGCTGCGGATCATCAAGGTGGCCATGCCGACTCCACGGGTTGTTCACCGCCTGCATTGTAATCAATGAATGCAATGCATTCACCCTCGGCACCGGGAAGAATGGGTCAGCCCAAGGTGACCAGGTGCTTCTTCTGCGCACCCGGAACAGCGTCGGTGGAAATGCCACGATCGAAGGTGACCAGCCGGCCATCGCAGGCAAGCGCCAGCGCCAGCAGGTAAGCGTCGGTGATCTGGCGTGAACTCAGCACCCGATCCCACCGCAGCCTGCCCTTGTCGAGCAGGCTGAGCGAATCGGGCCAGAAAGCATGGCTGGGGTCAGCGGCGGCGGCACCCAGCCGTTCTGCCACCACGGCGGTCGGTTGCGGGTTGGGATAGGCGGGCAACGACAGGATCCGCAGACACCCGTTCTGGGTCAAGGGGCACGAGGCCCAACCACTGGCGTTGTTCCGGGACAGCCACTCGGTGGCCGCACGGTGATGCAGATGCCCCGCGTCCAGCAAGGCCACCAGGACATTGACATCGAGCAGCGCCCGCATGCTCACAAGCCTTCGGCGTCACGCAATGCGTCGACCTGCTCGTTGGTCGTGACCACGCCGGCGCGCGCCGGGAACGGCTGGAAGCCGGCAACCGTTGCCCGGCGCGAACGTGCGGCCGCCGTGGGGGCCTGGGCGCCGGTGAGCGAGTGCCGAAGCAGGCGCGAAACGACCTGCCCGGCTGTGCTGCGCTCGCGGCGCGCCAGCTCCTTGGCCGCAGCAAGAAGATCGTCGTCGATGTCCAGCGTGGTGCGCATGTTGAATACCGGGTTGGGTTGAAAGTTGATGCAGGGATGTTTTGATGAGTTGATTGTACGGTCAAGGTTTCTGCACCCAGCACAGGACGTGACTGCGCAGCAAGGGAACGAGGTTGCACACCGTGTAGAGCGAAGGGTGCACCCGTGTCATCACGCGGGCGATCGGTGGCGCCAGCGTGACACGCTCGTGCTGCAGGCGGCCTTGCGGGAAAAGCGAGCGCACCCGGCCGAGCGGCACGCCGCGCACGTCGGCATTGCGCGGGTTGTTCAAGGTGAAGTCGTACCAAAGCACGCCGCCGCCGGGTTTGACCCAACGCCACATCGTGTCGGCCAATCGCTGCTGGAACGCGTCGTCGAGCAGCGAAGAAAACACGGTCGAGACGAACACGATATCGAACGACCCGGGCGCCAGACCGCGCTGCGTGGCATCGCCTTCAAACAGGGCGACGCTGGCTGGCAACTCGGCGCGGGCCTGCGCGATGCGTTCCGGCAGCAACTCGGCGCCGCTCAGATTCGCCGGCGCAAAGCCGAGCCGCAACAGCTCCTGCAGGTTGCCGCCGCTGCCGCAGCCCACTTCGAGCAGGCGCAGCGCCGACAAATCGTTGAAGCCCAGGCGAACGAACAGCCGCAGCATCGCACGCTGACGCTCCTGCACGGTCTGCCACACATCGGGGCGCAGCATGCTGTAGCGGTCGCTCGCGGCGCGGCGGGCGTAACGCTCGGCCACGGCGTCGGGTTCGCGTTGGGCACTCATCGCGCTGCCTTGACCGCGTCGATGAAACGCTGCGCCAGCACCGGGTAGGTGTGGTGCGAGAGCACGAAGGCACGCCCGCGTTCGCCCATCGCACGGCGCTCGGTCACGCTGCAGGCCGCGAGCTGGCGCACGCCGTCGGCCACGGCTGGCGGCGACTCGGGCGCCACCGTCAGGCCGCAGCCCGCTTCGGCGACCGGGTCGTTGCCCGCTTCGACCGAATGCAGGACCGTGCAGCCGGCCATCATGTAGTCCATCAACTTGTTGGGTGCGATGCCGAAGCGGTAGATCGGCACCCGCTGCCAGCCGATGTAGGCGATGTCGATCTCGCGCAGGAAGGCGGGGATCTGTGCCTTGGGGATCGAAGCGAAGCAAGTGACGTTGCCCAGGCCTTCATCGCGCACACGCGCTTCGAGGCGCGCTTTTTCATGGCCGCCGCCGACCAGCACGAACGCGACCGGTTCGTCGCGCATCAGCGCCGCGGCATCGAGCAGCACGTCGAGCGCGTTCGGCAGCCCGTGCGAACCCGCGTACCCGACGATCGTGCGCCCGGCTTGTTTCAGCGTCAGCAGATGTGCCGCCAGATCAGCGGCCAGCGGCACAGCCTCGCCCTGCCACTCTTCGAGCGAAATGCCGTTCGGCACGATGTGCAGCTTGCGCAGGTCGAGGCCGTGGGCCTGCATGTGCGCGGCCACCTTGGGCAACATCGAGACGACCACGTCGGCGTCGCGGTAGGCGTCGTTCTCGGCCTTCTGGCACAGCACGATGAACGGGTGACGCGGCGACAGGCCCGAGAGTTCGATCGGCGACGCCGGCCACAAATCGTGCACTTCGTACACCAGCTTCGCGCGCGCCAGCCGCGCCAGGCGGCGCGCGACCCAGATGTCCATCGGGTAGGTGCTGGAGGCGATCACCGCGTCGGGCCGGAACTCCTGCACCAGCGCCGGCGATTCGCGCCACAGCCGCTTCAGGAACGCCCAGATGTTGCGCACGCGGCCGAGGCCGTTGCCCGCATACGCAGGCGCCGGCAGCCAGCGGTAGTTGATGCCGGCAATGCGCTCGTCGCGCGGCTGTATCGGAGGTTCGAGCACGGGCTGCGTGCTGCGCACGTGCGAATACGCGGCCGCGACGATCTGCACCGTGTGCCCTGCCCGCACCCACTCGCGCGCCAGGTAAAACGGGCGGTACTCCATGCCGTGTTGAGGCGAACCGGCGTAGTGGTTGACGAGCAGGATGTTCATGCGTTGGCCGCGATCGTATCGGCGTAGCAGCGCTCCATGAGGTCGACGCAGCGGCCCCACTCGTATTCGCGCTCGACGTGTGCCCGGCCTGCCGCGCCGAGCCGTTCGCGCAAAGCGGCGTCGAGCACGAGGCGCTTGAGTGCGGCCTGCAAGGCCGGCACGTCGTCGCGCGGCACGATCAGGCCGGTCTCGCCCGCCACCACCACTTCCGGCAGGCCGCCGGCATCGCTCACGACGACCGGCAGGCCGCAGGCGCCGGCCTCGATCACCGCGACACCGAAACTTTCGCTGTCGAGGCGGCTGGGGGCGGCGTAGATGTCGAGCTGCTGCAACCAGCGCGGCACATCGGCGTGCGGCACCGCGCCGGTGAACTGTGTGCGCTCGGCGATGCCGAGTTGCGCAGCGAGGCCGACCAGTTCGTCTCGCTGCGGCCCGTCGCCGACGACCAGGAGCCGGCATGCGGGGTGCAAGCCCCGCACATCGGCGTCGGCGCACAGCCCGGCGAAGGCGCGCAGCAGCAGGTCGACACCGTACTTCGGCGCGAGCGACTTGACGATGCCGAGGGTGAGCGGGTCGTCTCGCGAAGGCCGTGCCGCGAAGCGCGCCAGGTCGACGCCGAACGGCGTGACAGCGATGTCGCGCCGCTCCGGCGTGAGCCGGCGCACCTGCGCGGCCATCGCGTGGCTGGTCGAGGCGATGGCGGTCGCGCGCCGCAACACCTGCCGCACCAGCCAGCCCTTGAACGCGCTCTCGTACGGGAAGTCGTAGACGTCGCTGCCCCACACCGAAAGCAGCGTCGGTGCGAAGCCGGCCAGCGCGCCGGTCGTGCCATAGCCGCTCGCGTAGTGCACGTTGAGCAGGTCGGGCCGCGATGACGCCAGGTGCCGGCGCAGCGCCAGCGCGTTGCTGAAGTAACCCATCTGCCCTTCGTGCGGCAGCCAGCACACGTCGGCCGCCCGTGGCAACAGCGAACGATCGACCCGGTGCTGCGACACCACGCTCACCGCGTGCCCGCGCCCCACCAGCGCGGCCGCCCAGCGCTGCAGGTGGATCGAATTGGCCGGGCCGAGCAGCGTGATCCTCATGCCACGGCTTCCGCCCGCTGCGCACCGCCACGCGATTCGAACGCGAACACGGCCGCGGCCGCCAGCGCCGCGGCCGACCACAGCGCGCACATCGGCAACAAGCTTGCCGGCACGGGCGCGAGCCAACCCGCGCCGAGCACGAGCCAGCGTGCGGCTTCGGCCCGCGCCGCGACCCAGGGCGTGCCCGCCGCATTGGCGTTCACGCCCAGCACGCGCGACGCCGCTTCGGCCGCGCCGCCCACCAGCAAGACCGCGAGCGCTTGCGCCAGGCCCGCATACCCCGGCCCCAGGCCCAGGCGCGGCCACAGCGTTGCCGCGAACCACACCAGCAGCGCCACCGCGAACAATGCGGCGAACAACCCCACCGCCCAGCGCTGCGAGGCCCTCGCCCCGGGCCGTTCCATCCAGCGCCGGAACAGCAGCGGCGCCGCGTAGTTGACCGGCGTGAGCGGCAGCTGCACCAGCGTCATCGCCATCGTGAACACGCCCAGCACGGCGGCGCCTTGTGCGCTTCCGACCCAGCGCTGCACCAGCAGCACTGCAGCCGTCGAGAGCGCTGCGGTGAGCCACGCCGCCAGGCCGTAGTGGCCGAGCTCGCGCCAGCCGGCTTCGGGGGCCGTGGCCGGTGCGCCGGGCGCCGCGCGCAAGCGCCACAGCGCCAACACGGCGGCACTGCCGAAGGCCAGCGCGAAAAGCCACGGCCAGCGTTGCGCGTTCGCGGCGCCAAGCGCGACGACAACGAACACGCCGAACAACACCACGAATTGCGGCCAGGCCGTCGCGAGGTTGAACCATTCGGTGCGCCGCCCCACCAGCAGCAAGGAACGAAGCTGACCGTGGAACACGCTCACAGCGACTGCGATGGCCAGGGCGGCCACCGCGACCGCGCCGCCGCGTGGCTGCTGCACGGCCGCGTACACGGCGCCGATCGACAAAGCCAGCAGCCCGCTGCCCGCGGCCCAGCGCAAGGCCGCGCGCCGGCCGAGCCGGGCCGACTTGACGAAGTAGAACAGGGCCTGCGGCAAGCCGAACATCGCGAACGCGGCGACGAACTCGATCTCTGCCTTGGTGTGGCTGAAAGCGCCCTGCTGCTCCGGCCCCAGCTTCGCGCCGAGCCACAGCGTGGCCAGCAGCAGCGCAGCCGAGCCCGTGCCCTGCACGAGCAGCGAGACACCGAGCTGACGGCGCAGGCTCAAGCGGCGGGGCGCTTGCGCGCGGCAGCGAACAGGTTCGACGCGAACAGGCGCCGGCCGATGGCGGGCACTGCGGTTGCGGTGGCGAACACGGCGCTCTTGATCACACGTTGCGGCCAGCCGCCCGAATAGTCTGCGCCCAGCCGTTCGCGCCGCAGCGCGCGGCGCGCCGGCTCGGTCGCGGTCTCGTGCACCCACACCTGTGCGAAAGCCGTCACATCGAGCCCGGCGCGGTCGAACAGCGCCAGGCCGTCGGCCAGCGAATAACGCCGCAGGTGGCCCGACACGTCGTCGGGGCCGTAGGCGCGGTGGCGGTTGAGCCAGTTGTCTTCGAGTGGCAGGTTCACGAGCACGGTCTCGCCGAGCGCAGCGGCGTCG
>Ga0073925_1000017_pt1 | contig 60128 bp, 67 predicted proteins | sample GWRWT4_21May14_FD_70952 | JGI IMG/M metagenome (GOLD analysis project Ga0073925, IMG submission 70952) | Sand microcosm microbial communities from a hyporheic zone in Columbia River, Washington, USA - GW-RW T4_21-May-14 | ecosystem: Engineered > Artificial ecosystem > Sand microcosm >...
ACTGCACTGCGGTGCTCGGTCCGAGGTCGTGCGGCAGAACTCGCTACGTTCGCTGCGCTCACTGCACTCAAACAGCTGCCGCAAGTCAGTTGACGAAGCGCGCTGCGCGCGCCGACCTCGAACCTCCGCTCCTCGTCGCCACAGAAATCGCCGCCCGCCGGGTGCCACCTGCCGCTCAGGCACCTCTTTCTCTTCTCGTCGGACAAGCAAGGACGTGCCAGCAAAGGCGCGTGCGGGCAGGCTGGAGCGCGCCTCTGGAGCGCCGAGAAGCGCGTAAGCCTGCCCACACGCGCCTTTGCCGCCCCTCACCCCAACCCCTCAATCACCGCACCCGAAGAAGCCACCGCCCCGAACACCCCACCCTGCATCTTCACCATCTTCAACGCCGCCGAATGGTTGCTGATATCCGTCGCCGCCGTGCAGTCTTCGAGCAGCAGGCACTCGAACCCGCGGTCGTTCGCTTCGCGCATCGTCGTGTGCACGCACACGTCGGTGGTGATGCCGGCGAGCAGCAGGTTCTCGATGCCGCGCGTGCGCAGGATCAGCTCCAGGTCGGTCGCGCAGAACGAGCCCTTGCCGGGCTTGTCGATGACGATCTCGCCTGGCAATGGGGCCAGCTCGTCGATGATGTTCCAGCCCGCCTCACCGCGCACCAGGATGCGCCCGCACGGCCCGTCGTCGCCGATGCCGCGGCCTTGCGCGCCGATGCGGCGCGAGCGCCAGCGTTTGTTCGCGGGCAGGTCCGACAGGTCGGGCCGGTGACCTTCGCGGGTGTGGATGATGTGAAAACCGAGCGTGCGCAAGCGCCCCATCAGCTTCTTGATCGGCTCGATCGGCGCGCGTGTCAGCGACAGGTCGTAACCCATCTTGTCGACATAACCGCCGACACCGCAGAAGTCGGTCTGCATGTCGATCACGATCAAGGCCGTATTGGCCGGGCGCAGATCGCCGTTGTAGGGCCAGGGGTAGGGTTCGGCGTTGACGAAGGTGGGGGTGCTCAAGGCGTGCTCCTGGAGTTCACTCGGGCAGCATGTTCCGTGGCGCGTGTGCACGGGTCGGGGGTTCGAAACCACACGACTTGCCGTCGGTGTGCACGACCTCGCTTTCCCACGGCAGCCTGAACGTGCCCTTCACCATGTCCTGCATGAAGGTGTACGGGCAGTCCATCGCGCCGCCCTTCACGGCGCTGTAGCCGCGGTGCCAGAGCTGGTAGGGGTTGTTCTCCACACCCCAGTGCAACCGCGCTTCGCGCACCAGATCGGGCCGCACTTCGCAGGTCACGATCTCGTCGACACGGCCGCCGCCTTCGGCCATCACGGTGCCGTCGAAGTTGCAGACCATCGCTTCGCCCATCGAGTCGAAGCTGCCGTCGCTGCCGCTCAGGCACACGCTCGCGGTGACCATCAGGTTCTGGAACGCGTTGGCCTGGTTGGTGATCTTCCAGGCGTGGCGGATCGGCGCGGTGTAGCCGGCGGTGCGCAGCATGATCTCGGCGCCCTTGTAGGCGCACTCGCGCGCCATCTCGGGGAACATGCCGTCGTGGCAGATGATCAACGCGAGCTTGCAGCCCTTCGGCCCGTCGATCACCGGGATGCCCAGGTTGCCCGGCTCCCAGGCTTCGACCGGCACCCACGGGTGCAGCTTGCGGTAGTAGAGCGCGACATGGCCGGTGTCGTCGATCACGATGCCGCTGTTGTACGGGTTGCCGTTGGGGTTGAACTCCATGATGGAGAAACAGCCCCACAGCTTGTGCTCCTTGCACGCGGCCTTGAACGACGCGACCTCGGGGCCGTCCATGCTGCACATGAGCTCGGGCGCGGTATTCATCGACAGGCCGTGCAGCGCGTATTCGGGGAACACGACGAGATCGAGCCCGTTGTTGTTGCGCCGCGCCTTGCCCACCATCGCGACGATGCGTTCAGCTTGTTGCTTCAACTGCGCCGGTGTGTCGACGACAGGCAACTGCAGTTGCACGAGACCGATCACGACGCCGTTCGGCGATTTGTTCAGACCCCCGAGTCCGCTCATCGTGTGGTCCTCAGCGTGCCGACGACAACTCGCCCGGGCTGCCCTCGGCCACCTTGCCGGGCCGGCAGCTGATCACGAGGATCACCAGCGTCAGCACATACGGCACGGCAGCGAACAGGTTGTAGCCCGAGCTGATGCCGATCGACTGCAGGGCCGGGCCGATCGCACCCGCACCACCGAACAGCAGCGCCGCGCCCACGCAGCGCAGCGGGCTCCAGCGCGCGAAGATCACGAGCGCCACGGCGATCAGGCCCTGGCCGCTCGAGATGCCTTCGTTCCAGCTGCCGGGATAGAACAGCGTCAGCGACGCGCCGCCGAGCCCGGCGATCGCGCCGCCCGCCGCGGTGGCCGCGATGCGGATGCCGTTGACCGAGTAGCCGAGTGCCTTGGTCGCGCTGGCCGAGTCGCCGGCCAGCCGCACCAGCAGGCCCCAGCCGGTGCGTGCGAAGCCGAGGGTCATCACCACCGCGAGCACGATGCCGACCGGCAGCAAGGGGTTGATCTGCAAGGCCGACTGGAACAGCGGCGAGCTGCTCCACGCACCGAGCGGTAACGGCGGCAGCTGCGTGGCCTGCGGCTGGATCAATGGCTTGCCCCAGTAGAAGGCCAGGCCGGTGCCGAGCAGCATCAGCGCGATGCCGGTCGCCACGTCGTTCACGCGCGGCAGCGAGCACAGCAGGCCGTGCAGCAGCGCCAGCGCGGCGCCTGCAGCGGCGGCCACGAGCACGCCGACCCACGGCGAACCGCTGAGGTAGGAACCGCCGAAGCCGGCCATCGCCGACAGCACCAACACACCTTCGAGGCCGAGGTTGATGCGACCGGATTTTTCCGTCAGGCACTCGCCGAGGCTGACGAACAGGAAGGGCACGCCGACGCGCAGTGCGCCGCCGAGAATCGCAGCGAGAAAGGGCAGCAGCACGTCGTTCATGATGGTGTCTGCTCAGGTGGGTTTGACGTTGCTGTTCAGCGGCACCTCGCGCGGCGCCATCGAGCGGCGGAAACGTTCGCCCGCCGCTTTCCAGTCGACACCGCGCAGCGCTTCGCTCGCCAGGATCAGCACGAAGGCGATGCCTTGCAGCACCTGCACCGAGGCATCCGGCAAACCCAGGCGACGTTGCAGCAAGCTGCCCGCGGCACCGAAGCCGCCGAACAGGATCGCGACCGGAATCACCGCGATCGGGTTGTGGCGCGCGATGAAGGCCACCAGGATGCCGGCGTAGCCATAACCCGCGATCAGCGAGGCGTTCGCGTTCGTGTGCACCGCCGCCACTTCGATCGCGCCCGCCAGTCCGGCACAACCGCCACCGAGCGCACAGGCCAGCAGGATCAGCTTGCTCGCCGGCAAGCCGACCAGCTGCGCGGTGCGCGGGTTGCCGCCGACCACCCGCACCGAAAAGCCGCGCGCGGTGAGGCCCAGCCACAGGCCGAGTGCGATGCAGGCCAACACGCCGATCACGAAACCCCAGTGCACGTCGGAGCCGGCAATGCCGCCGATGCGCAAGGCTTCTTCGAGCGTGCGCGTGGAAGGTTTGTTCAGCGTCGCCGGGTCGCGCATCGGGCCTTCGACCAGCTGCTTGAAGATCGCGATGGCGGTGTAGGCGAGCAGCAGGCTGCTGATGGTTTCGTTGACGCCGCGGTACTGGCGCAGCGCGCCCGCGAGTGCGATCCAGGCCGCGCCGACCACGAAGCCGGCGCTGCACAGCAGCACGGTGCCGACGGCGTTGCCCGGCAGCACGACCAGGTAAGGCAGCGCCGCCGCCGCCAGACCACCGAGCACCAGCGCACCTTCACCGCCGATGATGACGAGACCCGCCCGCGCCGGCAACGCCACGCACAGCGCCGTCAGCATCAGCGGGGCGGCGCGCGTCAGCGTGTTCTGCCAAGAGAACCAGTCGCCGAACGCGCCCTTGAACAGCAGCAGCCAGGTCTCGACGGGGCTCACGCCGCCGAGCCAGACGAACACGCCGAACAGGAGCAAGGCGCCGATCAGCGCACCAATCGGCAGCAGGGCGTCGACGAGGTTCTTGTGCATGGCTCGGCCTCGCGAAATGCGTGCCCAGTCCTTACACCGAACCGATCACGCCTTCGACCAGGTAGTTCATGCCTTCGAGCGCCGGGTCGGTCTGCTTCAGCGTGGTCGGCACCACGACCGCGCCCTTGTTGTTCTTCAGCCCGGCGACGAAGATGTCGAAGCCGCCCGCGAGCATCTTGGCCTTGATGGCGTCGGCCATCTTCTTCGCGGGCTCGGGCACCATCGAACCGTAGGGCGACATCTTCACGTAGCCCTCTTTCAAACCGCCGCGCGAGAAGTTCGGGTGCGGCTTGCCGCCCTGCGCCGCGTCGACGATGTTCTTGTAGACCGTGGTCCAGTTCCATTCGGCGCCGGTCAGGTAGGCGGCCGGGGCCAGCTTGGCCTGGCTCACGTGGTAACCGCACACCATCTTGCCGCGCTTCGCGGCGGTCTCGACGATCACCTTCGGGCTGTCGACGTGCATCGTGAAGACGTCGACACCCTGGTCGGCCAGGCTGTTCGTCGCTTCGGCTTCTTTCACCGGCATCGACCACTCGCCGGTGAAGATCACGGTCGTCGTGATCTTCGGGTCGACCGAGCGTGCGCCCATCGTGAAGGCGTTGATGTTGCGCAGCACCTGCGGGATCGGCTTGGCCGCCACGAAGCCGAGCTTCTTGCTCTTGCTCATGTGGCCGGCGATCACGCCGTTCAGGTACTGGCACTCGTCGATGTAGCCGAAGTAGCTGCCGGTGTTCTTCGGGTGCTTGGCCTCTAGCCACATGCCGCCGCAGTGCGCGAAGCGCACGTCGGTTTCCTTGGCGGCCAGCGCCACGAGGTAGGGGTCGAAATAACCGTAGGAGGTGGGGAACAGCAGCTTGGCGCCGTCCTGCTTGATCATGCCGGTCATCGTCTTGGTGACGGCCGCGGTCTCGGGCACGTTCTCTTCTTCGACGAGCTTGATGCCGGGCATCTTCTTGATCTCGGCGGCGGCGGCGGCCTGCGACTGGTTGTAGCCGAAGTCGTCGCGCGGGCCGACGTAGATCACGCCGACGGTCAGCGGTGCCTGCGCTGCCGCGCCGCGCAGGGCCCAGGGTGAGAGCGTGGCGGCCGTCAAGGCCGAAAGCTGCGCCAAAGCGCGGCGGCGGGACGTGTCGAGAGGGTTCGTCATGGAAGGTTCTCCGCGTTTTGTGGGGCTTGCGCCGTACTTTGGTGCACGCTCTGGTATACCGAGTGGCATTCAGCAAGACGCATGCCCGCGGAGGGCAGGCGAGACGGCGGCTACTGCGCCAGCCGTGCCCGGGCTTCGTGCAGCGTGTGCAGCGTGATCTTGCGCACCTCGGCCTTGCTCTGGTCGATGTGCGTCTTCAGCAGCAGCTGGGCCTGGTCGGCCTTGCGCTGGATCACCGCGCGAAGAATCTTCGCGTGTTCGGTGTAGGTGGCCTCGATGCGATCGGGCCGCGTGAAGTCGAGGCGCCGGATGATGCGGATGCGCTCGGTCACGTCCCAGTGCACCCGCGCCATCTCGTCGTTGCCGGCGGCGCGCACCAGAGTGGCGTGGAACTGCTCGTCGTTCGCACCGACCTGCCGCGCGTCGGTCAGCCGCTCGGCCACCGGCACGAGCCAGATGTCCTTCAGCGCGTCGAGCTCGGGCGGGTCTTCGGTGCGCGTGCACAGGCGCAATACGCTGGCCAGCTCGAGCACGATGCGCAGGTCGTACAGCTGCTCGAGCCTGCCGAAGTCGATCGGCTTGACGAACCAGCCGAGCTTCGGTTCGACATCCAGAAAACCTTCGTTGCGCAGCCGGAACAGCGCCTCGCGCACCGGCGTGCGGCTCACGCCCAGGCGGTTGCCGAGGTCGGCTTCGGAGAAACGGTCGCCGGCCACGAGCTGAAAGTCGTGGATCTGCGCTTTCAGCGTCGCGTACACCTGCTCGGCGAGGTTGGCCCGGGCAACGGGCAGAGGAGTCGTCGTCGCAGTCATTGGCGCGATCTTAGCGAGCCGGCTTCTCGCGCATCACAAGTCGATGACGCTGACATGCGCTGCGACCACCCGCCAACCCTGCGGCAAACGCACCCAGGTCTGGCTCTGGCGGCCGTGGCGGGTGCTGCCGTCGCGGTGGAATTCGGTCATCGCGGTCGCGAAGTCGTGGCCGTAGGTCGTGATCACGGTGTTCGACAGGCGCCGCGCCAGCCCGACCGACGGCCGCGCGATGCGGAAGGCGCGGATCGCCTCGATGCCGAGCAGGTTCTCGCCGGCACCGTAACGCACGGTCAGCGCCGAATCCCAGAACAGCTCGTCGAGCACCTCGACCTTGTTGTTGACGAGTGCGTCTTCGTAGCGTGCGAACACCGCGGTCACTTCGGCGAGCACCTCGGGCAGGTTGACTTCGGTGCTCATGACAGTTTGGCCACGGGAGAAGAGGCGACTCCAAGACTCTGCAGATGATGCGCCACGCGCAACACCCGATCTTCACGCCAAGGTGCTGCGATCACCTGCACGCCGATCGGCAACGTGGGGTGGCAGCCCCACACCGGCACCGCGCACACCGGCAGGCCGATGCACGAGATCGGTTGCGCCAGCAGGCCCAAGCTCGGGCGTGCCGGCAAGCGCTGGCCGTTGATCTCGATCCACTCGGTGCCGAGCGTCGTGGCGGCGCAGGGCGTGGCCGGAGCGAGCAGCACGTCGAAGTCCTGGAACAACTCGGCGGCGCGCAGCGCGAACCAGCGCCGCACGCGCTGCGCCTGCTGCACCCACGCCGCGGGCAGCAGCGCGCCGGCCAGGAAACGGCCGCGCGACAGCGGTTCGAAGTCGGCGGCACGCGTGCGCAAATCAGGCAGGTGCAGGGCCGCGCCTTCGGCATTGCTGATGATGAACGCGGCGGCGCGGGCGCGTGCCACTCCGGGCAGCTCCACGCTGCGTGTCACGCCGAGCGCCTGCGAGACGCGGGCGACCGCGGCCCGCGCTTCGGCGCCGGCGTGGTCGACGAAGTAGCCGCCGAGCGTGGCGATGCGCAGGCCACTGATGCCGAGCTCAAGCGTTTCGAGCGTCGGCTCGACCGGCCGCGCCACGCAGGCCGGGTCATGCGCATCGTGCCCCTGCATCACGTCGTACACGAGGGCCAGGTCCAGCGCACTGCGCGCGAACGGGCCGAGGTTGTCGAGGCTCGCCACGAACGGGTAGCTGCCGTTGCGGGGCAGCCGGCCGTAGGTGGGCTTCAGCCCGAAGGTGCCGCACAGCGACGAGGGCACGCGGATCGAACCATTGGTGTCGGAGCCGAGCGTGACCGGCACCTGCCCCGCCGCCACCGCCGCGGCCGAACCACCCGACGAACCACCGGCCGTGCGGGTCAGGTCGTGCGGGTTGTGGGTGGCGCCTTCGTGCGTGTTCTCGGTGGTGAAGCCGTAGGCGTATTCGTCCATGTTCAGTGCCCCGACCAGCACCGCGCCGGCGGCCTGCAGGCGCGCCACCAGCGGGCCGTCGCGCTGCGCCGCCGGCTGGCCACGTTCGATCTTCGAGCCGGCGAGGGTGGTGAGGCCGGTCACGTCGAACAGGTTCTTGACCGCGAAGGGCACACCGAGCAGCGGCAGGTTCTTTGCGGTCGTGTCGCCGACCGCCAGCCGGCCGTCGAGCGCCGAAGCGGCTTGCAGGGCGCGCTGCGCGATCACGTCGGTGAAGGCGTTGACGTGCTTGTCGGTGTCGCAGATGCGCGCCAGGCTGGCGTGCACCAGCGAGCTCGCGCTGATGTCGCCGCTGCGCACGGCCGCAGCCATGCCGGCGGCGCTGCCGAGCAGCAGTTCGCTCGCGTCCATCAGCGGTGCCCACCGGGTGGCGACACCGGCACGAAAGCCTCGGCCGGGTCGTCGGTGACCGCCAGCGGCTGTGCGGCCACCAGCTCGGCCATGCCGGCCGCGAGCGCGAAGTAGTGCAACACCCCGGGACGGTGCTCGGGGCTCAGGGGCAGGTTCAACGCCGCCGATGCGGCGTCCACATAAGCTTCGATCTGCGCGGGGGTCATCAGCGGGCGGGCCTTTCGAACAAGTCAGCGCCGCACCTCGCGTTGGAAGATTTCCAGGCTGCGCTTCTTCGCTGCGATGAAACTCGGTTCAGACAGCGTTTCCACGGTGCGCGGGCGGGCATCGCCATGTTGCAAGATTTCGGCCACCCTGGTCGGGCGCTTGGTCAGCAGCAGCACCTGGTCGGCCAGGTAGACCGCTTCTTCGAGGTCGTGCGAAACCAGCAGCATGGTCGTGCCGGTCTGCATGAACACCTCTTGCAGCTTCTCGCGGATGAAGAGCGTCATCTCGAAGTCGAGCGCCGAAAACGGTTCGTCGAGGAACAGCACTTCGGGGCCGGGGGCGAGCGCGCGCATGATCGAGGCCGTCTGCTGCTGCCCGCCGGAGAGCTCGTACGGGTAGCGCCGCAGGTCGAACTTCACGTCGAACGAGGCCACCAGCTCGGCCATGCGCCGGTCGACCTCGGCCTTCGACTTGCCTTCGAGCACCAGCGGGTAGGCGATGTTGTCGATGGTGCGCATCCACGGGAACATCGCCTCGCGGTAGTTCTGGAACACGTAGCCGATCTTGGTGTCGCGCAAGTTCTTGCCGTCGAACAGGATCTGGCCCGAGTCGATCGGGATCAGCCCGGCGATCATGTTGATCAGCGTCGACTTGCCGCAGCCGTTGGGGCCGAACACCGACACTATTCGGTGCTTCGGAATGTCGAGGTCGAAGTTCTCGTACAGCGGCCAGCCGGCGAAGTATTTCGTCAAGCCGCGGATCGTGATGTGGGTGCCGGCCGGGCCGGGTTCGAAAGGCCGAACCGGAACATCGGGCACCACAGAAGCATTCAGGACTTCGGTCATGCTTATCTCCCGCTCCAGTGCACGATCTTTCGTTCCAGGATCAGGAACAGCACGTTCAGCGCATAACCCAGCGCCCCCGCCGCGAGGATTGCCGCGTACATGCTCTTCACGTTGAGCACCTGCTGCGCGTCGATGATGCGGTGGCCCAGGCCGTTGTCGGAGCCGATGAACATCTCGGCCACGATCACGATCACGAGCGCCATCGAAACCGCCGAGCGCAGGCCGACGAAAGTCGGCTGCAGGCTTTCCCAGATCAGCACGTCCTTGAAGATCTGCCAGCGCGAGGCGCCCATCACCTTGGCCGCCATCACGCGCTGCTTGCGCGCGTTGATCACGCCGTAAGCGCTGTTGAACAGCACGATCAACAGGGCGCCGAAGGCCGCGATGGCCACCTTGTTGATGTCGGACACGCCGAAGACCAGCAGGAACAGCGGTATCAGGGCCGATGACGGCGTGGAGCGAAAGAAGTCGATCAGGAACTCGACGCTGCGGTAGGCCTTTTCGTTGCTTCCGAGCAGCACGCCGAGCGGCACGCCAACCACGGCCGCGATCAGAAAGGCCTGGAGCGTGCGGCTCACGGTGACGATGAAGTCCATCAGCAGCGGCCCGCCCGCCAGGCCCGTCACCAGCGCGTGCAGCGTGGCCGACGGCGTCGGCAGCAGGATCACCTTGATCAGGCCGGCGCGCACGACCAGGTCCCACACGATGAACAGCGCCACGGGCCCGACGAAGGGCAGCAGCTTGCCCCACGAGAACTTGCTCGGCGGCGCGCTCGAGCCGTCGGTCGAGCCGCTCCAGGGCTTGGCCGCGGCGACGGTGGTGGACGAGGTGTCGCTCATGGCTTACCCCTTGTAGAGCAGCGACTCAACGATCACCTTCTTCTCGAAGATGCCCTTGTCGGAGAACAGGTCGTAGAACTTCTGGAAGTACGCCACGTCGCTGGGCTTGAACTCGTTGTAGAGCATGTACGAGGCGAGCGGCACTTCGCCCGCGAGCGCGCCTTCGATGGCGGTGTAGCCCTTCATGAACTGGCGCGCTTCATCGGGCTTGGTGCGCACCAGCGCGATGCCGCGCGCATACGCGGCGATGAACTTCTTGGTCTCGGCCGGGTACTTCTTGATGAACTCGCTGGTCAGGCTGGCCGAGCCGCCGTGCCACGGCGCCATCGGGTCGCCGAGGATGTAGTGCGCCACCACGCCGGCTTCGAGCACCCGCGTGGTGCCGTTCAGCCGCCCGATGGTGCCGGTGGGCTCGAGCGTGTAGGCGGCGTCGATCTGGCCGGCGGCGAGTGCCGCCACGTGCTGGCCGATCGGCAGCTCGGTCACGCTCATCACGCCGGCGCCGGATTTTTCCAGCATGGTCTTGGCGAGCGTGACGTTCTGGATGCCGGGGCCCGAGGCCACCCGCTTGCCCTTCAAGTCGGCCATCGTCTTGACGGGGCTGTCTTTGGGCACCAGGAACTCTTCGAGCACGTACTTCGCGTTGCTCGGGTTGGTCGCGAAGATCTTGAACAGACCGGGCTGCGCGATCTCGCCGATGGCGAGGTTGGCCGAGCCGGTGCCGTTCGAGCTGCCGTCGGATCGGCCCGAGAGCATCGCTTCCATCACCTGCTGCGCGCCGGCGAACTTGAGCGCTTCGACCTCGAGCCCGGCTTCCTTGAAGTAGCCCTTCTCGATCGCTGCGAAGAACGGCAGGCCGGCGGCCACCGGCCAGTAGCCGATGCGGATCTTCGGGCCGGCCTGGCCGAGCACCAGCGTGGGCGCGCCCAGGCTGGCCAGGGCTGCGCCCGAGGCCGCGGCGGTGAGCAGGCGGCGCCGGGTGGCGTTGGCGGTGGGCTTGAAGGCGGGGTGGTTCATGTGAATCTCCGGGTGAAAGTGAGGAGTCCGAAAACGTGAACGTGGCTCAGCGCGGCGCGGCGCCGCCGCCGGCCTGCATGAAGGCGCGCCAGCCGCCGAAGGCCGTGACGTCGCGCGCTTCGGCCAGCGCATGCGCTTCGCAGATGAAACCGTGCACCCAGCGGCCGTCGGCCAGCTCCAGGCTGCCCAGGCCGAGCGGCGGCGGGATCAACGCAAGGAACGAGCCGACCGCATCGACCGGCACGTCCCACACTTCGACGGCAATCGACGCACCGGTTTCGTACGCACTGGCACGCAGCAGGCCGGGCTTCGGTGGCGTGGTGTTCGGCAGCGCGAACAGGCGGTAGTGCGGCGCCGTCTGCGTGGCCTCGCGCAGCGTGGCGCCACGTTCGGTGAGCTGGCCGTTGAGCGGCAGGCCGCTCAGGTGCGCGCCGACGACGGCGATCGGCATCGTCGGTGCGCTGGCTGGCCAGGCCGCGCCGGTCGACGCCACGAAGGGCCGGCCGGTCGCGCCCATCGGCAGTGCGAGGCTGGCTTCCCACGATTGGCCGAAGCGCGCCAGTGCCGCGTCGGCCGCGCCGGGGGCGATGAAGGTCACGCCGAAGGGCAGGCCGCCTTCGGTGAAGCCGGCCGGCAGCGCCAGCGCGCACCAGCCGAGCAGGTTGACGAAGTTGGTGTAGGTGCCGAGCAAGGCGTTCGCGCCGAGCGGGTCGGCGTCGATCTCGCTGTGTTTCGGGTGCGCGGGTGCGGTCGGCACCATCAGCACATCGACCTGTTGCCACAGCGAAGCGGCCACGCGCTGCGCGTCGCGCAAGGCGTACTGGCCGCGGAAGGCGTCGGTGGCGCTGAACTGCGTGGCGACCTCGATCACGCGCCGCACGGTCGGGTCGATGGCCTCGGGGTGCTTCTCCATCAGCGCCTGCACCACCGCGTGGCGCTCGGCGACCCAGGGCCCGCCGTAGAGCAGGCGTGCCACCGCGAGCAGCGGCGAGAAGTCGAGCGGCACCACCCTGTGGCCGAGCGATTGCAGGTGCGCCACGGCCTGCGCGTAAGCCGCATCAAAGCCGATGTCACCGGCGAACACCGGGTCGATCGGCACGCCGACACGCAGCACCGCCCTGGGCTGCGCCGCACCGGTGCGGAACGCGCTGTAGGCGTCGGCCGGGTCCGGGCCTTCCATCACTGCGAGCACCTGCGCCGCGTCGGCCACGGTGAGTGCCAGCACCGACACGCAGTCGATGCTGCGGCAGGCCGGCACCACACCGGCGCAGCTCACGCGGCCCGGTGTCGGCTTGATGCCGACGATGTTGTTGAAGCCGGCCGGTACACGGCCCGAACCGGCGGTGTCGGTGCCGAGCGCGAAGGGCACGTCGCCACGCGCGACCACGACCGCCGAGCCCGAGCTCGAACCGCCGCTGACCCGTTCGGCGTCGAAAGTGCTGCTCGGCCGGCCGTAAGGCGAACGTGCGCCGACCAGGCCGGTGGCGAACTGGTCGAGGTTGGTCTTGCCCATGCAGATCGCACCCGCGTCGATCAGCCGGGCCACGGCGCCTGCGTGGGCCGAGACCGTGCGCTCGAACGCGGGGCAGGCGGCGGTGGTCGGCAGGCCCAGCACGTCGATGTTGTCTTTCACGGCAAAGGGCACACCGAAGAGTGGCATCGCCTTCAGCGCAGCGGCGCGATCGGCAAACGCCGCGGTGCGCGCTTCGAGTGCAGCCACGCCCGCTTCCAGCGCGTCCGCGCCGGCCAGCGTGATCCAGGCTTCGGGCGGGCTGTGCGCCAGCAGGTGCTGGCGCAGCGCTTCGAGCAGCCGCCGCGGCAGCGCGCCCTCGGCGTAGGCCGAGCGCCATTCCGGCAGCAGGAGGGGGAGGGTCGGTTCCATGCAACTTGTTGGTGCTCTTGTTGGTATACCAACATGTGCACAGCATGAATCGTGCCTGTGGCGAATGCCGGCGTGGCAGGGAAACTGCGCGCGCCTTGATCTGAGACAGGTTCCTGCGCGACGGGCAGTACTAGACTCGCGCGAACAACAACCCGCGAGGCAAACCCATGAAGATTCTTGTCGCAGCCGATGGCAGTGCCCACACCAAGCGCATGCTGGCCTACATCGCAGCGCACGACGAATGGCTCGGCACGCATCACCAGTACACGGTGTTCTGCGGCGTGCTTGCCGTGCCGCACGGCGCCGCGGCCTTCGTCGACAAGGACACGGTGAAGGGCTACTACGACAGCGAGGCCGAGGCCGTGTTCAAGCCGATCCGCAGCTTCTTCAAGAAGCAGGGCATCGAGGCCAGCTTCGTCAGCAAGGTCGGCCACCCCGCCGACATGATCGCCAAGCTGGCCGACGGCGGCAAATTCGACCTGGTCATGATGGGCTCGCACGGCCACGGCCTGCTCGGCAACCTGGTGCTCGGCTCGGTCGTCACCAAGGTGCTGGCCAAGTGCGGCACGCCGGTGCTGCTGGTGCGCTGACGCGCCAGGCCAGCCGGCGACAGCGCGCTTTCACGGCCGCGTCACGGTTGGCATGCATCGTGCGAAGCGTTCGGCCCGATAGCCTCCATTGTTCACTTGAAGGAATGCCACCATGAACCTGCCCCTGTCATCGCGCCGCGCGTGCGCCCTGCTGCCGGCGCTGGCCCTGCTCGCCGCCTGCGCTTCTGCACCGAAACCGGCGATCGACAACAGCGCGATCGGCCAGCCCGAGTTCCGCGCGCACGTCGCGACCTACGGGCTGGTGTACCGGTTGCCGAAAGAGTCGACCGACGTGCTCGACGCCAAGGTTGGTGCGCCGCTGCGCGCCAGGCTGCTCGGCCTGGGCCTGCGGGCCGAGGCCGAGACCTTCAACCTGCCGCATGTCACGGTCGTGCACCTGCACAGCGCCGACCCGGCCACGCCGCAGAAGATGCTGAAAGCCTTGAAGGCGCTGCCGCCGGTGATCAACTTCCAGTTCAAGGATTTCTACACGACCGAAGCCGCGAAAGACGCCGGCCGGCCCTGGTGGCTCGACCTCGGCATCGTCAAGTCGGGCCAAGGCTTCGAAGACATGATGGCCTTCAACACCGTCGCCACGGCCGCGCTGACGCCGCTTCGCGACGGCCCGCTGCCACGCTGCACCGGCCCGGTCTACGCGAAGATGGGCGACGCGGCCAAGGCGCTCGTCGCGAGCGTCGGTGTCAGCGGCGTCAACGTGGTGCGCGACGGCAAGGAACTGCGTTCGCACAACCCGCACAACACGCTCGTCTACAGCATGGCGCCGTTCGACGCGCCCACGCAGGCGGCGATGAAAGCCGTGGCCGCCGACTTCAACAAGCTGCTGCCCGACGGCTTCGCGGCCAGCTTCCGCGAAGTCTCGATCGTCGAGATCGGGTTCTCGGGCAACGTGCTGCGCGAGTTCTACCGCATCGGCCTGGACTCGCGGATCGCGGTCGACTCGGCGACAGGCCAACCGGTCAGCGGCGGCTGGAACTGAAGCGGCGGCGAGCTCACGGGGCCACGGCCACCGTGCGCAGCACCGCGTCGATGAGAAACGCCTCCCAGTGCGCCAGCGCGGCCGGCGTTTCCAGCTCTTCGCCGAGGAAGGCCGACAAGGTGAAGCGGTTCGACAGGTAGAAGTAGGCGAGCGCGGCGATCATCAGGTACACGTCACGCACCGACACGTCGGCGCGAAACAGCTTCTGCTGCGCGCCGCGCGTCAGCACCTCGCCGAGCACGCTGACCGCCTGCGACGAGTATTCGCTCGCCCGCAGCGACTTCGAGATGTGCTTGCCGCGGTGCAGGTTCTCGGTGTTGAGCAGCGTGATGAACTCGGGGTTCTTCTGGTAGTAGCCCCACATGAAGCGGATCACCGCCTGCAGCGCTTCCACCGGCCCGGCGCCACCGAGCACGAGCTTCGATTCGGCTTCGTTGAAGCGCCGGTACATCTCTTCGAGCACCGCGATGAAGAGGCCTTCCTTGCTGCCGAAGTAGTAGTAGATCATGCGGTCGTAGGACTTGGCCGCCTTCGAGATCTGCTCGATGCGCCCGCCCGCGTAGCCGTGTTTGGCGAACACCTTGGTCGCCGCGCGCAGGATGCTGTCGCGCGTGGCTTGCGCCGCGAGTGCGCGCACGCCGGGCTTGCGGGTGGGTTGTGCAGCGCTCATCGGGGGGCCGGTGCAATGCCCTGAATTTTTACCGCCAAGGCGCCAAGTGCGCAAAGGTCGCCAAGGAAGAGAAAAAGGCGAATTGCTTTTCCTTGGCGACCTTTGCGTCCTTTGCGCCTTGGCGGTAAAAAAAACCTGCGGGAGCGAACAAACTCATTGCTCCGCAAACGCCCGCTCGATCACGAAGTCGCCCGGCTTCGAGGTGTTGCCTTCCTTGAAACCCTTGGCCTCCAACATGTGCTTGATGTCGCGCAGCATGCCGGGGCTGCCGCAGATCATCACGCGGTCCACGGCCGGGTCGATCGGCGGCACGCCCAGGTCGGTGAAGAGCTTGCCCGATTCCATCAGCGTGGTCACGCGGCCCATGTTCCTGTAGGCCTCGCGTGTCACGGTCGGGTAGTAGCGCAGTTTGCTGCTCACCATCTCGCCCAGGAACTCGTGCGCCGGCAGGTGCTCGGTGACGAGGTCGTGGTAGGCCAACTCGTCCTTGTTGCGCACGCCGTGCACCAGGATCACCTGCTCGAAACGTTCATACGTTTCCGGGTCGCGGATGATGCTCATGAACGGCGCCATGCCGGTGCCGGTCGAGAGCATGTACAGGCGCTTGCCGGGGTTCAGGTAGTCGATCAGCAGCGTGCCGGTGGGCTTCTTGCCGACGATGATGGTGTCGCCCACCTTCATGTGCTGCAGCTTCGAGGTCAGCGGGCCGTCGGGCACCTTGATGCTGAGGAATTCGAGGTGCTCTTCGTAGTTGGCGCTGACGATGCTGTAGGCGCGCAGCAGCGGCTTGCCGTTGACGCGCAGGCCGATCATCGTGAAGTGGCCGTTCGAGAACCGCAGCGCCGGGTCGCGCGTGGTCGTGAAGGTGAACAGCTTGTCGGTCCAGTGGTGCACGCTCAGCACGCGCTCTTCGTTGAATGCACTCATGGTGGTTGGGGTGAGTCGATGGGCAGATCGGGGCTTCCCGGTGTTGCGCTGGCCGCACCGGCCATGTAGCATTCACAACACCGTCGTTCAGTAAATACTACATGAAACTCCGCCGCCCGGGGATGATGAAGGTCAGGGGGCCGAATCCTAACCCGGGCGCGCGCCGGTTGACGCCATGACCGAACACACCAAGACCGACGGCCTGCCGGAGTCGATGCCGCTGCCCGATGTGGCGCCGCAGGTGCTCGACAGGTCGCGCCCGCGCAGCGAGCGCATGGCGAGCGACAAGATCGAGTGCAACGCCTGCCCGGTGCTGTGCCAGATCTCGCCGGGGCGCACCGGAGCGTGTGACCGCTACGCGAATGCCGAAGGGGTCTTGATCCGCGTCGACCCGGTCGTGCTGCTGCGGCGCACGCTGGAGAGCGGTGACGCAGCGCTGGTGCCTTTCGTGGCTCGCAGCAACGAGCCGACCGCCCACCCGCTTGCCACGCACGACGACATCTTCGTCACCGGCATCGGCTCCAGCACCACCTACCCCGACTACAAACCCGCGCCCTTCATCGTCGCCTCGCAGGTCGAGGGCGTGGACATGGTCACCGTCGTCACCGAAGGCATCTTCAGCTACTGCAGCCTGAAGCTGAAGATCGACACCGACCGCTGGCTCGGCCCCGAGCAGGCCAACGTGCGCTGCAAGGGCGAGGTGGTGGGCCACGTGACGACGGCGGAATACGGCTCGCAGATGCTGTCGCTCGGGGGAGTGCACCACCTCACCGGCGGCAGCAAGAAAGAGGGGCGCGTCACCTGCGACATGATGCTGGCGCTGGGCAACAAGAGGTCAGTCGACCTGTCGATCGACGGCGGCGCGCAGATCGTGGTGCAGGCCGGACGCGCGCCCATCGTCAACGGCGTGGAAGAGCAGCGCATGCGGGTCGGCTGCGGCTCGGCGACCGTCGGCATCTTCGCGAAGCAGTTCTTCGGGCAGGCCGACGAGGTGGTCGTGGTCGACGACCACATCACCGGCGTGTTGACGCTGCACCAGGCCGGGCGCTGCCTCGACATGCGGCCCTCGGGCATCCGAATCCGCGGCCGCAAGTCGACGCCGGGGCGTTACTTCCAGGTCGCCAACCCGGGCACCGGCTGGGGTGGCACCGACATCGCCGACCCGCTCTCGATCATCGAAGGCTGGGACGAGAGCGCCGCCTGGCCGGGCCTGAAACTGCTGATGGTCTCGACGACCGGCGAGCACGCCGCGTGGTACGTGCTCGACGACGCGCTCGTGCCGCAACCGGCACCGATGCCGGCGGCGATCCGCACCGTCGTCGAGCGCATCGGCGAGAACTGCGAACCGTCGCTGACGACGGTGCTCTTTCTCGGCGGTGCCGGCGGCAGCCTGCGCGCCGGCGTCACCGACAACCCGGTGCGGCTCACGCGGCGCATCAAGCAGGCTGTCGTCAACGTGACCTGCGGCGGCGCGCCGGCCTATGTGTGGCCGGGCGGTGGCATCACCGTGATGGTCGACGTGATGCGCATGCCCGACAACAGCTTCGGCACCGTGCCCACGCCGGCCATCGTGGCGCCGATCGAATTCAGCATGCGGCTGGACGAATACGAAGCGCTCGGCGGCCACACGGCGCACGTGCGCTCGCTGGCCGACGTGTTGCGCAGCGGCGCCTGGCACAACGACGGCGCACCGACCGCGCGGCGTTTTGAAGTGCTGCCCACGGGCAACGCCTGGCCGCTGGGGCAGCCGCCCCTGCTGGGTTGACATGCAAGCCCATCGCGCCTTGCTCGACGCCGGCCGCTGGCATTTCCAGCACGGCCCGATCGACATCGTGATCGGTGCCGAAGGCGAAGTCGCTGCGGTCACGGCAGCGCACGAAGCGGCGTGGGCGCGTTTCCAGACCGTGCTGCCCGAGCTCGTCGCCGAGCTGCGTGCGCTGCGCCTACCGGTGCGCGGGCCGTGCGCGTTGCAAGGCGTGGTCGCGCGACGCATGTGGCACGCCTGCCGGCCTTACCACTCGCAGTTCATCACGCCGATGGCGGCGGTGGCGGGTTCGGTGGCGCAGGAACTGATCGCGCCCTATCAATGCGAAGGCATCACGCGCGCCTGGGTCAACAACGGCGGCGACATCGCGCTCCACCTCGCGCCGGGTGCATCGGCGAAGGTCGGCCTGTTCGCCGACCTGGCGCGCTTCGACCCGTCGCTGCCCACGCTGCAAACCGATGGCCACTTCGAGGTGCAGGCGTCGATACCGGTGCGTGGCATCGCCACCAGCGGCTGGCGTGGGCGCAGTTTTTCGCTCGGCATCGCCGACAGCGTGACCGTGCTCGCGCGCACGGCGGCGATGGCGGACGCGGCGGCGACCGTGATCGCCAACGCGGTCAACGTGCATGACGCGCGCATCGGGCGCTGCCCGGCGAACCAGCTCAAGGACGATTCCGACCTCGGCGAGATCGAGGTGACCGTCGACGTGCCGCCGCTCGAAGAAGCGCAAGTGGCGCGCGCGCTGCAGGCCGGCGAGCGCCGCGCCCGCGAGTTGCAGCGGCAAGGCCTGATTCATTCGGCCGTGCTGGTATGCCAACATCGCCTCACACGCGTTGAAGCACTCGTTACGGTAACGGCCCCAACCGAACTTGGTTCAGTATTTGCTTAATCAAACCATGATTGAAATCCGCCGCGTCTTCACGCATGTCGAAGACATCCACCACGAGTTCGGCCCGGCCGCCGCCGTGCCGCTGCGCCGCGGTGCGATCGGCGCGGTGTTGACCAACCCGTTCGCCGGGCGCTATGTCGAAGACATCGTGCCGATGATGGACGCGCTGCAGCCGGTCGGCATCGACATGGCGCAGCGCCTGCGCGCCGCGATGGACCTGCCCGTCGAGCGCATCGAGAGTTACGGCAAGGGCGCCATCGTCGGCGCGAACGGCGAACTGGAACACGGCGCGCTGTGGCACGTGCCCGGCGGCTACGCGATGCGCGAGCTGCTCGGCTGGAAGGGCGACCGCGTCGCGTATGCGCAGGGCAAGGCGCCGGCGGCCGGTGCCGCGGGTGCGCAGACCGGCAACGCGCTGGCGATCGTGCCGTCGACCAAGAAGGTCGGCGGCCCGGGCGCCACGCTCGACGTGCCGATGACCCACATCAACGCCGCCTACGTGCGCAGCCACTTCGACGCGATCGAAGTGCGTGTGCCCGGCGCGCCGCTGCCCGACGAGATCGTGTTCTTTCTCGTGATGAGCACCGGGGCGCGGGTGCATGCACGCGTCGGCGGGCTGAAGGCACAAGACATTGCGCAGTGGAACGGCCTGCGCTGAAAAAGGGAATCACGAACATGTTCGCGAAAATCAGAAAACTCGTCGTCCAGGTGGACGAAACCCGCATCGAGATGGGCAAGCCCATCGACCCGCCGACACGCCGCGCGCTCGCGATGGCCGTGATCGACAACCCCTTCGCCGGGCGTTATGAAGAGAACCTCGATGCGCTGATCGCCATCGGCGAAGAACTCGGCGGCCTGCTCGGCGACAAGTGCGTGCAGGCGCTCGGCATCGAACCCGGCGCAGCCCAGAGCTATGGCAAGGCGGCGATCGTCGGCGAAGCCGGCGAGCTCGAACACGCCGCCGCGATCCTGCACCCCAAGCTCGGCGCGCCGCTGCGCAAGGCCGTCGAAAAAGGCGCGGCGCTCGTGCCCTCGGCCAAGAAGCGCGGCGGCCTGGGCACCGCCATCGACGTGCCGCTCGGCCACAAGGACGCCGCCTTCGTGCGCAGCCACTTCGACGCGATGGAAGCGCGGGTGGCCGACGCGCCGCGCGCCAACGAGATCGTGGTCTGCGTCGTCGTCACCGACAGCGGCCGCCCGCTGCCGCGAATCGGCGGTTTGCAGCTCAGCGAAATCAAGGGTGAAGACGGCTTGCGCTGATCGACGCCCCCTCCACAATCCTTTTCCCGTCCTGAACCCCAAGGAGCACCTGATGACACAACGCAGACAGATCGCACTGGCCGCCGCCAGCCTCGTGATGGGCCTCTCGGTGCTGCCGCTCGGCGCACTCGCGCAGGGCACGATCAAGATCGGTGAAGTCAACAGCTACAAGGCGCAGCCCGCGTTCCTGGAGCCCTACAAGAAGGGCATGGAACTCGCCGTCGAAGAGATCAACGCCGCCGGCGGCGTGAACGGCAAGAAGCTCGAGCTCATCACGCGCGACGACAACGCCAGCCCCGGCGACGCGGTGCGCGCCGCGGAAGAACTGGTCTCGCGCGAGAAGATCGACGTGCTGGCCGGTGCCTTCCTGTCGAACACCGGTCTGGCGCTGACCGACTTCGCGAAGCAGAAGAAGTTCTTCTACCTCGCCGGCGAGCCGCTCACCGACAAGATCATCTGGGGCAGCGGCAACAAGTACACCTTCCGCCTGCGCCCCGGCACCTACATGCAGGCCGCGATGCTCGTGCCCGAAGCGGCCAAGCTGAAGAAGAAGCGCTGGGCGATCGTCTACCCCAACTACGAATACGGCCAGTCGGCCGTGGCCGCGTTCAAGGAACTGCTGAAGGCCGCGCAGCCCGATGTCGAGTTCGTCGTCGAACAGGCCCCGCCGCTGGGCAAGCTCGACGCCGGCAGCGTGGTGCAGGCGCTGGCCGATGCCAAACCCGACGCGATCTTCAACGTGCTGTTCGGTGCCGACCTGCTGAAGTTCGTGCGCGAAGGCAACACGCGCGGCCTGTTCCAGGGCCGTGAAGTGGTCAGCGTGTTGACCGGCGAGCCGGAATACCTCGACCCGCTGAAAGACGAATCACCGAACGGCTGGATCGTGACCGGCTACCCCTGGTACGGCATTCAGACGCCCGAGCACAAGGCCTTCTTCCTCGCCTACCACGGCAAGTACAAGGACTACCCGCGCCTCGGCTCGGTGGTGGGCTACACGATGATCAAGTCGCTCGCTGCCGGCATCAAGAAGGCCAAGAGCACCGAGACCGACAAGCTCGTGGCCGCGTTCTCGGGCCTGCAGCTCGAGTCGCCGTTCGGCAAGATCACCTACCGCGCCGAAGACCACCAGTCGACGATGGGCGCCTACGTGGGCAAGACCAGGAACGAAGGTGGCAAGGGCGTGATGGTCGACTACGTGTACCTCGACGGTGCGAAGTTCCTGCCCAGCAACGACGCCGTGAAGAAGCTGCGCGCACCCGACTGATGTCGTTTCACTGACCGCCCATGGATTTCTCCGGCTTCGTCGTCCAGCTCCTCAACGGCCTGGCCGGTGCTTCATCCCTGTTCCTGGTGGGCGCGGGCCTGTCGCTGATCTTCGGCGTCACGCGCATCGTCAACTTCGCGCACGGCTCGTTCTACATGCTGGGCATCTACATCGCCTACACGCTGGTGGACAAGCTGGGCGGTGGCGTGTGGTTCTGGCCTTCCTTGTTGATTGCCGCCGTGGCGGTCGGCGTGGTCGGTGCGCTGGTCGAGATGCTGCTGCTCAGGCGCGTGTACCGCGCGCCCGAGCTGTTCCAGCTGCTCGCCACCTTCGCGCTGATGCTCGTCATCAAGGACGCGGCGCTGTGGCTGTGGGGCCCGGAAGACCTGCTCGGGCCGCGCGCGCCGGGGCTGACGAGCGCCGTGTCGATCCTCGGCCGGCGTTTCCCCACCTACGACCTGTTTCTGATCGTCGTCGGCCCGGTCGTGCTCGGGCTGCTGTGGCTGCTGCTGACCCGCACCCGCTGGGGCACGCTGGTGCGTGCCGCCACGCAAGACCGCGAGATGGTCAGTGCCTTGGGCGTGAACCAGGCCTGGCTGTTCACGGCGGTGTTCGCGCTCGGCACGATGCTCGCCGGGCTCGGCGGAGCCTTGCAGTTGCCGCGCGAGCCGGCGAACCTGGGGCTCGACCTGCTGACGATCGGTGACGCTTTCGTCGTTGTCGTCGTTGGCGGCATGGGCTCGATTCCCGGTGCGTATGTGGCGGCCTTGCTGATCGCCGAAATCAAGGCGATCTGCATCGGCATCGGCAATGTCGACGTGGGTGGGTTCAGCTTCTCGTTCTCGAAGCTCACCCTGGTCGTCGAATTCCTCGTGATGGCGATCGTATTGGTCGTGCGGCCGTGGGGCCTGCTCGGCAAGCCGCAGGCCGTGAGCCGCAACTCGGCACCGGCCGAAGCGCCGCTGCGAAAGGCCGACAAGGCGCTGAAGATCGCCGGCGCGGTGTTGTTGATCGCACTGCTCGCGTGGCCCGTTGCGACCGCCGGCTCGCCTTATCTGACCGTGCTCGCGATCGACCTGCTCACCGCCGCGCTCTTCGCCGCGAGCCTGCACTTCATCATGGGCCCGGCCGGCATGCACTCGTTCGGCCACGCCGCGTACTTCGGGTTGGGGGCTTATGGCGCGGCGTTGCTGGTGCGGTCGATCGGCCTGCCGATGGAGCTGGCGCTCGCGCTCTCGCCCGTCGTCGCGGCAGCCGGCGCGCTCGTGTTCGGCTGGTTCTGCGTGCGCCTGTCGGGCGTGTACCTCGCGATGCTGACGCTCGCGTTCTCGCAGATCGTCTGGTCGGTCGTGTTCCAGTGGGACGATTTCACCGGCGGCAGCAACGGCCTGACCGGCGTGTGGCCGGCCGAATGGCTGGCCGACAAGCAGACCTACTACTACCTCACGCTCGCGCTCGTCGTCGCCGGCGTCTTGCTCATCCGCCGCGCGCTGTTCGCGCCCTTCGGCTACGCGATGCGCGCGGGTCGCGATTCGCCGCTGCGGGCGGACGCGATCGGCATCGACGTGAAACACATCCAGTGGGTCGCGTTCGTGATCGCCGCGGTGTTCGCAGGCCTGGCCGGGGCGCTGTACGCGTTCTCGAAAGGCAGCATCTCGCCCGATGCGGTGGCCGTGGGCCGCTCGGTCGACGGCCTGGTGATGGTGCTGCTCGGGGGTTTGCAAACGCTGGCCGGGCCGATCGTCGGCGCGGTCACGTTCACCTGGCTGCAGGACGCGGTGGCGCGCAACACCGACTATTGGCGCGCGCTGCTCGGCGGCATCATTCTCCTGCTCGTGCTGGTGTTTCCGCAGGGCATTGCGGGGTTTGTCGGGCAGCTCTTTTCGCGTCGTCGAGCGGGTGAGGCGTGATGAAGGAATTTTTTCACCGCCAAGGCGCCAAGCGCGCAAAGGGCGCCAAGGAAAAGCAATTCATTCTTTCTCTTCCTTGGCGCCCTTTGCGTCCTTTGCGCCTTGGCGGTAAAGACGAGGTTGCATTCCACCAGACCCACATCGAAGCATGAGCCTCCTGCAAGTCAAGAACCTCGGCAAGTCCTTCGGCGGCAACCGTGCCGTCGACGGCGTGAGCTTCGAAGTGGCCGCCGGCGAACTGCTCGCGCTGATCGGCCCGAACGGGGCCGGCAAGACGACCACCTTCAACATGGTCAACGGCCAGTTGCGCGCCGACACCGGCTCGGTGGTGCTCGACGGCGTCGAGCTGATCGGCCGCAAGCCGCGCGACATCTGGCACCAGGGCGTGGGCCGCACCTTCCAGATCGCCGAGACCTTCGCGTCGCTCACGGTCGTCGAGAACGTGCAGATGGCGCTGATCTCGGCCGACGCGAAGCTCTACCGGCTGTGGCAGCGCGCCACCGACTACAAACGCGATGAAGCACTCGCGCTGCTCGACCAGGTCGGCATGAAAGCCCAGGCCGAGCGGCCGTGCAGCGTGCTGGCGTATGGCGACGTGAAGCGCGTGGAACTCGCGATCGCGATGGCCAATGCGCCCAAGCTGCTGCTGATGGACGAACCCACCGCCGGCATGGCGCCGAAAGAGCGCAACGAGCTGATGGCGCTGACCAAACAACTCGTCATCGAACGCGGCGTCGCGGTATTGTTCACCGAGCACAGCATGGACGTGGTGTTCGCCTACGCCGACCGGCTGATCGTGCTGGCGCGCGGACGGCTCATCGCCGAAGGCAAGCCGGCCGAGATCCGCGACCACCCGAAGGTGCAGGAGGTCTATTTCGGCAGCGGCAAGACCTTCGAGAAGAAGGCGGTGCCGGCATGACGAACACCGCACTGCTCGATGCGAAGAGCCTCAATGCCTGGTACGGCGCCGCGCAGATTTTGTTCGACGTCGACCTGCAGGTGAACCGCGGCGAGGTCGTGGCGCTGATGGGCCGCAACGGCGCCGGCAAGTCCACCACGCTGAAGGCGCTGATGGGACTGCTCGCCAAACGCAAGGGCACGATCGGCTTTCTTGGCAAAGACGTGTCGAAAGCCGAACCGCATGACGTGGCCCGCCTCGGCCTGGGCTACGTGCCCGAAGACCGGCGTGTGTTCGCCGACCTCACCGTGATGGAAAACCTCGAAGTCGGCAAACAGCCCGCGCGCCACTGGCCCGACGGCAGCGCCGCGCCGGTGTGGACGCCCGAGCGCTTGTTCAAGCTCTTCCCCAACCTCGGCGAAATGCCCGACCGGCCCGGTGGTCGCATGAGCGGTGGCGAACAGCAGATGCTCACCGTGGCGCGCACCCTGATGGGCAACCCTTTCGTCGTGCTGCTCGACGAGCCGAGCGAGGGCGTGGCGCCGGTCATCGTCGAGCAGATGGCGCAGATGATCCTCGAATTGAAGGCGCAGGGTGTGAGCATCCTGCTGTCGGAGCAGAACATGCATTTTGCGGAGCTGGTGTCCGACCGGGCCTACGTGCTCGAAAAAGGCCAGATCCGTTATCAGGCTTCGATGGCCGAACTCTCGGCGAACGAAGAAGTGCGGCGCGCTTACCTGAGCGTCTGACGCGGCCGCCACAAGTTTCCAAACCCACTGATCCCGGAGGTTCCATGCAAACACCCGCACGCAGAACATTGTTGAAGGCGCTTTCGGGCGCGGGCCTCGCAGCCGCCACCGGAGGCGCATTCAACGCCTTCGCCGCCGCCAAGATCACGCCCGACGGCAAGAGTGCCCTGATCGTCGTGGACGTGCAGAACTGCTTCGTCACCGGCGGCACGCTGCCGGTGAAAGACGGCGAGGCGGTCGTGCCCGTCATCAACAAACTCTCGGCCGCGTTCGAGAACATCGTCGTCACGCAGGACTGGCACACGAAGGGCCACGCGTCGTTCGCCAGCACGCATGCCGGCAAGAAGCCGTTCGAGACGACCAAGCTGGCGTACGGCACGCAGGTGCTGTGGCCCGACCACTGCGTGCAGGGCACCGACGACGCGGCGTTGCACAAGGGCCTGTTGTTGCCCACCGCGCAGGTCATCGTGCGCAAGGGCTACCACCAGGACGTCGACAGTTATTCGGCCTTCACCGAAGCCGACGGCAAGACGCCCACCGGCCTGGGCGGTTACCTGAAGCAGCGGGGCATCAAGCGGGTGTTCGTGACCGGCCTGGCGACCGACTTCTGCGTCGCCTGGACGGCGATGGACGCACGCAAGGCCGGCTTCGAGGTCTACGTGATCGAAGACGCCACGCGGGCCATCGACCTGAACGGCTCGCTCGCGGCGGCGTGGAAGGCGATGGCGGCCAAGGGCGTGAAGCGCATCCAGTCGGCCGACCTGACTTGAGGCTTCGGGCTTGGGCCACGCGGCACCCGGCGCGGTGACGGCCAGCATCGCGCTGGTGGTCAACGGCCGGGCCGTCTCGCTCGCCGTGCCGCGCGACGCGCCGCTGCTCACGGTGCTGCGCAACGACCTGGAGCTCAATGCGCCGAAGTACGGCTGCGGGCTCGGCGAGTGCGGGGCCTGCACCGTGTTCGTCGACGGTGTCGAGGCGCGGGCCTGCGTGATTCCGGTCGGTGGTGTCGAAGGGCGCAGCATCACCACGCTCGAAGGGCTGGGTACGGATGGTGAACTTCATCCTGTGCAACGAGCCTTCATCGACGCGCAGGCCGCGCAGTGCGGCTACTGCCTGAACGGCATGATCATGAGCACGGTCGCGCTGCTGAAGCGCCACCCGCATCCGACCGAACAACAGGCGCGCAACGCGCTGGCGCACAACCTGTGCCGCTGCGGCGCGCATCTGGAAATACTGCAGGCGGTGCAACGCGCGGCCGAGCTGATGGACAAGGCATGACGGTGCGCCGCGCCGACACGCCGAAGCGCCGCGCCGACTTGCGCGCTGCGAGCGGTGTGCTGCTCGTCACGCGCGCGCCACCACCGCCAGGTGCGCCGGTCGCCGGCCAGCCCGCCGCCGTGCCCGCCAACCCGGCCGAAGGCGACGAGATACTGATCGCGGTGTGGGACGACGGCAGCGTCACCGCACTGCATGGCCACGTCGACCTGGGCACCGGGCTGCGCACCGCGCTCGCACAGATCGTGGCCGAAGAACTCGACGTGGAACTCGGCGCCGTCAACATGGTGCTGGGCAGCACCGGGCTCGTGCCGAACCAGGGCGCGACGATCGCCAGCGCGTCGATCCAGATCCACGCTGCGCCGTTGCGGCAGGCAGCGGCGCAGGCGCGGGCGTGGCTCGCGGTGCAGGCGGGCGGCTTGCCCATCGACCACCACGCGCTGCTCGCCGGCCGACACGTCGAACTCGCGCTCTCGTTCGACGCGCCGTTGAAGTCGCCGGAGGACTACCGCATCGTCGGCACCGACGCACCCCGTGTCGACCTGAGCGCCAAGGCGAGCGGCGCACAAACCTTCGTGCACGACAAGCGCCTGCCCGGCATGCTGCACGGGCGCGTCGTGCGCCCGCCGTATGCCGGCGTCGATGCCGGAGACTTCGTCGGCAACACGCTCGAGTCGGTCGATGAAAGTTCGATCGCGCACATCCCCGGCATCCGCGCCGTCGTCGTGATCCGCGACTTCGTCGGCATCGTCGCCGAACGCGAAGAGCAGGCCGAAGCGGCGATGCGTGAGCTGAAGGTCGTGTGGAAGCCGTGGCCCGGCATGCAGCCGCTCCGTGATTTGCAGAACGCTCTGCGCAACAACCCCTCGACGCGGCGAGTGCTGCTGGAACGTGGCGATGTGGACAGCGCCATCACGAACGCTGCGCAGCCGATGCGGCGCGACTATGTCTGGCCGTATCAACTGCACGCGTCCATCGGCCCGTCGTGTGCGCTGGCGGATTGGCAGGAAAGCGCGATGACGGTCTGGGCCGGCACCCAGAACCCGCACGTGCTGCGCGCCGACCTGGCGCTGCTGACCGGCCTGCCCGACACCGCGATCGACGTGGTCCGCATGGAAGCCGCCGGTTGTTATGGCCGCAACTGCGCCGACGACGTGGCGGCCGATGCGGCGCTGCTGTCGCGCGCCGTGCGTGCCCCCGTGCGCGTGCAGCTCTCGCGCGAGCAGGAGCACCTGTGGGAACCGAAGGGCGCGGCGCAGCTGATGCAGGTGAACGGCGGGTTGAACGCCGACGCGAGCGTCGCGGCCTACGACTTCCAGACCTCGTACCCGTCGAACGGCGCGCCCACGCTGGCACTGCTGCTCACGCGCACCGTCGAGCCGGCATCGACCGCCTACGAGATGGGCGACCGCACGGCGGTGCCGCCCTACGACTACGGCAATGTGCGCGTCGTCGCCCACGACATGGCGCCGATCCTGCGCGCTTCGTGGCTGCGCGGTGTGTCGGCCTTGCCGAACGCGTTCGCGCACGAGTCGTATGTCGATGAACTCGCCAGCGCCGCCGGCGCCGACCCGGTCGCGTTCCGCCTGCGGCACCTGAACGACGAACGCGCGATCGATCTGGTGAGGGCGACCGCCGCGCGCGCCGGCTGGATCGATCACACGCAGCCGCAGCAGCAGCCGAGCGATGGCAGCGTGCTGAAAGGTCAGGGCTTCGCCTACGCCCGCTACGTGCACAGCAAGTTCCCCGGCTTCGGCGCCGCCTGGGCCGCGTGGGTGGCCGACGTGGAAGTGAACCGCGAGACCGGCGACGTGCACGTGAGCCGCGTCGTCGTCGGCCACGACGCCGGGCTGATGATCAACCCCGCCGGCGTGCAGCACCAGATCCACGGCAACGTGCTGCAGACCACCAGCCGGGCGCTGAAGGAAGCGCTGCCGCTCGATGCGAAGACCCACCTGCCGGTGGCGCGCGAGTGGGGCAGCTACCCGATCCTGAACTTCCGCGAGGTGCCGGTCGTCGAGGTGCTGATGATGCCGCGGCCGGGCGAGCCGCCGCTCGGTGCCGGCGAGTCGTCGTCGGTGCCGGGCACCGCGGCGATCGCCAACGCGATCTTCGACGCGACCGGCGTGCGCTTTCGCGAACCACCGTTCACGCCCGAGGCGGTGCGCGCGGCGCTGAACATTCCGGACAAGTCGACCCTGCCAACGCCGCTGCTCGCGGGCGCCGTGCCCACGCCACCGCGCAACGCGCCGTGGCCACGACAGCGCAGCGTGTGGGCGACAGCCGGCGCCCTCGCGGCCGGTGCGTTCGGCCTCGGCGTGGCGCTGCTCGGCTGGCGCCCTGCCATCGCACCGGTGATGGCGGGCGCCAGCGTCTACACCGCCGCCACGATCGAACGCGGGCGTGTGCTCGCGGCGGCGGGCGACTGCATCGTCTGCCACACCGCGCCGGGCGGTGTGGCCAATGCCGGTGGCCGCGAAATGGAAACGCCGTTCGGCACGGTCGTCACCACCAACCTCACGCCCGATGTCGCCACCGGCATCGGCGCATGGTCGTTCAGTGCGTTCCAGCGTGCGATGCGCGAAGGCGTGTCGCGCGACGGCCAGCACCTGTACCCGGCGTTCCCGTACACCGCGTTCACGCAGACGACCGACGACGACCTGACGGCGCTGTACGCCTACCTGATGGCGCAGCCGGCTGTCGTGTCGAACCTGCCGGAAACGAAGCTCGCGTTCCCGTTCAGCGTGCGCCCGTTGATGGCGCTGTGGAACGCGCTCCACCTCACACCCGGCCCGGTGCCGGCGGTGGCACAGCAGTCGGCCGAATGGAACCGCGGGGCCTACCTCGTCAACGGCCTCGGCCACTGCGGCGGTTGCCACACCGAGCGCAACGCGTTCGGCGCAGAGAAGGGCGGCAGCGCCTACCTCGGCGGTGCGGTGGTCGACGGCTGGGAAGCGCCGCCGCTCACGTCGCTGAGCCACGCGCCGGTGCCGTGGACGGAAGGCCAGTTGTTCAACTACCTGCGCTTCGGCCACTCGGCCGAGCACGGCAATGCCAGCGGGCCGATGGCGCCGGTGGTGCAGCAGCTCGGCCAACTGCCCGAGGCCGATGTGCGGGCGATGGCGGTCTACCTCGCGTCGTTCAACGCGCCGAAAGAGGCGGTCTCACCGGCGGCGCTGATCGCGCAGAGCGCAGCCCAGGAACGCAGCCTTGCCGGCCCGGCCCAACGCCTCTTCACCACCGCCTGCGGCGCCTGCCACCACGACGGCGACGGCCCGGTGCTGCTCGGCCAGAACATTCCACTCGCGCTCAACAGCAACCTGCACAGCGCGCGGCCCGACAACCTGCTGCGCGTGATCCTCGAAGGCATCCGCGAGCCGGCCACGAAAGACATCGGCTTCATGCCCGCGTTCCGACACCACCTCGACGACGCGCAGGTCACGCAACTCGCGGCCTGGATGCGGCAGCGCTTCGCGCCGGGCCAGCCGGCGTGGCGCGATCTGGAAGCCGCTGCAGCGAAGGCTCGCGCGGTCGTCTCTGAACACTGACCTCGCGCTGCCATGCCAATCGCAGCAGAAAGTCACTGGCCGATCAAGCGGCTTCACCCGGAAGCATTTCGTTTGTTGCGTTTATTGCGTATAGTTTGAACGAAACGGACGACCGATAACCGAATCGAGACCTTCGATTCAAGGAGAACGAACCATGCCCCGCCCACTCGACGCCATCGACAACGTGCTTGACGAGCACGACGCCGCGCTCGCGCAAGCTGCACAACGCTGTCTGATGGCGGCGCTCGACCATTCGCGCGCCAGCAAGATCCGGCTCGTGGCCGATGGCAAGACCATGCCCTCGGTCGAGCTGCCTCCGAAAGCGCTGCGCATGGTGGCCGACATGCTCGGCTTGATGGCGCAGCGCCAGCCCGTCGTGCTGTTGCCACAGAAGCTGGAGCTCACGACGCAGGACGCCGCCGGTTTCCTGAACGTGTCGCGGCCGTTCGTCGTGAAGCAGATCGAAGCAGGGCGGCTGCCGTGCCGAAAAGTGGGCCGGCATCGTCGCATTCTGTTCGAGGACTTGATGGCCTATCAGCAAGCGCTGCACGAAGAAACCGAAGCGGCATTGCAAGCCCTGGCCGACCAAGCACAAGCGCTCGGGCTGGACCACTGACATGGCGGGCTCGGCACGCTACACGGCGATTCTCGACGCCTGCGTGCTCTACCCCGCCACCTTGCGTGACCTGCTGCTGAGTCTGGCACGAGATGGCCTGTACCACGCCCGCTGGAGCGAGCGCATCCAGGACGAATGGGTCCGCAGCCTGCTCAAGCGCAGGCCGGAACTGGAAGAGGCAGCCCTTCGCCGCACATGCGAGTTGATGGCCAAGGCAGCACCCGACAGCGTGGTGCACGGCTGGCAGCACATCGAGTCCGGCTTGTCGGGGCTGCCCGACATGAACGACCGGCACGTACTGGCTGCGGCCATTTGTGGTCACGCCGATGCCATCGTGACGTTCAACCTCGGCGACTTTCCGTCCGAGGCGCTGGCTCCGTCCGGCGTGGAGGCGCAGCACCCCGATGACTTCTTGCTGAATCAGCTGGAACTGCAGCCGATAGCTGCGCTCAAGGCCATCAAGGCGATGCGTGCCCGCTGGCGCACCCCGCAGCTTTCGGTTCACGAGCTGGCTGCCGCGCTTGAAAAGCTGCAGCTGCCACTCGTCGCAGCACGGCTTCGCGAAGTGGCGGAGTTGATCTGACCCACCCAAAGGAGTACGAGATGCCCAGCCGTGAACACATCGAAGCGTTCGTCAGCATGGTGGAAGCCGGCGACTTCGTCGAAGCGATGGAGGCGCATTGCGCCGACGCCGCGACGACGCAGGAGAACAACGAGCCGCCGCGCGTCGGCCTGCCAGTGCTGATCGCGCACGAGCGCAAGGTGCTGGCCACCGCCGGCCGCTCGAAGGCGCGCTGCCTCACGCCGCCGCTCATCGACGGCGACACGGCGGTGCTGCATTGGGAGTTCGTGTTTCCTTCACCGACCGGCGCCACGCGCCGGCTCGAAGAGCTGGCGCTGCAGACCTGGCGCGGCGCCAGGCTCGCGACCGAGCGCTTTTTCTACGACCCGCGGCAGATGCGGCCGGTGTCTTCAGCAGGCTGACGCGGCGCGCGCCACGCAGCGCTGCAGCTGACCTTTCGGCGAACGCTGCATCGCCACCAGCAACGCGTGGGTCGCGGCCGCCCCGGCCAAGGGTTCGGCAAACCGCTCCCGCACATCCTGCTGCATCCGCATCAGCAGATGCGCCGTCACCTCCGCATCCGCCAGCGCGCGGTGCGCGCGCCCCGCGCTTGGCAGCGCGTGCAGCCGCGCAAGAGTGCCGAGCCGGTGGTTGTCCGCATGCGGGTAGAGACGGCGCGACAGCAGCACCGTGCACGCGAACACATGCGCCGCATCGGCCTCGCACTCCGCCCGCTCCAGCTCGGCCAACCAGAAGCCGCGGTCGAAGGCCGCGTTGTGCGCGACCAGCGGGCAGCCCTTGGTGAAACGCGCCACCTCGTGCATCACCGCGCGCGCCGGCGGCGCCGTCTGCAACATGCGGTTGGTGATGCCGGTGAGCTGCTCGATGAAAGGCGGCACCCACGCGCCGCTGTTCATCAGGCTTTGAAAGCGCCCGACGATCTGCCCGCCCTGCACCAGCACCGCGGCGATCTCGGTCGCACGCGCGCCCTGGCCGGGCGAGATGCCGGTGGTTTCGAAGTCGATGACGGCAATCGTTTCCATGATGTGCGCGCATTCTGGCCGACGCGGCAGAATGCGCCGCACAGGAGGCTCTTCATGACCACCCCGTCAGCATCTTCGCCGCGCCCGACCGCGGCGCATCTCGATCGGCTCTGAAATGAAGCGCGATCGGTATCGGCGTTCACTTTGCGCAGCGCTGCTGGCGCTGGCCTGCGCCTTGCCCGCGTCGGCCGCCGACGCGCCGCCGGTCTACGAACAAGAGGCGCCGAGTGCCGACGGCATCGGCAAGCGCTACATGTGCCGCGAGATCGCACAGGTGATGGGCTGGCAGGGCGCGGCCTGGCTTGAGCGCGAAGAACGCGAGCGTGAGGAGCGCACCGACCTGCTGCTGCCCGAGCTGGCGTTGAAACTTGGCATGGTGGTGGCCGACGTGGGCGCGGGCACCGGCTACATCGCGCGCCGCATGGCCGCGCTGGTCGGGCCGATGGGCGTGGTCTACGCTGTGGATGTGCAGCCCGAGATGATCCGCATGCTTCAGGCGCTGGCGGCGAAGGCCCGGCTGCCGCAGATCAAGCCGGTGCTCGGTGCGGCCGACGACGTGCGCCTGGCCGCAGCGAGCGTCGATCTGGCGATCATGGTCGACGTGTACCACGAGCTCGAGTTTCCGCGCGAGATGCTGGCCAGCATCGTGCGCGCGCTCAAGGCCGGCGGGCGGGTGGTTTTCGTCGAATACCGCGCCGAAGACCCGCGCGTGCCGATCAAGGCGCTGCACAAGATGAGCGAAGCACAGGTGCGGCGCGAGGCCGGCGCGCTGGGCTTGCAATGGGAGCGCACGGCCAGCGGGTTGCCGTGGCAGCACGTGATTGTGTTTCGCAAGCCCTAATCCCGCTTGTCGGCGTCGATCTTGCTGGTTTCGTCCCCCGCCGCGCTGCCGCGCAGCATCGGCCGCACCGCCGCGCGCACCGTGTCGCGCCCGCTCGCCTTGGCCTCGTAACACGCGGCATCGGCGTCGGCCAGCCACGACGCGGCATCGCGCGTTTCGGCGGCGAGCGAGGCCACGCCCACGCTCGCGCCGACACGCAGCACCCGTTCCTGCCACGGCAGGGCCAGGCCGGCGATGGCGGCGCGCACGTTGTCGGCGATGCGCATCGCCACCTCGGGCGTGCAGCGTTCGAGCAGCAGCGCGAACTCGTCGCCGCCGATGCGCACCACGAGGTCGCTGGCGCGCACCTGCGAGACGATCGCCGCGGCCACGGCCTTCAGCACCGCGTCGCCGGCGGCGTGGCCGGCGCTGTCGTTGATCGGCTTGAAGTGGTCGAGGTCGATCATCACGATCGCCGCCGGCACCGAGCGTGGCATGGCCTCGAACACGGCCTTCAGCCGCTGGTCGAGCGCCTTGCGGTTGGCCAGCCCGGTCAGTGCGTCGTGCGTGGCCGACCACTCGAGCCGCGCGCGCTCGGCCACCTGCTCGCCGATGTCGTTGATGGTCCAGATCGTGCCGGCGCCGCGCTCGATCTTGTCGACCGGCGAGCCGCGCAGGCAGCCCCAGAAGCGGGTGCCGTCGGCGCGCTGCATTTCCCACTCGCCGACGTAGGGCTCGCCGGCGGCGAAAGCCTTGCTCACCTGCGGTCCGATCGCGTCGAAGTCGCTGTTCGACGCGTAGAGCAGGCGCGTCGGCTGGCCGACGAGCTCGTGTTCTTCGCGCCCGAACAGGCGGCAGAACTCGGCACTGACGAGCTCGAAGCGCTGCGCCCGCGTGAAGCAGATGCCCACCGGCGCCGCGCCCATCACCGAGCCTAGCTTCTGCAGCAGCCCGGTGTTGAAGGCTTCGAGCTGCGCCCGCTCGGCGCCCACGTGGCGCAGCACACGCGCCAGGCGGCCGAGTTCGCCGCCGGCCTCGGGCCAGCCGGCATGGGCGTCCTGCGAGCCGTCGAAAAGATGCTGGGCGCGGTGCTCCAGTTGGGTCAGCGGCCGCAGCAGCCACCACAGCAGCAACAGGGTCGTCAGCGACACGATCACGATCAGCACGGCGGCCCAGAGCAGCGCCTGGCGCCTTGCCGCGCGCAGCGGCGCCAGCAGCTGGGCCTGCGGCACGGCGCGCCAGACCACCCAGTCGGTGCCGGCCACGCCCGCGGCGCTGACCAGCTCGTCGGCTTGCACCAGGTTCATGCCGGCCGGCTCGGCCGCGCTGCCGGCCTCGACCCAGTGGGCGAAGGCCTGCGACAAGCGCTCTTCGTGGGCCAGCGACTGCAGCAGGCGGGTGCGCGCGGGGTGCGCGAGGATCCGACCCTGCGTGTCGGTCACGATGGTGATCGCGTCGTCTTCGACGTCGGCACCGTCGCTCAGATCGGCGAGCAGGTCGCGGCTGGCCAGGCGCAGCACCGCGCCGAACACGCCGAAGACGCGGCCTTCGGCGAGCAGCGGTGCGGTGAACACGATCACCGGTTCGCTCAGGATCCGGCCCGGCACGGGTTCCGAAACGATCGTGCGTTGCTCTGCGACCGTGCGCTTGAAGTAGGCGCGGTCGCTCAGGTTCACCTCGGGGTGGCGGATGCCCGACGCGTCGGCATACACCCGCATCCTGCCGTCGGCCGCGGTGGCGAACACGTTGGCGAACAGGCCGCGCAACACCGGCTGTGAGTCCATGAACGCGGCGATGCGGGCGTCGTCAGCGAGCGTCGCGGAGTCGAGCCGTGCGGCGGTGGCCTGCAGAGCGACCTGCAGGTCGACGACGCGGCGCGACAGCACGCTGGCCGTGCGCACCGCCTCGCTCATTTCACGGTAACGCTGTGCCGAGAGCGTGTCACGCTCGGCCTGGTGCACCAGCCCGGCGGTCGACAGGCCCACGCCCAGCACCAGCCCGGCGATGGCGCCGAGCGTGATGCGCAGCTTCAGCGAGCCGAGCGCGGCGACCAGCCACGCGGCCCAGGGTGATGAAGGTGAAAGACCGAAGAGGTTCACGGGTGGCTGGCTCTTGCGAGCATTGGCTTCCTGTCCGAACCCGGCCCGCGCTCGCGGCAGCGGCGCAGGTGGGCCCATGCCTCGTATTTCGGACAAACCCCGCCGGACTGAAGCCCGACCCCGGAAGCCGTGTGACCTTAGAGCCGCCCCACGCAGCCCGGCGCGCCACACCGGCAGCGCAACCTGCCTTCGTGGTGGGTCTCGCCATAGTTGACGGTGAGCTCTTCACCCACGCGCACGTCGCGCATCGCGTAGAACTCGACGCGGCCCTGGCGGATGCGCAGCACCGCGTTGGGCTGGCAAGAGTGGTTGGTGAAGCGCAGCGGGTCGGCGGACTGCGAGGCGTCGATCGCGCGGCGCTCGCTCAGCTCGACGATCATGATCCGCGCCGCGCCTTTCGCGCGACGCCGCGCTTCTTTCACGCTGATGGCCTCCCCGCGGATCTCGCCGATCTTGCGGCGCGCGGGGATCGGCTCTGCCGCGAACGCGCCTTGCCCGTCGATGCTGCTCTTGCGCACATTCACCGCGAATTTCTGCGGGTCGGCGGGCACACCGCGCACGCGCTTTGCTGCGGCGACGGAAGGCGCAGCGGGCGTGGCGGGCAGGGCTTGAAGGCGGGGCATGCTTTCCATTGTGGCGTCAAGGCGTGGCGTGCCCGCGTTGCTGCACTTCTTCACGTTCGGTGCCGCCGCAGCGCGAACTGGCGCGGCCTTCACCCGCTTATCGGTCAATGAAGTGTTCGGCCTGCCGATACGCTTCACATACCGACTCGAAAGGCAGACCCCATGAGCCACGCACAACCGAAACAGTACTTTGCCGCCCAGCACCGCGCCGTCGCCTATGGTGGCGCGATCGAATGGGAAGAGCTGCCCTCGCTGGCCGATTCGCTCTCGAAGCGGCTCGTCACCCGCGGCAGCTGGTCGCGCGACGCGGCGAACACCGTCTCGGGCTTCGAATCGAGCACCTCGTTCCAGTCGCCCTGGGACGCGACCATGCCGGCCGACCTCGACGCGCTGGCGCCTTCAGAGCCGTTCCGCGAAACGCTGACCGGCCTGTCGATGCGCGAAGTGGTCGAGCCCGACGTGTTCTACCACTTCTTCGGCGGCCGCTGAGCCGCAGCTTGACCGGGCGGCTCGCCCCGGGCCGCCCCGAATAGAATCGTCTCCCGCGCCCCGACTCCTTCGGGGCCGACCCAAGGAGACCCGCCATGTCGATGGCCGATCGCGACGGAAAGATCTGGATGGATGGCACGCTGGTGGACTGGCGCGACGCCAAGATCCACGTGCTGACCCACACCCTGCACTACGGCTGCGGCGCCTTCGAAGGCGTGCGGGCCTACAACACCGTCGGCGGCACCGCGATCTTCCGGCTGCGCGAACACACCGAGCGGCTCTTCAACAGCGCGAAGATCCTGCGCATGAAGATCCCCTTCTCGCCCGAGCAGGTGATGGACGCGCAAAAGCAGGTGGTGCGCGAGAACAAGCTCGAATCCTGCTACCTGCGCCCGCTGGTCTGGATCGGTTCCGAAAAACTCGGCGTCAGCCCGAAGGGCAACACCATCCACCTGATGGTCGCGGCCTGGCCCTGGGGCGCCTACCTCGGCGAAGAAGGTTTGAAGCGTGGCATCCGCGTGAAGACCTCGAGCTACACCCGCCACCACGTCAACATCACGATGACGCAGGCGAAAGCGGTGAGCAACTACACCAACTCGATCCTGGCCAACATGGAAGTGACCGAAGAAGGCTACGACGAAGCGCTGCTGCTCGACTCGGCCGGCTTCGTCAGCGAAGGCGCGGGCGAGAACATCTTCATCATCAAGAAGGGCGTGGTCTACACGCCCGACCTGTCGGCCGGTGCGTTGAACGGCATCACGCGCGACACGATCCTCGCGATCTGCAACGACTTGGGGCTGAAGCTGGTCGAAAAACGCATCACGCGCGACGAGGTCTACATCTCCGACGAAGCCTTCTTCACCGGCACCGCCGCCGAAGTCACGCCGATCCGCGAGCTCGACCGCATCCAGCTCGGCGCCGGTGCGCGCGGCCCCGTCACCGAGAAGATCCAGAGCGCGTTCTTCGACATCGTGAACGGCCGCAACCCCAAATACGCCGAGTGGCTGACCAAGGTTTGAGACCATGAGCGACAGCAAACAACCAGCCGCCATCGAAGTCACCGCGCACGACCTGCAAGGCCCCGGCGTGGTGTATTGCCCGAACCCGAAGATGGCGCTGTGGAGCAACCACCCGCGCGTGTTCATCGACGTGGCGACCACGGGCGAAGGCAAGTGCCCGTATTGCGGCACCGTCTACAAGCTGAAAGCCGGCGAGAAGGTCCACGCTCATTGAGCGTTAGCCGATGACACGCAGCCTCATCGTGGCGCCGCAGTGGATCGGCGACGCGGTGATGACCGAGCCGCTGCTGGCGCGCTTGTCGGCGCGTGGTGAACAACTCACGGTCGCCGCCTTGCCCTGGGTCGCGCCGGTGTACCGCGCGATGCCGCAGGTGCATGAGGTGATCGACCTGCCGTTCGCGCACGGCCGGCTCGACTGGGCCGAACGCCAACGCGTCGCTTCACAACTGCGCGGGCGTTTCGACGTGGCCTACGTGCTGCCCAACTCGCTGAAGTCGGCATTGATTCCGTGGTTGGCGGGCATTCCGAAGCGCGTGGGGTACCAAGGCGAAGGCCGCTACGTGTTGCTGAACCAGCGCCTGAAAAGTCCCGAGGGGCGGCCACCGATGGTCGCGTTCTACAGCGCGCTGGCCGGTGAGCCGGTGCCGTCGAACGAACGCCCGCAGCTGCGTTTCGATGAATCTGTCTTGGGTGCTGCCACGCAGGCCGCGAACGTGCGGCCCGGCGCATACTGGGCCTTCGCCCCCGGTGCCGAATACGGCCCGGCCAAGTGCTGGCCCGCGGCCCACTACGCGGCACTCGCCGCCTCGCTGTTCGCACAACACGGCCAGCCAGTGCTGCTGATGGGTTCGGGCAAGGAGGCGGCCCTGTGCGAAGAGATCGCCGCCGCCGCGCCCGGCGCCTGCACCGTGATGGCCGGCAAGACCTCGTTGATCGACGCGATGGCCTTGATCGCCGCCGCGCGCGGCGTGGTCAGCAACGATTCGGGTCTGATGCACGTGGCCGCCGCCTTCGGTGTGCCGCAAGCGGCCGTGTTCGGCTCGACCAGCCCCGAGCACACGCCGCCGCTGAACCCGCGCGCGCGGGTGCTTTGGTTGAAGGAAGAGTTGCAGCTTGAGTGCTCACCGTGTTTCGAGCGCACCTGCCGCTTCGGCCACTACCGGTGTCTCACCGAGCTGAGCCCGATGCGCGTCGAAAGCGCCTTGAGCCAGGCGCTCGCCGCTGCCTGAACTACAGCGTCAGCTTGCCGTAGAACAACACCGGCCCGGTGGGTGCGCCGGTGGGTGAACCGCCCGGCGGCTCCAGGCTCACGGCCAGGTGGTCGGTGCCTGCGGGCAGCGTGGCTTTCGTGAACGCGCTGGCGCCGTTGGCCGAGATCAGACCGAGCGAGCGTGGCGCGCCTTTGCCGGCCGCGGCCCAGAGTTCCAGCACGCGGTTCGCTTCCACGCTGACGTTGACGAGCGGCTTCGTCACCACCGTGCGTCCGTCGCCGCTGATGCTGGCGACGAACGAGGCCGGCACCACACCGCCACCTTCGGCCGGGGCGGTCGACGACAGCACCACGATGATCGGCGCCTGTGCCGGCCCGGGGTTGGCGAGCAACACCGACAGGCTCACGACCGCCACCGCGGCCACGCCCGAAAAAGCGCGCCAGAACGCGAGCTGGCGCCACCAGCCGGTCGGCGCCGCGGCGGCAGGCGCACGCGCCGGCTGAATCCGCTGTTCGATCTTCTGCCAGACCGCGGCCGAAGGCTTCTCGGGCGTGACGCCGGCGGTCAGCGGCATCAGCCGGTCTTGCCAGGCGCGCGTGGCGGCGCGCAGCGTGGCGTGTGCCGGCAGCAACGCTTCGAAGCGGCGGCGCGCCGGGCCGCGCAGCGTGCCGGCCACGTAGTCGGCGGCGAGGCGGTCGGCGAGTTCGGGGCGGCTGTAGTCCATGTCAGGCCCCCGTTTTGTTTTGGTCGCGCTGCACCGCCGACTCGAGGCAGCTCTTCAGCGACATCAACGCACGCCGCACCCACGACTTGACAGTGCCCAGTGGCTGGCGCATCTGCTCGGCCACTTCGGCGTGGCTCAGGCCGTCGAAGAACGCCAGCGCGACACTTTGCCGCTGCTGCGCGCTCAGGCCTTGCATGCACGACGACAGCGCGCGGGCATCCGAGGCCCGGCTCAGCAGATCGAGCGGGCCGGGCGCGCTGTCGGCCACGGTGTCGTACACGTCGGTTTCCTCGTCGTCGGCGGTTGAAGTGATGGTGGAGCGGAATTGCGGCTGGGTTTGCGTGCGGCGCAGGCTGTCGATCGCGCGGTTGCGCGCGATGCTGCTCAGCCAGGTCAGGGGTTGGCTCTGGGCCGCATCGAAACTCTGCGCCGCGCGCCAGACGTTGACATACACCTCCTGGAGAATGTCTTCGGCCTGGGCCCGGTCTCTCTGGATACGCAGCACCACGCCGAGCAGATGCGGGCTGGTTCTGTCGTAAAGCGTGGCAAATGCCGCGCGGTCGCCGAGGCCAGCGCGTGCCAGCAGCTTCGAGAGCTCGAGGCTGCGTTCGGTCCAGTCGCTTTGCGGTGTGGCCATGAAGTCGGTGTGAGGGCTGACATGCGCCGGCAACGGGCACGGCGGGAGAAGAGGCTTCGTACAATCGTCGAAGCTCAGAAGCCTACCCTATGTCCAGCCCTTGCGAATTCGTTCTCACCCTGTCCTGTCGAGATACCAAGGGCATCGTCCATGCGGTTTCCGGTTTGTTGTATGAGGCCGGCTGCAACATCGTCGATTCGCAGCAGTTCGGCGATGTGCTGAACGCCGACAGCAGCGGCCTGTTCTTCATGCGCGTGCACTTCGAGACACCGCCCGCATTGGCCGACGGCGACGCACTGCTCGCGTTGATGGCGCCGCTGCGCCGCCGCTTCGGGATGGAAACGCAGGTCTACGCGCTGGCGCGCAAGCCACGCCTGCTGCTGATGGTGAGCCAGCACGGCCACTGCCTGAACGACCTGCTGTTCCGCTGCGACACCGGCCAGCTGCCGGCGCAGGTGGTGGCCGTGGTCTCCAATCACCCCGACTTCAAGGACCTGTGCGCGCTGCACGCTGTGCCCTTTCACCACCTGCCCCTGGTGGCCGGTGCCGCACCGGCCGACAAGCGCGCGCAGGAGCGGCAGGTGCAGGCGCTGGTCGAAGAACTGCAGGTCGACCTGGTCGTGCTGGCGCGCTACATGCAGATCCTCTCGGCCGAGTTCTGCGGTTTTCTCAAGGGCCGCGCGATCAACATCCACCACAGCTTCCTGCCCGGCTTCAAGGGCGCGAAGCCTTACTTCCAGGCGCATGCGCGCGGCGTGAAGCAGATCGGCGCGACCGCCCACTACGTGACGCCCGAGCTCGATGAAGGGCCGATCATCGAGCAGGACGTGGAGCGTGTGGAGCACTCGCTCAGCCCCGAAGACTTCACCGCGGTCGGGCGTGACATCGAGAGCGTGGTGCTGGCGCGTGCGGTGCGCTGGCATGTCGAACACCGTGTGCTGCTCAACGGCCACAAGACCGTCGTGTTCCGCTGAACAGGAGCGTTGCGCATGGCCCGACTCAAACCGATGGCGCCGCTGGCTTCGCCCGACGAGATCGAGCAGCAGTTCTACGAAGCGCTGCAGCGTGGCGACATCGAGCGGCTGATGGCCGTGTGGTCCGACGCGACGACATCAGCTGCGTGCACCCCGGCGGGCCGCGCGTGGTGGGGGCCGGTGCGATCCGCGCCGCCTTCGATTCCATGTTCGCCAACGGCACGATCGACGCCCGGCCCGAAAAAGTGCGGCGTCTGCAGACCCACAGCTGCGCGGTGCACAGCGTGCTGGAGCAGGTGCGCGTGATGACCGCGGAAGGCCCGCAGTCGGCCTGGGTGATCGCGACCAACGTCTACGTGAAAGGCGCACAGGGCTGGCGCCTCGTGGCGCACCACGCGAGCCCCGGTTCGCCGCGCGAGGTGCAGGAGATCGCCGAAGCGGCCTCCGTGTTGCATTGACATCGATGCAGCAGTACCGCGCACCGCGCTGGCTCGTCGGGGGCAACGCGCAGACGATCTGGCCGGCGCTGTTCTCGAAGCGTTTCACCGGCGAGGCGCCCACCTACCGGCGTGAACGCTGGGCCACGCCCGACGCCGATTTCATCGACGTGGATTGGCAGGGCGAAGACACGAACGCGCCACTGCTCGTGCTGTTCCACGGCCTCGAAGGTTCGTCGGGCAGCCACTACGCGCAGGCTTTCGCGCACTGGGCGCGGCACCACGGCTGGCGTTTCGTGGTGCCGCACTTTCGCGGTTGTTCGGGCGAGCTGAACCTGGCGCCGCGGGCTTATCACTCGGGCGACTTCGAAGAGATCGGCTGGGTGCTGCAGCGCATCCGTTCGATGCATGCCGGCACCATCGCCGCCGTCGGCGTTTCGCTCGGCGGCAACGCGCTGTTGCGCTGGGCCGAAGAGGCCGGTGAAACGGCCGCGCAAACGGCCAGCGTGGTCTGCGCAGTCTCTTCGCCGATCGACCTCGCGGCCGGCGGCCGGGCCATTGGCGAAGGGTTCAACCGGCAGGTCTACACCCGCATGTTCCTGCGCAGCATGAAGCCCAAGGCGCTGCGCAAACTGGCGCAGCACCCGGGCCTGTTCAGCCGCGAGAAGCTGCTGGCCGCGCGCGACCTGTACGCCTTCGACGACGTGTTCACGGCACCGTTGCACGGCTTCAAAGGGACCGACGACTACTGGTCGCGCGGTTCGGCCAAGCCGCACCTGCACGCGATCCGCATCCCGGCGCTGGTGCTGAATGCGCGCAACGACCCGTTCGTGCCGGCGAGCAGCCTGCCGTCCGCGCACGAGGTCGGCCGGCACGTGACGCTCTGGCAGCCACCGCACGGCGGCCATGTCGGGTTCCCCGGCGGGCGCTGGCCCGGCCATGTGCACACACTCCCCGAAGCGGTGATGGGCTGGATCAAAGCCCGGCTCTGAACGAAGATCGGTGCATGGACGACATCGTCAAACAGGCGCTGAAGAAGTGGCCCAACGTGCCGCACTGCTACGGCTGGCTCGCGCTCGACGCGCGTGGCGACTGGTACATGCGCGACGACCGCGTGCAGGCCGCGGGGCCGTTCCCGAAGGTCAAGGGCAGCCGCATCCTGCACGAGAAGCTGCGCGAATTCATCGAGCGCAACTACCTCGTCGATGAGGCCGGCTGCTGGTTCTTCCAGAACGGGCCGCAGCGCGTGTACGTCGAGCTCGAAGCGGCGCCGTGGGTCTGGCGGCTCGAAGCCGTGCCCGGCGCGGCACCGCGCATCGCCAGCCACACCGGGCGGGCGGCAGTGTTCGCATCGGCCTGGCTCGACGAGCATGACCGCCTGTTCCTGGCCACCGACCTGGGCCTGGGCATCGTGCACACGCTCGACATGGAAGCCGCGGCCGGCGCGGTCGAAAGCGCGGCGTGGTCACCCGCCGCCATCACGTTCGACGCGCTCGTCGCGCGTCATGGCTACCGGCTCGCGCCGGCGCCTTGACTCATCACATGCCGTAGAACACGTAGTCGGCTTCGTACGCGACTTGCTGGCGCTTGCCCTTGCTCATCGCGTCGCAGGCCATCGCAGGCGCCACGCCGCCCTTGGTGTTCAGGCGCTGGATGTAGCTCACGCCGGTCATCGCGCCCGCGCCCATCGCCGGGTCGGTCTTCACGAGTTGCAGCGGGATGCTGCCCGGCGTGGCCGGGGCCACGGCGAGCTGCTTGCCGGTGACCTTGGAGCCGTCGTTCGCTTCCCAGGTCGGGCCGGCGTAGTACTTGCCCACGGCCTTCTTGTCGCCGCTGTAGAGCGTGGCGACCGGGGCGACGAAGGCCCACTCGTGGGCGCCGGCCATGTCCTTCTTCTCGCGGCACTCGTAGGTGATCTCGCCGACACCGGTGGTCGACATCATCAGCTTCTGGCCGGCCGGCACACGCACCGGCTCGGGCAGCGCGGCGTTGTCGACCTTCATCATCATCGGGGCGCTGGCACAGGCCGACAGGGCGACGGCGGCGGCGATCATCGAAAGGTTTTTCATGGGGAGCTCCTGAGGTTGGGGGTGCGATCTGCGGCAAGCGGTGCGAAGGTTCGCGTGCTCGCACCCGGCCCCTTACGCAGCCCGGCGCCGATCGGATGCAGCGGGCGTCGGCAACCCGCAGACGAAAAAAAGCCGGCTCGCAAGCCGGCTCGTTCCGAGGGCGCTGCGCCCTACTTGACGGTGCTCACCATGTAGGCGACGACGGTCTTGATCTCGGCGTCGCTGGCGGCCGAACCGCCCTTGGGCGGCATCGCGCCCTTGCCCTTGATCACGCTCGCGGTCAGCCCGTCGATGCCCTGGGCCAGGCGCGGCGCCCAGGCGGCCTTGTCGCCGAGCTTGGGCGCACCGGCGACGCCGGCGACATGACAGGTCTGGCACAGGCTCGTGTACAGCGCGGGCACGGCCTCGGCCTTCGCGGCCGGGGCTGCCGCGACGGCGGCGGCCACCGCGACCGGTGCAGGCGCAGCGGCGGGGGCCGGTGCGGCGGCTGCCATCGGCGTGGCCGCGGCGGCGGGCGCGGCTTCGGCCGTCGCGGCGGCAGGCGCCTTGGGCTCGTCGAGCTTGCCACCGGACTTGTTGGCCATGTAGACCACCGCGCGGGCGATTTCCAGGTCGGCGTAGTCGCCACCGCCCTGGGCGCCCATCTGGCCCTTGCCGGCCAGCGCCGACTTCAGCAGCGCTTCGTAACCGGTCTTCAGGCGTGCCGACCAAGCGTCGGTGTCACCGAGTTTGGGTGCACCGACCAGCCCGGCCGTGTGGCAGGCGGTGCAGGCGGCTGCGAAGACCTGCTCGCCGGTCTTCAGCGAGGCCAGGTCGGAAACGTCTTTCACGACCACCCGGCCGACCGGTTGAATGCGCTGCGCCACCGCTTCGGGCGCGAGGCCGGTGCTGCCGGCGGCGGGCCGGTGGTCGGTGGTCACGTACTCGACCAGCAGCAAGATCACGATGACCGGCAGGACGAACGCGTACAGCACCGCGAGGATCAGCTGCTTCGGCGTCTTGATGGGGCCTTCGTGCGGGCCGTCGGAGTCGTGCGGGGTGTGGGCGTCGCTCATGAGATCCTCAACTGCGAAATTCGGCTGCGCTTCTGCGCAAAAACCCGCGAATTATAGGGCCCTTGCCCGGCTCGACCGGGGCTGCGGGCGCCGCCGCGCCGCGCGCGGTCGATCGGTCTACAGTCACGGCTTCGCGCTGCCGATTCCCGAGGAGACCCGCATGTTCAAAGCCCTGGTGCTCGACAAGACCCCCGACTTCACTGTGGCGGTGCGCGAGGTCGACGACGGCTTCCTGCCCGAAGGCGACGTGACGATCGACGTCGAGTACTCCACGCTGAACTACAAGGACGGCCTGGCCATCACCAACCGTTCGCCGGTGGTGCGCAGCTGGCCGATGGTGGGCGGCATCGACGGCAGCGGCACGGTCAGCGCCAGCAGCCACCCCGACTGGAAGGTCGGCGATGCGGTCGTGCACAACGGCTTCGGTGTCGGTGAAACCCACAAGGGCTGCCTGGCCGGGCGCGCGCGGCTGAAAGGCGACTGGCTGGTGCGCCGGCCGGCGGCGTTCAGCGCGCGCCAGGCGATGGCCATCGGCACCGCGGGTTACACGGCGATGCTGTGCGTGCTGGCGCTCGAGCGCCACGGCATCAAGCCTGGCGATGGCGAGGTGCTCGTCACCGGCGCGACCGGCGGTGTCGGCTCGGTCGCGGTGGCGCTGCTCGCGAAACTCGGCCACACCGTGGTCGCGGCCACCGGCAAGGTCAACGAGGTCGGTTACCTGCAGAGCCTGGGCGCCACGCGCGTGATCGACCGTGGCGAACTCTCGGCACCGGGCAAGCCGCTGCAGAAGGAACGCTGGGCGGCGGTGGTCGACGCGGTCGGCAGCCACACGCTCGCCAACGCCTGTGCGCAAGCGCGCTACGGCGGCGCGGTGGCGGCTTGCGGCCTGGCGCAGGGCTTCGATTTCCCGGCCACGGTGATGCCGTTCATCCTGCGCGCGGTCGCGCTGCTGGGTGTGGACAGCGTGATGGCGCCGCGTGCGCTTCGCGAGCAGGCCTGGGCCCGGCTGGCGACCGACCTCGACCCGGCGCTGCTGGAATCGATCACGACCGAGGTGGCGCTGGCCGACGCCGTCGACGCGGCCCAGCGGCTGATGGATGGCAGCGTGCGTGGTCGCATCGTGGTGCGCACCCGGGCCTGATCAGCACGCCCGCTAGAATCGCGCCACGGCAAGCGACCGTGGTGAAGTGGATATCATTGGGCCCTCCGAAGGCTTAGGCGCAGGTTCGATTCCTGCCGGTCGCACCAGGCGCTTTCAGCGCGCCGCTCGCATCGCACGCTGCGGTGCCCAGCCCTTGCAAAGACTGCCGATGCATTCTTCCGGATGGCGCCGAACCGGCGCGGCCCTGATGCTCGTGGCCTTCGGCCTGCTGGCCGGTTGCACCACCTTGCCGCAAGGCGTTGCCCGCGTTCCCAGCCAGGCGCTGCCGGCGTCCGACGCCAGCGAACTCGGGCGCATCGCAAAAGCCTCGACCACGAACCCGGCCTTGAGCGGTTTCCGGTTGCTGTCGTGGTCGGAGCAGTCGTTCGCGACACGGATCGAGCTGGCCAGGCGCGCCCAGCGCTCGCTCGACGTGCAGTACTACGTGCTCGCAAACGACGACACCGGCCACCTGCTGCTGCGCGCGCTTCGAGATGCGGCGGCGCGAGGTGTGCGTGTGCGCCTGCTGCTCGACGACCTGTACACCGGCGGCAGCGACGGCCTGCTGCTCGGGCTGGCGGCACACCCGAACGTCGAGGTGCGCTTGTTCAACCCGTTCCCGGCGCGGCGCGACGGCCTCCTCGGCCGCTTCGGCGCCTCGCTGTTCGACTTCGGCCGGCTCAACCACCGCATGCACAACAAGCTCTTCATCGCCGACGGCGCGATGGCCGTGGCCGGCGGGCGCAACATCGGCAACGAATACTTCATGGCGCACGGCGGCGCCAACTACATCGACCTCGATGTCTTCGCCGTCGGTGCCGTGCTGCCCAAACTCGGCGAGCTGTTCGACCGCTACTGGAACAGCGAACACGTCTACCCCGTGCAGGCCATCGTGCGCAGCGAGGACGGTGCGGCCGCGTGGCAACGCAGCTTCGACGACGCGACGGCGCCGCAGCCGGGCCGCGGGCCGCAACCCCCGCCGCCCGGGGCGAAGGACCTGCTCGGTCTGCCGAACCTCGCCGACGAGATGCAGACCGGCCGGCTCGACCTGGTGTGGGCCGAGGCCGAGGCCTTCGCCGATTCGCCCGACAAGGTGTTCGACCGCACGCGCACGAACGCAACGGCCGGGCCGGAGCGGGCCGCCACCGTGCGCCAGAGCCTGATGAAGGAGCTGCTGCTGGCGCGCGAGGGCGTGCTGGTGTCGTCACCCTACATGGTGCCCGACCGCTCGGTGATGGAAGACATTCGCGAAGGTCGCCTGTACGGGCTGCCGATCACCATCATCACCAACTCGCTGGCCTCGACCGACGAGCCGCTCGTGCATGCCGGCTACCGGCGCTACCGCGCCGAGATGCTCGACCTCGGCGTGCAGTTGTACGAGGTGGCGCCGAGCCGGGTGCAGCGCAGCAAGAACCTCGGCTCGTTCGGTCGCTCGATCGGCCGCTTTCACGCCAAGGCCGCGGCCATCGACGGCAAGCTGATGTTCATCGGCTCGCTGAACTTCGACCCGAGGTCGGAGAAGCACAACACCGAGCTCGGCTTCCTGATCCGCAGCCCGGAGCTCACCGGCCAATTGCTCAAACTCGCCGAGGTCGTGAAGAGCGAAGCGGCCTATCGCGTGAGGCTGGGCAAGGACACCGGCGGGATCGAGTGGCACATCGCCACCGACGAAGGCCAGCAGACCTTCTTCGAGGAGCCCGACACCGGCTGGTGGCAGCGCGCGCTGCTGTGGCTGATCGGGCCGCTGGTGCCCGAAGGGCAACTCTGAGCTTGCCGCCCGGGCGCCAAATCGGCACGGAATCGGCCGGTTCGAGGCCCCACGAGCGGCGGCGCCCAGGTACAGTGGCCGCGAACACGCCAACCTGCCGAGCCCCACCATGATGTCCGTTTCCGCCACTGCCCTCTCGGGCATGAACGCTGCGCAGACCGGCCTTCAGGTGGCGGGCCACAACATCGCGAACCTGAACACCGAAGGTTTCCGGCGCCAGCAGGTGCTGCAATCGTCGGTGGCGCCGTCCGGCGTGAGCACCTCCATCACACGCAGCGCCGAGCCGGGCAACGCGATGCTGACCGACATGGTCGGCCTGCTGCAATCGAAGAACGCCTTCCTCGCGAACCTGGCGGTGTTCCGCCACCAGGACGACGCGCTCGGCTCGCTGCTCGACGCCGTGGCCTGAGCGGCCACGGAAAACGTCTCTCGATCTCAGCCCTTCGCGCGCATCGCCGACAGGAACTGCTGCGAGCCGGCCGCCAGCATGCGCGCGTCGGAACCCAGCGTGACGAAGCGGTAACCCATCGCGACGCGGGCCAGCGCGCCGGCGGCCACGCCGTTGTGGATGCCGCACTGCACGCCATGCGCCTTGGCGCGCTCGGCGATGTGGGCAATGGCCTGCGCCACCGGCGGGTCGACGTCGTCGAACACCGGCTTGCACCCCATCGAGAGCGACAGGTCCGACGGGCCGATGTAGATCGCGTCGAGCCCCTCGACCGAGAGGATCTCGTCGAGGTTGTCGAGCGCCTGTTTCGTCTCGATCATCGCGAACGCGACCACCGTGTCGTTGGCGTGCTGCGGGTAGTCGGCGCCGCCGTACAGCAGCGCGCGCACCGGGCCGAAGCTGCGCGTGCCACGCGGCGCGTAGTGGGTGTAGGCCACCAGCTTCTGCGCATCTTCAGCCGTGTTGATCATCGGGCAGATGATTCCGTAGGCGCCGGCGTCGAGCGTCTTCATGATGATGCCGGGCTCGAGCCAGGGCACGCGCACGATCGGCACCGTCGCCGTGGTCGAGATCGCCTGCAGCATCGTCACCATCGCCTGGTAGTCGATCACGCCGTGCTGCAGGTCGATGGTCAGCGTGTCCCAGCCCTGGTTGGCCATGGTCTCGGCCGAGAAGCTGTTGCCGATGGCGAGCCAGCCGTTGACCGCGGCCTGGTCGTTCTTCCACATCGTGCGCAGGCGGTTTTCTCTCATGGCGGTCTCCGGTGAATGTGTGTTTCTGGGTTGCGCGAATTCAGTCGAGCTTGACGCCGCTCTGCGTCACGACCGTGGCCCACTTGACGCGCTCCTTGTCGAAGAACTGCGTGAACTCGGTCGGCGACATCGTGTAGACCTCGGCGCCCTGCGCCGTCAAACGCGAGCGGATGTCGGGCGAGCGGATGATGCGGGTCAGCTCGGCGGCCAGCTTGGCCATCACGGCCGGCGGTGTGCCGGCCGGTGCGAGCATGCCTTGCCAGGTGCCCGACTCGAAACCCTTCACGCCCTGCTCGGCAATCGTCGGCACGTCGGGCAGCAGCGGCACGCGCGTGGCGCGCGACACGCCCAGCACCTTGAGCTTGCCCGACTGCACGAAGGGCAGCGTGGCCAGCATGCCGTTCATCAACACCTGGGTCTGGCCGCCGATCGTGTCCTGGATCGCCTGCGAGCCGCCCTTGTACGGGATGTATTCCCACTTCGCGCCGCTCGCACGTTCGACCGCCACGCCGGCCATGTGCGGTGCGCTGCCCATCGCGGTCACGGCAAAGTTCAGCTTGGTCGTCTTCGACAGCGCGACCAGTTCCTTCAGGTTGCTGGCCGGCACCGACGGGTGCACCACCAGCATGTGCGGCGAATAGGCCAGCATGCCGACGCCGCGCAGGTCCTTGCTCGGGTCGAAGGGCAGCTTGGTGTAGACCGACGAGGTGATCGCCAGCGCGCCCACGTCGCACAACAGCAACGTGTAGCCGTCGGCCGGCGACTTGGCGACGAGGTCGGTGCCGGTGTTGCCGTTGGCGCCGGGTTTGTTCTCGACGACGACGGTCGTCTTCAGCGCGTCGGCCAGCGGCTGGCTGATGGCGCGCGCGATGATGTCCGACGAGCCGCCCGGCGTGTAGGGCACGACGATGCGGATCGGCTTGGATGGCCAGTCCTGCGCGAAGGCGGCGGCGCACGGCGCCAGTGCGGCCGCGAGCAGCAGGGTGCGGGTGAACTTCATTCGAGTCTCCTGAGGGGTGTTTTTGGGGCTTGAGCAGGCCTCTTGTTGTCAGTCATCGTACAACTTGGAGGGCGAAAGTCAACCGCTTTTTGCGCTCGCGGGCGACCTCAGGCCGCGGCCGCGCTGTTGGCGCGCCGGCGGCGCTCGCGGCTGTTCGCCAAGTGCGTGCGCATCGCCGCGCGGGCGGCGTCGGGGTCCTGGTTGGCGATGGCGTCGCAGATGTTCTCGTGCTCGCCGTTGACGCGCCGCAGGTAGGCCCGGCGCTCTTCGCTCAGCGCTTCGGCCGGGTCGAGCCGGGCGCGCGGAATGATCATCAGACCGAGCGTGCCCATCAGGTCGCTGAAGTGCGGGTTCTGGGTGGCGCGCGCGATCTCGAGGTGGAATTGGAAGTCGGGCCCGACGGCGTCGCGACCGGCTTCGATGGCATCGGCGAAGGCGCTCACCGCCGCCCGCATCTCACGCAGGTTGTCGGGCGTGCGGCGCTGCGCGGCCAGCCCGGCGGCTTCGGTCTCGACGCCGATGCGCAATTCGAGCACCGCGATCACGTCGCGCAAGGTGGCGAACTGCTCGGGAGCGATGCGAAACGGCGTGGCGTCGCCCAGCCCCACCACGAAGGTGCCGATGCCGTGGCGGGTCTCGACCAGGCCCGAGGCCTGCAGTTTGGACAAGGCCTCGCGCACCACGGTGCGGCTGACGCCGAACTCGGCCATGATGGCCGCTTCGGTCGGCAGCTTGTCGCCCGGCGCGATGCGCCCGTCGCGGACCCTGTCGCCGATCGACTCGACCAGCTGCAACGCCAGCGGGCGTGCCCGGCGGCGGGTCGGTTGCATCAACTCCATCGGTGGTCCCCGTGTATTCCCTGATCTCTCAGCCTTGACTTCCGGCTGTGGCCCGGCGAACAATGTTGTACGACAACTGATGACCGATGACAAGCCCCGGCTTTCACTCTACCCGATGCACACACCAGTGGCCTCCTGCCCGCGCATCGCGCGTTTGTTGCTCACCGGCGCTGCCGGTGGCTTGGGCAAAGTACTGCGCCCGCGCCTGAAGGCGTACTGCGACGTGTTGCGCCTGAGCGACCTGGCCGCGATGGCGCCGGCCGCGGCGGGCGAAGAGGTGGTGGTGGCGCCGCTGCAAGACGCCGCGGCGGTGCACGAGCTGGTGCGTGACGTGCAGGCCGTGGTGCACCTGGGCGGCGTGTCGGTCGAAGGGCCGTTCGAGCCGATCCTGCAGGCCAACATCGTCGGTGCCTACAACCTCTATGAAGCGGCGCGCAAGCACGGCGTGAAGCGCATCGTGTTCGCGAGCTCGAACCACGTGACCGGTTTCTACCGGCAAGACGAAGTGATCGACGCGCGCGCACCGATGCGCCCCGACGGCCACTACGGCCTCTCCAAGGCCTTCGGCGAAAACCTGGCGCAGTTTTACTTCGACCGCTATGGCATCGAGACCGTGAGCCTGCGCATCGGCTCCTCGTTCCCCGCGCCGGTCGACCGCCGCATGCTCGCCACCTGGATGAGCTACGACGACCTCGAGCGCCTGGTCGTGGCCGCGCTCGGCGCGCCGGTGGTCGGGCACTCGGTGATCTACGGCATGTCTGACAACACCACCGCGTGGTGGGACAACACCGCTGCCCGCCACATCGGCTACCGCCCGCAAGACAGCTCCGAGCCGTTCCGCGCCGCGGCCGAAGCGCGCCAGCCGGTGGTCGACCCGACCGACCCGGTCGCGCGTTACCAGGGTGGCGGCTTCGTCACCAAAGGCCCTTACGAGTGACGCTGAGCCTGCCCCCGTTTTCCACCGCCCCGAATCCACAAGAGGAGACTCCATGAAACTGATCCCCCGCCTGATCGTCGGCCTGCTGGCCCCCTTCGGCCTGGCCGCCCACGCCATCGACTTCCGCTCCGCCGACACGCACAACGCCGACGACTACCCGACGGTCGCCGCAGTCAAGTACATGAGCGAGTTGCTGGAAAAAAAGAGTGGCGGCAAGCACAAGATCAAGGTCTTCAACAAGCAGGCGCTCGGCAGCGAGAAGGAAACCATCGACCAGGTCAAGATCGGTGCGCTCGACTTCACGCGTGTCAACGTCGGCCCGATGAATGCCATCTGCCCGCTGACCCAGGTGCCGACGATGCCCTTCCTGTTCAGCTCGATCGCGCACATGCGCAAGTCGCTCGACGGCCCGGTCGGTGAAGAGATCCTGAAGAGCTGCGAGTCGGCCGGCTTCATCGGCCTGGCCTTCTACGACAGTGGCGCACGCTCGATCTACGCCAAGAAGCCGATCAAGACCGTGGCCGACGCGAAGGGCCTGAAGATCCGGGTGCAGCAGTCCGACCTGTGGGTCGCGCTGGTCAGCGCGATGGGCGCCAATGCCACGCCCATGCCTTACGGCGAGGTCTACACCGGCCTGAAGACCGGGCTGATCGACGCTGCCGAAAACAACATCCCGTCGTTCGACACCGCCAAGCACGTCGAAGCCGTGAAGGTCTATTCCAAGACCGAACACTCGATGGCGCCCGAGATCCTGGTGATGTCCAAGGTCGTGTGGGACAAGCTGCCCAAGGCCGAGCAGGACATGATCCGCGCCGCCGCCAAGGAATCGGTGCCTTTCGAGCGCCAGAAATGGGACGAGCAGGAAGCCAAGTCGCTGGCCAACGTCAAGGCCGCCGGGGCCGAGATCGTCGAAGTCGACAAGAAATCGTTCCAGGCCGTGATGGGGCCGGTGTACGACAAGTTCATGACCACGCCCGACATGAAGCGCCTGGTGAAGACGGTTCAAGACAGCAAGTAGCCCGCGCAGCGCGGCGCGGTCTCCGGAGGGGAGTTCATGTTCACCAAGTTCTGCGCCGCGCTGTCCAAGCTCAGCCTGATCCTGGCCGTGATCGGCTTGATCGCGGTCATCCTGTGCGTGCAATGGCAGGTGATCGGGCGGTATGTCCTGAACGACACGCCGACCTGGGCCGAGGCCCTGGCGATGCTGCTGGTGCTGTTTGTCACCGCGTTCGGCCTGGCTGTCGGGGTGCGTGATGCCGGCCACATCGGGCTGGAGTCGATGGTCGCGCTGCTGCCCGAGCGGTGGCAGCACCGCATCGAGATACTCATCCACGCCCTGGTCGGCCTGTTCGGCGCGCTGATGGTGCAAGGCGGCTGGCTGTGGATGTCGGCGAAATGGGGTGAGAAGAAGCCGATGCTGCCGGTGCCCGACGGCATCGACTACCTGCCCATCGTGATCGCCGGCGCGCTGATCGTGCTGTTCTCGATCGAGCACATCATCGCGCTGGTGCGCGGCACCGTGGTGGAGCCGGCGTGGAACTGACCGTCCTCGGGCTGAGCTTCACGCTGCTCCTGCTGCTGGGCGTGCCGGTGGCGTTCGCGATCGGCTTGTCGTCGGTGGCCACCATCCTCGCCGCCGGGCTGCCGGTCGCGGTGGTGTTTCAGAAGATGGTCGGCGGAATGCAGGTGTTCTCGTTCCTGGCGATCCCGTTCTTCGTCTTCGCCGGCGAGTTGATGCTCTACGGCGGCATTGCAGAGCGCATCGTGCGCTTCGCCAACAGCCTGGTCGGGCACGTGCGCGGCGGCCTGGGCATGAGCAACGTGCTGGGCTGCACCCTGTTCGGCGGCATCGTCGGCTCGCCCGTGGCCGACGTGTCGGCGATGGGCTCGGTGATGATCCCGCTGATGAAGAAGGAGGGCTACGACGCCGACTATGCCGTCAACGTCACCACCCACGCGGCGCTGGTCGGCGCGATCATGCCGACCTCGCACAACCTGATCATCTTCACCCTGGCCACCTCGGGCCTCGCCTCGGTCAGCGTGCTGAGCCTGATCCTGGCGGGCCTGGTGCCGGCATTGATCCTCACCCTGTGCAACATGGGCGCGGCCTACTACGTGGCGGTCAGGCGCGGCTACCCCACACGCGGCCGCTTTCCCGGCTGGGGCGAGGTGGCGCGCGCGTTCGCCGGCTCGTTGCCGGGGCTGCTGGTGGTGTTCATCATCCTCGCGGGCATTCTGTCGGGCGCGTTCACGGCCACCGAATCGGCCTCCATCGCGGTGGCCTGGGCGCTGGCGATCACGGTGCTGGTGTACCGCTCGCTGTCGTGGACGCACTTCCTGAAGGCCTGCGCCAAGGCCTGCAAGACCACGGGCGTGGTGCTGCTGCTGATCGGCATCTCCGCCGCGTTCGGCTACTTCATGGCGCTGTACGAGGTGCCGCAGAAGACCGGCGACCTGATGAAGTCCATCAGCAGCGAACCCTGGGTCATCTTCCTGATGATCAACGTGCTGCTGTTCGTGCTCGGCACCTTCCTCGACATGGCGGCAACGATCCTGATCTGCACGCCGATCTTCCTGCCGATCGCGATGCAGTTCGGCATGGACCCGGTGCAGTTCGGCATCGTGATGCTGATCAACTGCGCGCTCGGGCTGAACACACCGCCGGTGGGTACCGTGCAGTTCGTCGGCTGCGCGATCGGCGGGGTCTCGGTCGGTCAGGTGATGCGCTCGATCGCACCGTTCTACGGTGCACTGTGCCTGTGCCTGATGCTGGTGACCTACGTGCCGGCGTTTTCGCTCTGGCTGCCGAGCCTGTTCAAGTGAAGCCGGATCGTCTGCGCGCATGAGCCTGCCCGGCCGCCCGAGAGGTTCATGCAACGCAGTGCGAAGCACGGCGCTTGCCCGATGACCACGGCGGTCTACGTGTCGCACGCCGAGAGCGGCGACATCCATGTGCTGCACCTCGACGAGGAGCGTGGTGCGCTGACGACCGTTCAACACGTCGAGGTCGGCGGCACCCTGATGCCGCTCGCGCTCAGCCCGGACCGGCGTGTGCTCCACGCCGCGCGCCGCTCCGAGCCGCTGGCGGTGCTGAGCTTCGCGATCGATGCGCACAGTGGCGAACTCACCCCGCTCGGCGCAGCACCGCTGCCGCACAGCATGGCGAACATCGCGACCGACCGCAGCGGGCGCTGGCTGCTGAGCGCGTCCTACGGCGGGCACCTCGTCGCCGTGAGCCCCATCGGCGCCGACGGTGTGGTGCAGGCCGCCACGCAGGTCGTGCCGACCGGGCCGAACGCGCACGCGATCGTCAGCGACGCATCGAACCGCTTCGTGTTCGCCACCAACCTCGGCGGTGGGGTGGTGCTGCAACTGCGCTTCGACGCGGCCAGCGGCCAGCTCACGCCGAACCAGCCGCCGAGCATCGCGGTGCGTGCCGGCGCCGGGCCGCGCCATCTCGCCTGGCACCCGTCGGGCCACTGGCTCGTGCTGCTGAACGAACTCGACGCGTCGATCGACGTGTTCGCGTTCGACGCCGCGAGCGGCACGCTCGCGCACCGGCACACGGCCGCCAGCGTGCCGCCCGGCTTCGACGGCACACCGTGGGCCGCCGATCTGCACTTCGCACCCGACGGGCACTTTCTCTACAGCAGCGACCGGCGCTCGAACACGGTCGCTGCGTTTGTGTTCGATGCCGCGAGCGGCGAACTGAGTCTGACCGGCCACGCGCCCGTGCCTGCCGAACCCCGCGGCTTCAACATCACCGCCGACGGCCGCTGGCTGATCGTGGCGGGGCAGGCGGCGCAGCGTGTCGCGCTGTTCAGCATTGACGCACTCAGTGGCGCGCTCGCCGCTGCGGGCGAACACGCCGTGGGCCGCGGGCCGAACTGGATCGAGACCATTCCACTGGCCTGAGGGGCACGTAGGACGCAGCCGACACGGCCTTGCGCCATCGGCCGGTGGCCTCGCCCGCGCCGCGCCCCTAAGGTTGAGGCTCTGGATCTCACAGGAGCTTTACATGAACCAAGCCAAACTCATCCTTGCCGCCGCCCTGGTCGGCCTCTCGTCCGCTGCGATGGCCGACACCGTGGCCGAGCGCGACCAGCGCATGAACGAAGCGCTCGAAAACTACCGCAGCGGCGAGACTGCCGCCAAGAACCCCGCACCCGGCCCGTTCGCCCGCGCCGAAGAAGCCACCAAGCGGGGTGTGCGCAAGGCGGGCGAGGCGGTCAAGACCACCGCCAAACGCACCGGCGAAGGCATCTCGAACGGTGTCGAGAAGACCGGTGACGCGTTGCGCCGCACCGGCGAGAAGATCAAGGAAAAGACGACGCCGGCGCAGTAATCCGCAGGCTCAGGCGACAGCCGGTTCGAACACCTCGACCCGGGTCCGACCGGCCGACTTGGCAGCGTACAGCGCCAAGTCGGCTTCCTGCATTCCCACGTCCCGCTCGGCGAGCGAGCTGAAGACGCCGACGCGCTGAATGCTGACGTTGCAGCTCGGTTCGCCGCGCCCACCGGGCCGGCCCATCAGTGCCACCGGCGACGCGTCGCGCGTTACCAGTTCGAGCACCTGGCCGTTCGGGCGCAAGAACACCCTCCACAGCAGATTCATGCCGAGCAGCACGACGCCGAGGCTCGGGCGTAGGCGTGGTGGCCCTGCGCTGCCGATCACGAACGCCGCGCAGGCCGCGGCCAGCGTCGGGTCGAGCAGCGTGAAGCGCCCGACCACGCCCCCGGCCTTCGTGGCCAGCAATTGCGCTGCCGCGTAGACCAGACCCGGCCGTCGCGAGCCGCGCCAGGTCGGTCGACCCGAACAGGATCGCGAACCGACGCCGTAAACTGCCGCTCACGAATGCAACCTTCGAGGACCGTGATGAAGCTCCACCCGACCCTGTTCGCCGCTGCCCTGATGTTCGGCGCCCTGCACGCCGCCGCCCAGACCCAGGCGCCGGGCCTGTGGGAAAACAGCTTCAAAATGAAGTCGCAGGACGGCGAGCTCGAAAAAGGCATGGCCGAGATGCAGAAGCAGATGGCCGCCATGCCGCCCGAGCAGCGCAAGCAGATCGAGGAGATGATGGCCAGCCGCGGCATCGGCATGCGCGCGCAGGGCACGAGCGTGAAGGTCTGCGTGACCAAGGAAGACGTGGCGCGCAAGGCCGAGCCGCAGTTCCGCGAGGGCTGCACGCAGCAGGTCGTCCAGCGCACGGCCAACGGGGTGAAGGTGAAGTTCGAGTGCACCAAACCGCAACCGATGAGCGGCGAGGGCGAGATGACCTTCATCAGCGACAAGGCCTACACCGGCAAGTCGACCCTGACCTCGAAGGGCGAGGGCAAGGCCCAGCAGATGACGATGGAACTCGCCGGCAAGTGGCTCGCCGCCGACTGTGGTGCCGTGAAGCCGAGGCCGGCGCCGGCCAAGTGACGGCGCGCGCTGCGGGAACCCTTCCTTCGGCCGGCCGCTGGGCCGTCGTGGTGGCGGGCGCGGTGGCGCTCGCGGTGGCGATGGGCATCGGCCGCTTCGCCTTCACGCCGCTGCTGCCGATGATGCTGCACGACGGCGTGATCGACCTGCCGTCGGCGAGCTGGCTCGCCAGCGCCAACTACCTCGGTTACCTGGCTGGTGCGCTGCTGTGCACCTTCCAGCCCTGGATCTGGGCGCGTGTGCCGGGCCTGCCGCCGGTCGACGGGCCGTGGATGGTGCGCGCCGGCCTCGTGGCCACCGGGCTGCTCACGCTCGGCATGGCGCTGCCGTGGCCGGCCGCCTGGCCGCTGCTGCGTTTTGCCGCGGGTGTGGCGAGCGCGCTCGTGTTCGTCTACGTCTCGGGCTGGGTGCTGTCGCAGATGGCGCGCCTGCAGGCGCCGGCGATGGGCGGCGTGATGTACACCGGGCCGGGCGCGGGCATCGTCGTCAGCGGCCTGTTCGCGAGCGCGATGGTGCAGTGGCGCTGGCATGCGGTCGAAGCCTGGCTGGTCTTCGGCGTGCTGGCCTTCGTGCTCAGCGCGCTCGTGTGGCGCACCTTCGGCCGCGGCGAAACACCGCGCCCGGCGGCGGCTGCCGGCGCTGGTGCGGCGGTGCCGGGCGAGCACCACGGCGCGGTCGAAATCGGCGTCCTGTGCGTGGCCTACGGCATCGCCGGCTTCGGCTACATCGTCACCGCCACCTTCCTGCCGGTGATCGCGCGCGCGGCCTTGCCCGGCTCGCCGTGGCTCGACCTGTTCTGGCCGATCTTCGGCTTCGGCGTGTTCTGCGGCGCCTTGATCGCGAGCCGGCTGCGTGTCAGTGGCGACCTGCGCCTGCTGCTGGCCGGCGGCTATGCGATCCAGGCCGCGGGCATCGCGGTCGGCGTGTGGAGCCCGAGCCTGGCGGGCTTCGCGATCGGCAGCCTGATGCTCGGCCTGCCGTTCACCGCGATCACCTTCTTCGCGATGCAGGAAGTGCGGCGCCTGCGGCCCGCGCTCGCCGCCAGTTTCATGGGGCTGGCGACAGTCATGTACGGCATCGGCCAGATCGTCGGCCCGCCGCTGGTGGCGCTGCTGCTGCGCCACAGCAGCAGCCCCGGCGCGGGCTTCACACGCTCGCTGCAGGTCGCGATGGGCGCCTTGCTCGCTGGCGCGCTGGTTTACGTGTGGATGGTGCGCGCGTACCCGATGCGCCGCGCCACGCCGGCATGATGCACATCGAGCCGCTGGCGCACCACGAGCCCGCGGTCGCGCAAAGGATCCACGCGGTGCTTTTGATCGCGCACGCGCAGGAAGCGCGCTTGCTGCAGGTCACCGACTTCGTGCCGATGGCGCGCACGCCTGAAGACATCCGGGCCAGCGGCGACTACTTTCTGGGCGCGTTGCACGGCGACACGCTGCTCGGTTGCGTCGGCCTGGGGCCCGACGACGAGCCCGGCCAGATCAGCATCGCCGCGTTGGTGGTGCACCCGGCCCACCAGCGCCGGGGTGTCGGCCGCGCGCTCGTGACCGAAGCGCTGCGGCGTGGCGCCGGCATGGTGCTGTCGGTCGCCACCGGCGCGAAGAACGCCCCGGCGCTGGCGCTGTACCGCGGCCTGGGCTTCGTCGAGTACCGGCGTGGCACGCTCGGCGCGGAGGCGATCGAGATCGTCAAGCTGCGGCGCGCTTCACCAAGCGCTCCGGTGCCCGTCAGCCACCCGCCCGCTTGACCGTGTGCCCTTGTGCCTTCAGCAATTCGATCACCCGGTCGCAGTGCTCGCCCTGCACCTCGATCACGCCGTCTTTCACGGTGCCGCCCGAACCGCAAGCGGCCTTGAGCTGTTTGCCGAGTTGGATGAGCGCGGCGGCGTCGAGCGCCAGGCCTTTCACGAGCGTCACGCCCTTGCCGGCACGGCCCTTGGTCTCGCGCGAGACGCGCACGATGCCGTCGCCTGCCGGCACCGGCTTCTGGCCGCACACACACCCGGCCACCGGCAGGCGGCAGGCCGGGCACATGCGGCCGGCCTCGGTCGAGTAGACCAGCCCGCCCGAAGAAACGCGGCTGCCTTTCATCGCGCGACGATTTGCGTGCCGGTCAGCTGCTCCTGCGCTTCGACGAGCGAGGGCACGTACTTGCCGCCGTGCCCGAGCGCACTGGCCAGGGCGAGCGACTGGTGCACCGCCTCGCCCACCAGCGAAGGCACGTTCAGCGATTCGGCCAGGTGGGTGTAGTAGCGCAGGTCCTTGCGCGCGTTGTCGAGCTCGAACTTGATGCCGGCCAGGTCGCCGTTCAGCGTCTTCGCCATCGCCTGGAACAGGCCCGAGTTCACCGCACCGGCCGACACCAGTTCGACCAGCTTGCGCAGGTCGACACCGGCGCGCTGGCCGACCGCGAAGGCTTCGGCGGTGGCGGTGCAGATCGCCTGGCCGATGAAGTTGTTCAGCAGCTTGATCGTGTGGCCCGCGCCCGGGCCGCCGACGTGGATCACGTTTTCGGCGAAGCGCTCGATCACGGGTTTCAGCTGCGCGAAGTGCGCGTCGCTGGCGCCCACCATCACGTTGAGCTTGCCCGCCTCGGCCTCGACCGGCGTGCGCGCCAGCGGGGCGTCGACGAAGCTCACGCCGAGTGCGGCGCACTGCTCGCGCAGGCGGGTGGTCGAGTCGGGCTCGCTGGTCGAGCAGTCGACGATCACCAGGCCGGCACGCGCGCCCGCGAGCAGGCCGTTCGGGCCGAGCACCGCCGCTTCGACCTGCGGCGAGCCGGTGACGCAGATGAAGACGATCTCGCAGCGGGCCGCCAGCGCGGCCGGCGTGGCCACTTCGCTCGCGCCGGCGGCCAGCAGGTCGGCCACCCGCTCGCGGTTGCGGTGCACGGTGAGCGACAGCGGGTGGCCCTTGGCGCGCAGGTTCTTCGCGATGCCGTGGCCCATCAATCCGGAGGCGCCGATGAATCCGATCGTCTGCATGGTCTTGTCCCGTGGTTTGTCGTGGCGTGATTGTTCCAGCAAGCGGGCGCTACGCAAGCGTCGAACTCCTTGCACGGGGTTACACAACGGGCATGAACCCGGCGCGCGGTGCGGCCGACAAGCCTTTCATCGGCGCTGCTCTTCGTCATTCGCCAAACGCCGGGCGACAAGGATCGACCATGACTGTTTCACTCTCCTTCACGATCGTGAACACCTATGCGCCGCAGAGCGCCCCACCCGCCGCCGCTGTCGAGCGCAAGACGCCAGCGGTGCAGGACAACGATGCCGGCTGCGAACACAAACGCCCGCCGAGCCGCCAGAACCGCCTGGCCGACGCGATGATGTCGGCGCTGCGCGAACTCGGCTTCGGCGCCACGGCCCCGGCGGCGAGCGCCGCGACCACCACCACGGCGACTCCGGCCAAGGCCGATGCGGCCAGCGCAGCCGACGCTTCCGGCCGCGTCGAGTCGGCGGTGCAGCAGTTCGCGCACGCGCTGTTTCAGGCGCTGCGCCAGGGTGGCAGCGGCAGCAAGAACTCCGAAGAAGATTCCGGCCGCGTGGCGGGCCAACGCCACCACCGCCGTGGCGAAGGCCAGGGTTACGGCAACCTGTCGCAGCGGCTCGAAGCGCTGTCGCAGACCGTCGCTGCACCGGCCACGGCCGCCACGCCAGCCGCTGCACCGGCGCCCACGCCGAGCGTCGACGCCACCCCGGCCGCGGCGCCCGTCGCGGCCGGCACCACGCCGCCGGCCGCCAGCATCGCCGTGCCTGTTGCCACGGCCGCGAAGACTCCGCTGCTCGACGCGTTCACGAAGCTGTTCAACGCGCTCAAGCCCGCCGCCACCGACACCACGGCGGCCACGCCCGCGACCGACATGAGCGAGAAGCTGCGCCAGTTCCTGCAATCGCTGGCGCAGGCGCTGGCTCCCGACACGTCGGGCAGCGTGCAGCGCGCGCAGCTCGGCGGGCTCGTGAACCTGACCGCCTGAGAAGGTGTGAACGAATCCAACATGCCCGCTCGTCCCGCCCAAACACGCCCACTCGGCGTTGCAAATGCGCGCCGTAGCCCGAGCTACG
>Ga0073925_1000018_pt1 | contig 58432 bp, 55 predicted proteins | sample GWRWT4_21May14_FD_70952 | JGI IMG/M metagenome (GOLD analysis project Ga0073925, IMG submission 70952) | Sand microcosm microbial communities from a hyporheic zone in Columbia River, Washington, USA - GW-RW T4_21-May-14 | ecosystem: Engineered > Artificial ecosystem > Sand microcosm >...
CCTGTTCGGCGCCGTCGGCTGGCCGGCCACGGTGCCCGACCATGTGTCACTCTGGGGCTCGCTGCTGAAGTTCAGGCGCGAGTTCGACCAGTACGTCAACCTGCGCCCGGTGCGTCTGTTCGAGGGCGTGCCCTGCCCGCTGGTCGACAAGACCGGCAAGCCGCGCAAGCCGGGCGATGTGGACTTCTTCATCGTGCGCGAGAACACCGAGGGCGAATACACCAACCTCGGCGGGCGCATGTTCGAAGGCACCGAGCGCGAGATCGTGATCCAGGAAGCGGTGTTCTCGCGCCACGGCACCGACCGGGTGATGAAGTACGCCTTCGAGCTGGCGCAGTCGCGCACCGCCAAGCACCTGACGGTCGCGACCAAGAGCAACGGCATCGCGATCAGCATGCCGTGGTGGGACGAGCGTGCCGACGCGATGCACAAGCATTACCCGGCGCTCACCGTCGACAAGCAGCACATCGACATCCTCTCGGCGCGCTTCGTGCTGGAGCCGACCCGCTTCGACGTGGTGGTGGCGAGCAACCTGTTCGGCGACATCCTCTCCGACCTGGGCCCGGCCTGCACCGGCACGATCGGCCTGGCGCCTTCGGCCAACCTGAACCCGGAGCGCAAATTCCCGTCGCTGTTCGAGCCGGTGCACGGCTCGGCGCCCGACATCTACGGCAAGAACATCGCCAACCCGGTTGCGATGATCTGGTCGGCGGCGCTGATGCTGGACTTCCTGTCGCAGGGCACCGGCGCCGGCCGCGCGGCGCACGACGCGATCGTCAAGGCGATCGAGACCGTGCTCGCCAACGGCCCGCGCAGCGGCGACCTCGGCGGCAAGGCCACGACGACAGAAATGGGCCAAGCGGTGGCCGCGCTGATCTGAGCGTTCAGCGTCGGGCGGCGAGCCCGGCGCGGTGGCCCTGGTACAGCGCTTCTTCGAACACCGAGTAGCCCGACAAATCGCTGTGCGCGAACTGCACACGGCGCTGCGGCTCGGCCAGCGCGCGCAACGCGGCGCTGCTGCGCAGGCCGGGCACAGGGATGCTCATCGCGTGGCCGTAGCGCATCAGGTCGACCTGCTTCAGCTTTTGCGGCAGGTCGGGGTGGGCACGGGCCATGTCGTCGACCACCAACTGCGCCCAGACCGACCACGGTTCGTTCAACAGCCGTGCGCGCTGCGACTGCAAATGCGCGGACGAATCGCCGCCGAGCGCCCAGTACGCTGTCAACACCGTCGGCCCGGGGTGCGGGCGGGTGCTCTGGTGCATCGCATCGACATAACCGAGCGCCGCGCTGCCCGCGGACTGCGTTGAATAGACCACGTTGTCCCACGACGGCGGTGCGCCCGGCCGGTCGTCGAGCGCTTGTTCGAGCTGCAGGTTGGCGACGAGCCAGGGCGCGTGGCGCATCGCGGCGACCGCTTGGGTCAGCGCAGCCGGTGGCGCGTCGAGCAGGCGCGCAGCGATGAAGAGCGGCACGGCCAGCACGAGCTGCGGCGCGGTCCAGCGCTCGACCTGCTGCGTGCGCACATTCAAGACATCGACGCTCGCATCGAAGCGGCTTTCGCCGACACGCAGCGCGATGCAGCCGGTGCGCAGGCGATCGCCGAGCGGCGCGGCGAGCTGCCTGCTCAGCCAGGCGTTGCCTTCGGGCCAGGTCAGCACACCGTCACGTTCGTCGTCACCATCACCGGGAGCGTGAAAGCCGTGGCGGCTGGCGAAGTAGTGAACGCCGGCCCAGGCCGAGACCTGGGCCGGACCGGCCCCGTAGTCGTCGCGGCAGCAGTAGTCGAGGTACCAGCGCAAGGCCGGCGCGTTCAGGCCCTGGGCATCGAGCCACTGCGCGAAGGTCACGGCGTCGAGCGCATCGAGCGCCGGCTTCCACGACGAGCGCGCGGTCGGCATCGCGAAGGTTTCATCCCCGCTCACGCGCCGCACCGCCGCGCTGAACTGCTGGTACTGCGCCTGGGTGATCGACCGCTGATCGAAAGGCAGTGCTTCGATGGGTGGCAACAGGCCGTCGTGCCATTGCCCGCCGATGAAGAGCCGCTCCTGCGGGCTGTGGCACAGGTGGCGCTCGTCGTAGACGGGCTGGCCGTGCTCGGTGCGGCGCAGGCCGAGCTCTTCGAGCAGGGCGATCACCTCGACCGCACGTTCGCCCGGCAGCGGCAGGTAGTGCGCACCGAGCGGGCACGCCATTCCGCCGAGCGTATGGCCGCGGCTGTTGCCGCCGGCCGTGTCTTCCAGATCGAAGACCTGCACGTCGTCGACGCCCGACCGGCGCAAGGCCCGCGCCGCCGCCAGGCCCGCGATGCCGGCGCCGACCACGATGGCACCGGCGCGGCGCTGCAAGGCCGGCGCGGGCAGGCTGCCTGACTTCAGCTCACGCAGGCGGTGGCCGCGCTCGGCGTCGGCCCCGACCCAGCCGCCCGTGTAGGCCGCGGCGGTGTGGCGCGTGCACGCCCACAAGGGCAGGCTGGCGGCCGCCGCGAGCACGGCGCGCCGGCCCGGTTTCAGCGCGCTCACTGGTGCACCTTGCCCCATTCTTCTTCGAAGGTCTGCACCAGCACCTGGTTCGACAAGCGGTTCACTTCGGTCGGCACGCGCGCCATGTCGAGCGGAAAGTTGAAGAGCGGCGGCAGGTCATCGAGGCTCAGGAAACGCAGGCCGTCGGGCAGCGCGGCCGGCAGCTTGTAGGGCCGCCGGCTCGCGAGCATGAAGCCCCACTCGCCGAAGCTCGGCACGTGGGCGTGGTACGGCGTGGTGGTGAGGCCCGCCGATTCGATCGTGGTCGCGACGGTCCAGAAACTCTTGCGCGCGATCAGCGGCGAGGTGGTCTGCACCACGGCGTAGCCGCTCGCGTTCAGGTGCTGGTCGATCAGGCGGTAGAAGCTCGCCGTGTAGAGCTTGCCGATCGAGAAGTTGGTGGGGTCGGGGAAGTCGACCACGATCACGTCGAAGCTGTCGGCGTTCTTCTCGAGCCAACCGTAGGCGTCGGCGTTGACGATGCGCAGCTTCGGCGACAGCAGCGCCGACTCGTTGATCTGGCGCAGCAGCGGCTGGGTGGCAAAGAGGCGCGTCATGTGCGGGTCGAGCTCGACCAGCGTGACGCTCTCGACGCTCGGGTACTTCAGCACCTCGCGCACCGCCATGCCGTCGCCGCCGCCGAGCACGAGCACCCGCTTCGGCGCGCCGTGCGCCGCCATCGCCGGGTGCACCAGGGCCTCGTGGTAACGGTACTCGTCACGCGAATGGAACTGCAGGTTGCCGTTGAGGAACAGGCGCACGCCCTGCCCGCTGGCCGTGACCACGACACGCTGGTAGGCGCTGGTTTCGCTGTAGAGCACGGTGTCGGCGTAGAAGCGGTCTTCGGCCCAGGTGGTGATGCGGTCGGCACCGAGCAGGGCCGTGAGCAGCGCCGCGACCACGAAGGCACAGCCCAGCGCGTGCGCCGCGAACTGCCGCAGCTGGCCACGAAACAGCCACAGCGCCCACACCGCCACGGCAGCGTTGAGCAGGCCGAAGAACACACCCGTGCGGATCAACCCGAGCTGCGGCACCAGGATCAGCGGGAACGCGACCGACACCGCGAGCGCGCCGAGGTAGTCGAAGGTCAAGACCTGCGACACGAGGTTCTTCAGGCCCTGGCGCTCGGCGCCGCTGCCGCGCAGCTGCTGCTTGAGGATGCGCATCACGAGCGGGATCTCGAGCCCGACGAGGATGCCCACCAGCAGCACCATCGAATACAGCGCGAAGCGGAACGAGGTCGGGGCCAGCGACTGCAGCGCGAACAACAAGGCCGGCATCATCCCGCCGACCAGCCCGACCAGCAGCTCGATGCGCAGGAAGTGCGCGATCAGCTGGCGTTCGAAAAACCGCGACAGGTACGAGCCCACGCCCATCGCGAACAGGTAGGCGCCGATGACGGTGGAGAACTGCAGGATCGAGTCGCCCAGCAGGTAGCTGGCGAGCGTGCCTGCCGCGAGCTCGTACACCAGCCCGCAGGCCGCGACGACGAAGACCGAAACGAGCAACGCCACTTCGACCGGCCGAACCACGTCGCGCCCGGCGTCTTCGTTCAGCACGGCGGCCATCAGCGTCGGCCGCGCAGCCCGGGCATGCCGCTCACCCGTGCACGGCGGCGGCGACGATCAGGCCGATGGCGATGCACATCGCCCCGACCACGATCGCCAGCGCCATGTTCTTCTTCTCGATGATCTCGGCCCACAGGTCGTAGGGCGTGAGCTTGTCGACGATAAGGAAGCAGACCCAGAAGATCGCCACGCCGATCAGCGCGTAGAGGATCGAACCGGCCACGATGCCGGGTTTCAGCCATTCAATTGCCATGATGCTCAGGCTCCTGGTTGATGAGTCGGGTGCGGCGGTTCACTTGTGGCCACCGCCGCTGGAGAAGCCGCCGAACGAACCGCCGCCGGTGCGGGAACCGCCACTGCGATTGTTGTTCAGGCAGTTCCGGTATTCCTGCGACGCTTCGCCGAAGGTCGCGCTGGCGTCGTCGCAGTCGCTGGCGCTGCTGCCGCTGCCGCAGCGGAACAGCATCAAGAGCACGACGATCACGAAACCCCAGAAGAAGATCTTCGCCAGCAGCGACGCGGCGTTCAGCGAGGTCGGCAGGGCATCGCGCGGCAAGGCTGCTGCCTTGTCGGGCGCGAGCTTGAAGGCTTTCAGCACCGCGTCGGCGCTGAGCGTTTCACCGCCCGACCAGACCACTTCCTGCGCGTCGCCGGCACCGGTCTGCTCGCGGTTGAGCCGTTTGGCGGATGCCGCGCCGGTGCCCTGGTAGTCGGTGTTGAAAGTCTGCTGGTCGCGCGTGAGCTGCCAGTAGAACTCGCCGAGCACGTAGGTGACTTTGCCGGTGTAGTCGTAGAGCTTGCGGTACAGGGCCCCGTCGTGCTTGACGCTGTCGCCGAACTGCTGCGGCACGCCGGTGATCGGCGCGGTCCAGCTCCAGCCGTCTTCGGCGTCGACGATGAAGGCGAAGCCTTCGCTGCGGTGGTACAGCAGGTACTCGCGCCAGAAGGTCTGCTCGTCGTCGCTAGCCTCGGGCACCTCGCAGCGCTCGGCATACCCGACCACCTGCCACGGCAGCGCCTGCTGGCCACCGAGCGCGAGCGTGCCGACGCTTCCGAGCGGAATCTGCGGCTCCATGCCGTTGTTCTGCGCGTAGTGCTGCAGCTCGCCGCCCACGCCTTGCGACACGTCGACGACCGCGTGGCACTGGTGGCACACGATCGATTGTGTGGTCGCGAGCTTCACTTCGAGCGCGGCGCCGCAGCTCGGGCATTCGATGCCGCGCCCCTTCAGCGTTTTCTCGGTCGACTCGGCCAGCCCCGTCATCAAAAGTTCGCTGATCGCCACCGAGCGACCGACCGACCAGCGCGGTTGCGCGGCGTCGCTGTAGTCGAGCGTGCCGACTTCGCCGCGGTTGCTGCGCAGGTCGGAGACGACGAAGCCGCGCTCCAGGTTCGGCTTGTACGGCAGCTCGCCCTGCGCCGCGACCAGCTTCGCCGCCGAGACCGACGCCACCGACCAGCTCTGGCCATTGACGATGAGCGGCGCGCCGGCCTGCAGGCTCGTCGGCACTGGCGCCGCCACGTCGAGCGGCGCGTCGAAGGCGATCACGTAGCGGCCGTTGTCCTCGCTCAGCCAGCCCGACTTCTGCGCACCGTCGGCGCTGCCGAACAGCGCGTGCCATTCGTTCCAGGTGCCGTCCTTGTAGCGGTACTGCAAACGCCCGACGAGCGTGAACGCCGCGCCCTGGTACTTGCCGGAAGCGCCGAGCTGCAGTGGCGAGTGGTCGTCGAACAGCTCCGCGCTCTCGCCGATCTTGCGCAGCGCGTCGCCTTCGCGCACGACCGTGCTCTTGCAGAAACTGCAGACCGCGAAGGCGGAGGCGGCCGAGCGAAACTCGACCGGCGCGCCGCAATTCGGGCACGCGGCGCGGTAGGCGCGCTGCGGTGACGGTTCGGTGGCCAACGGCTGCCTGAATCAGACCAGCTTCTTCAGCAGCTCCGCCTTCTTCGTGTCGAACTCTTCCTGCGTCAGGATGCCCTTGGTCTTGAGCTCGCCCAGTTTTTCGAGCGTGGCCATCACGTCGGCGGGCTTCACGCTGACCGGTGCGGCAGCCGCGGCGGCCGCAGCGGCGCCCCCGCCTTGCAAGCCCTGGTTCAGCTGCTGCGCCATCACCTGCCCGAGCGCCACGCCGGCACCCAGGCCCATCGCGTCGCCGACCACACCGCCGCCACCGGCCGCGCCTTCGGCGAACTTCGGGATCGCCTGCGCGGTCTGGTACTGCATGAACTTGCCCATGTCGCCACCGACCATGCCCATGCCGATCTTCTGGTCGAGGATCTTCTGCAGCTCTTCGGGCAGCGACACGTTCTGCATCGTCACGCCTTCGAGCTTCAGCCCGATGGCGGCGAACGACGGCTGCGTGGCTTCCATCAGCGCCTTGGCGAACTCGATCTGGTTCGCCGCGAGGTCGAGGAAGGCGACGCCGCTGCTCGCCACGGCGTCGGAGATGTGCTGCAGCATCAGGCCGCGCAGCTGGCCGTCGAGGTCGGCGGCGGTGTAGGTGTCGCGCGTGCCCGAGATTTCGGTGTGGAACAGCTTCGGGTCAGCGATGCGGTAGCTGTAGTTGCCGAAAGCACGCAGGCGCACCGCGCCGAAGTCCTTGTCGCGGATCGTCACCGGCTGGGTCGTGCCCCAGCGCTGGTCGATCTGCTGGCGTGTGCTGAAGAAATACACGTCGCTCTTGAACGGGCTCTTGAAGAGTTTGTCCCAGTTCTGCAGGTAGGTCAGGATCGGCAGCGTGGCCGTGGTCAGCGTGTAGCGGCCGGGCGGGAAGACGTCAGCCACCTTGCCTTCGTTGACGAACACCGCCACCTGCGATTCACGCACCGTGAGCGAGCCGCCGTTCTGGATTTCCAGGTCACGCATCGGGAAGCGCCACGCCAGCGTGCCGTCGCCGGATTCGGTCCACTCGATGATGTCGATGAACTGTTTCTTGATGAAATCCATCAGTGCCATGGTGATCTCCCTTGAACTTCGTGGCGAGCATGATAGTGTCGGCAGACCGGTAGCGCGAGGCGTGCACAAGCGGCAACGCTTCGCCGACGCTTCTGTCAGAAACTTCACAGCACGGCGTGGCAAGCCTGCCTTTCCCCCCGAACCCGGTAGGTTCATGCGCCCGGGCCGATGAACATTGCGTGCTACCTTCCCGCCCTTGAGTTTGGCGTGACACTCCGGCCGATTTCCGCATGAAAGATCCACGCAAGAACCCTCGACGCGCTCACGCCGGCTTGAGCATTCGTGTTGCCGCGCCGCGCGACTTGACCGCGCGCGATGTCCAGGCCTGGGTCGATCTGGAGTCGCGCGCCGCCGAACCCAACGCGTACCTGTCTCCGCACTTCATTCTGCCGGCAGCGCGCTTTCTGGATCCGCTGGAGCAGCCGAGCGTGTTCCAGATCGAGCGGGTCGAGCACGGGCAGCGCGACCTGCTGGGCCTCGCCGTGTTGACGCGCAGCGCCCCCTCGCGCCGAATCCCGGTCGGCCATCACACGGCGTACCGGTCGCGGCACAGCATGTTGTCGGGTTTGCTGCTCGATCGCGACTGGGTCGAACCAGGCCTTGAGGCCCTGCTCGCCCATCTTCGCAGGGAGCGGGTGCAACAGGGACTCGAGTTGCCGCAAATCTGGGCGACCGGACCCCTGGCGCAGGCCATTGGCACCGGCGCCAACGGTCTCGGGGCACCGCAGGATGACGGCGAGCGTGAACAGCGGGCCATACTCCGCCCGGCCGACGCCGGCCCGCAGATGCTCATGGGCGCGGCCGGTAGTCGCATCAAGACCCTGGACCGCCAGATGCGGCGGCTGAAAGAGCGCGGGGAGGTGGCATGGCGCTGTCACCGTGAAGGTGGAGTCCCGGCCAGCGCCGTGGAAGCGTTCCTCGCGCTGGAACATGCCGGCTGGAAGGGTGCGAACGGCACATCGTTGCGTTCGCTCCCGGCCGATGAGAGTTTCTTCAAGGAGATGGTTGCGGGCTTCGGCGCCGAGGGCCGTGCCTTGTTCAGCGAGCTCACCCTCGATGGCGCGCCCATCGCGAGCATCAGCAGCTTCATCTCCGGCGACGTCGGTTTCGGCTTCAAGATCGGCTGGGATCCTGAATTCAAGGCTTATTCGCCCGGCTTGCTCAACGAGGTCGAATTCATTCGCCACGCGCCGCAGGCCTTCGCGGACATCAGCTACTTCGACAGCGGCTCGAGTGCCGGCGATGCGTACATCAACAGCCTGTGGCCGGGCCGCGCCCCGGTGACCACCGCCTCGATACCGACAACGCCACTGGCGCGCGTCTTGATCGGCACGGCCACCGCGGCGCGCCACCTGAAGCGCAACTGGAAGACCCATCCGATCACTCCGGCGGCGGTGCGCGCCACCAAACCGGAGTGGATCTCGCTCGCGGGCGAGGGGCTGAGCTCGCTCGCCATCCTCTTCTAGCGAGCATCGGGGCGGGCGCTCAGCCCGCAGTGACGTTGCCGATCACCTTCACGCGCTCGGCCGGCCGCATCGCGCGCACCAGATCGTCGGCGAAGCGGCTTTGCAACTCGTAGGCGCGGGCGGGCTGGCTGTCGATCGACGACACGCGCATCAGCAGACCGTCGAGCACCTGGCGCCGCATGCCGAACGACAGCTGGCGCAGGCGGAACGCCGTGCTGTCGGTGACGACCACGTCGCCGAGCAGGGTCCAGTAGGTGATCGGCTCGGAGCGGCCTGGCAGAAACGCGTGCAGCCGGGTGGCCGCAACAGCCTGGCCGGCCAGCGAGAGCTGCACCTGCTCGATCCCTTCGACCTGGAAACCGCCACCCGGGTAACAGACTTCCGGGCGGTGCATCTGCATGCTCGCGGACTGTTCGCGTCCGAATGCGGCCGAAACCATGATGCGCTGCCCCTTCGAGTTGATGAAGGTTCGCTCCAGCACCTGGTCGTAGACCTTGTAGACCTTGCCTTGCTGGGCGGCCGGGCGCACGAAGGCTTCCGAGGCGGCATCGACGCGCCAGTCGCCGAACTCGCGCGGCAGCAGGGTGTCGAGGTCGAGGGCCGGGCCGCCGTCGTGCGGCACCGGCTTGCCCAGCGCGGCCAGCGCGGCGGCGGCACCCATGCTGGCGGCCAGCACCAGGGCCTTGCGGCGTGCGGGCGACATCATGCCAACCACCGCTTGGGCAACAGCGCGCCGAGCCCGCGGTCGGCGGCCACGACGAAGGCCAGCCCCACCGCGAACAGCACCATGCCGGCAAAGCCGTGGATGAAGCCGCGGCCGGCGGCATCGCCGAAGTAGTAGGTGACGAGCACGAGGATCATCACGCGGACCACGTTGGCGCCGAAGGCCACCGGAACCACGAGCAGCGCGAGCGAGGCGTTGCGAACCCAGGAGCGGTAGTTCATCAGGCTGGCGTAGAGCAGGCCCATGGCTTCGAGCGTGAACATGGTCTGCAGCCCGGCACAGGCTTCGGAGACGAGCAACTGGTATTGCCCGATCGTCATGACCACGCCCGAGCGGCCCATCGGGAAGCCGAGCCACAGCAACAGCTGGGTCGCCACGATCGAGACGCCCAGCTTCAGCGGTGCCGTCACCGCCAGCACCAGGCTGTAGGGCAAGGGCAAGGCGAACAGCAGGAAGAACAGCGGGAACCAGACCCGCCGCAGGCTGGCCCAGCCCTTGAACGACACGAACAGCGCGGCCAGTACGAGGATCAGAGCGATCATCTCGACCCGCAGGAACTGCTGGCTGCGCCCGAACGCATAGAGCAGCAGCCCGAGCGCGAGCACCACGCCGCCCCAGCGCGACGGCGCGTCAGGCAGCGCCTGCAAGGCCACGCGCTGGCGGTACAACAACCAGCCCGACACGGCCAGGATGATCAGCTCGTGCCCCTGGGCCTGGGCCGACCAGACCCCGAAACACAAGTCCCAGAAGGTCGGCAGCCAGAGTCCGGCCAGACCCAGGGCCAGCAGCCCGAACGCCACGGCGTCGAAGGGCGGCGACGGGTCGAGCGCGTTCGCGGGGCGGTTCAGGGCGGGCACGTCGGCTTGCACGCTGCGCAGCTTACTTCGCGGCCGAGGCGGCGGCGCTCGCGGCCACGCCGGTTTGTGCAAACGTGCCTTGATAGACGAGCTGCGCACGCTCGCGCAGGCTCTTCATCTCGCCGGCGACCAGCTCGCGCTTGCGTTCACCGAGCAGGTAAGCCTCGATCGCGGGCCGCGCGGTGTTGCGGTTCATCGGCGCCGCCTGCGCCTGGAGGATCACGTACAGGCGCGGGCTGCCGGAGAGCTGCGTCAAGACCGACTGCCCGACTTCCAGCTTGGCCACCGACTCGAGCAGCCCCATCGGCATCTCTTCGGCGGCCTGAACGAACTGGCGCGACCGGTAACGGATGCCCGACTTGCTGAGCGCCTCGCCGATCTCGTCGACGCTCTTCGCAATTTTCAACAGGGCCTCGATGCGGGGCGCGTCGTCCGGACTCGCCTCGATCGAGAACTCCTGCAAGGTGTACAGGCGCCGTTCGTGGAACAGGGCCGGCCGGCTGTCGTAGTAGCGGTCGACTTCGTCGGTGCTGGCCGACACCGCCTTGGCTGCGAGCCGGTCCTGGAAGGCCCGCGCCAGCACCTCACGCTTGGCCGCCTCCATGGCCTGAACCACGGCGGGGTCGGTTTCCAGGCCATCGCTGCGCGCGGCCTGCGCCGCCAGTTCCTGCTCGATCAGCGAGTCGAGCACGCGCCGGGCTGCCGTCTGCGGCTGGGTCGCCACGAGACGGGGCTGGCGCTGCAAGGCGTACTGCACCTGATGGACCGAGATTTCGCCCTTGTTGACCCGGGCGGCGATCTGGGTTTCATCGACGGTCTTGCCCTTGTCGCAACCGGCCAGCAGCGCCACCGCCAACAGCAGCGCCGAACGCCAGCGCAGCGAATTTTCAGAATGAGTCATGTCGAAGGAGTCTCCGGGTAGGGCCACCGCGCGCGGCGTGTACTGGGGGCACGCCTTGCCAGATCATGTGCAGGGCGCCCGGCCAAAAAAAAAGCAGACCTCGAGTCTGCTCTTTTCGGCGAGCGGGGCCGCAGCCCCGCGCGCGTTCAGGCCTTGTTCTTGCGGCGGCGAGCGGCTAAGCCGACACCGGCCAGGCCGAGCATCAACATCGCGTAGGTTTCGGGTTCCGGCACCGGGGCCGCCACCGAGCTGATCGTGCCGCTGTAGCCGCCGAACAGCTGCCCGCGGTCGAGCGAACCCGACACGGCCAGGTCGTAGTTGCCTGCGGCCAGGCCAGCGAAGCTGAAACCGTCGGTCGCGTTGGCGTCGGAGCGGACCTGGCCCTGGCCACTCACCACGACCGAGCTCAGGTTCACGTCATTCCACTGGAACACCAGAAAGTCCACCAGACCGCCGGCCACGTTGCCCAGAGCGGCAATCGAGAACGAATAATGGTCGGTGAACCCGGCGCCAGACGACGAGAAGGTGCGCAAGCACTCGCTCGCGAACGACGTTGGCGCCGCGCCGATGGCGCCGAGGCTGGAACCGTCGCCGGTGCATTCGGCGGCCATCACGGGCGCGCCGAGGGCGAGCAAAATGGCGGCGGAGAACATTTTCAGTTTCATATGGCCTCTATTCAGGTGGGTACTGCAGGAAAGATCTTGGGTCTGAGCCGAATAATGCAGCCGCGCACCATTTCCGTGAACCCCCGGCCCGGGGGGCTCGTTTGCCCCGGACTGCCGTGAAAGCGTGATTCATGCAACACAAATCGGATGTAACAGGCCTCAAGTTGGCCGTCGTCGGTGCCGGGCCGGTCGGCATTTCGCTCGCCCTGCACGCGGCCCGCGCCCTGCCCGAAGCCCACGTGACCCTGTTCGACGCCCGGCCGGCCGGCAAGGACGTGTCGGCCGACCCGCGCACCCTGGCGCTGTCGCTGGGCAGCGTGCAACTGCTGCAGCGCTTGAACGCCTGGCGTGCCGAACTCGCGCAGCCGATCCTCGAAGTCCATGTGTCGCAGCAGGCGCCTTCGCTGCCACCCTTGCTGGGCGACTGGCTGGGTGAACCCGAACTGCGCATCCGCGCCGTCGACGAAGCCGTGCCCTTGCTCGGCGCGGTGATGAGCTACGGCAGCATCGTGGCGCCGTTGCAGCAGGAATGGCTGGCGGCCGAGCGCGCCGAGCCGAAGCGCCTGTGCAGTCGCTTCGGCCAGCCGGTGTCGGCGCTCAAGCCGGTCGTGGGTGGCGTCGAGGTCGATGCCGGCATCGCCGAACGCTTCGATCTGGTGGTCGTGGCCGAAGGCGGGGTGTTCTCCGACCAGGTGCGCAAGGCGGTCACGCATGACTACCAGCAGACCGCCTGGGTCGGCCAGGTCCGGTTCGAGGAAGCGCCCCCGGCGCGCCCGGAAGGGGTGGCCTTCGAACGCTTCACGCGCCACGGGCCGGCCGCGCTGCTGCCGCTGAAGGGCGGGGGCGCCGGGCTGGTCTGGTGCGTTCCCAGCCACGACGACCCGGTGCGCGAACTGAACGATGCGCAGCGCGTGACGGTGCTCAACAGCATCTTCCACCCCGCTGTCGGCCGGATCGCCTCAATCACGCCGTTGAAGCAGTTCCCGCTCGGCCTGAACGCCGAACGGACCTTGACGGACGGCCGCACCGTGCGCATCGGCAACGCCGCGCAAACCCTGCACCCGGTCGCCGGGCAGGGCCTGAACCTGGGCCTGCGCGACGCTTTCGAGCTGGTGCAGGCGCTCTCGCGCAACGCCGATGTCGACGCGGTGCTGCGCAAGCTCGAATGGCAACGCGGCCCCGACCGCTGGGCCATGATCGCCGCGACCGACTTTCTGGCGCGCAGCTTCACCTGGCGCTTGCCGGGTGCGGGCGCGGCACGCGGGTTGGGCATCGCCGCGCTGCAGGCCCTGTCACCGGTGAAATCGGCGCTGGCGCGGCAGATGATGTTCGGCTCGCGTTGACGGGCAGTCACTCGCTCGACGCCCTGATCGCGCAGGCGCAGGCTGCGCTGCAGGCCAACGACGCCGGCGCGGCGCTGGCCGCGGCGCGCGCGGCACTGCGCATCGACCCGAACCACGACCCGGCCCTCGAAGCCGCCTGGCGTGCCAGCATGCTGGCCCAGCGCTGGGACTGGGCGCAGGTGGTCGGCGAGCGCTGGTCTCGCGTGCATCCGCAGGAGCTCGGTGCCTGGCAGGCCTGCCTCGTACCGCAGTTGCTGCTGCATCGCGCCGACACGTTCATGGCCACGCTCGCCAGCGCGCGGCAAGCCGTCGGGTCGCAGGCCTTGCTGAGCACGCTCGAAGCGCTGTTTCTGGCGCTGACGGGTGACGACCGCATGTCGTGTGCCGCCACGTCGCCCGTGCCCGAGGCCACGCTGCGAAACTGCGCCTCGGCGCTGCTCGGCCCGTCGCTCGCCAGCTTGCTGACGGTCGGCTGGCAGCCGCCGCTGCTGCGGGCTGTTCTGCTGTACGAACAACAAGTGGCCGGCGTGTGGGCAGGGCGCGGCCGCCTGCCGGCGACACTGGCCGCGCTCGCCGCGCTGCCCCGCATCCCTTGGCCGCAGCTGCGTTTTGTCTCGCTGACCTACGCCGAGACCGAAGACACGCAGATCGCGCTGGTCGACCGCATGGCCGACGGCTGGCCGGCCGCCGCCCCGGTCCGTGCCGCCCGGCACGGACGGCTGCGAGTCGCCTACCTGTCGCCTTGCCTCGGCCCTCATGCCACCACGGTGATGATGGCCGCCGTGCCGCGCTTTCAGGACCACGACCATTTCGAGCTCTTCGCCTACGGTTACGCAGCCGAGCGCGACGTGGCGCCGAACGAGATGCTCATACAGGGCTGCGACGTGGTGCGTGGCCTGCCGCGCAACGCCGCGGCGGCGGCAGGCGTCATCGCCGCCGACGCCATCGACGTGCTGGTCGTGATGCCCGACTGGGAGATGGACTGGGTCGCACGCGTCTGCCGCGCGAGCGGCGTGCCGGTGATCATTCACCACCTCAGCAGTTGCGGCAGCACCGGCGGGCTGGCGCACTACCGCCTCGTCGACGACAGCTTCGTGGCGAGCGTGCCGCCGGCGCGCGAAGCCACGATCCACATGGCCGGCACCTGCTACACCTACAGCGCGAGCCCGGCGGCTCCGACCACGCGGCGCGCGCACGGGCTGGCCGAGGACGCGGTGGTCGTCGCCGTCTTCAACGCCGCCTACAAGATCGGGCCCGATCTCGCCGCGGTCTGGGCCCGGCTGCTCAGGCAGGTGCCCGAGGCCGTGCTGTGGCTGAACCAGACGCACCCGATGCAAGCGCTGCAGTGGTTGCCGTGGTTCGCCGAGCGCGGCGTGGCACCGCAGCGCCTGGTGTTCGCTGCCAACGCGCAGCACCCCGAACACCTGGCCCGCTCGGCACTGGCCGACCTGTACCTCGACGCGTGGGACTACAACGGCCACACCTCGGTCCTGGACGCGCTGCACGCCGGCGTGCCGGTGGTCACGCGCGAAGGCACGCGCATTTCGCAGCGCATGGGCGCCAACCTGTTGCGGCAGCACGGCGCGCCGGCGTGGATCGCGCAAGACGCCAGCGGGTACGAAGCGCTCGCCCTGAAGTTGATGCAGTCGGCCGACGAACGGCGGGCGTACCGCGCACAGCTTGCGCAGAGCCGGGCAGACTTCGCGCCGTTCCGGCTCGACGCGCAAGCGCGCCGCTTCGACGCCGCCATCGGTGCCGCCTATGCGCGCTACGAGCAGGGCTTGCCACCCGCCGACATCAGGATCGACTGAAGCCCGGCCCTATTCCGCGAGCTTGAGGAACAGGTCGCGGTCGGGCGCGAAGTTGGCGTACAGCGGCAGCAGCGCGCCGCCCATCGCGCGCGCGTCGGAGCCGATCGCGCCTTCGAGCACCGCCGGCCGCACCACACCTTCCCAGCTGTACTGGTCGAGCGAGTGGTTCACGGCGGTCAGCGTGGCGCGCAGCAGCTCGCGGCTGAACGAGCCGTCGATGATCACGCCTTCAAGGTCGAGCAGGCAGGCGGCCGAGTTGACGGCGAAGGCCACCGCCGGCGCAGCGTCGCGCAACCACAGGTCGGTGTGTTCCCACCACGGGCGCTGCATCGCGCGAACATCGGTCGCGGCCGTGGCGTCGAGCCCGGCCGCGGTGAAGCGCGCTTCGAGGTTGATCAACGAGGCCTGGCTCAGCAATTGGTGCGGCGCCCCGCCCCGGCCCGGCTGCGCCAGACCCATCGGCAGCGAACCGACCGCGCCCGCGTTGCCGTGGAGACCGGCGCGCAGATGGCTGTCGATCACCAGGCCACCGCCGATGAAGGTGTCGAAGAACACGTACAAAAAACTGCCGATGCTGCGGCCGCGCCCGGCCACCAGCTCGGCCACGCAGGCGGCGGCCGTGTCCTTGACGAACTCGACCGGCAGTTCGGTCATCGAAGCCACCCGTTCGCGGATGTCGATGTCGGCCCACCTCAAAGCCTGGCGCGGTTCGATGCCCAGCAAAGCCTGCCAGCCGCCGAGCGAGAGCGGCGCGGCGATGCCCACGCCGTGCAGGCGCGAGCGCAAGGCGGCCGGCAGGCGCAGGCGCAACTGCTTGAGGCGCGACTCGATGTCGGCGAACAGCGTGTCGGGGTCGGGGAACTCGTAACTCAGCGACAGCCGCTCGCGCACCTGCCCCGCGAAGTCGAGCAGCAGCATGTCCATGCTGCGCCGGCCGATCTTGATGCCGATCGAAAACGCGCCATCGGGGTCGAGCGCCATCGGCACCGAGGGCTGGCCGATCTTGCCGCGCAGCGGCGCGAGCTTGTGCACCAGCCCGTCGGCTTCGAGCCGTGCGATGATGACCTGCACGGTCTGCGGCGTGAGCCGGGTCAGCCGCGCGATGTCGGCCTTGGGCAGGCTGCCGTGCAGGCGGATCGCCTGCAGCACCACGCGCTCGTTGAACTGGCGCATGCCGACGTGGTTCGAGCCGCGCGGGCGCAGCCGCGCGGACGCCGCGTCGCGCTCGAGCAGGTCGGCGCCGGACGCGCTGCTCACGCGATCAACCGATCGGCGATCACGCCCTTCTTGAACACCAGATTCGCCCATGCCTGCATCTCGCCAGTTTGCACGATCGCGTAGGCGCGCGCCGCGCGCTCGTAGAACGCGAAGCGTTCCACGGCCTCCCATTTGCTGTCGTCGCAGCCCGGGTCGGCTGCCGCCGCCTGCGCGATCACCGCCCGCTGCAGCCCCGAGCGGTAACCCGGCGCCGACCCGCCGACCTGCATGTAGGCCGCCGGCTTCGCCACCGACTCGTCGAGCGGCAACACCGACAGCACCGCGGCGCTGGCACGCTGCATGTCGGCACCGGGCAGGCGCAGCACGATGCGGCCGCGGCCGATCGACTCGGCGGTGAAGTTGGCGTCGGCCAGCACCACTTCGTCGCCGTGGCCCATTTCGCACAGCACCTTCAGCAGCTCGGGCGTCAACAAGGGATCGATGTTCTTCAGCACGGCCGGCCTCCCGGAAGACGCGTCACGCCAGGGCTTCGAGCGGCAGCTCGTCGGGCCGCTTCGCGCCCGTCATCACCGCCACCGTGTCGCTCATGCTGATGGTCTTCGGGTCGACGATGCAGGCACGCTTGCCCAGCCGCGCGATGTGGATGCGGTCGGCGATCTCGAACACGTGCGGCATGTTGTGGCTGATCAGGATCACCGGCAGGCCCTTGTCGCGGATGCGCCTGATCAGCTCGAGCACCATGTTGCCCTCCTTCACGCCGAGCGCCGCGGTGGGCTCGTCGAGGATGACCACGTGCTCGGCGAAGGCCGCGGCGCGCGCCACTGCCACGCACTGGCGCTGCCCGCCCGAGAGCGTTTCGACCGCCTGCGTCATCGAGCGGATGCCGACCTTCAGGTCGTTCATGCGCGTGATGCTTTCTTCGAGCATCGTCTTCTTGTCGATGATGCGCAGCAGCCGGCTGATGAAACCGGGCTTGATGATCTCGCGGCCGAGGAACAGGTTCTCGGCGATCGTCATCGCGGGGGCGACGGCGAGGTCCTGGTAAACCGTCTCGATGCCTTCGCGGCGCGCGTCGATCGGCGACTTGAAGTGAATCACCTTGCCGTCGAGCAAGACTGAGCCTTCGTCGGGAATCGTCGCCCCCGACAACGCCTTGATCAACGACGACTTGCCGGCGCCGTTGTCGCCGATCACGGCCATGATCTCGCCGGCGCGCAGTTCGAAGTCGGCGCCGTCGAGCGCGGTGACCTGGCCGTAGCGTTTGACCAGGCCCTTCGCTTCCATCACGAGCCGGTGCGGGCTGCCGTTGTTTTGTGTTGGCGTGTTCATCAGCGGGCTCCCTTGCGCGAGAGTTGGTCGGTGGTCACGGCCAGGATCACGAGCACCCCCGTGATCAGCACCTGGTAGACCGAAGGCACACCCATCAGCGTGAGGCCGTTGCGGAACACGCCGACGATCAGCGCGCCGAGCAAGGTGCCCAGGATGATGCCGCGGCCGCCGAACAGGCTGGTGCCGCCGAGCACTACCGCGGTGATCGCGTCGAGATTCTCGGTCTGGCCCGCGTTCGGGTCGCCGACGCCGGTGCGTGCGACCGACAGCAGCGAAGCGATGCCGTAGAACAGGCCTGCGGTCACGTAGACACCGAGCAGCACCTTGTCGGTGGCGATACCGGTCAGGCGCGTCGCTTCGGGGTTGTTGCCCACCGCGTAGACGTGGCGGCCGGGCTGCGTGTCGCGCAAGCCCCACCACATGAAGGCGTACATCGCGAGCATGAACACGGTGCCGTAGTTGACCGCCGCACTGCCCAGGCTGACGGTGTTGCCGAAGAAGGTCATCTCCGGCGGCAGGTCGGTGACGGTCTGCGCGCCCGAGTAGAGCTGCGTGACCGCGAAGGCGATGTTCATCGTGCCGAGCGTGACGATGAAAGGTGGCAGCTTGATGCGGGTGACGAGCAGGCCGTTCAACAGGCCGAAGGCCATGCAGACGAGCAGGCCGCAGGCGATCGCGAGGTAGGCGTTCATGCCCGAGCCGACCGCGAGCTTGGTCATCACGATGCCGCCGAGCGCCATCACCATGCCGCACGACAAATCGATGCCGGCGGTCAGGATGATCAGCGTCTGGCCGATGGCGATGGTGCCCACGACCATCACCTGCTGCAGGATCAGCGAGAAGTTCTGGACCGACAGGAAGCGGTCGCTTTGCGTGGCAAAAAAACCACAGGCCAGCACCAGGGCGATGACGGGCCCGAGGCTGGCGATGTTGATTTTCGAAGGGGCGTTGTTCGACATGTTGTCTCCGTCCGTTGTTCTGGGCGGAGCGCCACATCGGGCGCCCCGATCACGAAGTCAGATCACTTGTTGCCCCAGCACGCATCGGTGCCGAACTTGGTGTCCTTGCTGTCCACGCCCTTCATCGGCTTGTCGCTGATCAGCGTGACGCCGGTGTCGGTGTAGCCCTTGACCTTCTTGCCACCCTTCGCGTACTCGATGCCGGCGTCCACGCCCATCGAGGCCATCTTCAGCGGGTACTGCTGCGAGGTGGCGGCGATCACGCCGGCCTTCACGTTCTTCACGCCGGCGCAGCCGCCGTCGACCGAGACGATGATCACGCCCTTTTCCTTGCCCGCGGCCTTCAGCGCCTGGAAGGCACCGGCCGCGGCCGGTTCGTTGATCGTGTAGACGACGTTGATGTCGGGGTTCTTCTGCAGGCAGTTTTCCATCGCGGTCTGGCCCTTGGCCTGGTCGCCGAAGCTGTCGGCCAGGCACACGATCTCGGGCGCCTTCGAGAGTTCGTTGCTCTTCGCGTCGGCGGCGGCCAGGCCGAAGCCTGACATGAATCCGTTGTGGCGCTGCGCGCCGACCGGGTGGCCGGGGAACAGGTCGAGCGTGGCGATCTTGGCCGGCTTGCCCGCCATCGCGGCTTTGGCGTACTGACCGATCAACACGCCGGCCTTGTAGTTGTCGGTGGCGAAGAGCGCGTCGGTCGCCTCCATCGGGTCGGCCGGGCTGTCGAGCGCGATGAACATCACGCCCTTGGCCTGGGCCTTCTTGATCGCCGGGACGATCGCCTTCGAATCGCTCGGCGTGATCAGGATGGTCTTGGCGCCGCCGGCGATCATGTTTTCGATGGCCGTCACCTGGCCGGCGTTGTCGCCGTCGGTCTTGCCGGCCGCGCTCAGCAGCTTCGCGCCCTTGGCGGCGGCGGCCGCCTGCGCGCCTTCTTTCATCTTCACGAAGAAGGGGTTGGTGTCGGTCTTGGTGATCAGGCCGATCACCGGCTGGTCGGCGGCGCTGGAAGCACCGGCCAAGGTCAGCGCTGCAACGGCCAGCGCGATGCGCGAGAAGGAAGTCTGGGTCATGGTCTTGTCTCCGAATTTCTGTGCGGCGCCGCCGCTGATGGTTGCCCGACACCACGTCGGGTGTGGGCAAATTATCGACAGCGTTCTTTAATAAATCAAGTTGATTTATTAATGGAAAACCCGGATTCCGGGTTGTCGCGGCGAAGCGCACAGTGCCGCCTTCGGCCGGCGTGGCAGATGCGCTCGTGCGGCCCGGTGACCGAGGAGAAACAACATGATGATGGTCTGCGGAGAAGCCTTGCTCGACGTCTTTGCCGCCGCTGAAACCCGCACCGGCCTGACGCTCGACGCCAACGTGGGCGGCTCGCCCTTCAACGTGGCGGTGGGGCTGGCGCGGCTAGGCCAGCCGGTCGGCTTCTTCAGCGCGGTCTCGACCGGCTTCGCCGGCGAGCGCCTGATGCGCGCGCTCGTGGCCGAAGGGGTCGACACGCAGGCGATCGCGCGCCTGGCCGCGCCCACCACGCTGAGCCTGATCGGCCTGGACGCCCAAGGCGTGCCCTCGTATGGCTTCTACGGCGAAGGCTGCGCCGACCGCTTGCTGCAGGCTTCCGACATGGCGCGGGTGCCGCCGGGCCTGACGGTGGTGAACGTCGGCTCGTACGCCACCGTCGTCGAGCCGACCGCGTCGGCGCTGCGCGCGCTGGTCGAACGTGAACGCGGCCGCGCGTTGATCGCCTACGACCCGAACATCCGCCTCAACGTCGAGCCCGAGCTGCAGCGCTGGCGCGACCAGCTCGTGTGGATGCAAACCCGCGCCGACCTGCTCAAGGTCAGCGAAGAAGACCTCGACCTGCTGCAACCCGGCGCGGTGCTCGACGACTTCGCGACGCGGGTGCTGGCGCAGGGCGTGAAGGCCGTGGTCGTCACGCGCGGGGCGCACGGTGCGGTCGGCTGGACGGCGCAGACCCGCGTCGTCACGCCGCCCGTGCCGGTGACGGTGATCGACACCGTGGGCGCCGGCGACACCTTCCAGGCCGCGCTGCTGACCTGGCTGGCCGAGAACGGCGCGCTGAGCGCCGCCGCGCTGGCCAGCCTGCCGCAGCAGGCGCTGGCCGATGCGCTCGCCTTCGCCGCGCAGGCCGCGGCCATCACCTGCTCGCGGCGGGGTGCCGACATGCCGCGCCGCGCCGAGCTCGGCACGCGCGAGTAAGGCGTCCGCTTCAGCGCGGCGCGGGGTCGGCGGCGCGCGCCAGCAGCAGCTCGCGCTCGCGCAGGTTGCGTGTCATGCCGGCCGCGCGCTCGAACTCGGCGCGCACTTCGTCCAGGCGCCCGAGCCGGGCCAGCAAGTCGCCGCGCACGCTCGGCAGCCAGTGGTAGTTCGCCAGCGCCGCCAGGCCGCGGCGGATCAGCAGCGGGTCCCAGCGGCTGCGGTCCTGCTCGAGCAGCAGCACCGGGCGGCCCTGCGCATCGGTGCGTGCGTGGGTGCGCGAGGCCTGGATTTCCATCAGCGCGACGAGCCCGTGCGCTTCGCTCTCGGCCGGCATCAGCTCGGCCACGATGCGGCCCAGGCGCAGCGCTTCTTCGCACAAGGCCGGCCGCATCCAGTCGTCGCCGGCGGTCGCCGAATACCCTTCGTTGAAGATCAGGTAGATCACTTCGAGCACCGAGGCCAGCCGCGCGCCGAGCGCGTCGGCGCGCGGCACTTCGAACGGCACCTTGGCTTCGGCGAGCGTGCGCTTGGCACGCACCACACGCTGCGCGATCGTCGCAGCCGGCAGCAGGAAAGCGCGCGCGATCTCGTCGGTCGCCAAGCCACCGAGCAGGCGCAGCGTGAGCGCCACGCGGGCGTCGGTCGAGAGCACCGGGTGGCAGGCGGTGAACACGAGACGCAGCAGGTCGTCGCCGATGTGATCGGCGCGCGCCGCGCCGAGCGCGTCGACGAAGTCGGGTACCACGTGGGCCTGCAGCGCATCGAGGTCGTGGCCGATTTCTTCGTGCTTGCGCTGGTGCATGCTGTCTTGCCGCAGCCGGTCGAGCGCCCGGTTCTTCACGGTCGCCATCAGCCACGCACCCGGGTTGTCGGGCACGCCGGTCTTGCCCCAGTGTTCGAGCGCGGCGACGAGCGCGTCCTGCGCCAGCTCTTCGGCCACGCCCACGTCACGCACCAGGCGCGCGGCATGGGCCACGAGCTTGGCCGCTTCGTTGCGCCAGACGGCTTCGATGGCACGGTGGGTGGTCGAGATCACAACCGAATCATGAATCGCATCGTGATCTCTCCTGGTCGTCGCGGGATCATCGGCGCCGCAACTCTTGTGGCGCCTGCCTGTACGACGAGCGGCCCGCGCCGGAATCGACAAACCCGGCCCGAATCAGTTCCAGCAAGGCGCCAGTTCGCGCACTTCCACCGTGCACCACGCGGCCGCGGGGCACGTGGCCGCGATCGCCACCGCCTCGTCGCGCGTGGCGCAGTCGAGCAGGAAAAATCCGCCGACCATTTCCTTGGCTTCGGTGAACGGGCCGTCGACGAGGCTCTGCCGCCCGTCCCGCACCTGCACCCGCACGCCTTTCGCGTCGGAGGCGAGCGACTCGACGCTACGCAGCACACCACGCGCCTTCAGGCCTTCGGCAAAGGCCTGCATCTGCGCGTAGGCCTGCTTTCCGCCCTCCAGCCCGCGCTCTTCGCGCTGGCCGGGAGGTTCGACGATCAACAGCATGTAGGGCATCTTGTCTCCAGTTGACTGGCTGCGCGCATTTTCCACCGGTGATCAGGCCGCCGCCTGCACGACACGCCCGATCAGCGTCATCACGGCATCGGTCTGCGCCTTCAGCGCCGGGAACGGCGGCGAGGTGGCCGCGGTGGCGACCGCGAGCTTCAGCTCGGGCACCCACAGCGCGAACTGGCCGCCGTAACCCCAGCCCCACACGACTTGCCGGCCATGCAGCGTGCCGGTGAACCAGAGCCGGCCGTAGCCGATGTTCTCGACCGGCGCGAGCTGCCACGTCACCGGGCCACGCGTCTGCGTGCTCTCTGCCACCCACGCGGCGGGCAGCACCGCAGCGCCGCGCCATCGGCCGCCGTCGAGCATCAGAACAGTGAGCTTGAGCAGGTCGCGTGTGCGCAAGGCCAGGCCACCGAAGGCCAACGCGTTGCCCTGCCGGTCGCGCCCCCAGTTGAAACGCTCGATGCCGAGCGGCGCGAACAGGTCGCGTGCGGCCAGCGCCGCAAGGTCCGCTCCCTGCGCGCGGGCCAGGATCGGCCCGATCAGCGCCACCGCCGCGTCGTTGTAGCTCCAGCCCGAAGGCACGGCCACTTCGGCCGGCAGGCCCAGCACGAACTTCGCCAGATCGGGCGCGGTCACCAGCTCGCGGGCGCGCGTCAGCGCGAAGCCCAGGCCGGTGTGGCCACCGAGGATCTGCGCCAGCGTCAGCTCGGACCAGGCCGAAGCCGGTGCCTTCGCCGCGGCGTCGGGGATCAGGCGGGCGACCGGTTCGTCCAGACTGGTGATCGCGCTCTTCTGCAGCGCCAGCCCGACCAGCATCGACGACACGCTCTTGGTGACCGAGTTGATCGCGAGCAGGTCAGTGGCCGACGCGCCGGCGTAGTACGACTCGCCGACCAGCACACCGTTTCGTGCGACCAGCAGGCTGCGCAGGCCGGGCACGCCGGCGCCGTCGCGCAGCGCATCGGCCATCGCCGCCGGCGACAGGCCCTGGCTTTCGGGCGGCGCCACGGTCGGCCACTCGAACGGCGCGGCGTCGGCGGCGTGCACACGGCCCACGCCGGTACCCAGCGCCGCGGCGGCACCGGCCAGCACGAGTCGGCGCCTCGTGTTCACGCAGCGCTTGGCACGCCGTCGATGGCGATCAGGTTCGAGGTGGCTGCGCGCTGGCGCATCGCGATCAGCGGCTTGTACTCGGCCGAGAAATAGAAGGCCTTCAGCGCGGCCATGTCGGGGAACTCGAGCAGCACGTTGCGGTTCAGCGGGCGCTCGCCCTCGAGCGTTTCGCTGGCGCCACCTCGAACCAGATAACGCCCGCCGTAGGCCTTGATCACGGCCGGCACGAGGGCGCGGTATTCCTCGAAGAGGGCGGGGTCGGTCACTTGCACGTCGGCGTAGAGGTAGGCGGCCATGGCGGGATGCTCCTGTTGGACATGTTGAGGGCTCGAACGACGAAGTTCGAGTATCGGATCGGAAGCGCCGCGCGTCGCCCGTCAAAGGGTTTGCCCGAGGCAATGGCCGGCCCCGCCCTCTTCTCTTCACAGGGCAGGAACCCTAAAATACGCCTTGTTACATCTGGGCATCACACAAGGAGACTCGCATGAACGACGCAGTGAAAGGTCGCCCGTACCAGGAATCGCGCATCGAAGACGAGCCGATCCTCGGCCCCGTGCTGGCGCTGCCCGACGGGCGTTTCAAGCAGCTAACGTGGTTGGAACGTGTGCTGGTCGCGCTTCGCCTGACCAACGCCAAGCTGCTCGAAGCACGCCACTTCAAACCGGCACGTTCCTGAGCTCGAAGTTCTTCTGACCCGCGCCATTGCGCGGGCCGCCTCAGAACGGGTAATGCCGCGGCGTCGTCTGCAGCGTGACCCAGCGCAGCTCGGTGAACTCGTGCACGCCGGCCTTGCCGCCGAAGCGGCCGATGCCGCTGCCCTTGACGCCGCCGAAGGGCATCTGCGCTTCGTCGTGCACCGTCGGCCCGTTGACATGGCAGATCCCCGACTCGATGCGCCGCGCCACGTTCAGCGCGCGGTTGATGTCACGCCCGAACACCGCCGCCGACAGGCCGTATTCGTTGTCGTTGGCGCAGTCCACCGCAGCGTCGGCGCCTTCCACGCGCACGATGCACTTCACCGGCCCGAAGGTTTCTTCGTGATAGATGCGCATCTTCGGCGTCACGTGGTCGAGCAGCGTGGCCGGCATCAGCGTGCTGTCGGCCTTGCCGCCGCAGACGAGCTTCGCGCCTTTCGAGACCGCGTCGTCGATCAGCGCGTTGCAGTACTCGACCGTGCCCATGCCGATCACCGAGCCGAGCACCACCGGCTCGGGCTTGCGCGGGTCGCCGAGCGGCAATGACTTGACCTTCTTCGCGAACAGCACGACGAAGTCGTTGGCGATGCTGGCGTCGACGATGATCCGCTCGGTCGACATGCAGATTTGCCCCGAGTTGGCGAAGGCGCCGAAGGTGGCGGCGTTCACCGCGGCGTCGAGGTCGGCGTCGTCGAGCACCAGCAGCGGCGCCTTGCCACCGAGTTCCAGCACCGCAGGTTTCAGGTACTTGGCGCAGGTCATCGCGATCAGCCGGCCGACTCGCGTCGAGCCGGTGAAGTTGACCCGCCGCACCGCCGGGTGCGCGACCATCGCTTCGACCACCTTGCCGGCATCGGCCGGCGCGTTGGTGACGTAGTTCAACACGCCGGGCGGAAAGCCCGCGTCCTGGAAGGCTTCGACGATCAGCCGGTGGGTGTGCGGGCAGTTTTCGCTGCCCTTGAACACCACCGTGTTGCCGCAGGCGAGCGGCACGGCGATCGCGCGCACACCCAGGATCACCGGCGCGTTCCACGGCGCGATGCCGAGCACCACGCCTGCGGCAGAGCGCATGCCCATCGCGAGCGACCCCGGCACATCGGACGGGATGATCTCGCCGCTGATCTGCGTCGTCAGCGACGCCGCCTCGCGGATCATGCCGGCAGCCAGGTGCACGTTGAAGCCGCCCCACATGCCGGTGGCGCCGGTCTCGGCACACACCGCCTGGATGAACTGCGGCGTTTTCGCTTCGAGCGCGTCGGCCGCTTTCAGCAGCAGCATGCGGCGCTCGTTCGGGCCGGTCTGGCCCCAGGTCTTGAAGGCTTCGGCGGCGGCGTCGACCGCCGCAACGGCGTCGGCTTCGCTGGCCGCCGGCGCGCGGGTGGCCACGCTGCCATCGAGCGGGTTGCGGCGCTCGAAGGTCGCGCCCTTTTCAGCGGAAACGGCCAGGCCGTTGATGAGCATGGTCAGGTCGGACACGGTGTTCTCCTTCGTGGAAGTAGCTGGGCTGGCCTGGCCCAGGTAGGCCTGGCGGATGACGCTGGAGCGCGCGAGCAGAAAGGCGGGGCCGCTGGCGACCAGGCGGCCGCGTTCGAGCACCCAGCCGCGGTCGGCAACAGTGAGCGCCTTGCGCACGTTCTGCTCGACCATCAACACGGTGGTGCCGGCGTCGGCGATGCGGCGGGCAATCGCGAGCAGCTCGTCGACCATCTTCGGCGCCAGGCCGAGCGAGGGTTCGTCGAGCATCAGGAAACGTGGCGCACTCATCATCGCGCGCGCCACCGCGACCATCTGCTGCTCGCCGCCGCTCATCGTGCCGGCGAGCTGGCGCGCGCGTTCTGCCAGTTTGGGGAAGTCCTTGAACGCCTGCTGCAAGCGCGCGGCGCGCTCAAGCGACGAGACGAGCCAGCCGCCGAGTTCGAGGTTTTCGGTGACCGACATCTGCGGGAACAGTTGCCGCCCTTCGGGCACGAGCACGAGGCCGCGTTCGACGATCTGCGAGGTCTTGGCGTCGGGCTCGATCTCGCGGCCGTCGAGCAGCAGCCGGCCGCTGCGCGGGATCAAACCGGCGATGGCTTTGAGCAGCGTCGTCTTGCCGGCGCCGTTCGGGCCGAGGATCACGCTGAGGCCGGGGCGCACCTCCATCGACAGGTCACGCAGCACCATGAACGCGCCATAACCGGCGGCGAGGCCGTCGATCTTCAGGTGCGCGAGCTTTGTGCCGAGCACGGTTTCGATGTCCTGTTTCACGCGGCCTCCGTCATCTCGTCACCGAGGTAGGCCTCGACCACCTCGGCGTTGCGCACCACCTCGGCCGGCGAACCGTCGGCGATCTTGCGGCCCTGGTGCAGCACGATCACACGCTCCACATGCCGCATCAGAGTCGTCACCGCGTGTTCGATCCAGATGACGGTCAGGTCGAGTTCGTCGCGCAGGCGGCGGATCAGCTGCGCCATCGCTTCGACCTCGCTCTCGGCCAGGCCGGCCGCCACTTCGTCGAGCAGCAACAGCTTCGGCCGGGTTGCGAGCGCCATGCCGATCTCGAGCAGGCGTTGCTGCGAGGGTGTGATCGCGCCGGCCGGCAAGGCGGCCTGCGCTGTGAGGCCGATCAGGTTCAGGATGCTCGCCGTGTCTTTCAACAGCCACGACGCCTGGCGATTGCGCCCAGCGAACTGCAGGCCGAAGTCGACGTTGGCTTGGACGCTCAGCGAAGCGAACACTCGCGGGGTCTGGAACGTGCGCGCGATGCCCTGTTGCGCGTAACGGTGCGGCGCCGCGCCGGTGAGGCGGCGACCGAGCGCGAACAGTTCACCCGAGGTCGGTGCGATGACTCCGGACAGCGCGTTGAAGAAGGTCGTCTTGCCGGCGCCGTTCGGGCCGATGATGCCGACCAGTTCGCCGGGCGCGAACGCGGCGCTGACATCGTCGACGGCCGTGAGCCCGCCGAAACGCACGCTGACCTCGCGCGCTTCGAGCAACGCGTGGCCGTTCATGGCGCGACCTTCTTCTCGGCCGGGCGGCGCAGATCGCGCCACCAGTCGCGCACATCATCGCGCCACAGGCCGAAGGTCTGCCAGCGCAACGAGGCCAGGCCTCCCGGCAGGTACAGCACACACAGGATCAGCAGCAGGCCGAGCGACATCATGTAGAGCTGCGGCACCTGCAGGCGCAGCGTCTCGGCGAGCAGGCTGAACACCACCGCCGCGATCAACGGCCCCCACAGCGTGGCGGCACCGCCGACGAGCGCGATCAACACGGTCTGGAAACCGATGAAGGGGTTGAAGACGGTCGCAGGGTCGATGTAGGTCCAGCGCACGCTCATCACCGCACCGACCGCGCCGGCGAAGGCCGCGGTCAGCGCGAAGCCGGCCACCTTGACGAGCCGCGTGTTCACGCCAAGCGTCTGCGCACGCTGTTCGTCGGCACCGATGCCGGCCATCGCCAGGCCGAAGCGGCTGCGCCGCACGGCGATCGACACCAACACTGCCGCCACGGCCAGCGCCAGCATGGTCAGGTAGACCGTATCGCGCTCCGGCACGACCGTGAGCACGCGCCCGACGGTGCCGGTGACCTGCTTTTCCCAATAAGTGATGGCGTGGTGGATCAGCTCGGTCATGCCGAAGGTCAGCACCGCGAAGTAGGTGCCGCGCAGGTGCAGCACGGCCAGGCCCATCAGCACCGCGACCGCCGCAGCGATCGTGCCGCCCAGCGCGATGGCCACGAGCCACGACACGTGTTCGAGCAGCAACGCGCCGGCGTAGGCGCCGATGCCGAAGAAGGCCGAGGTCGCGAGCGACAGGTAACGTGTGCTGCCGCAGAAGAGGCTCCAGCTCGACGACAGCGTGGCATACATCAGGCAGGTCAGCGCCATCGACACCGCGAACTCGCTGGCGTAGTGCGGCACCGCCAGCGCCCAGCCGGCGAGACTGAAAAGAATCAGCAGGTCACGTTTCATTGGCGCACGAACAGGCCGTTCGGCCGCCACAGCAGGACCGCGATGAAGATGCCGTAGGACAGCAGCGACTTCAGCGACGGGTTGGTGAAATGCATGCCCACCGCTTCGATCACGCCGAGCGCCAGCCCGCCGGCGAGCGCCCCGCCCATGCTGCCGAAGCCGCCGAGCGTGATCACGATCAATGCGGTCACGGTGTAGGCCTCGCCCATCGACGGCGAGATCGTGTAGGTCATCGACAGCAGGCAGCCGGCCACGCCCGACAGCCCCAGGCCGACGCCGAACATCAGCGGGTGCAGGCGTTCGGTGTCGATGCCCATCAGCTGCGCGCCGGTCGGCGACTGCATCAGCGCGCGCACGCCCTTGCCGAGCAGCGTGCGGCGCAACACCACGATCAGTGCGGCGCTGAAGACGAGCGCCAGCGCGAGCAGCAGCAGCTTGTTGGCGGCGAACTGCGCGCCGCCCACGGCCACCGGGTCGGCCATGAAGTCGTAACCACGCAGGTCGCCGCCCCAGACCAGTTGCGCGAAGTTCTGCACCAGGAACATCAGACCGAAGCTGACCATCAGGCCACGCGCCTCGAACACGTCGAGGTTAGCGCTCGTGCGCGTCAGACGCCGGAAACACAGGCGGTGGATCACGAGGCCGAGCCCCATCAGCAGCACGAACGAGACCGGCACCATCAACAGCGGCGAGATGCCGAGCGCCGACTGCGCCGTCCAGGTGACGAACGCGCCGACCATCAGGAACTCGCCGTGCGCGATGTTCAGGATGCGCATCAGCCCGTACTGCAGGTTCAGCCCGAGCGCGACGAGCGCGTACAGGCCCCCGGTGATGAGGCCGGAGGCGATCAGTTCGAGCCAGGCACCTGCAGACATCGGTGGCGGCGAACTACACCCAGGCCGGCTTGGCCGGCATCAGCGGCGCGGTGGCACTGGCCTTCGGCCACACGACCTCGAACTCGCCCTTCTGCCACTGACCCACGGTGCCGGGTGTACCGACGTTCTCGCTGCCGTTGAACTTGATCTTGCCGATGATGGTGTTGTGCTCTGTGCCGGCGATGTAGTCGCGGATCGCCTTGCGGTCGAGCCCGGCCTTGGCGACGGCCGCGGTCAGGATCTCCAGGCCGGCCCAGGTCGCGCCGCTGGCCCAGCGGTCCGGTTCCTTCTGCGCGCCGAACTTCTTCACGTGCGCATCGAAATACGCCTTCGCGCCCGGGCTGGTCTTGCCGTTCCACGAGCCCATGCCGAGCACGCCTTCGGCGCCGGCCTGCATCACGTTGCGGTAGAGCTGGAACGCGGTGCCGACCGACGCGTAGAAAAACTTCGGGTTGAAGCCCACTTCCTTGCTCTGCCGGCTGGCAAGGATGGTGTCGGGCGGGTAGGTCAGGCCGACGAAGGCATCGGGCGCCTTGCCCTTCATCGAGCGCAGCACCGGCGACAGGTCCTTCACGCCCAGCGGGTAACTCTTGTCTTCGATGATCGACAGGCCGCTGCCCTGCACCGCCACCTTCAGCGCGGCGTAGTTCTCCAGGCCGAACAGGTCGTCGACATAGATCACCGCGATGGTCTTCGCGCCGTTGGCCTTCAACATGTCGACCAGCGCGTCCATCATCGGCTTGGGCTGCTGCAGCATCAGGAAGAAAAACGGCAGCTTCATCTCGGCGAGGCGCCGGCTCAATGCGGTCGGTGCGACGAAGGGGTAGCCGAAACGGTTGGCCAGCGGCGCGACCGCGAAGTTGGCGTTGCTGCCCCAGGGCGGCAGGATCAGGTCGACCTTGTCGCTGCCCATCAGCTTTTCGTAGGTGCGCACGCAGGTCTCGATGTCGCTGCGGTCGTCGGAGCTGATCAACTCGATCTGGCGCTTCGTGCCCTTCACGTTCAGGCCACCCGCCGCGTTCTGCTGCTCGGCCCAGAGCAGGTAGTTGGGCTCCTGGCTGACCTGCGCGCCGGTCGTCCACGGCCCGGTGCGGGCCATCGCGTAACCCACCCGCACCGGGCCGGCCTGGGCGTGGCCGATGCTCGGCAGGGCCAGCGCCGCGGGCAGGGCGGCGGCGGCCTGGAGGACGGTGCGGCGCTGAAGGCCGGCGGGCGGGTTGCGGCGAACGCTCATGGTGTGTCTCCGGGAGTGGGTCGTGGGCGGGCACCGGCTCGCACGGCCGGCTCGCAGCGATTCTGGTCAGGGTGGTGCGGCGTTGCTTGCCGGCGCATGCATTCACGCTTGCCGATCCGTGCACGGCCGACCCGGGCTTTCCCGAGGGGCCGGGTTCTGGCGCTTGAGGGGCACCGGCCCAGCCGTTAGGCTCCGGCCAAACCACGCTGCACGATGGCCACGAACCTCTCCACCATGAGCACCGACCAGGTGGCCGCCCCCGAGCGCGCCGGGTTCTGGTCGGACTGGGTCAACCGCCTGTTCTGCGGCCTGCAGTCCGACCTGTACGGCGACACCGAGTTCGACGGCCGCATGTCGACCGTGCACGCCGGCGACATCGTGCTGACGCGCCTCGAAGCGAACCGCCACCGCGTGATGCGCTCGGCCTCGCTGGCACGCGCTTCCGACACCGGCTACCTGAAGATCGTGGCGCCCTACCTCGGCTGCGCCGGCGTCGAGCAGAACGGCCGCGAGGCCTGGGTGACGCCCGACCAGTGGAGCATCTACGACACGACCGACAGCTACGCGGTGGCCAACCCGGTGCGCGTGGAACACCTGATCGTGATGGTGCCGAAGGCGCGGCTGGTCGAACGTGGTCTCGCGCTCGACCCGCTGATGGCGCGGCGCCTGGGCGGCAGCGGCGGCGTGGCACGGCTGGCGCTCGAGACCATGCGCTCGGCCTACCGCGAGCTGCCGGGCATGAGCGAGGCGGCGGCGCGCGGCGTGGGCGACGCGATCACGCAGTTCGTGCACCTGTCGATGCTCGACCTGGCCGGCATCGGCACTGCGGTGACGCAGCGTGAAGCGCTGCGCGAGCGCATCAAACAACTGGTGAACGAACGCCTGGGCGACCCGCAGCTCTCGGTCGACGGCATCGCGCAATCGCTCAACTGCAGCCGGCGCCACCTCTACAACGCCTTCTCCGAAGAACCCGACGGCGTGGCCGGCTACATCCTGCGGCGCCGGCTCGAAGCCTGCCGCCAGAGCCTGGCCGACACCCACAACGAACGGCGCTCGATCACCGACATCGCGTTCAGCTTCGGCTTCTCGAACATGGCGCACTTCAGCCGCGTGTTCCGCAGCCACCTCGGCGTGCCGCCGAGCGACTACCGGCGCATGGCGGGCGGGCTGAGCCACTGAGCGGTGCCGCCATCGCGGATACTCGTCCGCATGTCTTCCCTGGTGTTCTTCAAGCTGCTCACGATCTTCATCGTGGTGGCCATCGGCTGGATCGTCGGCAAGCTCAAGTGGCTGGGCACAGGCGACCCGGCGCGCACGCTGGCCAACGCGGCCTACTACATCTTCGTGCCGGCGCTGCTGTTTCGCACCACCGCGCGCATCGACTTCAAGACCATGCCCTGGGACACGCTGGTCGCAGTGTTCGTGCCGATGCTGGTGATGATGGTCGTCGTCTACGTGGTGCAACGCCGGGCCAACCGCTCGGGTGCGCTGCCGGTCGCAGCGCCTGGCGTGCGCGCGATCTCGTCGGTGTTCGGCAACACGGTGCAGGTCGGCATTCCGATGGCGGCGGCGCTGTTCGGCGAAACCGGCCTGGCGATCCACCTCGCCATCGTCAGCCTGCACGCGCTGGTGTTGCTCACGCTCGTGACCGCATTGGTCGAGCTCGACCTGGCGCGCGCCAAACACGATGGCGGCCAGACGCACCTGATGCAGACGCTGCTCTCGACCGCGCGCAACACCATCATCCACCCGGTCGTGCTGCCGGTGCTGATCGGCCTGACCTGGAACGCGCTCGGCCTGCCGATCCCGGCGGTGGCCGACGAGATCCTGCAAACGCTCGGCTCGGCCGTCGTGCCGCTGTGCCTGGTCTTGATCGGCATGGCGCTCGCGTACTACGGCGTGCAGGGCGCGGCGCGCGCGGCGGTGGTGCTGTCGCTGCTCAAGCTCCTGGTGCTGCCGGCGCTGGTGCTCGCGGTCGCGCACTGGGGCTTCAAGTTGAGCGGCATGCCGCTGACCGTGATCGTGATGATGGCGGCGCTGCCGATCGGCAGCAACGCCTTGATCTTCGCGCAGCGTTACCACGCGCTCGAAGCCGAGATCACGGCCGCCACCGTGTTCTCGACGCTCGCCTTCGTGGCCGTGGCGCCGCTGTGGTTGACGGTGTTGCAGTTGCTCGCCTGAGCCCCTGCCAGCGCCCACCCTGGCAGGCAGATTGCTAGGGGGAACACTAGAGAGCAGCGCCCGGTGCGCCGCCTATCATTCAGCCCCTTGCTCTCACGAAGAGCGCCACCGTTCAACTTTCTGGAACCACCCATGAAACTCCGCGGATTCACGCTTTCCACGCTCGCCGCGAGCGCCCTGCTGGGCGGCGCCGGCGCGGCCTTCGCCGCCAAGACCCTGGTGTACTGCTCCGAAGGCAGCCCCGAAGGTTTCAACCCGCAGTTCTTCACCACCGGCACCACCGCCGACGCGTCGTCGGTGCCGATGTACAACCGCCTCGTCGAGTTCGACACCGGCACCACCAACCTGGTGCCCGGCCTGGCCGAAAGCTGGACCGCCGGAGCCGACGGCCTCTCCTACACCTTCAAGCTGCGCAAGGGCGTGAAGTTCCACAGCAACGCCAAGTTCACGCCCACTCGGGACCTGAACGCCGACGACGTGCTGTTCTCGTACAACCGGCAAGCCGACCCGAACCACCCGTTCGCCAAGGTCACGCCGGGCCAGACCTTCGCGTACTTCGAAGACATGGACATGAAGAACATCGTCGACCGCGTCGAGAAGGTCGATGCGATGACGATCAGGTTCGTGCTGAAGAAGCCCGAAGCGCCGTTCATGGCGAACCTGGCGATGGACTTCGCCTCGATCCACTCGGCCGAATACGCCGACAAGATGATGGCCGCGAAAACGCCCGACGTGATCGACAAGGAGCCGATCGGCACCGGCCCGTTCCAGTTCGTCTCGTACCAGAAAGACGCCGTCATCCGCTACAAGGCGTTCGACGCGCACTGGGGCGGCCGCCCGAAGATCGACAACCTGGTCTACGCGATCACCACCGACGCCTCGGTGCGTTACGCCAAGCTGAAGACCGGCGAGTGCCACGTGATGGCGTTCCCGAAGCCGGCCGACGTGGCGCTGATGAAGAACGACCCGAACATCAACCTGGTGCAGCAGAACGGCCTGAACGTCGGCTACATCGCGTTCAACATCGAGAAGAAGCCTTTCGACAACAAGCAGGTTCGCCAGGCCCTGAACATGGCCGTGAACAAGAAGGCGATCCTCGACGCGGTGTTCCAGGGCGCCGGCCAGGTCGCGAAGAACCCGATCCCGCCGACGCTCTGGTCGTACAACGACAAGGTCACCGACTACGTGTACGACCCGGTCAAGGCGAAAGAGCTGCTGGCCAAGGCCGGTTTCCCGAACGGCACCGAAGTCGAACTCTGGTACCTGCCGGTCACGCGCCCCTACAACCCGGACGGCAAGCGCATGGCCGAGCTGATCCAGGCCGACTGGGAAAAGATCGGCGTCAAGACCAAGCTGCTGACCTTCGAGTGGGGCGAGTACCGCAAGCGCAGCAAGGTCGGCGAACAGCACGCGATGATGTTCGGCTGGTCGGGCGACAACGGCGACCCGGACAACTTCTTCGTGCCGCTGCTCAGCTGCGCGGCCGTGAAGGCCGGTGGCAACGTGGCGCGCTGGTGCAACAAGGACTTCGAAGACGCGATCCAGAAGGCCAAGGGCGTGACCAAGCAGGCCGACCGCGCCGCGTTCTACGAAAAGGCGCAACTCATCGCCAAGGAAGAAGCGCCGTGGATCACCATCGCCCACTCGGTGCGTTTCGACCCGGTGCGCAAGGAAGTGATCGGCTACAAGATGGACGCCACCGCCCACCACTACTTCAACAAGGTGGACCTGGTCGAGAAGAAGTGACGCCCACGCGTCGCCTCGCCACAGCGATCGACAAGGGGGCTCGCGCCCCCTTTTTTCTGACCGCGGCAACCTGACATGTTTTCCTTCATCGCCAAACGCCTCGGCCTGGTCGTGCCCACGTTCCTGGGCATCACCCTGCTGGTCTTCGCGCTGATTCGCCTGCTGCCGGGCGACCCGGTCGAAGCGCTGTCGGGCGAGCGGGGCATGACGACCGAACGTTACGAACGCCTGATCAAGGAGTTCGGCCTCGACCGGCCCTTGCCGGTGCAGTACGCCGACTATTTGTGGAAGGCCGTGCACGGCGACCTGGGTTTTTCGACGATCACGCACGAGCCGGTGTTCAAGGAGTTCATCACCCTGTTCCCGGCCACCATCGAGCTGAGCATCTGCGCGATGCTGCTCGCGCTCGTGATCGGCATCCCCGCCGGCATCTTCGCGGCCGTCAAGCGCAACACCGTGTGGGACTACTCGGTGATGGGCGCCTCGCTCACCGGCTTCTCGATGCCGATTTTCTGGTGGGGGTTGCTGCTGATCCTGACCTTCTCGGTCACGCTCGGCTGGACACCGGTGTCGGGCCGCATCGCGATCCGCTTCGACATTCCGCCGGTCACCGGCTTCATGCTGATCGACTCGCTGCTCTCGTCCGACAAGGGCGCGTTCAAGAGCGCGCTGTCGCATTTGATCCTGCCGTCGATCGCGCTCGGCACGATCCCGCTCGCGGTGATCGCGCGCATGACACGCTCGTCGATGCTCGAAGTGCTGCGTGAAGACTATGTGCGCACCGCACGCGCGAAAGGCGCGTCGAGCTTTCGCATCGTCGGCATCCACGCCTTGCGCAACGCGCTGATCCCGGTCGTCACGACCATCGGCCTGCAGGTCGGCACGCTGCTCGCGGGCGCGATCCTGACCGAGACGATCTTCTCGTGGCCCGGCATCGGCAAGTGGCTGGTCGAGGCGATCCACCGGCGCGACTACCCGGCGGTGCAGGGCGGCATATTGCTGTCGGCCACGGTCATCATCGGCGTGAACCTGATCGTCGACGTGTTGTACGGCGTGATCAACCCGCGGATCCGGCACACATGAGCGCCAGCCCTGACGTCATCGTGCAGGAGCAGGCACCGCCCTCGCCCTTCGCGGAGCTCTGGCGCGACTTCCGCCGCAACCGCGGCGCGGTGATCGGCCTCGTGGTCATCGTCGCGCTGGTGCTGTGCGCACTCTTCGCCGACGTGATCGCGCCGTATTCGCCGAAAGAACAGTTCCCCGACGCGGTGCTGAAAGCGCCGTCGACGCAGCCGATCGGCGGCCACGTGTTCCTGCTCGGCACCGACCCGGTCGGCCGCGACGTGCTCTCGCGGCTGATCCACGGCACGCGCCTGTCGCTGATCATCGGCCTGGTCTCGGTCGGCCTGTCGCTGACCGGCGGCGTGCTGCTGGGCTTGCTCGCCGGCTTCTTCCGCGGCGGCGTCGAGTTCACGATCATGCGGCTGATGGACATCATGCTGGCGCTGCCCAGCCTGTTGCTCGCCGTCGCCGTGGTCGCGATCCTCGGGCCGGGCCTCGTCAACGCGATGTACGCGATTGCCATCGTGATGCTGCCGCACTTCGTGCGCCTGACCCGCGCGGCCGTGATCGGCGAAATGGGCAAGGACTACGTGGCCGCGTCGCGCATCGCCGGCGCCGGCACCGGCCGCCTGATGTTCGACACCGTGCTGCCGAACTGCGCCGCGCCGCTGATCGTGCAGACGACGCTCGGCTTCTCGACCGCGATCCTCGACGCCGCGGCGCTCGGTTTCCTCGGCCTCGGCGCGCAGCCGCCCACGCCGGAATGGGGCTCGATGCTCGCCAGCGCGCTCGAATTCATCCAGAGCGCGTGGTGGGTCGTCACGCTGCCGGGCCTGGCGATTCTGGTCTCGGTGCTCGCGTTCAACCTGATGGGCGATGGGCTGCGTGATGCGCTCGACCCGAAGCTCAAACGCTGACCGCCATGGCCTTGCTCGAAGTCGAAAACCTGCGCGTTGAATTCGGTTCGGAAGCCGCGCCGTTCAAGGCCGTCGACGGCATGAGCTTCACGCTCGACGCCGGTGAAGTGGTCGGCGTGGTTGGCGAGTCCGGTTCCGGCAAGAGCGTGACCGCGCTCGCACTGATGGGCCTGATCGACGAGCCCGGCCGTGTGCGTGCGCAGCGCCTCGCCTTCGACGGCCGCGACCTGCTGACGATGCCCGTCAAGGAACGCCGCCAGCTGCTCGGCAAAGACATCGCGATGATCTTTCAGGACCCGATGACGAGCCTGAACCCGTGTTTCACGGTCGCGTTCCAGCTGATGGAAACATTGAAGATCCATGAAGGTGGCAACCAACGCGAGCTGCGCGCACGCGCGTTCGAGCTGCTGCGCGCGGTCGAGATCCCCGACGCCGAGCGCCGGCTCGACGCCTACCCGCACCAGCTGTCCGGCGGCATGAGCCAGCGGGTGATGGTCGCGATGGCGATCGCCTGCAACCCGCGCCTGCTGATCGCCGACGAACCGACCACCGCGCTCGACGTGACGATCCAGGCGCAGATGCTCGCGCTGCTGCTGAAGCTGCAGAAAGAACGTGGCATGGCCCTGCTGCTGATCACGCACGACCTCGGCGTGGTCGCCGAGATCGCACAGCGTGTGCTGGTGATGTACGCCGGCCAGCTGGTCGAAACCGCGCACGTGCCGCAGGTCTTCGACGCGCCGCGCCACCCGTACACGGAGGCGCTGTTGTCGGCGCTGCCCGAACACAACATCGGCCAGCGCCGGCTGAGTTCGATGGGCGGCGTGGTGCCGGGCGCTTACGACCGCCCGGCCGGCTGCCTGCTGGCGCCGCGCTGCCCGTACGTGCAGCCGCGTTGCCGCACAGAGCAGCCGCCGCTGATCGGCGAGCCGGGCGCGCAGGCACGTTGTTTTTATCCGCTGACGCAAAGCGTGGCGGCGCTGGCATGAACGCGCCCGTGCTCGAAGCGCAGGCCCTCGCCAAGCACTACAGCGTCTCCACCGGTTTCCTCAAGCCGAAAGCCCTGGCCCGCGCGCTCGACGGCGTGTCGTTCGCGCTCGCAGCCGGCCACACGCTCGCCGTGGTCGGCGAATCGGGCTGCGGCAAGAGCACGCTGGCGCGCCAACTCACGATGATCGAAGCGCCGACCAGCGGCACGCTGAACCTGAACGGCGCCGACGTGACGCATGCCGATGCGACTTTGAAAAAGCAGTTGCGCCAGCAGGTGCAGATGGTGTTCCAGAACCCGTTCGCGAGCCTGAACCCGCGCAAGAAGATCGGTCATGCGCTCGAAGAGCCGCTGGCCATCAACACGCCACTGTCGGCCGAAGCCCGCACCCAAAAAGCGCGCGCGATGATGGCGCGGGTCGGCCTGCGGCCCGAGCATCACGCGCGTTACCCGCACATGTTCTCCGGCGGCCAGCGCCAGCGCGTGGCGATCGCACGTGCGCTGATGCTGCAGCCGAAAGTCGTCGTGCTCGACGAGCCGGTCTCGGCGCTCGACGTGTCGATCCAGGCCCAGGTGCTGAACCTGCTGATGGACCTGCAGGACGAAACCCGCGTCGCCTACGTCTTCATCTCGCACAACCTCGCGGTGGTCGAATTGATCGCCGACGAAGTGCTGGTGATGTACCTCGGCAAGGTCGTCGAGCAGGCGCCGAAGACGACGCTGTTCGCCACGCCGCGCCACCCCTACACCCGCGCGCTGCTGGCCAGCACGCCGCGCATCGACGCCAGCGCGCGCCAGACGCGCCAGGTGCTGACCGGCGAGTTGCCGTCGCCGCTGAACCCGCCGAGCGGCTGCGCCTTCCACAAGCGCTGCCCGTTCGCGGTGCCACGCTGCGAAGCCGAGGTGCCGGTGCTCGAAGCGCTGGGCGGCGGGCAACGGGTGGCGTGCCACCGCGTGCACGAGATCGGCTGACGCCAGCGGCTTCGCACAAGCGTCCACCGTCAGCAACAATCGCTTCAGGTTCGACGGGGAGTCTCATGAAGAATGCGATGCGCGTGCTCGGGGCACTCTTTGCCGCCGCAACGTTGGCCGGGTGCGGTGGCGGTGGCGGCGGCGAAACCGCCGGCCCCGCTCCTGCTCCGTCCCCCAGCCCGGCGCCATCGGCGGCCACTCCGGTGCGCCTGCAGTCCGGCAACGGTCCGCCACTCATTCAGGCGGTCATGCAGGGCGGGGAAACTGTGCTGAGCGTGGCCCAGTTCGTTGTGGATTCGGTCGATCGCCTGGACCGACCCGGCGCGATGTCACCCATCACCGAAACCTGTGCGGGCGGCGGCCAGCTGACACTGACCTTGACCGATCGTGACGGTAACGGCACCGCTTCGGCAGGTGACCGTGTGAGCGTCCTGGTGCGCGATTGCCTGGTGCCCATCGTCAGCGCAGCCATCAGCGGCTCGATCGAAATCGAACTGACCAGCGTCGCCGGTCTGCCCGCCGGCAGCAGGCGCGGCACGATTTCTCTGGCTACTGGCCTGACTTACGGTGCAACCGCCGCCGGGACCAGCACGATGCTCGGCTCGATGCAGTTCGAGGGATCGTCTGCCACCACGCGCGAGACGCTGCGCGTGGTGGCGTCACCCGCCGACGATTTGCGCTTCTCGCTCGTCCGCTTCGGGGCGACGACCGTGGGGGCGATCCGCGAGCCCGACCTGTCGAAGACGATCAAATACGACGAGGCCCACTCGGTCATCACGTTGAGCTATCGCTACGAGAGCCAGGCCTACCTGGGCAGCGTCATCGTCGGCACACCCGAGCCGTTGCAAGCCTATCTGGACACCCAGCCTGACAAAGGCCGCGTCGAGCTCACCGGCGCCGGCGGCACCAGGCTGACGCTGACGCCGAGTATCGACACCGCCGGCAACAGCAGCCGGTATCAGATCGCGGTCGACAGCGACGGCGACGGTGGCAACGATGCCGTCACCACCGTCGACTGGATCGAAACCTCGACCGGCTTCCTCTGGTGGGGCGGCACGAGTGCAGTGGGCCTGAGCCCGCCCGCGTTCCAGGTCCTGCCTTACTTCGCGTACTACTTCCGCGCGGAAGCAGCCTTCAAATGGATCGACTCGAGTGCCAGCGTGCTGCGCCTTCAGTTCTCTCGCCCGATCGCGTCGACGGCACCGAGTCTGTATTTCCGTTTCAAAGACAACGGCACCGGCACGTTCGAGAACATGCCCCCGGTCGACGTCGAAGCCAACACAGAGCGGCATGGCGCGCTCTTTGTCATCCGGCCCGCCAGCCCGTTGCGGCATGCCAGGTTCTATTCCCTTGAAACATCGCTCGACGGCACGAACTGGTCTCTGGCCGTGACGCTTCAGGACACGCTGGGCAACAGCACGCTCAGCGCATCGTGGCCAGGCACGAGCATCGTCACGCCGGACAACTTGCGTGCGATCGCAAGCGCGAACCTCCAGGCCTTGTTCGGTGCAGCCGACCAGGTGCTTCTCGATGGGCGGGGCTCGACCACGACGCAGCGGCCGATCGCAGGCTACCGCTGGACGCAGCTGACAGGCACACCTTTGCACTTCGACACCCCGAACGCCGCGCAGACGCTTGTTTCCTGGGGCCAGGCGCCGCCCACCGGCATCGAATCCGCACTGGTCGAATTGACCGTGACAGACTCGGCCGGCGACAGCGACAGCGTACGCATAGCGATCGTGTCGGCCGAGCTCGCCGGCGCGAGGCACCTGCTCTACTACCGCAGCAGCGCCGGTGACTTCATCGGCTCCGGCCTCAGCGCCGTGGTGACCGAGTCGTTGGGCGTGTTCATCGACCGCCAATACGGCCCAGGACTTCTGGAAATGCAGTTCAGCGGCAATGCCAGTTTCATGTATTCCAGCCTGAGACTGGCCACAGCCGATGGTGCGCCGTTTCGGGTCGGCGCCTACGAAAACACTGTCCGCTTCGATTTGGAAGTCGCCCGGAATATCCTCGACTTCGGCGCGGCAAGCCGCGGATGCAACCAGACCTTCGGGCGCTTCGACGTGCTGGAAGTGCAACTCGACAACGCAGGGAACTTCACAAAATTCGCCGTCGACTTCGAACAACACTGCGAACAGCCGACGGCGCCACCCCTGTTCGGCAGTTACCGCCTGAACAGCACGATTCCGCTGCGGCGCTAGCCGCGAATTTACAGGCCCGAAACATGCACGGGGTTGTATGGCGCTACAACGTCGCCAGCACCACTTGACGAGAGCACGGCATGAACCTCGTACCTCACGGCGCGCTCAAGCACGCGGCCATCGCAGTGGCGGCTCTGGGCCTCGCCGCCTGTGGCGGCGGGGGCTCCGACGCCGGAACCACACCCACGATCGACACCGCCCAGCGCACCCGGGCCGCCACCACGACCGCCACGAACCACAGCGCCTGCGTCGCCGTCAAGCCGTTCTACTGGGAGATCGGCGACAGGGCCGGCCTGATGGCCAGCGCTTCGGTCAACGCCACCGGCTCGGCCACGACCTACGACGCCTCCACGGTGATGAACATCGCCTCGGCATCGAAGTGGCTCTACGGTGCCTACGTGGTCGAGCGCCGCGGTGCGGCCGGGCTCAGCACCGCGGACATCAAGTTCCTCAACTTCCGCAGCGGCTACACCAGCTTCACCAGTTGCCAACCTGGGCAGACGGCGGGCTCGTGCGCGCTCGCGTCGACCAACAGCGTCTACACCGCGGCCACCGATGGCAAGTACCTCTACGACGGCGGCCACATGCAGGTGCACGCCAGCCTGATGGGCCTGGACGCGCTCGACAACACGACCCTCGCCGCCGAGATGGAAAGCCAGCTCGGCAGCGATGTCGACATCGCCTACAGCCAGCCGCAGCTCGCCGGCGGCGTGCGCACCAGCGCCGCGAACTACGCGCGCTACCTGCGCAAGCTGCTCGGTGGCCAGCTGCGCATGGGTGCCGCACTCGGCAGCAACGCGGTCTGCACCAACCCCGCGACCTGCAGCGGCGCGCTCGGCACGCCGGTGCCACTGAACGAGAGCTGGAGTTATTCGATCGGCCACTGGGTGGAGACCGACCCGGCGGTGGGTGACGGCGCCTTCAGCAGCGCCGGCGCGTTCGGCTTCTACCCGTGGGTCGATTCGGCCAAACGCTTCTACGGGATCGTGGCGCGCCAGGACCTGCAGTCCGGCAGCGGTTTCGACTCGGCGTTCTGCGGCCGCCTGATCCGCAAGGCGTGGTTGACGGGGGTAGCCCAGTAGGCGACACGGGATCGCACCGGCCCCTAGAATCGGCGCCGATCGCCAGGCAATAGAGCCCCTCTACCACCCAGCCGAAAGAAGCCCATGACCACCACCCGTCGCTGTTTCATGATGACCGTCGCCGCCGCCGGCGCCGCCCTGACCGCCCAGCGTGCTCTGGCCCAGGCCAAGCTCGACGAGAAAGACCCGCAGGCCGTCGCGCTGGGTTACGTCGCCGACAGCAGCAAGGCCGACGCCAAGAAGTACCCCAAGCACACGGCCGCGCAGCTCTGCAACAACTGCGCGCTGTGGCAATCGAAGCCGACCGACGCGCTCGGCAACTGCCCGCTGTTCGCCGGCAAGCAGGTCGAGGCCAAGGGCTGGTGCAGCGCCTGGGCCAAGAAGGCCTGAGCACCCGCGTGCCGCAGCGCGGCGAGGTTTGAGACAATCGCGCCATGACCTCGACCGACCTGCAAGCCTCGATCGCCCACATGGGCGCCTGCGCCCGTGCTGCCAGCGCGCACATGGCTGCGGCGCCGACGCTCGCCAAGAACAACGCGCTGCTGGCACTCGCGCGCCTGCTGCGCAGCGAAGGCGCGGCGCTGGCGGCGGCCAATGCACAGGACATCGCAGCCGCACAATCTGCGGGCCTCGCGGCACCGCTGGTCGACCGGCTCAAGCTCACCGGCAGCATCGTCGAGACCGTGGCCCAGGGCTGCGAGCAGATCGCGGCCATGCCCGACCCGATCGGCGAGATCACCAATCTGCGCAGCCGCCCGAGCGGCATCCAGGTCGGCCAGATGCGCGTGCCGCTCGGTGTGTTCGGCATGATCTACGAGAGCCGGCCGAACGTGACGATCGAAGCCGCGTCGCTGGCGATCAAGAGTGGCAACGCCTGCATCCTGCGCGGCGGCTCGGAGGCGATCCACTCCAACCTGGCGCTGTGGAAGCTGGTGCAGGCCGCGCTCACCGAAGCCGGCCTGCCGCCCGACGCGGTGCAACTGGTGCAGACGACCGACCGCGCCGCCGTCGGCTTCCTGATCGCTTCACCGGAAGCGGTGGACGTGATCATCCCGCGTGGTGGCAAGGGGCTGATCGAGCGCATCAGCCGCGAAGCGAAAGTGCCGGTCATCAAGCACCTCGACGGCAACTGCCACGTGTATGTCGACGCGAGCGCCGAGCTCGAACTGGCGCTGCGCGTGACCGACAACGCCAAGACGCAGAAGTACAGCCCGTGCAACGCGGCCGAATCGTTGCTGGTGCACGAAGCGATCGCGCCCGCGTTCCTGCCGAAGATCGGCGCGCTGTTCGCGGCCAAGGGCGTGGAGATGCGCGGCGATGCGGCGGCGCTGGCCTTGCTCGCGGGCGTAGCGCAAGCGAAGCTCGTCGCCGCGAGCGAGCAGGACTGGTCCGAGGAATACCTGGCGCCCATCATCAGCGTGAAAGTCGTGGCCGGCCTCGACGAAGCCATCGCCCACATCAACCGCTACGGCTCGCACCACACCGACGCGATCCTGACCGACACGCACTCGCACGCGATGCGCTTCCTGCGCGAAGTCGACTCCGCCAGCGTGATGGTCAACGCGTCGACGCGTTTTGCCGACGGTTTCGAATACGGCCTGGGCGCCGAGATCGGCATCAGCACCGACAAGTTCCACGCCCGCGGGCCGGTCGGCATCGAAGGCCTCACATCGATGAAGTGGGTCGTTCTGGGACACGGTGAAACCCGCGGCTGACACCGCACCAGCTTGGGCGAGAATCCGCCCATGACCGACACCCGCCGCGCGCTCGTCCTGTTCTCGGGCGGGCAGGACTCCACCACCTGCCTGGTCTGGGCGCTGCAACGTTATGCCCACGTCGAAACCATCGGCTTCACCTACGGCCAGCGGCATCTGGTCGAACTCGACTGCCGCGTTCCGGTGCGCGAGCAGCTGCGCCAACAGTTCCCGCACTGGGCCCACCGGCTCGGCGCCGACCACCTGATCGACCTCTCGCTGCTCGGCCAGATCTCCGACACCGCCCTCACCGACGAACGCCAGATCGAGATGAAGGCCGGCGGCCTGCCCAACACCTTCGTGCCGGGGCGCAACCTGCTGTTCTTCAACTTCGCGGCCGTGATCGCGCACCGGCGCTCGCTCAGCGTGATGGTGGGCGGCATGTGCGAGACCGACTTTTCCGGCTACCCCGACTGCCGCGACAACACGCTGAAGGCGCTGCAGGTCGCGATCAGCCTCGGCCTCGATGCGCCGATGACGATCGACACCCCGCTGATGTGGCTCGACAAGGCGCAGACCTGGGCCCTGGCCGAGCAGCTCGGCGGCGAGCCGCTGATCGAACTGGTGGTCGAACACACGCACACCTGCTACCTCGGCGACCGGCGCCAGCGCCACGCCTGGGGCTACGGCTGCGGCATGTGCCCGGCCTGCGACCTGCGCCGCAACGGCTACGACACGTGGTTGGACGGCGGCATGGGTGTGGCGACCGACAGCCGCGACACCGACCTCGACAGCGAGAGCGCGTTCACGCCCTTTGCCGACACCAACGTCGACCCGGGCGCGGGCCGCTGAACCCCCTTGAGCAGCTTCCAGATCGTCTGCTGGGTGATCGGCGCCGCGCTGCTGTTCTGGATTGTGGGCGCCTACAACCGGCTCGTCGGTCTGCGCAGCGCCATCGTGCGCCAGTTCGCGCCGGTCGATGAGCAGTTCAGACTGCGCCATGCCTTGCTGCACGAACAGCTGGAAGCGCTCGGGCCGCTGCTCGGTGACGGCGGGGCGGCGCTCGACGCGCTGAACGCAGCTTGCCAACAGGCCGAAGCCGCGTGTTCGCACGCCCGGTTGCGGCCGGGGTCGACCGGCGCCATTGCGAGTTTGCGGCTGGCCGAAGAGATCCTGAACGAAGCGCGTGCGCGCCTGGCCACACCGTCGCCAGCGAGCGCCGACGCCCAGGAACTGGTCGCCCGCATCACCGCGACCGACACCACCCTGGCGTTCGCCCGGAACCAGTTCAACGACGCGGTGCTGGAGTACAACCACGCCGTGAAGCAGTTCCCGACCGCTCTGATCGTCAGCCTGTTCGGCTTCAAGGCCGCGGGCACCTTGTGAAGGGGATTCCCGCCGATGGATGACACGCCGCACACCGCAGAAGCCAGCGCCGAGCAACAGCGCGCGCAGCACGACGCCGCGGCCGTTGCGCTGGGCCGCGTCAATGGTGCGCTCGAACTCCACGCCGCCCTGCTGGCACTGATGCTGCCGGCCGGCAGCCGGCGCGCCGCACGCATCTGGGCCACCGAGGCCGACGCCGCACCCGCCTGTCAAGCCTTGCTCGAACACGCCAGCCACCTGCATGGCAACGCCCGTCTGCCGTGGTTCGAGCTGCTGCTCTCGCGCATGCGGCGCCAGCCCTTGCCGGCACGGCAGGCCCTGCTCGAAGCAAGCCGCCGGGTCATGCAGGCCCGTGGTTCGGTGCGGCCGATCGACAGGCTGCACTGGCTCGCGATGCGCCAGCGGCTCGGTGGCAACGCGGCGGTCAAGGTCAAGAGCGCGGCCAGTGTCGAGATGTCGCAACTCGCCGGCGACACGCTGCAGGCCATCGCCAGCTACAGCGCGTTTCTGTCGCGCATGGTGCCCACCGAAACGACCGACGCCAGCACCCCGAGCGCCGGGCCGGCCTGGTACGACAGCGTGATGGCGCCGTGGCAAGCCAGCGAGAGCGTGCCCCCCTGCCAACCGCCCGACGCCGACGCGCTGGTCACGGCCCTGCAAGAATTGCAGGTGCTGGCGTGGATGCAAAGGCCGGTGCTGGTGCGTGGCTGGTTCGACGCGGCCGTGGCGCACAGCGTGCACCGCCGTCTCGGCAATGGCGCAGCCGACGCGCTGCGCCTGAGTTGCACTTTGCTCGATTCGCCGTTGCCACCGGCGCTGGCCAAACACTTTGTCGAAGCCATCGAACCCCTGAAAGAGCGCCGCTGATGAAAACGATCTGGATTCCCCGACTCCTGCTGCTGCTCACCGCCTGCGGTGTGCAAGCCCAAGGCAACGACCCGCAGGCGCTGCGCGCCAGCAGCCTGGCCGCCACCTGCGCACAATGCCACGGCACGGCCGGCCGCGCGCTGCCAGGTGCCGTGGTGCCCGGCCTGGCCGGGCTGCCCGCAGGCTACCTCGCCGAGCAGATGAAGGCCTTCAAGAACGGCACCCGCACCGCAACCGTGATGCATCAAATCGCCAAGGGTTACAGCGAGGCGCAGATCGAACAGCTGGCAAGCTACTTTTCGGCGCAGAAAACGGAAGGCCCACGATGAGACTGCAACGACGCGACCTGATCAAAGCCGCCGGTGCTGCCGGCGCACTGGCCCTGACGGGCTGTGCGGCCAACATGATCGGCACGCCCGACAGGGCGCGCGTGCTGGTGGTGGGCGGCGGCTTCGGCGGCGCCACCGCTGCGAAGTACGTGCGCTTCTTGTCCGGCGGGAAGATCGACGTGGTGCTGGTCGAACCCGAATCGGCTTTTGTCTCGTGCCCGATGTCGAACCTGGTGCTTGGCGGCACCCGGCTCGTCGCCGAGCTGACCGTGCCGTACTCATCGCTGACCCAACAGCACGGTGTGACCGTGGTGAAGGACATGGTCGCCAGCATCGACCCGGTCAAGCGCGTGGCCGTGCTCGCGTCGGGCGCCAGCATCGGCTACGACAAGCTGGTGCTCTCGCCGGGCATCGAGATGATGTGGGACCGCGTCGCCGGGCTGAAAGACGCCAGCGCACAAGGCCGTGTGTTGCAGGCCTGGAAGGCGGGCGCCGAGACCGTGGCGCTGCGGCGCCAGCTCGAAGCCATGCCCGACGGCGGCTTGTTCGCGATCGTGATCCCGGAAGCACCGTACCGCTGCCCGCCGGGGCCTTACGAGCGCGCGAGCGTGGTGGCCGGGTACCTGAAGGCCACGAAGCCGAAGTCGAAAGTGCTGATCCTCGACGCCAACGAAGACGTGACGAGCAAGGGCGCGCTCTTCAAAAAAGTCTGGGCAGAGCAGTACAAGGGCATCGTCGAATACCGGCCGCAGCACAAGGCCACGGGCGTCGATGGGGCGAGCAACACCGTGATGTTCGAGGTGCACGACAAGGTTCGTGCCGATGTGCTGAACGTGTTGGCGCCGATGCGCGCCGGGCAGATCGCGGTGCAGACCGGCCTGGCCAATTCCAACGCCCGCTGGTGCGGCGTGAACTTTCTGAACTTCGAGTCGACGGTGCACAAGCACATCCACGTGATCGGCGACGCGATCCAGGTCGCCCCGCTGATGCCCAAGAGTGGCCACATGGCGAGCAGCCACGCCAAGGTGGTGGCCGCGGCGATCGTGGCCGAGCTGAACGGCTGGGAAGTGAACCCCGCACCCATGCTGTCGAACACCTGCTACAGCTTCGTCGACGACAAGCGCGTGATCCACGTCGCCAGCGTGCACGAGTACGTGGCGGCGGAGAAAACTTACCGGACCGTGGCCGGCTCGGGTGGGCTCTCGCCGGCACCGAACGAGCTGGAGGGCAGCTACGCCTGGAACTGGGCGCGCACGATCTGGGCCGACGCGCTCGGTTGAGGCACTGGCGCAAACCCGGGCTGACAGTGCCCCTTGCCAGGCCTAGCATCGAAGGACCGCACAAGCGCAGCAGCGCGCCGCAGTGACCCTGCCCCGCGCGGAACAGGACTCGTTGCAAGCCACCGACATCCAGCACCCCGACTACTTTCACAAGGTGGTCGATTGCCAATGGGCCTGCCCGGCCCACACGCCCGTTCCCGAATACATCCGCCTGATCGCGGCGGGCCGCTACACCGATGCCTACATGGTGAACTGGGCCTCGAACGTGTTCCCCGGCATCCTCGGCCGCACCTGCGACCGGCCCTGCGAGCCGGCCTGCCGGCGCGGCCGTGTCGAAGAAGCGCAGGCAGCCACGCCCGAGCCGGTGGCGATCTGCCGGCTCAAGCGCGTGGCGGCCGACTTCAAGGACGACATCACCGACCAGCTGCCCAGCATGGTGGCGGCGAAGAACGGCAAGCGCATCGCGTGTGTCGGCGCCGGGCCGGCCGCGCTCACCGTCGCGCGTGATCTGGCGCCGCTGGGTTATTCGGTCACGGTGTTCGACGGCGAAGCCAAAGCCGGCGGCATGATCCGCTCGCAGATCCCGCGCTTTCGCCTGCCCGAAGAAGTGATCGACGAAGAAACCGGCTACGTGCTGAAGCTCGGTGTCGAGTTCCGCGCCGGCACGCGCATCGATTCGATGAAAGCGCTGCTGGCCGAAGGCTGGGATGCGGTCTTCGTCGGCTCGGGCGCACCCCGCGGGCGTGACCTCGCGATCCCCGGCCGCAGCGAGGCCGCTTCGCACATCCACATCGGCATCGACTGGCTCTCGTCGGTCTCGTTCGGCCACATCTCGAAGATCGGCCAGCGTGTGATCGTGCTCGGCGGTGGCAACACGGCGATGGACTGCTGCCGCAGTGCCCGGCGACTCGGTGGCGACGACGTGAAGGTGATCGTGCGCTCGCCCGAAGCCGAGATGAAAGCCTCGCCGTGGGAAAAGGAAGACGCGGCGCACGAAGGCATTCCGATCCTCGACTGCCTGGTGCCGAAGGCCTTCCTGCACGAAGGCGGCAAGCTGGTCGGCATGTCGTTCGACAAGGTGCGCGCGGTGCGTGATGCCAGCGGCAAGCGCCAGCTCGTCTCGACCGGCGAGCCCGAGCAGGTGTTCGAATGCGACGAGGTGTTGGTGGCCGTCGGCCAGGAAAACGCGTTCCCGTGGATCGAGCGTGACGCGGGCGTCGCCTTCAACGACCACGGCATGCCGCAGCTCGACGCCACCACATTGCAGTCGAGCCGGCCGAACGTGTTCTTCGGCGGTGATGCCGCGCTCGGCCCGAAGAACATCATCTGGGCCGTGGCGCAGGGCCATGCGGCCGCGATCTCGATCGACAAGTTCCTGCACGGCGAAGACGTGGCCGAGCGCCCCGCGCCCGGCGTGACGCTGGTGTCGCAGAAGATGGGCATCCACCAGTGGAGCTACGACAACGACGTGACGCCCGAGCTGCGCCACAAGGTGCCGTGGCACGACGTGAACAAGTCGCTGCGCAACATCAAGATCGAAGTGGAACTCGGCTTCGACGTGGCCACGGCCTGGAAAGAAGCGCAGCGCTGCCTGAACTGCGACGTGCAGACGGTGTTCAACACCGGGCAGTGCATCGAATGCGATGCCTGTGTCGACATCTGCCCGACCGACTGCATCAGCTTCACCACGAACGGCGACGAGGCCGATCTGCGCACCCGCCTGCGCGCGCCGGCGCGCCACGCCGATCAGGCCTTGTACGTGTCGGGCGACCTGAAGACCGGGCGTGTGATGGTGAAAGACGAAGACGTTTGCCTGCACTGCGGCCTGTGCGCCGAGCGTTGCCCGACCGGAGCCTGGGACATGCAGAAGTTCATGCTCGACGTGACGCAGGCCGGGCGCGGCTGCCGGCCCGAACGGCGCGCCGAGAAGAGGAAGGTCGCATGAAGCCGCGCATCGAATCGGTCAACGACTTCGTCGTCAAGTTCGCCAACGTCAACGGCTCGGGCTCGGCCTCGGCCAACGAGCTGTTCGCGCGCAGCCTGCTGCGCATGGGCGTGCCGGTGAGCCCGCGCAACATCTTCCCGAGCAACATCCAGGGCCTGCCGACCTGGTACGAGGTGCGGGTCAACGAACACGGCTACCAGGCGCGGCGTGGTGGTGTCGACCTGATGGTCGCGATGAACCCGCAGACCTGGGACAAGGACGTGGCCGAGCTGGAGGCTGGCGGCTACCTGATGTACGACAGCTCGAAACCGATGCCGGCCGGTTCGTTCCGCGACGACATCCACGTGCTCGGCGTGCCGCTGACCGACCTGTGCGCCACGCGCTACACCGACCCGCGCGAGCGCCAGCTGCTGAAGAACATCGTCTACGTCGGCGTGCTCGCGGCCATGCTCGGCATCGAACCCGAAGTGATCGCCACGTTGCTCGGCGAGCAGTACAAGGGCAAGGCCAAGCTGATCCAGCCCAACCTCGACGCCTTCATGATGGGGCTGCACCACGGCCGCGAATACTTCGACGACGCGCTCGGCCTGAAGGTCGAACGGCGTGATGCCGTGGGCAAGCGCATCTTCATGGAAGGCAATGCCGCGGCGGCGCTGGGTTGCGTGTACGGCGGTGCGACCGTGTGTGCGTGGTACCCGATCACGCCGTCGTCATCGGTGGCCGAGGCGTTCCAGAAGTACTGCTCGAAGCTGCGCGTCGACAAGGCGACGGGCAAGAACAAGTTCGCGATCGTGCAGGCCGAAGACGAGATCGCGTCGATCGGCATCGTCACCGGCGCCGGCTGGAACGGGGCGCGCGCGTTCACCTGCACGTCGGGGCCGGGTGTGTCGTTGATGACCGAGTTCATCGGCCTCGCCTACTTCGCCGAGATCCCGGTCACGATCATCAACGTGCAGCGCGGCGGCCCGAGCACCGGCATGCCGACCCGCACGCAGCAGGCCGACGTGCTGAGCTGCGCCTACGCGTCGCACGGCGACACCAAGCACGTATTGCTGTTCCCCGAAGACCCGCACGAGTGTTTCGAGTTCGGTGCGAAGAGCCTCGACCTCGCCGACCGCCTGCAGACCCCGGTGTTCCTGATGACCGACCTCGACATCGGCATGAATCACCGCCTGTGCGAACCGCTGGTGTGGGACGACACCACACGCATGGACCGCGGCAAGGTGATGAACGCTGCCGAGCTCGAAGCCGGCAAGGACTTCGGCCGATACCTCGATGTCGACGGCGACGGCATTCCCTACCGCACCTACCCCGGCACGCACGAGAAGAAGGGCGCGTACTTCACACGCGGCACCACGCGCGATGCGTACGCGCGCTACTCCGAGGCCGGGCCCGACTACATGTACAACGTCGAGCGGCTGCTGAAGAAGTTCGAGACCGCGAAGGAACTGGTGCCGCAGCCCGTCAAACGCGCGGCGGCCAAACCCACCCGCTTCGGCGTGATCTACTACGGCTCGACCAGCCCGGCGATGCACGAGGCCTTCGACACGTTGCAGGCGCAAGGCATTCACGTCGACACGCTGCGCATTCGCGCGTTCCCGTTCAGCGAAGCGGTCGATGCCTTCATCGCCGCGCACGACACCGTGTTCGTGATCGAGCAGAACCGCGACGCACAACTGCGCACGCTGCTGACGACCGAGCAGGAGATCGACCCGGCCCGATTGCAGCCGATCCTGCACTACGACGGCACGCCGATCACCGCGCGTTTCATCACCGCGGCGATCGCCAAGCACATCCACGCGCACAACGTCGAGCCGATCAAGAAGAAGGGGCAGGCTGCATGACCTACCTGGCGAAGCCGAAACTGCACCACCCGACGCTGCCGTCGAACAAGCTCGGCCTGACGCGGCGCGACTACGAAGGCAAGATCTCGACGCTGTGCGCCGGCTGCGGCCACGACTCGATATCCGCCGCGATCGTGCAGGCCTGCTGGGAACTCGAGATCGAGCCGCACCTCGTCGCCAAACTCTCCGGCATCGGCTGTTCGTCGAAGACGCCCGACTACTTTCTCGGCAACTCGCACGGCTTCAACACCGTGCACGGCCGCATGCCCTCGGTCGCGACCGGCGCGAACCTGGCGAACCGCGAACTGCTGTACCTCGGTGTGTCGGGCGACGGCGACTCCGCCAGCATCGGCCTGGGCCAGTTCGCGCACGCAATGCGGCGGGGTGTGAACATGACCTACATCGTCGAGAACAACGGCGTCTACGGCCTGACGAAGGGCCAGTTCTCGGCCACCGCCGACCAGGGCAGCAAGAGCAAGAAGGGCGTGCTCAACACCGACACCGCGATCGACCTCGCCGCGCTCGCGTTGCAGCTCGGCGCCACGTATGTGGCCCGCAGTTTCTCGGGCGACAAGGAACAGCTCGTGCCACTGATCAAGGGCGCGATGCGGCACCGCGGCGCGGCGCTGATCGACGTGATCAGCCCTTGTGTCGCCTTCAACAACCACGCCGGCAGCACCAAGAGCTACGACTACGTGCGCGCCCACAACGAAGCCGTGAACCGGCTCGACTTCATGCCGCGGCGCGACGCCTTCACCGCGATGTACGCGCCCGGCGAAGTGATCGAGGTGACGCAGCACGACGGCAGCGTGCTGCGCCTGCGCAAGCTCGCGGCGGGTTACGACGCCGGCGACCGCCTCGCCGCGATGAGCCACCTGGCCACGCACGAATCACGCGGCGAGATCCTCACCGGGCTGTTGTACGTGAAGGGCGATGCCGACGACCTGCATTCGCACCTGAACACGGTCGACGTGCCGCTGAACCGGCTCGGTGATGCGCAGCTGTGCCCGGGCGCGGCGGCGTTGGCCGCGATCAACGCCGAGCTGGCCTGAACCGGATGCCCACGCCGGAGCACGTGAGCGGGCCCGCAACGAGCCTTACTTCGTTAACCCCTCGGCAAGAAGCGCCGCCTGCACCTGCGGGCGCGCGGCGATGCGGCCGAGGTAGCGCTGCAGCGCCGGGTAGGTCGCTAGCGACTGGCCCAGCAACGCTGCCCATGAGAGCACCGTGAAAGCGTAGGCGTCGGCAACGCTGTAGTCGCCGGCCAGGTGCTCGTGCTCGGTGAGGTGGCGCTCCAATTCCGCGAAACGCGTGGCCAGCGTGCGTGTGGCCGCGGCGCGGGTCGACTCCGCCGTCTGCGGGTTCCAGAGCGGGCCGAAGGTCTTGTGCATTTCGGTGCTGATGAAAGTCAACCACTCGATGACAGCCAGGCGCCGCGGCGCGTCATGGCCACCGATCAGCGAGCGCGACGGATCAAGATCGGCGACGTACTGCAACAACGCGGCCGCCTCGCTGTGGCGGGAGCCGTCGGGCAAGGTCAGCAGGGGTACGTAACCGCGTGCTGCGATGGCGGTGTAGTCGCTGCCGTCGGGCAACTGATGGGTCCGCAGATCGACGCGAACGGGTTCGAAAACCGCCCCGACTTCGCGCAGCGCGATGTGCACGGAGAGGGAGCAGGCGCCAGGGGCGTAGTAGAGCTTCATGTTGGCATTCCAGAACTGGGGTTGATGGGCTTGCCAATGTCGACTTTTGCGTGCGGGCCCACAAGAACGCACGACAATGTGGGCTACGCACACGCTTGTGCCCGACCCCGAACGACGATGCTCAAACCGCTCGACCCGAATCGCTGTGCAGTCGATCAGGCCCTCGAAGTGCTCAGCGGCAAATGGAAGCCGCGGATTCTTTGGCGCCTGCAGGCCGGAACGCTGCGATTCAACGAACTGCAGCGTGCCATTGCGCCCGTCACGCAGCGCATGCTGACCTTGCAGTTGCGTGAGCTCGAACGAGACGGCTTGGTCGTTCGCAGGGTCTACGCGGAAGTGCCGCCCAGAGTGGAATACAGCTTGACTGCGCCTGCGCGCAAGCTCGCGCCACACATGCAGACCATGGGCCAATGGTTGCGGGAACACCATGCCGAGTTGCGCGAACTTTCGCGCGCTGCGGGCCAGGGCGACGCCGCGGCAGCGCCCGCGCGCGAGGCCGGCAACGTGCGGGTGCTGCGCGTGCGCCAGTGATGTGGTGCCGGCCCCGCCGCCGCTTCAGAAGTAGCGCGTGAGCAGGTTCGGCCGGTCGCGCTTCCTGGCGTGGTACCAGGCGCAGGGCCAGGCCATCAGTGCGAGCAGCAGCGCCCAGATCAGGCCCGTTTCCAGCAGGCCGAACTTGGCGCGAACCACGGCCATGGCCAGACCCAGCACGTAGAAGTGCACGACATAAAAAAAGAACGGCACCCGGCCGAAGACCACGAACGGGCGCAGCAGCGCCGGTGTGCCATGGCGTGTGAGCCACCACACGGCAGCCAGGCCGAAGAATGTGGCGGCAAGCGACCAGGCGATGAAGGGCAGGTCGGGCGGGTACTTGGCAAAAAACCAGAAGGGCAGGCTGGTGATGGCAGCAGCGGGGTAGGCGTTGCCATAACCGCCACCCCAGCGAATCACCAAGAACAGCAGCAGGCACAGCCCCGCCAGCGGCAGCCACACACGCAGTGGCCGCTGGCGGGTGGCCGCATCGCGGCCGACGACGAAGCCCACGACCATGATCGCGCACCACGGGATCACCGGGTACAGCGAACGAAACCCGCCGCTTCGAACCGGCTCGTGCAGCACCGCCCGCAGCGCGACCGGCAGCGCCGACACATCGAGCATCGGGTGCAGCGCCAGCACCGCCAGCGCTGCCGGCAGCAGCAGCTTGCTCGGGGCGTCGCGCAGCAGCGCCAGGATGATGAGCGCCGCGCCGATCGAACTGAGCACCGCGAAAGAGTAAAAGCCCATCGCCGCGCGTGGCAAGCCCATCACCAGCGCGTCGACCGCGATCAGCACCAGACCGCGCACGACGAGCCGCTGCGTCACCTCGCTGTGCGCCACGCCGCGGCGCGCGCGCGCCAGGCTCGTGAGCGCCACCATGAACCCGGCCATGAAAAAGAAGGCGGGTGCGACCGGAACGCCGGTGAATCGGGCCAGGAATTGCCACAGGTCGCCGTACACCGGCGGCGCGGCACCGGCCAGTTCCTCGCTGGCGCGGCCGGCGTTGAACATGAGTGAAGCGTGATCGAGCGCCATGTGCGCGATCAACAGACCACGAAACGCGTCGACATACGGGCGGCGCACGCTGGCGGCGGCGACGCCGCGCGCAGTTGTGGTGCCGGATTCGACATTCAGGGCTGTGGGCATGCTGCTTGTCCGGTGGAGATGGATGTGACAGAAGGAACTCGGGGCGACCCGATCACGGCAGGGACCACGATCTCTCTTCTTCGATCAATGCGACGGCTTGTTCAGAGCAGCGGCATCCGGTCATGGCGGTCGACTTCATTCCAGCGCCGCATGCGGTACGCCAGATCGACGTGGTCGACCGACTGCGCCAGGTAGCGGGTCGCATCGTCGGTCACCCAGCGGCGCCATCCGGCCTGCAAGCCGCGGCAAAACCAGAGGCTGGCGCGCTTCAGTGTGCGCAATACAAGTTGAAGAATCATGGGGTAGGTGCGCGCGCGGAAGTGGCAAGAGTTCGAATTGTTTTCGCGGAACCGATGCGTGGTCTTGTCGAATCGCGACAGGCATCTGTCGCAAAAGTTCAATACCGCGATGCACCTTGTGGGCACCATGGCGCCCGGCCTCGAACGGCAAGCCGCTCGTCGTGTCGACCCGGTTCAATCGGCAATGCCCTTGCCCCTGCTGAAAGCCATTTCATGAATCCAAACCCGCACGCCCCGGTAGGGGCAGGTGGACGCTGCGGCGTCGCTGTCGGCATCGAAAGCATCAGCCACTTGATGGCGCGCGCCTCGCGAGCGAACGCGGCGCTGGTACGCGGCGACATCGACGGCTATGTCGATCTGATGTCGCACGCACCTGACTACACCCTCATGTCGCCGTTCGGTGGAACGCCGACACGCGGCTTCGTCCTGTCGAGCGAACACAAAGCGGCGCTGGCGGGGTTCTTCAGGTTCGGTACCTTCGAGGAAGAGGTCGTGGCGACCTACGAGTCGAGCACGCTCATCGTGCTCGTGACGATCGAACGGGTGCGTGCCGAGGTGGGCGGGCTGCAAAAACAGGATTGGGCGCTGCGCGTCACGCAGGTCTTCCGTCTCGACGGGGCCGAATGGCGGTTCGTGCACCGGCATGCCGATCCACTGGCGAACGGCGTCGGCTTGCCGCAGGCCGCCGCGCTTGCCCGGGGCGCTTGACCGAAGAGGGTTGCGGCTTCGGTTCAAAAACCGGCAGGCGTTGGTTTGCCGCGCATGCGTCTGGTTACGGCCGAGTCTCGCAGGTCGGGGGATACTTGCTCCCGCCGGATCCCATGCTCGCGAATTCGCCCACGCCTTTCATGCCTGCCCCTCCCCAGCAGATCAGGTTCGCCCGCGGCCATGACGGTGTGCGGCTGGCCTGGGCCGCGTGCGGCACCGGCCCGCCGCTCATCAAGGCCGCCACCTGGCTCTCGCACCTCGAGTACGACTGGGAAAGCCCGGTCTGGAGCCACCTGCTGCGCGATCTGTCGCAGCAGTGCACGTTCGTGCGCTACGACGAACGCGGTTGCGGCCTCTCGGACTGGGCGGTCGAAGACCTGTCTTTCGAAAGCTGGGTGCGCGACCTGGAGACCGTGGCCGACGCGCACGGCGCCGAACGCTTCGGGCTGCTCGGCATCTCGCAGGGCGCCTCGATCGCGATTGCCTACGCGGTGCGCCACCCTGAACGTGTGACGCATCTCGTATTGCACGGCGGTTACGCGCGCGGCCGTCTGGTGCGCAGCGACACCGCGCAGGAGCGCGACGAAGTCGAAACCATGAACAAGCTCGCCGAGCTCGGCTGGGGCAAGGCCGACCCGTCGTTTCGCCAGTTCTTCACCAGCCAGTTCATCCCCGGCGGCACGGCCGAGCAGCACCAGTGGTTCAACGAGTTGGAGCGCATCTCGACCTCGCCCGCCAACGCTGCGCGTTTCATGCGCGAATTCGCACGCATCGACGTGACCGCCCTGCTGCCGCAGGTGCAGTGCCCCACGCTCGTACTGCACAGCCGCCACGAAGTGCGCCAGCCGTTCCAGGAGGGGCGCCTGATCGCCACCGCCGTCCCCGGCGCGCAGTTCGTGCCGATCGACAGCGGCAACCATCTGCTGCTCGGTGACGAGCCGGGCTGGCAACGCTGGATCGACGAGGTGCGTGCCTTCCTGCGGCAACGCGCGCCAGCGGGCGAACAAACCGCGTTCGGCTCGCTGACCGAGCGCCAGCGCGAGTTGCTGGAGCTGATCGCCCAAGGGCGCGACAACGCGCAGATCGCCGCGGTGCTGGGCTTGAGTGAAAAGACGGTGCGCAACCACATCACGAGCATCTTCGCGAAGCTCGAAGTCGAAAGCCGGGCCCAGGCGATCGTGCTGGCGCGCGACTCCGGCTTCGGCCGGCTGGCGCGTTAGGACCGCTGCAGCTCAGCCGGCCGCGAACACGTGGCGCAGCATCAGGAAGGTCACGACCGACTGGCTGCTGATCGACAAGGTGCGAGGCCAGTTGTAGCGGATCAACTCGGCGATCGTCACGTCGTTCTTGCCCCCCTTCTCAAGCTGTCTGTGACGCGGAATCTCCAGCAGCACGGTGACCAGCAGGCCCACGAGACCGGCGCCGATGTTGGCCGCACCCATCCAGACCGGAACGCTCGGGCCGAACAGCGCCAGCGGTATCGGCAGCAAGAAGCTCGCAAAGCCCGGAATGATGACCGGCAGCGGGATGCGTCGGGTGTAAAAGCCGTGGTAGATGATGTAGTCGGCGGCGCCGACTTTGGCGAACAGCGGGTAGATGACGATCTGGCAGAGCCAGATCACGCCGAGTCCGTAGAACGCGAGCACGGCCCATAGAAGCAGAAGAAGCTGAGGCGAATCCATCGCAATGATCCAGTGAAGCGCGCGGGTGCAAAGCCAACGCGCAGTGGTTGTGGGTGACGCGCCGTACCGCAGCGTTCGCTGCGAGGCGATTCGAAAACGCCAAGTGTCGGTATTCGTCGATGCGCCGTATTGGAGATGTGCGACACGTTGCGCCTTCAGCAAGGTCGGGCCCTAGTCGATCGCCAGCAGCACCTTGCCCAGCGCCAGCCCCGACGCGACCAGCGCATGGGCTTCGCTGATTCGCTGCAGCGGCGGCCGTGCCGCGATGCGGTGGCGTATCAGGCCGCGTTCGAGCCAGGCCTGCAGTTGCTGACTTGCGCGCCAGTGATCGCTGCCATGCAGCGCGTGCACGTCGAAGAAGCGGAACTTCGCGTGGCGTGGGAGTGAATCGCCGGCCAGGGCCGTGGGGTCGTGCAGAGCGGCTTGCATGCAAACAGGGTCGGAACGAACCATCGCTGCGCGCTCGATGGCGTGCGTCGTGAGGCCGGCGACAAGGCCGGGGCTGTGTGTCGACAGAGTGCCGCGCGGCTTCGTACAACGATCCGCGCGGCGGTTGCGTCAAAGCACGCAGCGCTCGGCCTCTCAGGGCAGCGCCGGCAGGTTGAACGGTGTCGTGCTCGCGTCGATCGACTCCAGGAACTTGACGATGTCGGCGCGTTTGGCGGCGTCGTCGAGGGGATCGGGCGCACCGGGCAGCAAGCCGGCGCTGCGGTGCTTCTTCAGCGCCATCACATCGGCAAGGGTTTGCGCCGAGCCGTTGTGCAGGTAAGGCGCCAGACCGAAGGCGCCCAGCAATGACGGCGGGTTGAAGCCGAGCGCACCGGCGCCCGGCGTGCCGTTCTGTTTCACCTCGTTCGCGTCGGCCGCATTGAAGGTGCCCACCTCGCGCAGCACCTCCAGCGTCACCGGCACACCCTGGTCGAGCGTGGCCGTGAGCACCGCCGGCAAGCGGTTCAAGCGCCCCGAAGCCCAGCCCGCGCCGCCGTGGCAGCTGGCGCAGTTCGCCAGCGCGAACAGCGCGCGCCCACGCAGAATCTGCTGCCCCTTGGCCGACGTGGCCGGCTCGGCCGAAAGGGGCGAGCTCGGTGTCTTTACCGCCGTGGCGACATAAGAAGCCAGCGCGTCGAGCTGCGCGCTGCGGCCGGCGTTCGTCACCTTGAGCGGTGGCTTGCTGCCACCCGCACCGCTGCCGTCGAAGCCCCCAGCGGTGCGGCCGGTGGCGTCAAGGATCAGGCCGCCGATCGCCAGACCCGCCGCGTCTTTCACCTCGCCCGCGCCCGACACGTCGAGCATGTTGTTCTGGAAATCCTGCAGCTCGTTGTTGATCGCCGAGTGGTTCAAGAGCTTGATGTCGCTCGGGTCGCTCGGGCTGAAGGTCGTGTGCAACGAGACCGTGCGGCGCAGGCCGCTGCCGAAGGACCAGACCACGTTGTCGGTGCGCCCGAAGCCGTGGCAGGCCACGCACGAGCCCCAGCCTTCGTTGGACAGGCGCGGTGGCGAGGTCGGCACCTCGCCCGAGAGGCCGGCGCTGGAAAGCGCCGCCAGCTTCACGCCGGTCGAGCTGTCGAACACCGCCTTGCCGATCAGGCGCCTGGCGTCTTCGCTGCCCGGCTGCGGCAGCGCCGCGCTGGCGAAGGTGTTGATCACCTTGTCGGTGGCCAGGTCGATGACCGAGATGTCGCGAGAGTTTTCGTTCGTCACATAAGCGCGTGTGTCGGCGCCGTTGATGACGATGCCACGCGGCCCCTGGCCGACCAGGATGCGCACGATCGCGCCCGGGTCACCGGCCTGCTTCGGCGCGTTGATCGTCGGCGTGCCCGCGGCGTCGAGTGCCACCTTGACCACCACGTTGGACGACAGCGAAACCGCGTAGCCTTCGTTGGCCTTGTTCTTGAACGCCACCGCCCAGGGCACGGACAGGAACAGGCGCTTGCGCTCATCG